>Ga0307984_1000038_pt1 | contig 47885 bp, 41 predicted proteins | sample EllFjometageno78_FD_203169 | JGI IMG/M metagenome (GOLD analysis project Ga0307984, IMG submission 203169) | Marine microbial communities from Ellis Fjord, Antarctic Ocean - #78 | ecosystem: Environmental > Aquatic > Marine > Unclassified | place: Southern Ocean | collected 2014-10-09
AAAAAAGGCGACCAAGTGCGGTTTCTGAATGAAGTAGGCGGGGGGCAAGTGTTGGAGGTTTTCTCTGATGGAACAGCAACTGTGGAGGGTGAAGACGGGTTTGACATGACGTACAAATTGCAAGAGCTCATGCGCGTGATGAGTCGTGAAGACGAGATTGAAGCGTACAACAATAAGCTGCCAGATTTGGCGACTATTTTGGCACAAGATCTAGATGAGAATCGACAAAAAGAAATTCAAAAAGAATTTGACATCAAGTATTCAAATGCGAGTGCTACAAATCAAAAAAGGAGGGGGGAGCATATGGTCATTGACCTTCATATTCATGAACTTGTCGATGATCAATCGGGTCTTAGAGACAGAACCAAATTGGACATTCAATTAAATCATTTCGAACGAATGATGAGGATTGCAGGAGAGCAGAGAGTCAGGAAAGTGATTTTCATCCACGGCATAGGTCAAGGTGTTTTGAGACACCAAATCCGTACTCGTCTTGAAATGTATTACCCCAATTGCACCGTTAGGGATGGGAATCCCCGTGAATATGGCTCAGGGGCTACAGAGGTGCTGTTGGGTCAGTCCTCGTTCTGAGGCAAACTTTCTTCTTCTTTCTTCTTCTCCTTCTTTAAATCTTCGACGTATTTTTTTGCGACAGCATTTAGATCAAGTCCCGGCACATTGATCATAAAGTCATCTTTTACGACGCTGAAAGTTCCTTCGGTTCCCCAATCTAGAACTCGGAATTCATATCCGTCGGAATTGAACCCCAGAGGAATCCACGATTCTTTCAATTTTGCAGAAGACAAAGCTGTTAACCTTGGTTGATTAGCAAGCCAAAACCTCAATCCCCTTCCCAGCATCTCTCTTTCAGAGCGTTTGAATTTCTTTCTATCTGCGACCCACATTGTATATTCAACATCTTCAAATGACGTTGTAGAGGCGCGACATGTAAGGTCTTTGATTGTTGAAGTAGCGGCCTTCTTATCGACTTTATAGATGACGTCATCTTGTGTTTCATTTGTAAACCCGATGGCCTTCATCATTGCAGGAGAGAGTTCTGTGCCTTGTTTGTTATTAGGGATTAAAGTAAGTGTGGTTGCATTTGTGGAGTCTCTGAAAAAGAACGATTTTGTGTGATTCAAATCATCAGACCAACAGAATGCATTGTGGGTGTCAGAATAATAAATTTTTGCCGTTCTTTTTCTGCCTTTGGTCTCCACAGAGTAGACCAGCCAGTTTTCAAATACGAGTGTCCCCTCACCTAAAGGAACTCTGGTGAGATTTGCAATCTCTTCCGCCATAGAGGGCAATCGTTTGTCGACTTCTTGTGCAAAGGTGTCTAAGTTGCCATTCAAGAATAACAAAAGAAAACATGTTGAAATGATGAATTGTAAATAGGATTTCATGGCTTTGCGATACGTGTTTTCTAATTTCCAGATGCGTTGTATGGCCTGTTGCGCTCCTTGTCTTTTGAGTTTCGCACAGAGATATTTGAAGAGAATTCCCATTTTCCACCCTTCCAAACGTATGCATCATAATCCATTGTAGGTCCGTAAAAGGCAGTTGCACCAGCGAGAGAAGGGTCGCTAGGAGCCAAGCGATCCAAAACGATCCTGTTGTTGTCAGGTTCGTATTTCAGAGTGGCTTGTAACTCATCAGAGTATTCCAAAACATGCCTTTTCCGAATTCCTTCTGGACGATTTAAATACGGTACGCCTATTCTAATGAGGTCATTCGAAATAATCATGGTTTCCATGATTTTTCTCGTTATTTGGGCATTGCCCCCTTCCCATCCCAATAGGGTATATATGGGCGTTTTGCCGTCATGGGTCAGGATTAAATCGTAATAGATCGCACCAGGCCAATCATCCACTCTGTAGCTGCGAGATTCGTCTTTGGGATCTTCATTTCTGTCATGAATCAACTCTGTCCATTTGAAATTCTGAAACGGCTCCGATTCATCAACGCCATAAATCACAAATGCACTGTAATCTTGCGTTCGATTTTGTCGTTCAGAATTCCATGAGATTACGGTCACCAATTCATCTCCTCTGCCAGCTGTAGCAATTCCTGCGGGCCATTGCTCGAACAGTCCAGACAAAGATTCTAAGGAATCGAAACCGGCAAGGGTTTCTCTCACAAGAACCTTAAGTTCGTTGTGAAGTATAGACCGTTCGTCATCATTGGATGCTTTTCGAAGATTCCCGAACATCCCTGATATTTGAGAAGAACGAGATGTTTGGGCCAAATATGAAGAAAACGGAGCGCTGATTAGGAATAAAACCATCAGAATTCCAGGCAAATTTAAATTCATACGTATAGAACGATTCACCATCCCAAGATATTACTTTGATTTGTTATACATGTAAAAACGCCTTTTTTGAAAGCAACAATTCTTCGCTTTCTCTTCGGTCTTCATCATCAATACAACAATCAACAGGGCAAACTGCGGCACATTGAGGTTCATCGTGAAAGCCAACGCACTCAGTACATTTGTCAGGAGCGATGTAGTATAAATCCATGCTTATCGCATCGTTTTCCTTGTCAGAGTCTATTTCTCCTGCAGTCGGATGAACTCCCATTCCGGTAAACCCTGTGCCGTCTGTGAAACGCCATTTTGCGGATCCTTCATAGATTGCAGTGTTGGGACATTCTGGTTCGCAAGCCCCACAGTTAATGCAGTCGTCAGTTATAATGATTGCCATGTACTTTTGCCTTTCAATTTACATATACAAAGGTACAGTGAACAGTCTTAAACCCGCATTAACAAAACTCGGAATTTGGTTTCGAGAAAAAGCACATACAGAAAGTGAATTGCTCCGATTGGCTGAAGCTAATAACGGTTGGTTTACAATAGAAAGTGTTTCGAAATCATTTCAATCTCATGGAGATTCTTTGCGAGAAGAGCATATTGATAAATGGTTTGAAGAGTATGAACTTCCTGATGCGATTCATGCTGACTCTGGCAAAAGGATAGGGATTATTATGGCGGGTAATTTGCCTTTGGTGGGTCTTCACGATATGCTCTGTGCGTTAGTTTCCGGTCACAAAGTGGCGGTAAAGACATCCAGAGATGATACGGTTCTTCCGAAAAGAGTCGTGCAAGAAATAGAATTGATTGAACCTGCTTTAAAAGGCAGAATCGAATTTGTAGAAGGAAAATTAGGAGATGTAGATGCGTTGATCGCCACAGGAAGTTCAAACACCATGCGGTATTTCGATGCATACTTTGGCCATATCCCCCATGTATTTAGAACACAAAGAACAGGAGTTGCTGTTTTAGATGGTAAAGAATCTGAAGAGGAATTGAAAATGTTGGGGCAGGATATGTTTACACATTTTGGACTTGGATGCAGAAGCACAACAAAGGTGTTCCTCCCGACTGATTTTGATTTGGACAGGTGTTTTGCAGCCTGGGTTTCTTGGAGCTTTTTGGCGAACAACAACAAATATGCAAACAACTATGATTACCACAAAGCGATTTGGCTTTTGAACAGAGAAGAATTGATAGAAAATGGATTTTTATTGGTGAAAGAAGATGAAAATTGGGTTTCACCAGTGGGTACTCTTTTCGTGGAGAGATATGATGATGTTGGAGAATTAATCAAGAAGCTGAGCGATTATAAAGATGGTTTGCAGCTTGTGACTTCAAGGCCTGGAGCGAAGGAGTTCACAAAAGGATTGTCGGTTTTGGCACCCAGTATCTCACAACAAGATTTGGGCTTGGCTCAATGTCCTTCCCTGAGCGACTATGCGGATGGTGTGGATTCGGTGGAGTTCTTGTTAAAAATTTAATGCTTGCCGAGATTCTTGGTATATTCGCACAATGCAAGAAAAAACAGATACTCATCCTATCGTTAAGAGTGGCACAGTCTTTTTGCTTGCCGCTATTTTTACTTTGGGACTCACACGTTGTACTACTGATGTTGATTTGACGGCGCCATATGTGTCTATTCCTGTGGTTTTTGGCCTTCTAGATGCAGAGGCAGATACGCAATGGGTCAGGATTAATCGTACATGGTTAGGGGATGGGGACCAAACTCAAATCGCGCTTATCTCGGATTCCTCAGAATATGAAACATCAAGACTCTCAACTCGTTTTGTGGAGGTTGTCAATGATATTGATACCCGAGTTTTTGAGCTCAAAGATACTTTGCTCCAAAACAAGGATGAAGATGGTGTGTTTTTTGCGCCAGAACATCAAGCTTATTTTGCCACGACACGTGGGAATGAATCACTCAACCCTGACGCTCTCTATCGTTTGGAAATCGTGATAGACGATTCAATCAATGTCAAGGCGGTTACAAATATGATCTCTGTTTCTGTAGGCAATATTCAACAACCGCCAGCGGGTTTAGACAATATCAAGCTCAATTTCGCAAACGTTGGACCTTCACAAGTGGTCTATCCAAACTACCCTTTCAAGTGGAGGTCTACAGCTGGTGCATCCCGTTATGATGCGGTTTTACTTGTCCATTTCATTGAACACTATTGGGCTGATGATTTCCAAACTGTCTTAGATAGCTCACGTGCTCGCACGATTGAAATGCCTATTGGAACGGTGGACCCATCTAGCGATGTAGGGAATCAGGAGCTGGAGAAATTATTCGATGGTCAAGTATTTTTCACCACATTAAGCACCCGTTTGGATAAAAACATTAGAATTACAAGAGAGTTGGGGGTTTGGGATGCGGATAGCCAAATCGCACGTGCGTTTGATTTCTTGCTGATTGTAGCAAATGAAACGCTTGCAATATACTTAGATGTGAATGCCCCTGTAACGGGTATTATTCAAGAGCGCCCCGAATATTCAAATGTGAGTGGGGGTCTTGGTCTTTGGGCGTCAAGAACGACACAAGGAGTCTTTGGTTTGGGATATACGACAGATACAATCGAGCACCTACAGGAGGGTGATGATACTGCTGAACTTAATTTCTGTACCCCAAATCCTTTTTCTGACTATACTTGTCAATAATTCGCTTGCGATCTACTAACCGATGAACGAACACGCCTTAATTTCTAAACATAGTCATGCTGAAATAGAGCTATCTATGGGGATGTGTATCGTGACTTATAACACAGCGTCTATGATTGATTTGGCCTGTGTAATGCGTACAGAAGATCACCGGAAAGCACTTTTAAATTCGGGGCCAGTACTTCATATAATTCCATCAGACTCGCCACTCGTTGAACACGATGCACTTAAATGGTTGGGCAGTGACCAAGCGATGAACGGTGTGATTGCACGTGCTGTGGTCGTCCCGTCAAACCTTGCGGTCATTCAAGATAAAATTAGATGGGCGTTATTTAGACCCTCTGTCCCCTTTAGAATCTTCCGCAATAAGCAGGTCGCAAAAGGCTGGCTCATTGATGTTTGGTATAGTCACATGGAAGGAGAACAACTGTAAAAGACTTCAGGTTTCGCGAAAGATCAAGTGTCGCTTTCTATATGCTTACTGAACAATGACCCTGATGGATTCAGTTTTCAATCCCTTTTGAGAGGTGGTTGAGATGATATACGCACCACGAGAGATGAGGTCGGTAGAAATAACCGTTCCCATTCCCGAAATGATAATTTTACCCATTAGATCAGAAACATCCCATGTTGTTTCTTGGTCAGCTCCACTTAACACAATGTTTTCTCCTGAAGAAGCAGGGTTAGGGAATGCGACGAAATCCGAAGGCGTAAGCGCTGTGATGCCATCTGTATTTGAGGTGTCTTCATTCGGAGCTTCTCCTTGATATTCGACGCTGTATGTCGTGCCGAAAATTGTTTTTGCTTCAAGGTAGGGGAGTCCCCCGTCACCGAGCCATGTGTACACTGTGGAAATGCGGTCAATTTCAAATGGTTCGCCTCCTTCTTGTGTTAAAACATCGTGCGTCGTGATGGTTGTACTTATTCTCAGAACTTCGTGCGAAGCACCGTTGGGGAGAAGTAAAGTACCCCATCCATCCACTGAGCCTTCGCGCGTTGCTGAAGTCGCGTAGTTAAGAACGCTTGGAATGTCAACTTCGTAGGCAGAAGTAGATGAAATCACGTCCTGAAAATTTAATGGCAGGGGATGAATTTCATCAATGTCACTGTATTCAATAGGAAGATCGAATCCTTCTAAATTCATAGAAATTCCTGCGATATTATAAGACGTACCAGAGGTTTGGTAATAGCTCATCATGTCGGAGAGTGTCACTGGGAGATCAATACCTAACTCAGAAAGGAATGCAAGATCAAACTCCCCAGGGCCGAAAATGTCGCATAAATAATCGGGATTAGAAAATACGTTATTGAAAGAAAGCTGAGCTAAAAATGGGGCTTCATCTGCTGCTCCAAATCCCACCAATGTCTCCGAATTTGAGTCCAGTGTTGAGAAATCCCAAACGTAATCTGCTCCTGTACTCACATAATCTCCTGTTATGTCTGCCGTAGATGTTTGAATAAGATAGCTTCCTCCAGCTTGCGGGAGGTCAGACGCATTTACTGTCGTTTGAGCATTGTTAGACTGTACAACAAACAAAAGAGATACAAGGGCGACGATGTATTGTATGGTTTTCATATTGCAAGTTACGTTATTATTATCTTCGATTATGCCATGCAATCTAAAGCCCCCATCCTTCCTTCTTGTAACTTGGCAAGGTTTTCTACCGAGGTCTATTGTGTAACTTGCCAACGTATAATTTTGCCGTTGAGATGAAGATAGGATTTGATGCAAAAAGAGTGTTTTTAAACAACACAGGTTTGGGGAACTATTCACGTGATGCTATTCGTGTGCTTTCTCATTTTTTTCCAGAAAACAAATATTTTCTTTTCACACCACAAGAGCACCACAAGAGCACAGTGTCTTTTTTGAAGGGGAGTGAGAACACGGTGACACGCACACCTAAATCGTTCATTGATAGGTTTTTCACATCGTACTGGAGGAGCAAGCGTGTTGTCAAAGATTTGGTCGCCGACAAGATCGATCTGTTTCATGGGCTAAGTCATGAACTTCCTTTAGGGATAGAGAAAACAAACATTAAAACAGTCGTGTCTATTCACGATTTGATTTTTGTCCGTTATCCTCATTTGTTTCCCGCGATAGATCGGAAAATATATGCCAAAAAATTCAAGTCAGCGTGTGACAGGTCCGATAAAATCATAGCTGTCAGCAAGCAAACGAAGCAAGATGTGATTGAATTTTTCGGCATTCCTGACGAAAAAATTGACGTGGTTTATCAGGGTTGCAATGACGTATTCCATCATGTAGTGGAAGAAAACACAAAGCGAGAAATTCAAAAAAAATACAACTTGCCTGACGATTACATTCTCAGCGTTGGGAGCATAGAGGAACGCAAAAACCTCTTCACAATACTTAAAACATTAATCGAATTGCCAGGTCAGAAATTAGTCGTGATAGGCAATGGGAAAGACTATAAAATGAAGTGCCTGCGCTTTATTGATGAGAACAATCTGTCTGATCGAGTTCTCTTTTTAACCGGCATTGATTCGGAAGAAATGGCGGCTGTTTACCAAAACGCACAAATGCTGATTTACCCCTCTATATTTGAAGGATTTGGGATTCCTATTTTAGAGGCTCTGTTTTCAAAAATCCCTGTCATTTCTTCTAAAGATGGATGTTTTGTTGAAGCCGGAGGTTCTTATACGAAATACATTGACCCCTTGTCAGTTCGTGAAATGAAAGAAGCTATTCTCGAAATTCAACATTCAACTGATTTACAAAACACAATGATCTCAAAAGGTTTTGAATATGCCCAAAACTTCACTGACTGCAAAATCGCGGCAAACTTGTTTCAAGTTTATAATACGTTGCTAGATGACTAAACTCACATCTATTATTCCTACTGGAAATGAACAGAACAACATCGTTGAAGCGATCCAATCTGTTCGGTTTTCTGATGAAATCATGGTTGTCGACTCTTTTAGTACAGATGACACCGTGAAGTTGGCAAGGCCACTTGTTGATACAATTTTGCAAAGGGAGTATGAGCATTCGGCGTCTCAAAAGAACTGGGCGATTCCCCAAGCGAAGCATGAATGGATTCTACTTCTTGATGCGGATGAGCGTGTCACATCTGAATTGCAAAAGGAAGTGATAAGCATGATCAATTCAAATACGGAGTACAGTGGATTTTGGATTCGCCGTGAAAATTATTTTATGGGTAAAAAGGTTCGTTTTAGTGGTTGGCAGGGAGACAAAGTAATCCGGCTTTTCAAGCGAGATGAATGTAAATACGAAAACAAGCATGTTCATGCAGAAATATTGAGTTCTGGTAAAATCGGAATCCTTGACCACAAATTACTTCACAACACATTTGTCAGCAAAGAAGCATACCTCAAAAAACTTGATCGATATGCCCAATTGCAAGCAAAAGACTATGACAAAAGAGTGAAATATCTCACATCTTTTCACACTGTGATTAAACCAATTATCAGATTTCTAAAACATTATTTCCTTCAACTAGGCATACTTGATGGGTATGTTGGCTTTGTCATTTCATCGTACCAGGCAAAAGCAGTTGCAATGCGTTACAAGTACATTCAAGAATTTCGAAAGGCCGAGAAGACGAAATAAAGAGCTGGCTTTTGATGTTGTTTTCCTTTACTTGCTCTTTGCGATGCAAGCTTTCACGAAGCCATCGCGGTTTCTCTTAAAATCACTTGTCGTCCCGTTTTCCAAATAAATTTCTGAACCGCGTGAAGTTCCGGTGAAAAAGTATGCCTACACCCTGAACACTTTCGCCCTCCAGACCGGAAATGTTTGCTCTTTGAGTTGAGTATCCAGTAAGTTGCAACGTTCCATCGTCTTTAAGGTCGAATTTGACACGAAACTCTTTGAGTTGTAAATCATCCAGTGAGCCTGTATTTAGTTGTTGTGTTCCGAGCTCGCCTTCAATGTGGAGTTTGTCGTCAAGAAGTTGCGTGGAAAGTGCGACCGAGAGCGCTGCTTCGTTGCCGGAATTGTTTTTCGCATCGTAATCAATCCCAATATTTACATCGTCACTGATTCCTGACAACCAGTTTCCCAATTGAGCTGAAATCAACTCTGTACTGTTTTCTTGTAGTCCAGTACTTCCTATAGCGGAAGCTTGCCATTGGGGAGGCAGAAACTGTTGAAGAATCAGGAGCGATATGGCTTGCCTGTTCATTTCCTCTTCATTCGCCAAGAGAGAGGCCAAAGTCGCTTTGGTCTTAGAATCTCCTTCCGGAAGATGGATATCGAAATTTATGCCAGGTCTCATAAGGTCACCATGCATTTCTAGAATCAAGTCTACTCTTTGTTTGCTGTTGTCTAAAATTTCCGGTGCGATCGGAACGAGAGAGGTTCGCGTGGAGTAAAACGTTCTTAAATCTATTTCTGCTTTGTATGGGTCTCCATACCATTTTATCGTGCCCCCAGGTTCGGCAACGAACCTCTTGTTAATGAAGTTGGATAAGGTGAACAGGTACTCACCTTCAATAACCTTGAGTGATCCCAACATCTCTAACCGTTCAAAATCATCAATGGCCAAGTTGATCACCCCCTCACATTTCCCAATGATTTCATCTCCCACAGCTTCGTCAAAAACGATTCTGGCTTCACTTGCTTGATCCACATCAATCATTAAGTCAAGACGAACGGAGGTTTTACGCTTGTTCTCTTCGATGGGTTCCGTGTCAATGTTTTCCTGAGTAGAATGGTCAATGATTTCAACGAAGGAAGACCATGTAGTGCTCGTTCCAGCATCCATAGGAAGAACGAACTGTGTGCCTTTTGTCGTTTTAAGCTGTGCTTCAATGTATATTTTGTCTTCATAGCCGAAGACATTAATATCCCCTAAGGCATTTGCATTTCCATAGAAATAAGCATCAGGCGAACGTGGTATGTTCATCACTTCTAGCGGTTTATTGGGGTCATCGATACTCATCGAAATATCTAAATTCCACTTTTTATAATTTTCATGCAAAACGGTTCCCACCAAAACTCCTTCTCCACCATAGTTGTCTTTAATGTCAATTCCGTTGAGTTCGATTCCGTCAGGTTTGACGTTAAATCTACCGTTAACATCATACTCAATGCCCAAATATTCAATTTTTACTTTGGCCTTTTTTAAAACACCTCCACCCAATACGCTAGGCTCTCTATATGGACCTTGAATGGTGAAAGCAGCATCGAGTTTCCCCCCCAGTTTGGCCGTTTTTTCATTTAAAATAGTATTTGCCCAACTCAGAGGGAAGTCTGTGGTATAGCTCATGAGGTTCAAGTTGAAGTCGCCTAAGGGTAGGGGAGTGATAGTTCCAGAGGTGTGAATAAGACCCTCTCGGTTTTCTCCAAACCCTGTCATCTCCGTTTGAATTTGAATGTCTCGATTTGAATACGTGAGTTCAAATTCACTTTTAGGGATTGTTTCTCCACCATATGATATCCCTTCACCCTCTCCAGATAAACGAAGCACAGGATTGCTAAATGTCCCGCTCAGTGATCCACTAAGATTGATATTTGATGCGCTCACGGGTACATTAAACCACGTTTTCGTTCTGCTCGTATCTATGCCGTCTGTATGGATTAAAAAGTTTAACGGTCTTTCACTATTCCCACCAACATTTCCTTCGATATCAGCTTTAAATCCTCCGCCCGTCCAGCTCATTCCATCGCTAGATATCTCAGTTGAATTAAGCGACAAAGAGGACGGGATTCTCGTGAGCTCGAGTGTGTCATTTCCCAGAGGTATGGTCGCCTCATAGAGGTCGAACCCCCATGAGCCTTCTTGCTCTAGGAGCCCTTCTACGCTGACGATGCCTTCAATCCCCGCGAAGTTTTTCCATCCACAATCTGCAGTCCAAACCGTGTCTGCATGGATGTCTATATTCATGTCTTGAGCATAGATGTCTCCACGTTTTAAGAGCTCTAAAGCTTCTATATTTATCCAATTTTCATCTGTTCGTCCATTGAAGTCAAGAAAGACACGATTTAATTTGAAGTCATCAAATTCAATCCAATCTGTTTGTCCTTGTGCTTCTGTTTTTTTATTGTCAATGAGCCATGTAAATTCAGTTCCTTTTGACACAGCGAGTCTTGTCCCCAGTATCGCAGAAATGGGCTCGGATCGAAGGATTTCAAAACGACCACTCGTAAGAAGTGTATTTGCAACAGCTGACTCGTTCTCGCGATCGACTCTCAGGATCATCAAGTCAAGCCATTCTGTCCACATTTCTGTATCCAAAGAGAATGTCGCATCTCCTAAAATCACATCCGACTCAACTTGAATATCTAGAAGTCCATTTTCTATCGTTCGATTTCGATTTTTCTCTGGATGAAGGGCGACAACAAGATCGAATCTGTCGAAATTAATTGGAGCTTGCATTGATAGATTCTCGTCTTTAAGTTGTATTAACACGGGTTTTTTGAAGTTAAGCCTTGCCGCGAGTTTGCCGCCCCTGTTTTCGTTATTCCACTCTGCAAAACCGTTTAAATGGGAGTACAATTCCCAACGACTTCCCAAGACCCTTGCTTTTAGGATGTCGTTGTCCCACTTTACTTCTACATGTCCTTCTTCGCCTATAAGTTGTACATGTAAATTTTCAAGGATTCCATATTCGGTGTTTAGACTGTCGAGATAAAACGTGCTTTCCCATTCATCATTTAAACCATTTTCTTCCCAATTTAATGTGTAATCTACCTGGAGATAAAGACCATCTTCTACATCCTGTGTGACAGAAACTGTTCCTTCAACGGTATTTGTGCTTCCTCTTGCCGAAAGTTGAATGGATTCTATCTTATCTGCTATTTGTTTAACTTGAGGAGACTTTTCTTCAATGATCACTTTTAAATCTTCAGTCCACGGTTTTAATAGGCTTGCCTTTAGTTCAGCGTTTAGATCCCAAACAATTTCTTCGCCCAAGTTTCGGGCGCTTCCCGAAATAGTTACGTCAGAATTAGATAGTTTATTGATCACAAGCTCTCCTTTCTTGCAAATGATCTCTCCCGTCAGTTCGTCAGTTTTAAGCGCTCCAAGAATGCCTTGAACCTCATCATTTACCCAAGGGGAAATGAAGCTGGGATGAACGATGACCGCGACATCAAAATCGGGCAGTTTGTTTCCCGCAAGCGATCCCTCCATGTCCGACGAGTTGGATCTTTCGATATTCCCTTGGAATTCCATTCCTGCAGCTGTAAAGTCCTCGACTGTCAGGTCGAACTCATTGTTTGTGAATTTTGCTTTTCCGTGACTTGTCTCAAGAGATATCAAGTTCGTTCCGTTACGATCTGTGGTGGCGTTCCGAATTTCATATCCGCCAATGTTTACAGCAATCCCGCCATCGCTCATTTCCTCCCCACTTTCAATGAATATCGAGTCGAGTGCGAATAAAACGATGTAACCATTGAGCGAATCGCCGATTTGCCATTCAAAATCTGTCATTTCGAAACGTTCAAAAAACATTTTTCTGCTTGAATATTCGACCGAGGAATCACTGAGGAAAGCATCATAGATCTGTTCTATGCTGTCCGCAAACAAACGGACCCCATCCAAACGGATTTCGCCAAACTCAGAAACGCCATCAGAATTGGCTCCTTTGTATTTCAAGTCCAATGTGCCACACAAAATCTCAGCACCTCCTTTGGAGCAAGTAAGGTCATTCAAGGTCAAAGTTCTCTGAAATAGGTGGAGCTCTACAGAACCGATTTCCATTTCAATCCCCAAAGATTCGGAGAGCATTTCAGCAGCATAATTTACGATTCGGGTCTGTACATATGGGATTTGTACTATTCCTATTAGAATGACAGAGAGGGTTAAGAAGCCTATTAAACCTCTTAAAGCCCACTTCATTGGCTTGCGATACTTTTTCTTTGATATGTTTGAATTATTGGGCACTTATTCTGTGATTGCGAAAGCAAGATAAGAAGTCTTGTGCGCCGTACTTTCGCAGTTGTACATATTTTACGTTGCCAACTCATAAAAGATGAAAATTCCAACCTTAACAATACTCGCTTTTGAAACGTCGTGTGACGATACAGGAGTAGCTGTCGTAAAAGGGGATACTGTGCTTTCTAATCTTGTGGCAAATCAAGATGTACACACCAGGTACGGGGGCGTGGTGCCTGAGCTTGCCTCAAGAGCTCACATGAGTAACATCACTGCAACGGTTGATTTGGCGATAAAAGACGCGCAGATTTCGCTCGCTGACATTGATGCTATTGCCTATACCATAGGTCCTGGTTTAACTGGGTCTTTGCTTGTGGGTACATCTTTTGCAAAATCGTGGGCGTGGGCAAATGATTTGCCCACCGTACCCGTTCACCATATGCGGGCACATATTTTGGCTCATTTTTTAGCGCCAAGCCCTTCACCTGATTTCCCGTTTCTGTGTTTGACTGTTTCTGGGGGGCATACCCAGATTGTTCATGTCCACAGCGCTTCAAAAATGGATGTCATCGGGACGACAGTGGATGATGCAGCTGGAGAGGCGTTCGATAAAGTCGCCAAGCTTATAGGTCTTCCGTATCCCGGCGGCCCTCTCGTAGATAAATATGCTCAATTGGGAGATCCAGAATCATTTGTATTTAAAGGTTCTAAAGTAGACGGACTGAATATGAGTTTCAGTGGCTTGAAGACGCAAGTCCTTCGGTTTCTACAAGCAAGACTTAAATCAGACCCCACGTTTGTTGAGTCTAACTTACATGATTTTTGTGCCTCAGTTCAAGCGACTATCGTGGGGATGCTCATGTTGAAACTGGAGCAAGCTGTAGCGGAAACGGGAATCACCCAAGTAGCCATCGCAGGAGGGGTTTCCGCAAACAGTGGGCTCAGAAAAGCGCTGGGTCAACGGGAAGATTGGCAGGTATTTATACCGCCACTCAGTTATTGCACAGACAATGCGGCCATGGTAGGTATTGTGGGCGTGTTAGATGCTGCTGAGGGCATGTTCGGAACACTTCGCGACACTCCGCACCCCAGAATGCCCAAGCTCACGCCTTGCGGATCTCCTCGCTAGGAATAGATATTGTAGCAATACATCCCCGCGCGTCTTTTCTGTTCTCTAAACTCAAGTTTGCCAATGGGGAGATTAATTTCAATCGTTCCTGGATGATTCTCAAACCATGTGATTGTCTTTTCGCGGCAAATTTATTTGAAGTTTGAGAGACGTTACTTGATGGTGACAAACCACATCCGTTGTCTTCAACACAAATTACAAGACATCCATTCTCAGTTTCTGCTCTAAATGTTATGGTGATCTCGGGCCTACCTTTTTCACTGCCGTCCAATCCGTGCCAAATCGCATTCTCTACCAAAGGTTGGATTAAAAAAGCCGAAATTTTGTGTTTGGGATGAACAGAAGAATTAATTGTAAAATTAATTTCTCCCGAAAGTCTGAGTGACTCTAGCGCGATATAATCTTTTAAGAATTTTATTTCTTTCGTAATACTGGATGGACGAAGGGTTCTGGGATTGTCTGTAGCGCTACCCCAACTTCTGACAAGTAGTCCCTTAAACTGATTTAAAGACGTTAAGGCTGGTTTTATGTCGCGCCTCAAGATGAGCATATGGATCCCGGTCAGCGCATTGAAAATGAAATGTGGATTCATTTGAAGTTGCAAGTTTTTTTGTCTTGCTTTGACCAATTCCTCTTCTGCGTCGGCTCTCTTTCGCAACTGTATGAAGGAAGTGTTTATTCCGCGGTATTTCTCAGAAAGATTGAATGAGCCACCTTCATTCGTGGTGCTTAAACGGGCACTTAATCCCATTACGAAACCCACAATGACACTTGCCGTGATACATATGAAATAAATGACAAACATGGCAAAATTTTGCTCAGCTTATTCTTCAGAAGAAGCTTTGTTGAAATCGTGTCGCAGTTCAGTTTTTAAGCGACGCGTATATTCGTCCTGAAGCCAAGTGCGATAATTGTCCGTGGTTTTCGCCATGCATTTGGCATAGATTTTAACACGAAAATTAATATCTTCTTCGAGCGCAGTAATTATTTCAACGGCATCCCAGTAGTCGTCTGCAGCAAACTGGATAATCGCTTTATGTTGTAATAAGCTGATGTCGACTGCTTTTTTGGGACGCTCTGCCTTCTTCATGACATCTTCATATACCTTCAGCATATCGAATGATGTCTCTGGGCCCCCTTCGAATCGGTCTAACAATTCCTGAGGCATCTTGTAAACGAATTCGTCTTCGATTTCCTCATCGGTATATAACCCATCTATAAAGGATTGAGGAGCTTTGAAAATTTCGTTCCAGTTGATGTGCGCATCCCAAAGTCCAAACCTTCTGGCATTGTTGCCCAAATCGATGACACTGAACTTTTTCTTTTTCGGGAGAGACCTAGAGCCACGACCGATCATTTGATGGTACAGTGTCAGAGATTTCGTGGCACGGTTGAGGATAATGGTAGAAACGGTAGGTTCATCAAATCCCGTAGTAAGAATGCTAACTGAGGACAAGATTGCGTCTGGCTTTTCATGAAACCACCTCAGGATATCTGCCCGTTCTTTTTCACTGTGGGTGTTGTCAAGGTGTTTGCACTCATAGCCTTCTTCCTCGAACATTGCTTGTACTTGCTTTGAAGTGTTTATGCCGTTATTGAAGATGAGGGTCTTGGTGCCTTTTGCTTTCTCTTCATAAGCATAGAGAAGTTTCTCCTGCATTAAATAATTGCCATAAAGTCGCTCGGAGGAACTCACGGTGTAGTCACCATTTATACCCACCTTTAAAGCCCTAAGGTTTACGTCGTAATTGTATGTGTAAGCACGGGCGAGATAACCTTGGTCAACCAGGCTTGAAATACTTTCTCCTACGATAAGCTCATTGTAATTGTCGTTCAAAGGAAGCTTAATATTCGAACTGAGTGGAGTAGCAGTTACGCCTAGGAGTATTTGCTCACGAAAGTGCTTAAACAGCTTCCGGAAACTGTTGTAGTGCGCTTCGTCAACAATCACAAGTCCGAGATTGTCGAACACCATTTGCTCATCGTTAATCCGATTGTTCAATGTTTCAACCATGGCCACGTAGCACCAGTGCTCTTCCCCGTCGTCGAGATCTTTTACTTTTGCATTGATCACCTTGTTGGGTACACCAATTTCCGAAAGCATTTTACTTGTTTGACCTAACAGCTCAATTCGGTGCGTAAGGATGAGGACCTTTTTTCCAGTTGAAAGGATGAATCGCTTCGCCAATTCAGAGAAAATGACCGTTTTACCACCACCCGTGGGAAGCTGGAAAAGAAGGTTAAAATTCGTAGACTTGTCATTGAATTTACCCATCATTTCATCTATGGCGTCCTTCTGGTAGCCATATAGCGTTTTACCACTCTTACTTTGAAGTCGAGCCTTAATTTTAGGATCCATGGAGGGTAGAATAGTAGTCTGCAATTTGATAGGGAAAAGACAAAAATAACTTTTACTTTGCCTAGTCAAAAATTAATTACGAACGATTATTAAAAAGATGTCAAAAGAACTTTTTGAGCAAGGTGAAGGCAGGCCATCTAAAGATTTGTTAGTAAGCTCTTTAGGTAGCCTTTTACATGTTAATGAAGGGGTGGGAGATTGGATGAAAACTTTTGATAAAATTTCTTTAAAAGCGTATTGGAACCCACTTGAAGCACGAATTATCGATGCTTACAAGACCGGATTGTGCTTTCCAGCCCCTGAAAACATATTCAGATCACTCAGGTTATGTCAGTATTCAGATGTGAAAGTGGTCATCATTGGACAAGATCCCTATCACGGAATCAATCAAGCCGATGGTCTTGCTTTTTCTGTTCCAGAAGGAACAAAAATGCCGCCGTCTCTTCGCAATATTTTTGAAGAAAGGAAAAACGATTTGGATGTTGATCCGAGAAGTTCTGACTTGTCAGATCTTGCCAAACAAGGAGTGTTGTTGATTAATTCTGTCTTAACAGTTGCGCATAAGGAGCCGGGTTCACATGCGCACTGGGGATGGGATATGCTCACTTCCGATTTAATTCAAGAGGTAAACGACAAGCAAAGCAATGTGTGTTTTTTGTTGTGGGGTCAGTATGCAAAGCGTTTCGAATCCATCATTGATCCTTCTCGCCACACCGTTTTTATTTCTTCCCATCCAAGTCCTCTTTCTGCATATCGTGGTTTTCTTGGATCGAAGCCCTTTTCAATGGTGAATGACGTCCTTAAGGACTCGGGTCAAAGACCGATCATTTGGTAACAAAACACGTGGCGATCATTCTTGATAAAATGTCGAAACACTTTGAAGTTGATAGAATTAATGAAGTATAATTGTTGCACATGAGTAAACCCTCCATTCCAAAAGGTACCAGAGATTTTGGTCCACGCGCTATGGCCCGCAGACAGTGGGTGTGTTCGACGATTCGTGGCGTCTTCGAAAAGCATGGATTCCTGCCAGTTGAAACACCTTCGTTTGAAAACCTGCAGACATTAACAGGCAAATATGGAGAAGAGGGGGATCAATTAATTTTCCGTATTCTTAACAATGGAGATTATTTGTCCAAAGCAAACGCTGAAGCTTTGATTTCTAAGGACAGCAAGCTTTTAACTCCTACCATCAGCAAGAAGGCATTGCGATACGATCTCACAGTTCCTTTTGCTCGATTTGTCGTGATGAATAGGAATGAATTGACATTTCCTTTTAGGAGATACCAAATTCAACCCGTTTGGAGAGGGGACAGGCCTGGAAAGGGGCGGTATCAAGAATTCACTCAATGTGATGCAGACATTATTGGCAGCACAAGTTCGTTGTGTGAACTGGACTTGGTTCAGGTGTTCTCTGAGGCCCTAGATGCCTTAAGTGTGCCTGGCTATACGATTTTAATAAACGACCGTCGCATCCTCGCTGCTGTAGCTCTGTCCATGGGTGTCGGTGCCGACAGATTGACTGACTGGACGGTTGCGGTCGACAAATACGACAAAGTCGGTGTTGATGGGGTGATCAAAGAACTTGAGGTAAGGGGATTCGATGTAGATGTCGCAAAAGGCATAGAAAAGCTTTTCAAGATCAATTCAGCGTCAAACAGTTTGGATGTGCTTTCAAACATAGCGTCTGTTCTTTCTAGCAGCAGCGATGGAATGAAGGGGGTTTCTGACATGAGAACGTTGTTGTCTCGGGCATCTACAGACGGTATAGAAGCTCCGAAAATCAAGTTCGATGCAATGCTTGCGCGTGGCTTGGATTACTACACGGGGGCCATTTTTGAAGTTCGTGTAGCTGATTCTCCAGTAGGAAGTATTTGCGGAGGGGGTAGATATGATGATTTAACAGGAATATTTGGTTGGTCTGGAATGAGTGGGGTGGGGATAAGTTTCGGAGTGGATAGGATAGAGGATGTGTTGGCACATTTTAATAAATTTCCAGATGCACTTGACCTCACCACTGACGTCTTAGTGACGTATATGAACGAAAAGAGCTGCGACGTGGAATTGCAGTTGGTTTCTCAATTAAGGTCTCAGGGACTTGCTGTAGAAATGTACCCAGATCCTGTGAAACTCAAAAAGCAAATGAAGTATGCAGGGGACCGGGGCATCCCCTTTGTCGTTCTGATAGGTGATGAAGAAAGAACAGCGGGGAAAGTCACACTAAAAAACATGTCTGACGGCTCACAGGAATTGCTTTTAATGAATGATGTTTTTAAGTCAATTAAATTCTAATACACGTATATTCAATTACTTGTATGCTGCGTATTAAACAAATAGATTATCTTAGTTTTGTTTCGAAAAAGTGAATGCTACCGATTGATTCCAGATTGTATTTCACACTGTAGGTGTCACTGCTGATCTCCAGTTTAACCACATTTTCGGCGCCTACATTCAGTACTGAATCCCAAAGTTTTTCAAAGATCCATGGAGATGTAGTCATGGATTTTATACATCTCCCCAAGTCGATATCCGCCAGCGCTTCTGTGGTCATTTCATAGGACCATTTGTTGTGATTTAAAGCGCATAGCAATGCCAAAATGCAATTGATATGTTCTAAATGAACGGAAACTTCAATTTCAGGGGAAGCACATTCATGAAGCAATTGTCGCAGATGTTTGCTGAATCTCGTAAGCACTGTTTCTGCCAATATTTCGTCTCCATCTTCTATCATTTTGTGGAGGATATCTAATGTAATTTCTAATCGATCAATCGAATGATCGATGGCCGCACTTTCACTGTCAAAATCATCTACGCGTTTCCTCAAACTATAGACCTCTTGGAGGCGCATTGTGTGATTTCGAACATTCATTAACCTCTGTCTGATGACAGTGTTGTTTTCCGTTTTGTTAGGGGTGGCTGCGTGGTTCAGTATTCTTTTTTGATAAATCACGCCTAGATAATATCCCAAACCACCCATTGAGAGAATGGCTGTGGTGGTTGCGAGTATGTTTTCTAGAATATCCAATTGTATCGCTGATGGTGAGAATTTACAATAATCTGCTTACTCATTTTTGTTCACTCCGCTTTGAACCCAGTCCCAAGCAGCCGAGAACGCACTTCGTGTGCCATTAATCACCTCGTCTTTCAGCGCTTGCCAATGTTTTGCAGAAGAGGGGTCATTCAATTGTTTTAAAAATAAAAGTTCTGAGGCATGTGACGTCATCCGGTCACTTCTTTGAAGGGTTCGTTGTTTTAACCACCAACCATTGCGTTTCCATGCCGCAGTGATGTGATTGATTTTTGTGCGTACTTCTTCGTGACCGATGTTTTCGATGCTACTGGCAGTCATCACATCAACAACTTCACCGCCTTCAGGTGTAGGGGATAGATGCAGTGCATTGCGATAAGATTGAGCCGTACTTGCACATGCATTGACTCTCTTGCCATCTGCCTTATGTACAACGATCAGGTCGGCCATTTCTACAATCCCACGCTTGATGCCCTGAACGTCGTCACCAGCTCCCTCGATCAGTAAAAGGATGAAAACATCCACCATATCGCGTACCGCAATTTCGCTTTGGCCTACACCTACAGTTTCAACGATGATGCGGTCAAACCCTGCAGCCTCACAGAGGAGAATAGCTTCCATCGTGGCCCGTGCAACTCCACCTAATGCATCTGAGGCAGGTGATGGACGTACGAATGCTTTTCCGTGCACAGCGAGTTCATCCATGCGTGTTTTGTCACCTAAAATACTTCCTCGGGTTCTTCTGCTACTTGGATCTACTGCAAGTACAGCAACGCGATGCCCTTCATTAATCAAGTCAATTCCCATGCGTTCGATGAACGTGCTCTTTCCAACTCCGGGGATTCCAGTGATCCCAATCCTCACGGTCTTGTGCGCTTCTGAGCCTTGCGTAAGTGTTTTTATTTCGTGTAAAAGACGTTGTGCGAGCGGTCTGTCTGATGCAAGTTCACTCTCAATTAAAGTAATGGCTTTTGCCAAATCTTCTCGATGGCCAGCAACGACAGACCTTGCGATGTCTTGAATGTTTGAACTTTCAATCCTGTTAGATTTTATTCTCTTCCGTGCGGCTTCAACCGCATGTTCTTTCGATGAGGACTTGCTATTCGTCATGTGGTGAAGTTAACAATCGTTTCATATCTGACCACATCTTTGTAGATGTAACTTGCGTGTATGGTATATCGTTTTGTTGTCGTAGCCTTCGTGGCTGTTTTGCAAGTCTATTCTTCGGCGTCTTTTCTCCAAGCCCAAACACGTTGCGACTCCTCGCTTGTTGTGAGTGGCTGGGTTTTTGAATTGGGGGGTGGCATTATCCCCGCTGCAATGGCTGTCAACAGGGAAAGTGGGGGTGGTGTGTTTGTTGAGAGGGACGGTAGTTTTCTTCTTCGTGCCTGCCCGGGAGACACGATTGTGTTTGGTGCAATCGGATTCTATTCTGTGGAGAAAGAGGTGGTCGCTTCGATGAAGAGTCAGGATATTCAAATTGATTTAGCGCGCCTCAAAGTCACAGTGGGAGTGGCTGAAGTCTATGCTCCTCGTGCTTTACGAGAAATCCTGCACGATATCGAAGCACTTGGATATGACGAAAAGGACTTTCGCGTTTCAGGGGTAAATGCGCTGCAAAGCCCCATCACCTTTTTGTATGAGCAATTTTCAAAACGCGAACAATCTAAAAGGATGGAGCAAGAGTTGATTAACAAGGACAACAGACGAGATTTACTTCAAGAGCTCTTTGTCAAGTATGTGGACTATGATATCGTGCAGCTTGCGACAAATGAATTTGAAAGTTTTGCTGCGTTTTGTGATCCTGGAGACGCAATGCTGAAGAAAATGACGCAGTATGAGTTCATCCTATATGTTAAAAGACAGTACGGACTTTTCAGAATGTTGCCAAACAAATTGGAAGACGGAGATTATAGATACGATTTGGACTGATTTATTTCAGAAAATAGAGTCCATATAGTACACAAAAATCTGAAAGGTAAAGGAGGTGACACAGAAGCCAACTGCAAGAACATGGAGTGTTTGTAAGCGTTCCTTAATTCGATCATATCGAACCACTAAGTCTACAAACAGTGTTGCGATAGCTAGGAATTCGAGGATCATTAATGGCGTTCGCACGGACTCGATTTCTCCTGCGATGAATGCAGCACTAATGGGAAATCGCCCATCCATAAACTCAGACCACAGGAACAATGCATTAATGGCGATCATTGCCCACAATGTTATGCGTATGTACTTGACATCTTTTCCCATTTGACAAAGATAGTGCGCTCAAAATGGGTTTTTAACTTTTTATAGTGAGTAATGAAAAAAATATACGCTTGGTTTTTAAACTCAATACCTTAACTTTTCACCTATAAATTATTAGATTCATGAAGACTACTTTTTCTACATCACGAACACGTGTTTACGCAACCGCTGCATGTATTCTTGTTATGATTGCCCTCACGCTCCCTTCTTGTGCTACTCAAAACGAGGCTTGCGAAGCATACCAAAACATAGAACTCGAATTTGAGGCAGAGTAAAACGAGGACGCGTATCTAAAACTGGAAGTAAATAAATGGAGTAGGCAATGCCGCTCCAACCTTCCATAACAGTACTGCCACACCCGCAGTAATAACCCAAATTGTAACGATAGATAAAGAAGTGAATTTATCTATAACCTTTGCCCTAACTCTCTCTGGACTGAGATGAAGAGCGAACCCCAAAGCCATGATTGTGATGCAAGTTAAATGTCCCCAAGCGACATTCATCCATGGAATGTCGTTGAAGTGTTTGGACATTTGATAAAGAAGGTCATTCGCTGTAAACCACTCTGTGAGAAAGTTGTGATTCCCAGGTGTTGTTTCCCATTCGATTCCAGACCCAGATCTGAACCAAATCCTGGTAAATGTGATGAAATTGAAGGTCGTAATCAAGCCTATAGCTCGGGCCCACCATCCATGGTGTTTGGCCCACGGCATCTTTGTCCCTATGACTTTGTATACGAGTAAACCCAAACCATTCAGCGCTCCCCAAAGGAGGAAATTCCATGATGCACCATGCCATAACCCTCCAATCACCATCGTGGCCATAATATTCACATAGGAGGCGAGCTTCTGCCCCCATTTGGGATACATCACCCCAGAAGACCAAAGCAACAACATCATACCAAATCCAAGAAACAAAACACCGAAACTAATCTCACCCGACTCGCCTAACATCATGGATGCAAAGAATACTGTTGCAAAAGAAAATATTCCAGAAAAGATGCTTGCCGTTCTACTTCCCCCCATCGGGATGTACAAGTAGTCCCTTAACCACGTTGATAGAGAGATATGCCATCTTTTCCAGAACTCTCCTAAATTCCTAGCTTTATAAGGTGATCTGAAGTTTTCTTCTAGGCGGAATCCCATCAAAAGTGCAACCCCTATGGCAATGTCACTGTAGCCACTGAAATCGGCAAATACCTGTAAACTATATCCATATAGGCCAAGCATCACCTCCATGCCACTGTAACTTGTGGGTGAAGCAAAAACGCGATCTACAAGATTCATGGCAATATAATCTGCGAAAATCACTTTTTTAATCAGGCCAGTAAGGATCCACCATATCCCCATTTTAAACTCTTTTCTGCTCAATTGATACGCAGTGTGGAGTTGTGGGATAAAAGATTTGGCCCTGACAATTGGCCCCGCCACCAATTGCGGAAAGAATGTGACATAACATCCGAAATCCCAAAAGGATTTTACAGGGTCTATTTCACGCCTGTATACATCAATCGCGTAGCTAAGTGTTTGAAATGTATAGAAGGAGATTCCTACAGGCAGTAAAATCGTATCCACACGGAAGGAAGTGCTTAGATGGGAATTCATCCAATTTGCGCCAGGTATCACCGCTTCCCATGTTGTGCCAAACAAAGTGGAGCTGGCATCAGCAAAGAAATATGCGTATTTGAAGAACCCCAGCAAGCCCAAATTTATGACCACACTTAAAATGAGCCACGTTGTCCGTTTCCATGTGTCACTTCGCGCCATAGCCATAGCTATGCCCCAATCTGCTACAGTTGAAAACAACAGCAGAAAGACAAAACTCGCACTGGTTTTCCAGTAAAAAAACAAACTAGCTGCGAATAGAAAAGCGTTCCGCATCGCTGTTTTACGCTTCAGTAGAGAGAGAGCGATCATCACTACGAGCATGAAAACCCAAAAAGCTGGTCGTGTAAAAAGTAGTTCTGAACTCATTTGTTATTCTCTCTGATCTCGTCTACCCATGTTCTGTATTCTGCTCTGAATGCACGATCGAGTTCCTGTCCAATCTTTCTCGCGCCTTTCGGAGTGAAATGAACGAGGTCTGGCGAAGCCAGTTTGGGCTGTGAAGATGCCCATGCTTCCATTGTACCTGGTCCACCCATTACATCGCTCAAATCCCAAAACAATCCACCCTCCTTGATTGTGGCTTCTCGTATAGAAGACCTAATATTTCCCAGCATGGGATAAGATAGGTTTTTAGAATCAAGAGTTTGGCCCATATCAGAGGGCCCAATCACCAAAATCGCTGCTTCTGGTAAAATAGATCGAATATATTTTACTTCTCTGCCAAATCGTTTTCCGTATTGCTCAGCTGAACTCAAGTCTGAAATATAGGGTGCAGCGTTTCCTCCGTATTGGAGAATCACCATTCCAACATCCCAGTTTTGCATGTACTCTTTAAAATGATTTTTATGGAGTCGACTGAAGAGCGTGCCAGAACTTCCTCGCATAGGAATGTTGTGGACTTGGAGCCCGTCTGGACTGCCAAGCCTTATGCCTGTGATTTCAACACGATATCCTTCTACGCTTATTACCAGGTCCTCCAATTTCCCCTTGAGCTTGGTTGTTACAGCGTAATGTTTGCCTTCTGAGGAAGGAGGGATGTCGGTCATTGTGGTTCCGGTCGCTTGTCCATAAATTTTCAATGTGCCTCCCATAGGAACAGCTCCAAATAAAATTTCGACTTCCTCCCAGATTTTATTGTTATGAAACCCCTTTGGGTGTGCCTTTAAAATGATTCTAGCGGAGTCTCTGATCACGGCCAACGCAGCCATTCCTCCATAGCAAGTGTGCCCCAATGTTTTGTCGACTCTGCCAAACCGCGTATACCTCGTCACATTTCCCTCAGTTTCTTGCCTGACAGACAGTGACGGAACGGGTTGGGTTGCAGGAATTAATCCTGGCCCACTTCCTCCCCATGTTTTCTGCCAGCTAGATCTAATTCTTCCCGTGATGCGATCACATTCAATTTGGGAATCACCGAAATGAAAAATATGTATCGATTCACGTTCATCACTTCCTATTTCATTCAATTTGATGAAGAGATTGTGAAGTCTAGCGATCGCGTCATCAGAGCCATGAAATCTCATTGATTCGCCAATGTTTTTTACCGTACATGTGTCAAATTTCGGAGACCAAAGGTTGTGTCGGAGATTTATCGTCCTCTTCTCCACAATGCTTTCTTCCTCTTCTTCCTGTTCTTCCTGTTCTTCCTGTTCTTCCTGTTCTTCCTGTTCTTCCTGTTCTTCCTGTTCTTCCTGTTCTTCTTCAAATTCCACTTCCTGAATGTCTAATGTGAAATCGGCCCAATCGGGTATTTCTACTGCAACATTTTCTTTTGGAAATAGTGCCAGTAACTTACTGAAAAGAGGACTGTTTTCAGCCCACGGAGCGAGATACAATGTGGATACAATAAACAGAAGGAAAAGGGCTGTGATGCCCGGTTCGTGAAATTTCATTATTCCACAGGTATAAATAAAGATTGGCCCTCAGAAATCACGGTGCTGTTTCCTAATTTATTCAACAATTGAATGTCTTCTACCCGCACTTGATATAGAACAGATAATCGATACAGCGTTTCTCCTTTCAATACTGTGTGGCTTTTTTTTACTCCCGCGTTGTTCACCCAGTAGTCCTTGTATTCAGGTAGTTCGAAGTTTTCTAACAATCTTATTGTAATTCGGAGTTCGTGTAGCCAAACCATGAACTCTTCATTCTTCTGTTCAGATTTTTGAAAGACATCTTCGAGTTTGGCAATCACTTCAGTACTCTTATTCTCCAGACCGACAAACTCCTTTAATACGGACCCTGAATCGATACACGAACAAAATTCAAGATTATCTCTTTCGAGCATAACAGGGATAAAAGATGCAGAAATGGGCAGGTGGTATGAATCCGCTATTGCGCTCCAGATATCTGCACATCGAGAATGCCAAAGATTGAGCCATTGCAATTCAGCATAGCTGTTTTCTCTATAAAAAGTCATGATTAAGGACTGCACTTCTTTGTTGTCAGCGGCGATATTTATTGCCAACTCCCAGTTGTCGGGTGCGCGGATACTGGATTTAAGTTCCGGATTGAAATTTAATACAGGAAAATGATCAAGTGATATAGGAGAAGATGTAGGAGAATGAGATGTTTGATTTTGAGAAAACGATACAAAACTTAGCGCAAGACAAAATAAAAACAAAGAACATTTATGAAATTTAATGAGCCTTAATTGCATTTTGTAAAAGTACATAGTGTAACTTACTATTATGCACGACACTCCAGATGCTTTTGCAGGTTACTCTGTTTTTTTTATTGGATCCATCCCTGATTCATTGATTTCGGCTCTAGATAGCTGGGGATTGGTAGTCACTACGGGGACCTCTGTTTCGAACGCAACAGACTTTGACCTTGTCATTCAATCAGACGAGGCGCCGATTTTAAATTCAGAATTATTTTATACTTTTCTTTCAGAAAATCTTCCCGACCACCCAGCCATCAAGACGGATCCAAATGCTTTGAGTTTGCTCTATGGAGAAATGCCTGAAATGATCAGTGAAGTCAACATTCTGGCGAAAATTAGTTTGGATGAGGATTTGCCTATACTAGAATCAGCAATCTCATCAGACGTAGCAGCAATTATCCTTCATAAAATGAAGAGTTGTCTCGCGCTCACAGGCTATATCGGACTTCAATCTGAAATCGTTGCTTGGGAGAAAATATGGAAGTATGGAAAGGGTGTCTCACACAGGTTTCCAGATTGGGAATCTCACAAGGACGCACTCTATGAAAGGATCATCTATGTGTCACACAACATTTAGTTCTTCCAGGCTTGATCTATTAAGTGCCTAACATGCGCTCTATGCGCTCTTGTCAATGCGTCGGGAGAATATGCATCTCGCTCAATTCGATCTATGCTTTTGAGCTCTGCGAGAATGACACTTCTTGCGATTCTGTCATATTGGGTCTTCGGATCCAACGCTTGAATCAGTAATTCGGTGTAAGAGATTTGCAGTTGTTGACGGAAAGTGTTCACAGACTTTCTAAGGTCGGTTTTAAATACGGCATCTGTCAAATCTCCCATGTATGTTGCGACGTCGTAGTCATTTCCATACATTCCGGAATCCGTGAGGCGCTGCAGGACATTGTAGTGTAAGAGATGATACAATGCTTCCTGTTGTGAGGCAAGAACGCGAGCGTGAATGCGCGGAGCTTCCCCAGAGCCAAAGAATCCAAAGCCACGGCGTTGCGCTTGTAGGTAGGCGTATGAATCCTCAGCTGCATCGAATGCGTTGGGTGCAAAAGCGTACTTAGAAAGGGCCTCTACGGCCTTTTTTTGGTCTTCCAAAGAAACAGGAGTATACGGTTTGTCATCTCCAATGTTCTCTGTGCCAGTTCTGTTGTAACGCACACCACCAATTTGACGTGTCATGACTCTCAATTGAATGGCATACTCTCCAGTGAGCGTTAAGTAGGCATCACGAACGTCGTGGAACGTCTTAGAAGAACTTGCGTATTTATCTACGAAACCTTGAAGGAGTTCGTTGACGAGCTCACAACGTTCAGAAGCATATGCTACTGGATCGCTAGAAAGGTCGTAAATATTAACATCAGGGTTGATTCCCTTTCCTGCACCGCGCATGTCATCCGCATCATTGCCAAACTGAAGGAGTGGTGAATTGGATTTTGACAGAATCGCTTCAAGTCGCTTGTCTTCCTCGTTTTCTTCCTCGACACCCACGCTGTAACCGTATTCGATTACCCAGTAATCGTATGGGCCAGGAGAATCGTCGTAATAAAGGGTTTGGTCTTCAGGGTTTAAAGCAAAATTAATTGCAGGGTATTCCATCACGCTGTTACACATTCCATTTACAGCAACCACGTCTGGATCTTTCAACTCATCAGGAGTTAACATGGTACTTGCGTGCATGTTGTGGCTTAATCCAAGTGTGTGGCCTACTTCGTGAAGGGCAAGACGGTGAAGTGTTTGACGGGTAAATTCCTTATGCTCATCATCGTCGAAAGAACGAACCTGCATGGCTGCAAGAGAAAAAAGAGTGTTTCCCACCATGGCATCTCCTGCATTGCACCTGTTCATCATCTCCGCAGTTTGTTGTCTAGATGAAAGGTGCATCCCCGCTGTTTCAAACACCTCGGATTTCCAAAGTCGACGAGCCATGCCGGCATATTCAAGCATCACATCGGCTCCCAAAATTTCTCCTGTTCTGGGGTTTACAAAACTCGGTCCATAGCCGCTAAAGGGTGTTGAAGGAGATGAAGTCCATCGAAGTACGTTGTATCGAATGTCGCCCGCATCCCACTCCGCGTCATCGGGTTGTATTTTGACAACAACAGCATTCTTGAATCCAATTTCTTCAAAGGCCAAATTCCATGCTTCAACTCCCGTTTTAATGTATTCTCTAAATTCGTATGGCGTCGTGTTTTCAATCCACCATGTGATCGGCTTCACGGGTTCAGAGAGCTCAGCCTCGGGATCTTTTTTTTCAAGTCTCCACCTGTGAATCATGTCATTCCAAGGGGTGCTATTGGGGCTGGTCATGTCATTGACTTGTGTCATGAAAAACCCGATCCGACCATCGTCTTTGCGAGGAGTGAAACCACTTTCTTCGGGCATTTGTAGCAATGCATGGCGGTAGCTGACAGAGATGTATCTGGAATCTGTAAGCGCGTTGGCATATACAGAAGGGCTGGCATTGTCATAGACATAGTCAACTTTGACTTCGAGATTTTCAGGGTAGTTGTTGAATTCAGTGATCTTCGTTTTTTCCTTTGAAAGCTTGCCGAGGGCGCTTTTGCGACCGCTTCGACTTGGGGGCTTAATCATAGATATTTTCTCACTTAAAAAAAGTGCATCTCCAGAGATCAAGTATGTCGTTCCTGAACTGTCTTCGCCTAAAATCTTCAGACTCGCCAAAATAGGGGAGTTTATGTTTGCGTCTTCCGCTTTTGAGAGTGGGCTCTCAGGGTCAAAATAATATCCAGTGTTTTCCTGATGTAATTCTATTCGGTCATAATGTTTGTGGAACGTAACGATCTTGTTCGACCTATAACTTCCTCGGAAGTTGCCTGTCTGTAAGACACCATCTTCAACTTGCGAAAAATAAATAAATTCATGTTCAAAAGCCTCTGCGGGGATTGCCATCCAAGATTCCCCAGTCACAGTATCCCTGTACATGGTGAAAAGACCCTCAAACTTTTCGGCAGATTCTGTGACCTCATTGATGGACATTACATCAGATTTGCCTGACTTTTTATCACCCTGGAATTCAGTCTTTTTCTTCTTTTTAAATAGCTGAGCTTCTGCTTTTTGTGGCGTTAGTGCTGTGAAAGCAATCACCAGAGTAGCAAGCATAAATGGAGCGCGTATTGTCATTGTAAGTATCTTAAAATAGAGTACGAATATATACCCAGTAGGTTTAATGTTCTTATTTAAACCCCCGAGACTTCTTTATTTGCTCATAAGCTCCCTGAACTTGTAAAAACCGTTCTTTTGCCAATTTCCGCGGACCTTCTCCAAGATCGCCAATTTTGTCAGGATGAAATTTTATGGCTAATTTTCGATATGCCTTTTTCACTTCTGAATCTGTAGCGGTCTCTGTAATCTCAAGGACTTTATAGGGGTTCAGTGTTCCGGAATTGTAAGGCTCTTCAATACTCGCAACGTCCTTGAGGCTGATTCCAAGGTGTCTTGCAATCAATCGGATTAATTCGAGTTCGCGTTTGTCAACATGCCCATCTGCATTCGCGATTCCATAGAGATATTGAAGAAGAAGCATCCTTTTCGGATGGTCCATATTCATGCGAATCTGGTCCGCTACACCTCTTACATCGACCTCTTGCTTGAGTGCTTCTTTAAGGAGAAGAATGAGTTGGTCTGCTTGAACTTCCCCGAAGTTCATTTTCAGAAATTTCTTCACGAAGTTAAGTTCAGATATGAGAACCTTTCCGTCGGCGTTCATGACAGCTGCACTAAGCACAACAAGAGACATTGCAAAATCACCAGATCGTGTCCCTCCCTGATTTCTTTCACCTATCTGAACTCCAGAACTGAAAAACTTTCCGACTTGATATCCTAAAATCCCGCCTATATAACCACCAAGTGCCCAGCCAATAGCGCCTCCCACCCATTTTCCATATCCTGCCATGATTTATTTTTTTTCGTTTTATTTGAAAATCTATTCTGGGCTTTTTTATTTCAGCTACAGGACAAGAGGGGATTAAGCTTGTAGTTTTTTAAATCCACGCTCAATAAATGCGGTGAGTTCTTCTCCTTCCAATATCCCTTGTGACAGTCGTGCCAAATCAGCAGCATCTTTTAATGTAGCCGAACGTTTGGTCTCGTCTTTTTCATCCAAAAGCTGCATTGCGATTGGGTGATTTGAATTGACGGTGACATCATATTTGTCAGGCATTTCTCCAAACATTTGGAATCCACCACCACCTCCAGTGGCTTGTTGCTCTTTCATTCTACGCATCCACTCACTTCTAGTGATGACAAACGGAGACGAAGTAGGAGACATTGCTGCGAATTTAATATCGTATCCTTTTTCTGGAAATGCACTTTGAACAATAGGCGTAAGCGTTTCCTGTTGTTTCTCATCCAACGCACTTGTTGTTTCTTCGTCCTTCTCAATGAGATTCTCGATGATTTCTGAATCGACTCTCTTGAATTGAATGTCTGTATGCGTTTGTTCTAACTTTCCAACAATATGTGCTGCAAGTTGTCCCTCCATATTGAGAACCTTATATCCGCGTTCAGTTGCATCCTTTACAAATGAGTGTTGTGCGTTGACATCAGATGTGTACGGAAGGATGACTTTGCTGTTTTTATCCTTCTGTGTTTCTCCTACTGCTTCGAGTAACTCCTCGTGTGTTCTGCATTTGCCTTCTGTATCCTTATACAGGTAGAACTTTTTAGATCGCTCCGCAAATTTCTCATCAGTGAGAATACCGTATTCGACAAAGATTCTTAAATCGTCCCACTGTGTCTCGAAAGCTTCTCGGTCATTTTTAAACATCGAGGCGAGTTTGTCTGCCACCTTTTTTGAAATGTATCCAGAGATCTTCTTGACGTTGCCATCTTCCTGGAGGTATGAACGGCTTACGTTCAATGGGATGTCCGGAGAGTCAATAACTCCATGTAGCATCGTAAGAAAGTCGGGAACGATGTTCTCAACATTGTCTGTAATGAATACTTGATTGGAGTAAAGGTGAATCTTGTTTTTCTGAAGATCGATCTGCTTCTTGAGTGGGGGGAAGTAGAGGATTCCAGTGAGATTGAATGGGAAATCTACATTTAGATGAATGTTGAAGAGCGGATCTTCCATATTCATCGGGTAAAGTTCCCTGTAGAAGCTAGAATATTCCTCATCGCTGATGTCTGAAGGCGTCTTCATCCAAGCCGGAGCTGTGTTGTTTACAACGTTTGGAATCTCTACACTGACCTTCTTGATGTTGCCTTCTTCATCTTGTTCTCCCGAAGGGGCATCCTCCTGAATAGAACGCGTACCGAAGATGATGTCAACGGGCATGAACTTGCAATACTTATTCAGGATGCTCATCAGACGCTCATCCTCTAGGAACTCCAAAGAGTCTTCTGCAATGTGAAGAACGACGTCAGTTCCAGCTTCCTTCTTCTTTGAAGGTGTAATTGTGTAGTCAGGAGATCCGTCACAGCTCCAAGTGACGGCTTTAGATCCTTTCTTGGCACTCTTAGAAATGATCTCGACTCTCTCAGAAACCATGAAAGAGGAGTAGAAGCCCAATCCGAAGTGACCTATGATTGCTTGCTTCGTATCCTCTTCTTTGTATTTGTCAAGGAATTCAGTCGCTCCAGAAAAAGCGATTTGGTTGATGTACTTGTCGATTTCTTCTGCCGACATTCCGATACCGTTGTCTGAAATGGTAATCGTTTTTGCGTCTTTGTCAAGTTTGACCAAAACCTGTGGTGTGTCTCCTTTGAATGCAGTTACATCACCAGATTTTGAAATCGTCTTACGTTTCATTGTCGCGTCAGCAGCATTTGAAACGAGTTCTCTCAGGAAAATTTCGTGGTCACTGTAAAGGAATTTTTTAATGATTGGAAAGATGTTTTCCGTTGTTACGTTAATACTTCCCTTTTGAGACTTTTCGCTCTTGGTTGATTTATCTGTAGTAGCCATTTGGACTTAATTTCATAGTTGTTGACCTTTCCCTACACAAGTCTTATGCCATCGCTTGATACCAAACAAAAACTGCCACCATGACACATCACAGGGCAGTTTTTGAAGTTTTCAGTACGGTTTTACGTCAGGATGTCAGTTGACCAAGATTTTTTTCGGAGCGTAGCCGTTTGTTGTGGCTGTGTAGATTCCTGATGGCCAACTCATGACATCCACAGTTACTTTGCCATGGAATGTCGTTTTGTAAACTTCTCTTCCTGAGGAGTCTGTCACCTTGAGTTCGGCTTGTTCCCCAGCCTGAAGAAGACGTTCAGTGTAGATCGTAAACACTGTGTTTGTAGGATTTGGATACGCTTTTAACTCAAAACCAGTGGCGACCATTTCCACATCATTCACAATGGGAGTATAGAAGTAATTGAAGCGGTAGATTGTTCCATCAGAGGGCCATTCATTCCATCCATCATACACCAGGCTAATATTTAGGGAGTCGTATTCTACATCATAGAATAGCGGAAACTCAGGTGTCTCTGGCTCCCCACTTGCCCACATGAAATTGGCCATAAAGTCATAGAAATTCCAATACGACGATATCCCCGCTGATTGCTTTGGCCAGTAGTTAATCGCGCCTAGGTCTGTAATGGTGTTGGGTCCGTAATGGTATTCTATCATTCCGTTCTCATGGAGCCAAACCTGAAAATGCGCCGTAGATGGAGCGGTTTGTGTCATTGACATTTCATAGTCGAAGCCGATGTTGTTGAACTCGAGTTTGTAAATGCGGTTTGGGCTCTCGCCCTCAGTCACGTACCTGTGTGTCGATCCATCAACAATGGTCGAATCAGAATCAGCAACATTGAGGACATCGTTAATGTCGCAGGTGGTGGCACTTAGGAGATGGAATTCTCCATCAGGCATCATTATTTCTATTCCTCCGCCGATGTCCGTAAGTCGTATTCCAGGAGCCACGGCTGTATCTCCAAAACAGGGGAAGTCGAACTGTAAATTCAATGGAACAATCGGCACATCCCACATAGGGTCAACATTGAGCGGCGACCACTCAAGCAGTGCTTCATAGGTTCCCGTCAGTACTTCTGGTGTGTAGGGAATGAGGGTGTCTTGCTGACAAAAGATGACATTGCAACTCGCAAATACCAGAGTTGATGTGAGTATAAAGTGCTTCATTTAGAAATTGGGTTTGAGCTTGGCTTTTGTGTGGTAGTCCGTGATCACTTTAACAGCTTCGTCAGGTGTGTCTACAATAAAGAGCAGGTCGGGATCTTTTTCTGAAATGGTTTTAAATTCTTTCAGCATAATCTCACGGAACCAATCTATCAGTCCTCCCCAGAAATGTGATCCATAGAGCACGATAGGTCTGTGATTTAGTTTTCCAGTTTGGACCAAAGTGAGCGCTTCAAATAGCTCATCTAACGTACCGAAACCGCCAGGCATGACTACGAACGCTTGACTGTATTTTACAAACATCACCTTGCGAACGAAAAAGTAATCGAAATCGATACTCTTGTCTCTATCTATATATGGATTGTCATGTTGCTCAAATGGGAGCTGTATGTTAAGACCTACTGATGGCCCACCCACTTCATGTGCCCCTCTGTTTCCCGCTTCCATCACCCCTGGACCTCCTCCAGTAATGACTCCATAGCCAGCCTTAGACAGGAGGGAGGCGATTTGTTGAGCGTCTTTGTAAACTTGGGTTTCTGGGCCTGTTCTTGCAGATCCATAGATAGAGACACAGGGTCCTATTCGTTGTAGAGCTTCGAATCCTTCAACGAATTCACTCATGATTTTAAAAATGGACCAGCTGTCTTTCGACATGATTTCGGCCCAAGTACGGTGTTTTAAAGGTTTAGACATGTGCCAAACTTAGTGCAGAATCTTAGATAGATAATTTCCCGTGTAGCTTTCTTTTACACAAGCGATTTGTTCAGGAGTTCCTGAGGCGATGATGTTACCACCACCATTTCCTCCTTCGGGTCCGAGATCGATCACATGGTCTGCGACTTTAATGACGTCTAGATTGTGCTCGATTACAAGTACGGAGTTCCCTTGATCCACGAGTCTATTCAGTACGTCTAGGAGCATTTGGACATCGGAGAAGTGAAGTCCAGTAGTGGGTTCGTCTAGAATGTATAAGGTGTTTCCAGTCCCAACACGCGCCAATTCAGCAGCCAGCTTTACGCGCTGTGCTTCTCCACCAGACAATGTTGTGGATGGCTGGCCCAGGGAGATATATCCAAGTCCGACGTCTTTCAGAGTCGATACGATGCGTTTGATTTTCGGATACGCATCGAAAAAGTCGGCAGCCTCGCGCACGGTCATGTCTAAAACGTCAGAAATGCTCCTTCCTTTATATCGTACTTCAAGCGTTTCACGATTAAATCTTCGTCCAGAACAAGTGTCACAAGGAACATGAACGTTGGGAAGGAAATTCATTTCTACGGTCCGAACTCCTGCACCCTTACAGTCTTCACATCTCCCTCCGATCACATTGAAGGAGAAACGTCCAGGTTTATATCCCCGTATCCGTGATTCGGGCAACAAGGTGAATAGTTTCCGTATGTGGTCCATAATCCCTGTGTACGTCGCTGGATTTGAACGTGGGGTCCGTCCGATCGGGGTTTGGTCTATGGCGATGGATTTGTCCAAATGCTTTAACCCTTTGATAGAATCATGGGGCAGGGGAGTCCGAATCGGTTCATGCAGGTGATTGAGGAGCGCTGGATATAAGGTGTTGTTAATGATCGAACTCTTGCCGCTTCCTGAAACACCTGTGACGCAGATCAACGTTCCCAGAGGGATTGTCAATGTGATTCCCTTTAAGTTGTTCCCCGTGGCATTGTGTAGGATGAGTTTTTTATTTGATCCTTTGCGCCTTTTTTGAGGGATGTCTATTTTTTTGTCGCCTCGCAAATACGCTGCAGTAATAGAATCAGAACTCAAGTGTTCAGATGGTGGCCCCTGGGTTACAATTTTCCCGCCATATTTTCCTGCTCCAGGCCCTATGTCCACGAGGTGGTCAGAGGCGAGCATCATTTCTTCATCGTGTTCAACGACAATCACTGAATTCCCAGCATCTCGCAATGCTTGTAATGAGTTAATCAGTTTTCTGTTGTCTCGAGAATGCAGTCCGATTGAGGGCTCATCCAGGATGTACAGAACTTCTGTAAGACTGGACCCGATTTGGGTGGCAAGTCTGATTCGTTGTCCTTCTCCCCCAGAAAGAGATCGAGCTGGACGGTCCAAGCTCAGGTATCCAAGCCCGACGTTGAGCATGAACCCGATTCTTGCACGGATTTCTTTCAGCGGTTCACGGGCGATCGTTTTCTGACGCTCATTCAATGAATCTTCAATGTTGTCAAACCACTTTTGAAGCGTCAAAAAGTCCATTGAGCCCAATTGTGAGATATTCTTGTCACCGATTCTGAATTGTCTACTGATAGGTTTGAGGCGCGTTCCTTCACAACTGGAACAAGGTATTTTATGCATAAAGGTCTGCGCCCATCTTCTCAGAGGGACAGACGTGGTTCTTCGGGCAGCTTTCTCAATAATTGCGATGACCCCGTCATATTTTTCCCCTACGTTTTTGGGCCCAAACCTAGAAGGGACATTGATTAACTCTTCCGTCCCATAGAGTATTTTGCCGATGAGTTCTTCACTAAGCTCCCCGATTTTAGCGGTGGGTTTTGCGCCATGTGAGGCGATAAGAGCTTCAATAATGTGAGACGTTTTGTTGCTCTTAAGTTCTCCCAATGGTGCGATTCCGCCCTTTCTAATGCTCTTTTCCATGTCGGGAAAGACCTGATCGAGATCTACTTCGGCAACTTTCCCTAGTCCATTACAGGTGGGACATGCACCATAAGGAGAGTTAAAGGAAAATAGGTTTGGCTCAGGATCAGGGTAAGCTAGTCCAGTGGTAGGGCACATTAAATTTCTAGAGAAGTGAATGGGTTTGGGGTTGATCACACCGTGTTCAAGTATAGACATAGAGCCCTTCCCTAATTTAAGCGCCGTTCTCACCGATTTAAGAAGTCTGCTGTCATCTCCTCCCACGACAACTCGGTCGATCACAAGTTCGATGTCATGGACTTTATATCTGTCTACTTTAAATCCCGAATCGAGTTCGACGATTTCACCATCTACTCTTGCTCTTACGTAACCCTGTCGCCTTACTTGGTCAAACAACTCGCGATAGTGACCTTTTCTGCCTCGAACGAGAGGAGCCAAAAGCATCAGTCGTGTATTCCCAAATCGGGATTCGATGCTCTCGGTGATTTGTTCGTCAGTGTAACGCACCATAGGCTCACCCGTTTCTAGTGAGAACGCATCTGCCGCTCGCGCATATAAAAGACGAAGAAAGTCATGGACTTCTGTCACAGTTCCTACGGTCGACCGAGGATTGCGCGTCACGGTTTTCTGTTCAATAGAAATGACAGGACTTAGCCCCGTAATGCCATCTACGTCAGGACGTTTCAGTCCTCCTATGAACTGTCTGGCGTACGCCGAGAGCGTCTCCAGAAATCTACGTGATCCTTCAGCATATAACGTGTCAAATGCAAGACTGGACTTTCCCGAACCACTTACGCCAGTGAAGACGATAAGTTTATTTCTGGGAAGCACAAGGTCAATGTCGCATAGGTTATGCTCACGAGCTCCTCGAACGACAATGTGGTCCTCAATAACATCCTCATTGACAGCCAACTTTTGTTTAGCCTTCGGCGTCATCTCTGTACTTAAGTTTGTAGCCTAACCCTGCAATAAGAAGAGACATCAATGGGCTCACCCAATTAAAGATGCAATACGGCGCGTAAGCGAGCGTAGCCACACCTAAAATCCCGCTTTGTGCAACGCCACAAGTGTTCCAGGGTATCAGCACAGAAGTCACGGTGCCTGCATCTTCGAGGGTCCGGCTTAAGTTTTCGGGAGCCAATCCTTGCTTTTCAAATGCTTCGTTGAACATTTTACCCGGAACCACAATTGCGATATACTGATCTGATGCGAGAACATTGAAAGCAATACATGTCCCCACGGTTCTTCCTACCAATCCGAACACATTGTTGACTCCAGCAATAAGCGCGCCCGTGATGCGCTTTAGCATGCCTGCCGCCTGTAAGACAGCACCGAAAGTCATCGCACAGATGATAAGCCAAATGGTGTTCATCATCCCATTCATTCCCTTCGCTTTAAGCAGGCCGTCAACGTCTTCTTTTACGGATAGTGTTAAAAAACTCTTGTAATTTTCATTGCCAGATGCTTTTGAAATTTCTAAAGCCTTTTGTCTCACCCTTTTTTGATGTTTGTATTCGCCTTTTTTTAATTCTTCTATTTGTTCCGAATTCAAATCTGAATAAGATGCATTGAAAGTTAAGATTTCATTAATGATTTTACTTTCACAATCCTCTTCACAAGAAGTGAACTCTGTTTCTATTGCCATTGCACTAATGGTAGAGTAGTATGAAGCCTCTGTAAAGTTTAATTCATCTCCAGCTAATTCTTGAACTGCTTGAGGCTGAAAAATGATTGCTGATAATCCGCCTAATAGGACTCCAATAAAAAGTGCAGCAGCAGCAGGAACTTTCTTTGCGATCATAATTAGTACAATCACAGGAGCTATAAATAAACCCAAATGGATATTGAATTTTGAGCTAATCACTTCACTAAAAATCTCATTGTACACGAGATCCTTGCTTTCAGAAACTCCAGTAAAACCTACTATTAAAAAAACAAGTAAAGCAATAGCGATGCTTGGTACCGTGGTAATAGTCATGTACTTGATGTGGGTAATCAAGTCAGTTCCAGCTACAGCAGGAGCAAGGTTTGTAGTGTCTGAAAGAGGAGAGAGTTTATCTCCAAAGTATGCTCCACTAATTATTGCTCCAGCTACCCAGCCCTCGTGGATGCCTAATGCTGATCCTATTCCTATTAAAGCGATACCAACAGTGCCAATGGTACCCCAGGATGACCCTGTAGCAAGGCTCAGCATGGCACAGACAACGCAAGCTGCAAAAAGAAAGATTGAGGGTTCTAATATCTGAAGCCCGTAATGTATAAATGCGGGTATTATTCCTGCTAAAAGCCAAGTGCCAGTTAATGCTCCTATAAGAAGTAAAATCAAAATGGCCTCAGTTGCTTGACCGATACTGGATGCGATTGAATCTCGAATCTCCTTCCATTTTGTTCCTCTTGCAACTCCTATGCCTCCAGCAATGAGCGCTGCAATTAGAAGTGCCATTTGATTTGCCCCATATGAACTGTCCTCTCCAAACCAAATCACATTAGCCGCTAGCATAGCTATTAATGCAAAAACTGGAATAAGCGCTACAAGAAGCGACATTCTATTCGTGGTCGTTGGAGCGTTCATGACTTATGCGTTCTTTTGTTTCATATCCTCCTCGTCAGCTCCACCTTTAGGTGAGACAGCTGTCTTATCGACACGAACTTTTCCGCTTTCAAGCTCCATCATGAGCGTTAAATCACTCACAGAAATCACTTTTCCATGTAGGCCACCTATTGTAACCACTTTGTCGCCTTTAGAAATACCTTCTCGGAACGTTTTCGCTTCCTTTTGGCGCTTTACCTGAGGTCGGATCATGAAAAAGTACATGATGAGGAACATCCCTCCAAGAAGGATGATGAATGAAAAACTTGATTCTTCTGCTGGTGCTGCTTCTAGTAAAATATTAAAGTTCATTGTATGTTTGATTTGTGTCTATTTAAAGTCAAAGTTCAGTGTCAATATCTGAAGGAGTGTAATCGGGTCCGATGACATCTCCTGTTAATTTAAGTTCAATCATTGAAGGTCTTGAATTCGTGACAACGTTGACTATTTTATTTTGTCTCCCTGTTCTGTCCGCACTGTTAAACTCAACAAGTATTTCGCCTCCTTGGCCAGGTTCGATTGGTGTTTTTGGCCAATCTTTTGCGACCGTACATCCGCAAGGAGCATGTATGTTCGCGAGCAGCAACGGTGCATCTCCACGATTGATAAATGAAAACGAGTGTGTGATGCGTTTGCCTGCTACAATGGTTCCAAAATTGAACTCCAAGTGATCCATTTCTATAGAAGCGCTTGTGTTGACGACATCCATACCCTCTGATGCGGTGGCTTTAATATCGATCAGCTGCGTGCTCATTTTTTTTGAAGTTGAATCGAGACAACTCGAAAAAACAAGGCACAACAATAGTGTCAAAACGGATGGGGCCATGTTTGAGCGTGTGCCCATCATTATATCAACCCTCTTCCAGTCTTTTTAATGTCTCCTGATTCATGAAGTGAAGTAAACAGTTGGTCGAGTATGCCATTGATAAAGCCATGACTCTTTTCCGTGCTGTAGTACTTCGATAATTCAATGTATTCGTTGAGCGTAACCTTCAATGGAATTGACTCAAAGGTCTTTGCTTCTGCGAGGGCCATTTTCATTAAGATTCGATCTATTAAGGCGATACGCTCAAGTTCCCAGTTTTGTGCCCCCTCCTTAATGAGTTCTTCATTAAGCACACCCTGAGCGAGTGTCTGAGTGAATAGTCCGACCATGAATTCCTTGTCGTCGTCATCATTCCTCCAAACAGGCATGATATCGACTTCTTCATCCTCTTCATTGATGTTTTTGATCGTTTTAATCACCATAGAACTTGCCAGGTCTAGATCGTCAACCCAAAAAATGCTCTCTTCTTCAAGCATGTCTTGAAATGTAGTCTCGTTGATCAAGTGTTTTCTGAACATACGTATTAGAGATTCTCTGTCGTGACGAAAGCTTCTCTCATCAGAACTCATATATGTTGTATACTCTTCATCCTCGATGAGAGAACGATGCAGATTGCGAAGTAATTCACGGTGTTTCCCCCATCCTACACCTGTTTCTGAGAGCCGATTCTTCAGTTGTTTGCTGTTTGCGAGTACGCGTAAAGCAGCATTTCGAACAAATTTCGTGTTGGGATGAAGATCCTCCTCAGTGGGAAGTTGTTTCTTTCTTCCAGCTTCAATTTTGTCTATTGCGAGACCTTGCATTTCTGCAATCATAGAAATAAGCAGCAGGTATAACTGATACATCTTATCTATACTGTGATCAAGAGCCTTTTTTGCTTTTGTCGTGTCAAGGTCTTCGTCCTGATAAAAACCGTATAGGATTTGAAGGATCTTAATTCTTAGGTGTCGTCTGTTCAGCATGTCGTCGTTACGTGATGCGAATTTAGGTAATTAGACTTGTAAATACTCACTACTTCCCTCTACTTTTGCATTATGATATTTTCACGATTTACGGCTTCCACTCTCGTTGCATTTTTTCTATTAATCTTGTCCCCAAGCTGCACAAAGATTATTGAAGTGGAACTTCCTGACTCAGAACCGTTTCTTGTTGTTGAGGGCAGTATTCGAAATGGTGAAATACCCCTCGTTCTGTTGAGTAAATCGGCAGGTTATTTTGACCCCATAGCTGTTTCTTTAGAAGGGTTTTATCTGGGAGGGGCTTCAGTGACCGTTTCTGTAGATGGGATTCCATATCTGTTGGATGAGGTTTGTACAGATGACCTTCCTCTTTCGGCACTTGAAGAGGTGGCGATTGCACTGGGCGTCTCCCCTGATATCTTGCTGGAATTTCCTATTTGTGCGTATACATCTTTTGACGAGCCAGCATTGGTAGGGAACTTTGGAACGGTGTATGATCTTAATGTAATTTACGACACTATTGAAGTGAACGCCTCCTCTAAGCTAGAGAACCTCATTCCCATTGACACGTCCTATTTTCAGATTCCTGCTACCGCAACGAACGATTCTCTGGGCTTGATGGCGACCTCCTACACTGATCCGGATACCCTTGGAAATTCATACCGCTGGTCGTCTCGAAGAGTAGGTAAGGATCCTTCATTTATTTATCCTCTGGGTTCAGCTTGGGATGACAGTTTCGGCAATGGGGTGCCCTTCGAATTTTTGGCCTTTAGATATTCTTCCGATTTCGATGCTGAGCCAGTGGGTGAGGCCGGATTTTGGAAAACAGGAGACACTGTCCTTGTTCGTCTTGAATCCATTGACAAGGCGGCTTTTTCAGCTGTAATGACGTTCGAGTCTTCGGTCTCTGCTCAAGGTAACCCATTCGCGCCCCCTACAAATGTAGAGTCCAATATAGAAGGCGGGCTTGGATGGTGGATTGCCTATTCGGCATCGGTGGATACCGTATTCTGTAACTGAACGCGACATACTTAACTTAACCCCTATGAAATTTACGCTCTTACTATTCCCCATACTCTTTGCATGCTCATCCTTGTTTTCTCAGGTTGAAATCGTGATGCCTGTCACCTCAGTGGAAGTTCATCAAGAGGGTGCCATTATTGAACACTCCTCATTTATTCAAATAAATAAAACGCATGAAACGATTGTCGTTCGGGGTCTTGCGTCTGATTTGATTCTCGGGTCCCTCTCCATAAGTTTGCCAAATGGTACGTCTATAGAATCTCTGCATTTTGAGTCAAAATCTCGTCCCACATCACGTGCGATAGAAATTAACAATATCAAGGACAGTATCGGTATTGTAAATTTAAAACGAAGAATGCAAGAGTCTATTCTTCACACCCTAAGTGAGGAGCAGACATTTCTAGCCGCAAATAGGAGCATAGGCAGCGCACAAGAAGTTCTTTTGGTGGACGATGTGATCGAGATGGCTGACTTTTTGCGTGAGCGGAATCAATCTCTCTCTTTGGAGATTCTCGATGTAACTCTAGAAATAGAAGAGTTAAACCTTGAGTTAACACATCTAAAAGCACGCGAAAGTTTGCTTTATATGATCCACGCTGAACAAGAAGGAGTTTTGACGATGAAGCTTAAGAACGCCATTGTTTTTAAAAATGACATGGCGCTCTCGCTTAAATACCTCTCACCATCGGCGCATTGGTCACCTGAGTATGAGGTGAACTTCTCATCAGAAGGAATCATGGTGAAGCGTTTTGCTTCTGTCGCCCAAACTTCTGGCCTGACTTGGAGCGCTTCCCCATTAACACTTGTTTCAGGTCGTCCTTCAGGCTCTCTGATTCCACGTCCTTTTGATGATTGGATTCTGGATGCTTCTTCTTCACAGCGTTTGTCTTCATATTCGAAGTCGAATCGTGGGGTGTTGGCAAATCGGCGGATGGATGTCGGGTACGGTGCAGAAATTCAAGAGGATGTTTCTTTTGTGGGGAAAACACGTCACAGATTTGAACTTGAGACCTCTTCAGTGATCTCGGGAGATGGCACGCCCAGTAGGGTTGAGATAGATACGTTTTATCTAGAGGGAGAAGTAAGGTACTTCGCTGCTCCAGCGATCAATACGGAGGCTTATTCTACCGCACGAATTGTCGATTGGTCAGGGAAAAAACTCATGGAAGGCAAAGCGCAGATCATTGCAGACAACTCATATCTGGGCAGTGTGTCACTTGAACTGCCTGTGATCGGCGATACGTTGGTACTCTCTTTGGGTGCAAACCCAAACGTTCTGTGCTCTCGCACATTGTCTCAGAAGGATTCAAAAGCTTCTTTTTTAAGTCGTAAAAAGGTCGTCTCCACTTGGGTGCTCGCGGTGGAGAATTTTCAATCAGACACGATCTCAGTCGACCTTATAGATGCAATCCCATATGCAAGGTCGAATGACGGTGACATAGAAGTCTTTGTTGAGGTGTCTGATGGAGGGAGGGTAGATCTGTTAAATCACCAAGTAATATTCCCACTCATGTTGGCACCAAATGAACGCAGGCAGGTGTCAGTCGTCATTTCTGTAACGTATCCTCGAAACAAACAGTTAAAGGGGCTTTGATCTCAAAAACGTAATCCCATGAATTCCCACGAAGTAGACTACAAAATTTATGGAGATGATCTCCAAGCAGTAGAGGTAGAATTAGACCCTCAGGAAACAATCGTTGCTGAAGCTGGTGGAATGAACTGGATGGAAGAAGACATTGTCTTCGAAGCGAGGTTGGGGGATGGGTCAAAGCCAAATAGCGGATTCTTCGGTAAAATGTTAGGCATTGGCAAGAGATTGTTGACAGGAGAATCAATTTTCCTCACCCACTTTACAAATCATGGACTGGGGAAGAGATGTGTTGCATTTGCTTCGCCCTATCCAGGGAAGATTCTGCCACTAGATTTGTCTAAAGTAGGAGGAAGTATTATTTGCCAAAAAGACGCCTTCCTATGTGCGGCAAAAGGAACAGAAATCACCATTACTTTAACTAAAAGACTAGGCGCTGGTTTTTTTGGCGGTGAAGGATTCATTCTCCAGAAGCTTATTGGAGACGGTATGGCCTTCCTCCACGCAGGCGGTACGATCGTCGAAAAGCAACTTAACGGAGATAAGCTACGAGTCGATACTGGATGCATTGTCGGTTTTACTGGCAATATCGATTACAGTATTGAAAGGGCTGGCGGTCTCAAATCTATGTTGTTTGGTGGAGAAGGTCTTTTTCTCGCAACGCTCCAAGGAACTGGAACGGTTTACTTACAAACCTTGCCATTCAGTCGTCTTGCGGATCGTATTCTGCGTTCTGCCCCAAGTCAAGGAGGCAAGTCCAAAGGTGAGGGGTCTGTCCTTGGTTCCCTAGGCAGGATGGTTGACGGAGATAATTTCTAACATTCTTTGAGCGATCCTTTCGGATGCGCCAGTGTGTCCCAAAGACGTTCTTAATTCAGCAAAGGCGAGTCGTTGCGTTGAAGTTTCTAAGGATTGAATTTCTTTTGTAATATTTCTGGCAGTGCAGCGTCCTTGAATAAGTTCGGGGACGACCTCACGGTTGAGGATTAAATTCGTCAGTCCGATAAACTTAACGTTCACGAGCAGCTTCGCAATGGCATATGTGAGCGAACTCGTCTTGTATACCAACACGTGTGGGGTATTTAAAAGTGCCGCTTCAAGTGTAGCTGTACCTGAAGTAATCACAGCGAATTCAGCCGTTTTAAGCAGATTTCGGGTTTGGCCAAATACAACATTCACTCCAGCTTCACGCGCCTGAATGTATAAGGTGTCTGCTGCTCCTGGTGCGCCTGCGATTACAGCCTCCATCTCAGGGAATTGCTTCGCGACTTCAAGAAGTACAGGCAGCATTTTATGGAGTTCTTGCTTCCGTGAGCCGGGTAGGAGTAGGAGGACAGGCTTGGTGGGGACTTGTTGTGTTGTCTCGTCTTGATTAGTAGAAAGTGTGTCGAGAAGGGGGTGTCCGCAGTAGATGGATTGTACCCCTCCAGCGATGAGTAGGTTGTGTTCAAATGGCAGAACAGGAAATACAGCGGTGTAGTCGCGTGCAAGATTGTTAATTCGCCTCTTTTTCCAAGCCCAAACCTGAGGTGCCACAACCTGAAAAATCTTGACATCACCCCATTTGGCACTCACCGCCTTTCGTGCAATACGCATATTAAATCCAGGGAAATCTACGAGGACAATCGCGTCTGGTTTGAACGCCTCTATTTCATTCCAGCACTTCTTCAAGTTGCCTAAAATAGTACCCAGATGAGTGGCCACTTCCCAAACTCCCATATACGCCAACTCACGATAATGCTTTGAAACCTCAACTCCAGCTTCTGTCATTTTATCTCCACCCCATCCCCGCATGTCAATGGGACCGATGTTTGACAGGCGAGACATTTCGTTGGCGATAAGCCCCCCGTAAATATCGCCTGAAGCTTCTCCCGCTATGAAAAACACTTTCTTCAAGAAATCCCTGCTTGCATTTGAAACCAAATGATAAGTGGAACACATGCCATAATGACCATTAAGATGCCGCGACAAAATTTCCACCATTCTGCTTTAATGCCGATGTAGAATACCGCCACATTAAACAGTGTGCTAAGCGTAAGCATGCTGTCTCTGTAGAGCAAAGTTTTTGTCGCAATGTTTTCGATGAAGTAATTTAGATCGACGTCATTTGAATATGACCAGTACGCTCCTAAAATAAGGAACCCGAAGCATGTGCCTAACACCCCTGAGAGTATGCCTCCCACCATCGTATTGAGGAATCGCTTCATTTGAGTCCCCAGCTGTTGAGTTCAGAAATCGCGTGATGCGCTGTAAGGTCGAATTGCGTAGGGACAACCGATGCGTACCCGTTTGACAGTGCCCATTCATCTGTGTCCTCTCCCAGGTCGGGATTTGTGAACTCTCCCGTAAGCCAATAGTATGTTTCGTGGTTGGGTGCTGTTCGCTCTTCGAAGGCATCCTTCCAAAACCCAGCTGCCTGTCTGCAAACTTTGATGCCTTTCAGATCTTTGAGTGGCAGCTTTGGAATGTTCACATTGAGACATGTTCCAGAAGGGAGGCCCCGCTTCAATACTTCTTTTGCCATTTGGCGAGCAATCTTTTTTGCTGCGGTAAAATCTGCATCCGCAGCATGGTCAAGAAGAGAAAAGCCTATGGCGGGAATGTTTTCGACAGCACCTTCTACAGCCGCAGACATCGTGCCTGAGTAGATCACATTGATCGAGCTGTTGCTTCCGTGATTGATGCCGGAAAGCAAGAGGTCTGGTTTGCGATTAAGAATCTTGTAAATCGCAAGTTTAACGCAATCTACGGGTGTCCCAGATGTGCTGTGAGCACTTATTCCCTTTATGGGGAAGTATGCAGGTTTTATTCTTAGGATTTCACCAATTGTAACAGCGTGTCCCATGCCAGATTGGGGGCTGTCAGGTGCCACCACGTGGACTTCTCCCAGGTCTGCGACTGCTTCAGCAAGCGCACAGATGCCTGCAGAAGTGATTCCGTCGTCATTTGTGATGAGTATTAGGGGGCGTTTTGACATGGTTGAAATGATTAGCGCTTAGGGATGCGAGTGAGTGCAGCAAGATAGAACTCCCAAAACTTTTGGACTGAAGAAATCTGGCAACACTCGTCTGGTGAGTGTGCTCTTCGGATATTGGGGCCGAACGAGGCCATGTCCATTTGCGGATAGTTTGTGCCTAGGATGCCACACTCAAGACCTGCGTGACAAGCCATCACTTTCGGGTCTTCATTGTAGCGTTCCACATATAATTTGCGCAACATCTCTACAGTAGATGAAGAGGGGTTTGGCGTCCATCCAGGGTATGAACCTCCTCTTGCTGAAGAAAGACCAGCGATTGTAAATGCAGCTTCAATCGATCTGGCATGGTCCCATTTCTCGGAATCCACGGAAGATCTATTGAGGCATTGTATATTCACCTCACCACCGCCTACTTCTAGGCGGGCGAGGTTGTTTGAGGTTTGGACCAAACCTTCTATGTCGGGGCTCATGCGGTGAATTCCCACTGGACACGTCTGAATTGCGAGAAGAAGTACATTCTGCACGTCCTCGGGGAGTGCTTGGGCAGGTGTCTTCTCAAGCTCCCAACTGATGCTGAGATGTGGATCCGTCGTTTTGTATTCAGCGGTGATGTCCACTGTTGTATTTTTGATGGCCTCTTCAAGTGTTTTCAGATCCTGTTCAGAGACGACAATGAGTGCTTGAGCCTCACGAGGGATCGCATTTCGAAGACCACCTCCTTGTATTTGGCTCACACGTATGTCTACGGATTCGATGGCTTCTAGCAAGACACGGTTGATCAACTTGTTTGCATTGGCAATGCCCTTGTGAATGTCCATCCCGCTGTGTCCACCCGCACCTCCTTTGACAATTATTTTCAGACCTGTTGTTCCTTCTGTAATCGTGTCTTCAGGCTTGTAAGTGCCTGTAGATGTAATGTCAACTCCACCTGCACAGCCAATACTGATTTCGTCATCGTCCTCTGTATCCAGGTTGAGTAGTATTGTTGCCTCTAAGTGTCCGGCCTTCAGACCTAGCGCGCCCGTCATCCCTGTTTCCTCATCTATTGTAAACAATGCTTCTAAGGGTGGGTGGGGGATGTCATTGCTTTCTAGTGTGGCCAATATCGTTGCGACACCGATGCCATTGTCAGACCCCAAAGTTGTTCCTTCAGCGCGAACCCAATCACCTTCGACGACCATTTTTATTCCTTGCGTCATAAAATCGAACACTGTGTCATTGTTTTTTTGGCACACCATGTCCACGTGACTTTGCAGAACCACAGTCTGCCTGTCTTCCATTCCTGGTGTTGCAGGTTTTTTCATAAACACGTTTTGAACGTCGTCTTGCCAAGCTTCAAGACCATGGTCCTTAGCCCATTGCATTAACCACGCACACACTCTTTCTTCGTGTTTTGACGGTCTTGGTATTTCATTTAAGTCTGCAAATCTATTCCAAAGAGCTGATGGTTGAAGGTTGCGGATTGCTGATGACATCGTGTGTAATATATTAATTGTTTGAACTTTGCAAGTTAGGAAAGAAAAGTGGTTAAAAAGTTGTGGGAAATGTGGAAAAAGTCTAGCAATAAATAGGGGCTTCGCAAAAGAAAAGCAATAACTTGTGCTGACTAATGGCAGAACAAGTAAGCTATACAGAAGACAACATCCGTTCACTATCGTGGAAGGAGCATATTCGTATGCGCCCGGGTATGTACATTGGAAAAGTCGGTGACGGCAAAGACTCTGATGATGGCATTTATGTCCTACTTAAAGAGGTGATTGACAACAGTGTCGATGAGTACACGATGGGCAATGGCAAGAGTATCGAAGTAGGGATTCGTAATGGAGAGGTGAGGGTTCGTGATTACGGAAGAGGTATTCCACTCGGAAAAGTGGTTGACTGTGTGTCGAAAATCAATACTGGAGGCAAGTATGATTCGCGTGCTTTTAAGAAAACTGTCGGACTAAACGGGGTAGGAACGAAGGCCGTCAATGCGCTTTCATCTTCTTTTCAAGTGGATAGTTTTAGAGAAGGAGAATCAAAAACTGCGACATTTGCATTGGGTGAGCTTCAAGAGGACAGAGATCTAGAGTCCACCACAAAGCGCAACGGTACGAAGGTGACTTTTATACCCGATGAAGGTTTGTTCAAAGGGTATAAATACAGAATGGAGCATGTGGAGAAACTCCTTTGGAATTACGCCTATTTAAACACTGGACTATCTATTTACTTAAATGGTGATAAGTTCAAGAGTGACAATGGTTTACTTGACCTTCTTGAGTCGAGTATGGACGGCAAGGCCCGCTACCCAATCATTCAGTTAAAAGGG
>Ga0307984_1000040_pt1 | contig 47337 bp, 70 predicted proteins | sample EllFjometageno78_FD_203169 | JGI IMG/M metagenome (GOLD analysis project Ga0307984, IMG submission 203169) | Marine microbial communities from Ellis Fjord, Antarctic Ocean - #78 | ecosystem: Environmental > Aquatic > Marine > Unclassified | place: Southern Ocean | collected 2014-10-09
ACTTCAAGAACAGAACACTGTCCCCGAACTTCCCTGAACTCAGAGGCACTCCCTTACCCTGTCCTTGAACCACTCCTTACGTTCCTCTTCAGTCATACCACATATGTTATTCCCTGCCTGTCGTATGGTCTTATTACTATTCCTCTTGTTTTTCTTTGTCTCTGAGGCACTAGTACTATTCACCATCCCTACTTTCGTTCCGTGTTTCTTCATCGGTACTATTCCTCTTGTTTTTCTTTGTCTTCATCAGGGATAACTTCACTTACAGCAGACGTATCCTCGTAGTCATGGTGAAAATAGTCATCCGTGGGCATGCCCAGTCTCTCCTTCTCTTTATCCTTGTCTTGGGCGGTGTTGCGACCCGTGTATATCTTATCCCAGTTATCTTGATAGATGTCTTCTTTCGTGGGCCTTCTATGCGAACCCTTGCTCATGCTGATAACCATACTATTAATTGTTCTTTTATCCCCGCAGTCGGCATACCTAATGCTAACCAAGCACCGAATACCATCCAGCATACTCTCTCTATAAACGACATCATAACTTCACTATTAATAGTACAAGTATGGCAAAACCTACTAGAACATTCATTGATAATAGAATACCCAGTATTGTATGATACCATATCCATCGTGTCTTATAGGCATTGTCAATAGATAACTCGTTTGGGTCTATATCTTTCTCTGCTTCCTTCGCCCATTTAAAGTGTCTAAGATATTTCAATGTTGTGTCTTCCTTTTAGTTCTTTTATTATTCTTTCTTTCCACGCGGCCTGTACCTCAGTTGTCGGATGTTTATTTAAATCTACACTTGCTGTTCCCTGTTCATAATGCGAAAACTCCTGTAGTCCACCCTTCTCTATCATATCATTTTCATAGAAGTGCCATGTTCCCCAATCAATCAAATCATACCAGTGTTTTGTATTGGGGTATAATCTATCAATCCGTTTGTTATGGTAGTCTCCCTTGAGTTGTTGCGCTAACGTGTTCACTTGGTAATCATCGGCGTCTTCGCTATATTCCTTTGGGTCTTCCTTACTACTGTTGCTGAATGATGTTCTCAGTCGTGTGTACAACCATCCTACTGATGAAACTATGTCCTTTTTCCAGAAACTCTCTGGCGCTTCAAACTCCTTATCTGCCAAGTCGTGAAACACGTTCTGCCAGCACATATTCATTATCGGTATGTTCTTGGCCTGGCATAAACTCTGTACCGTAATCATGGCCCTCAGAGAGCTTACATACGCTTCTTCTGGATTATAGGTGTCCGTGAAATAGGTCTTCAGTCGAGCGTCCAGCGGCGTTACTTCGTAATTCCATATGCCATATCCACCCCCTACGATAAGCCAGTTAGACAATGCATGTTTCTCGTGTTGCATATCGGTTAGAATATAGTTGGAGAATCCGGGCTTGTCTTTCGGAAAGCTTTGATGAATTGCCTGCCAGTCGGGGTCATCGGATGTGAATAGGAATTCCTTTCTAAACGGACTCGACCACATAACAGCAACCATTGTGTTCTCGCTGGTCACCTGTGGTTTACTTAACTCGTAACATATTCTGTCACAGATAATCTGATTACCAGACGCCATCTCGGCAGTGTTGATTACGTTCTCGTAGTCATCCTTTAATTGTTCTCCCCACGCCAGATTGTTAGCATCCATGTGGGCAGTGAATGAACAACCACCCAGAATAAGATTGCGAGAAAACCTTTCCTTATCGGTATTCAATCCGCGTCCTACTTCGAGCCGGCCCGAGTTAATGTTGATACGGTTTCTTTTCTTTTTAGATGCCAATGTGTTGTTTTCTCCAATCGTAGATTGTGCCGTCCGATACCTCAGTGCCTTCATGTCCGAGGTTGCCGATAATGACATATTCGCCATCAACTATTTCTATTCGCGGCGCAGCACCATCACGGGTGATATAGTTTACCCATGCATCAAACAATTGCCCATGTGCAGTAGACAACATCGCCCAGTTGGCTAGTTGGTCTTCTCGTTTACCATGTGCTATTAGTTGGGCGGGTGGTATATCACCGTGGGCATATGAATTCATCTCAGCGACCATAAGGAAATTAAAGTCGTGGGATATCAGTTCCTTTTCATACTCTAATAAACTAACTGTCTTCTTGTATGTCTTCGTCAATGTCTTCCATCCAACGTGCCAGTCTATTGAAGTTTTTACCAAGCATCATGTTGGTTTCCGATTCACCCATGTAGGACTTTAGAAACTCGCGCATGATAAGCATGGTTGCTTGAGCTGAAGTTTGTGTACCCTTGCGGTAACCCCATGTATATGCCACCGCAACTGCTACGCATCCTACCATCACGGCCATATTAATTTCAACCATCATATGGGTTCATTCCTCCACCTATTACGAACAATTACCCCACCTATTACGAGATATCTTGGACTTGTGGTCTTCTGAGAGACCCCACGAACTTTGTACTCGTCTTTCAGAAATTCTATATTCTTCGTGACATATGTGCTATAGTCGTACAGCGCTTCGTTATGCAGTTCTCTTTCTTTACAGTTATCTTGGTATAGGCTACGGCAGAATTGTTTAAAGTCTTCTCCTAAATCGCCATCAACTTCCTTCAGTAATTGCGTCATATATCTCTTCCCAGTTTTTAACAACTTTGGCCGACCCATCATACTTCAGATTGTGACCATGTTCGATTAGGTATCCTTCAAATCCAACCTTGATACCCTCATCTACGTTTACATACTTATCTTCTACCCAAGGCGCGCCCGGATACTTGGCAGACAGTTCAAGCAGAATCTCATCCTTGTCTGCACCACAACTTAAATAGTGATACTCAATAAATGCGTCTTCACCAAATAACTTCTTGAGGTTCGCTGTCCGTAACTGTTGGGCATACGGGTCAGAGCTTAGACTAGTCACCGCAACAAACCGATACCCGTGTTTCTCAACGAGTTTCTTCATGTAGTATTGGGCGTCCCGTAACGGGGGCAGGAATCCGATAGCGGCACTAGCGTTAAACTGCGCCGTAAATGCCCGTCCCTCTTGATAGGTAATGCCATATTTCTTTGAAACTTTGTATTCTAGTTTTGGATTCTCTCCAACTGGTTCCATACCATTATGTGACATCCAAACAGAAAATGCAGTCTCCCAATCGAGGCAAACCCCATCGCAATCTGTAAGAATAATCTTGTCTTTATTTACCATCAATTTACCACCCACTTGTATAGTGTACATACTCGTCTGGGCATGCCATCACACCACAAACACATTGACCTTTGACCTCTAGGGCCTGCCGTTCTATCTCTTCGGCATAACCATCTAAATGAGCCTTCTCACTCTCATTCAAATCATTATACTCAGTGCCCTCTGGTTTACCCATTTGCACCATCACTTCAGACCACACCAGTTTAATCATCTTAAACACCACTCAACTTAACTGCGTACCGCCACATCACTTGGGCAGCATCATCCCACCTTGCCGCTGATTTGGCCATCACCACGTTGGCGAGGTCATATTTGGCGATATAGAGGGCGAGTTCTTCGGTAGTTGCACCAAAAACGGTGTTTCCATTCTCTAGGGTGAGTTCTAAACCACCATTCTGAGCGTCTATAAATTTAATCATCTGTATTCCTTCTTAGTCTCGATTACATAGTGATCATGACACACCATAGACCAGAAGTCAAGTCTTTTCTTGCTTAATCCGACTCATTTGGGCGGTATTTGTCGTAATATCGACCCCATTGCCATGATTCTGGGATATCGCCGTCAGAGCGTATCAAATGGGACTTCCCAGTTGGCTCCACGGCCCATCGCATTTTGGGTCTGGCGTAGGCCTTTTCCCGTATTAGTTGTATGGTCTTTGGGTTGTGTTGACGCCCGTACATGGGGTTGAATTCCCCACGGCGTGTACCTGTCATTGTACGAGATATCTTGGACTTGTGGTCTTCTGAGAGACCCTTTGAATTAGGGTTACCTTTCCCCAACTTGGCGTTCTTAATCCTCTCACGCCCCTCTGGCGTGTGCCAGGCGGTACGATCTCGGCATCTGTCTACTATGGGTAGGTCTTGTGGATTCTGTGTGACAGCGTACTCTCTAATCTTCTCAACATTACCAAATTTGATAATCATTTCTCGTGGTTTTGGAACGTCTTGGAGAGTCTTTTCATCAACAATCCAAAACTCATTTTTCCAACCACTGCACTTAAAAAGAAAGAATCTGGATGCTCTAGTGTCACCCATTTAGAACTTCAACTGAACTACCATTCAGACCCAGAGACTTTAATGCTGTCAACTTACCCATCCATCCGTGAAGTTCCGCCAACTCATCCTCAATGCTGTCAGTATAGTCGTAGTCGGCAGCGTGCCCTTGGCGATGTTCATTTTCTATCATCATTTCTAGATTTAGTTGGTGTTTCGCAATTTGACCTTCTAAGTAGGTAGTCATTGTAGAGATAGTCGAATCACGCCTACTCAGTTTGCCGACGCTCTTGCGCCACGCTTCAAGCGAGTCTCCTGCGCTCACTTGCTGAATACCTGATTGGTTGGCCTATCTGTTTTCTTGCTGACTGCCTTCTTCTTGGATGCACGTTTCTTTTTGGGTTTCGTGTAGTCCGTGATACCAATCGCAGCGAGAAGTTTCTCTAGTTTGGGATACAGTTCAAGCAATGTGCCATCTTTAACATGGGTCAATATTGCAGCTTCTGATGGGTGGATACCTTCTAGTATCTGGGCCCAGTTCATTTCACGTTTCCAAGCAACTAGATTGTTCATGTTGGAATTGGGGTCAACAAACTGTGAGATTCTACGCCACTCCATCATTATAGAGGTAGCACCTAATCCTTCTGGTGCCATGTCTAACTTAATATTGTCTGGCATACCTTCGGGTAGGTTCCAATTTGGTTTATCTGCACCAACACCCATTCTTACTATTGGAACCAATGCTTGGTTGGTTGTCTTCCATTGTTTTAACCGTGTGACTTGTTCCTCCACAGTTAGGGCTTCAAATATCCAGTCGAAACCCTCGTTCTGTTGCCTAAATTTTCTCATCTTTCATTCTCCATTAAAAGTCATCAATCACATCAATTAGTCTGTCTAATTCAAAGTTCATGAAATATTTATACATGTCCTCGGAGGACTTATTTAATTGAGCCTCGTATTGATTGACAATCTGTTCCTTGATGTCATCGGGCGTACATGTCAAATCCACCATAGTCTTGTTTCGGATATACCCTGCGGCCATATCACCCGTCACCCACTCCTCTGGTTTCTGAGTCTTCCACTCAGCAACTAGAACTTTACGAATAGGTGTCTGTCGTATGCCATCAACAAAACTATTATCACAACTGAGGATATTGGGTACACCATCGCCCTTGTCACCGCGTATGATATGTTCGCGCAGTATTGCCTCGGCACTTTCCTTGATTACTACGAACTTCTTCTTCATGGGTGAAAATTGCGCCACGTTAGAATATTTCTGTAGTTGTTGGAAGTCATGGTCACCCGACACAATGAGCAATCTCTGAGCATCTGGGAACAATGGGTGGTCTGTCAAATCATGGTCTTGACTGTATGCACATAATGTACCAATCACATCATCTGCCTCTGCACCATCAACATCAATAACCGGATACGGCATGTGTTGTTGTAGTTCATGTTTGACCATCGACAAACCTTGGAAGATAGATGCCCAATCATAACCACTGGATTCTCTTGTCTTCTTTCGACTCGCCTTGTACTGTGGAAATACCGACCTCCGCCAGTATCTTCTATTGTCACAGGCAATCACCAAATCACCATACTCATCACCGTACTTAGCTTTATAACTGCGTAAGGTATTGAGTATCATATGGCGAACTAGGTCAGTATCCATGACTTCGGATTTAGACCCATTCATGTGTGCCATGAGGGCGCCTATACCAATCTGGTTGTAATCAATTATTATCATCTGATTCTTCCCCCCAAACGCCTTGTATGTCTGTGTAGTACACGCCCTTCTGGCGTTTGATATTACCATCTGCGTCAAACGCTGGAACAATACAACGCCAGACAACACGTTTCTCTTGGTCTTCGCCAAGAAATTGGTTTGTCCATACCGAATCTTTCAGGTATCTTTCCATCGAATTGATGTAATGCCTGACAGACTCATATTGAGCAAGAGCACCCTTAGCACCTTGTTTCTCCTGTTGTCTCAGGGAAGGCAACTTATCTTTGTTGGCCTTAATCCACGCCTTCACCTTTACATACGATAACATATCATCATCGTCTTTCGCCAGTACATCGGGGTGGACAGATTTCAGTTGCGGAGGGTTCTTCTTCGCCTTCTCCTCACGGGCCTTCGCTAACCGTTCGGCAGCGGCAGCCCGTTGTTCTTCGGTCATAGGTTTCCTACGTTTCCGAGTCGGAGCGGGTTCCTTTCGGAAGTCTTCTTTTGATATTCGTGCCATGATTGGACTCTTTTATGATTACTAAGGCTATATAGTAACACATGTGTAGACCAAGTGTCAAGCGTTATTTACTAAAAAGATCGAATATATTGAATATTAGCGACAATTAGTGTGCGCCAGTTCATTTTTTCGGTATCATACACCGTCACATGGGTGTCCTTTACTTTAGCACCCCCTGTTTGAACGGGACTAGTCACCTCAGGCAGTAAGTCTGGCTTCAGGGTAGCACGGACATCCCTTTCTGTTCCATCGAGTTTCTTGTATCCAAGCACCACCTCGTGTGTTTGTAAGAGATTTGATATGTGGTTACTATCATTTACGAGTACTTTTTGCAGTTGCTCTTGTGTATAGGTTACATCATTCATAATATTTTCCTTCCTTTAAGTTCATTATATATTCTATCGGCATATGCCTGATGGCATGCCTCATCGGGGTGGCCATCCGGCATATGCCCGATATACAACCCATTGGGTTGGTTGTTGTACGGCGCATCCCTAAAATACATCGCATAGGGGTGACCATCAAACCACTTCGCAGTGGAAACTGTTTTGAATAGGTTATTAAACTTCCTACTCATTTCTGATTTTTGCATTGTCCTTATGAAAATCTTATTTGTCTTATCCTTCTCAGGGTCACCAAAAGTATCAAAATGCGCCCACTTAGTACGCCAATTACATCCTCTGGGGGGTGTATTAGACAATACTTCTGTGCCAAAGGCGTCAATCATTTCTAGTTCTGATTTCAATTTTTGACACGTTTCCCAGTTCATCATCATGTCAACTATTAGGTGTGGTATCTCGTTACTCTCAAACATATCATGTAAGTAAATCACATGGCGGAGATAGTCAAACAAACTATGCACTGACTGATTCATAAATGTCAATGCCGAGAACTCATCTTTCATATTATGGTAATGTCCAGTGACGTTCTTGTCGTTGTCATTTTGGAATGAATACGCTGGTGTGCCATGTATATTTTCAACCATCGTTTGGTATTCGCCCCAGTTCCAATTACAATATTCTTCCTGAGTAAAATACCCAACATCACTTTCTTGAGACCATATCCCGCCGTCTGCCCAATTATGGAAATCTGGTGTTGGTTCAGTTGGCCGCCATTTGTCTATGAAATCAAATCCAATTGGTATCTGGAACCTACTTGCTTCTGTCATCTGTATGACTGCACAATTAACAATCTTGTCTGTTTCTAACAAGAAATCTTGAGTCGTTCTCCAAGTACGCCAATTAGAACCACCGCCCCTAGATAAGTTGACGGGGGACAATTCCAATTTCTTTGCGAGTATAGTGGGCCATCGATGGTCATGTCTGTATTGAAAATCGCAGGCCTGCCACGATACATCATCAAGTTTTTCAGTCGTTTCACCTAGTTCCGCACCAAGTGTAATAGAACAACCATTAGTTAATAGGGATGGCATTTTTCTCTCCACATCTCATTTGATAACAACCATTATACACCATCATAGGGCAAATGTCAAGGGTTATTTACGCAGCGCGATAATAAAATGGCGGATGCGTTTCCTCATAGAATTGTTTATTGATAGTGACACCATCAAAGGCATGTGCTATAAAGTTGTTATTAGTTAAACCATCAACCCAGTGTATACCATTACATGAATTAAAATGTACCAGTAATGCCTGCCCTTGTTTGGGGAAATCAATCGTGGTTACATCAACTTCTGGTTCTCTAAGTGGAGCAGTCAAATTGGGGACGCCTAGACATTTATCAGTAAAGAATACTTTCATACTCTCTGTAACCTCCCCCTCAATATGTATCGGGTATATTATGGTAAAGGTGTCCTTGTAGGTTACGCCGTCAGTTGTTAGTGGTAAGTGGGCGTGTTTGAATAATCTGGTCTGTGTGGATGGGGTGTAACTATTGTTACCTATCAATATACCCAAGTAACCACGATAAGACTTCACATAACTTTTAATCGTTTCGACAGAATTGCCGTGTACAGTAGAGAATGAGAAATCTTCTATTGGAATGTTCTTCATCTGCCAATAGTCTAATGGGCCATAGATTTGATAATAACTCTCATCAATGATAGTTTGTCGTTCTGCATCTGTAAAACTTTGGTTTCTAGCCCAGTCGCCATGTTCAGATGCAGACATATCAAATCTATTGGCAAATGGTTGTCTTAAACATATAGACCAATCAAACCTCTTTGGCACAAAATCAATATACTTGTACGATAACATTATTAAGTTTCCTTATCTATCAACCACTTTAATTTCTTCTTCTCGCCATCCGTTAAATTTTCACTACCAGAAGTTGTACCATACTTATCCATTACCCAATCATCTATATCTGCAGCAATGTGTGGTTCACTGGTAAAATGGTGACCAGCATCATCTGATGCCTCTGCTGGAGATTCTGGTATTATCTGTTCCTCTACCACCGACTCATCAATCGACATCATTGTGATTCTACCGCCGGTTCTTTCCTTAAAACTCATGTTGGCCGCAATCACTAACACGATGGCCAATGGGTCAAACACAAACATGAGCAGTAGTATAATGATACGCACTGACTTGTCAACACTATCCTTGCCTGACTCCTCGTATATTAGTTCTGATATGTATTTGATGGGGCCTATCTCAGCATCCATCTGTGCTGTTTGTTGTCTCATTGGTAACAGTTCAAGATTGAGTTCGTCAATCCTAACAACGGCAGCATCCATCTGTGCATTTAGTTCGGCACGTTCAACTCGTTGTCTTCCGTTAACATAATTCTTATCTTTGCCTTGGGATGTTCTGAGTGTGTCATCTAATCCGACAATGCGGTTTCTGGCCTGATTTAGTTTGCTGACCTCTGCGTCTAGTCTAAACTCTATCACATCAATACTTAGAGCGTAGTCGGCATTTGTTGCTGTCTGGTCTATGTGCGCTTTAGATAGGAATCCAAATATACCAATGGATGTGATAATGGACAGTATGATTATCGCTAAGACCATATACGTCTTCATCACCCATTGCGTCTTTGCCCAATACTGGTACACCCAAGATGCGGTAACAAGTTTGGCAATCTCCAAGGCAACTCCCATAGCAAATATGGATTGGGGTAGTCCACTGAAAATTGCCATCAACCCAACAATAGAAAAGTATGCGGCAACTGCCGATACTGATAATGCTGAGAACAGCAGTCCTATTAATAATACCATTATTTTACTATCTCCTAAACTGGAGTCCACTCCACGGGTTCAAACTCTGATAAGTAACCCATTCTCAATCTTATATGTAACATGTCATTCAGGCAATTTGGGTCTTTCCTTTGTTGCCATTGATATAGGAATTCCTGTATCTTTGCATAGTTACGTTGGTCATACTCTACTATGGTTTCTTTTCTTAATTGGCCTTCCCACTCCTTGACAAACTTAGAACTGCCAAAGTACTTCTCATATAGTTTATCACTCTTGCACGAATATCCAATGTAGTATCTCCCATCAGGAAAATATGTACAGTAAACTCTATGGGTCTTCGGGGGCGTTTTCTTCTTCTTCTTTTTCTTCTTCGGGGACGATTTTAGTTCTTTTACTGTTCCACTCATAACCATCAGGTAATTCCTCACTTAGCGAACTACTATTTATGGTCTTTTCACCACCCCATAATCTATCCATTGCCTCGTCTTTGTTAGCACTGACTAGTTTTGGTTTCTTTGCATGTTCATGTGTTATCGGTGTTATCGCTGCCATCAGAACCAACCCACAAGGATATTAATCATAATTAGGTATACGCATATTAGGTTTGACAATACTATGAACGTGCGGATGGCTGATATTCTATTTTCATTTTGAACATCATACCCATCCTCTTCATCGAATGAGCCCAGCGCATGTTTCCACACTACCCAAAGTTTCTTCATTAGTTCCGCCATTGAAAATGCCCTATCCACATGCCTCGTTTACTATGTTCCAGAGAATCCTGTTCCAAATTCGCACCATGCCAATTATCAAATCGTTCCTCATAGATAACCTTTCTTCGTAATTTCATGGGTGTTGTTTCGATAGTCGCAATCAAATCTTTTGTTGAAAAGTTTATGTTCGTTCTTATCGGGTATTCGATTCCTTTATCAGGCCATGCATTGCCAGGCGTTCCACTGTATTCGGTATCCACAGCGACATGGTAAGGTTCGCCAGTAGCAGTTTCAATTATCAACATCTCTGGTCTGATTTTGTTTATAATCATCTCCAATAAATGAAGTGGACTATGTAAATGGTACAACACACCCATCAAAACAACTACATCGTATCGAGAAAGGTGGTCAGTCGCCGATTTGTCGAAACAATAATAATTAAAATAGTCATTGGCAGTACCACTGAATGTGGTTTGTTTTCTCACCATCGGGTCTGGGTCTATTGTTGTTATTTCCAATGGAGTGTGTTTTCTAATTTCTTCTGTAATGCGGCCAGTAAGAGAACCAATTTCTAAAACCCGTTTACCCTCTACACAAGGAAACACCTCCCTAGTTAAAAATTGACTATAACTTTCCACGATACTTCCTCTCAATTCCACGATACAATATTAATTTCCACCAAGGCACAAACTTGGGCATCCGTTGTAATGTAAACTCCCACAACTGTCCATGTTCGTCTTCATAGACACAGTGGTATCCTCTCCATCGTCTACTGGCAACCGGAACAATCTTTCCCCTGAATCCTTCAAGGAACCATCTTTTGCCAGCATAGTACCAGCAATTGGATTGTGGTATAAATGCAATGATAGGCAATAGCAACACCCACAGTAGAATCATCCATGTGGTTACCAATTTCTTACCAATCATATTAATTTCATTTTCCACAATCCAAATTCCCAGACATACCGTGACCCCTTTTTGGTGTAGTGCGAGGGGTCAAGGTCACCAATATTGTCCAACAGTATCTTTGAGAATGGTATCTGTTTGGTGAATACCTGTTCTGCCTTGGTCATCATTGTACTGGAGTTCATCTCTTCTTTTATTCGTTCTACGTCTGAAAACTGTGCCGTACATATGTACAACTCCCCACCCTTATTCAGATGGTATGGGGCCTCGCGTATCGCCCTGCATATTATATCAGCACCTGTCTCATCGGCAGTGGGGACTCCTTTCGGAAACCATCCCGTCATCTCTGCCACCCTTCTATCAATACCAGATACATCACATGCAATCACATCAAACTTGTCATCTATATTTTCAAATAGGTCACTCTGTATGGTATCCACTTGAGTACCAGTAGGATCGGTTGACTGATTGATAGCGACATTTCTTTTGGTGTAGTATATATGTTTATCATATACGTCACTAGCAGTTACCGACTTGGCACCATTCTTTGCAAAGTAAACCGCGAGTGGGCCAATGCCACATCCAAGGTCTAATACGGTCTTACCCTTTACGGGTACATTTATAGCAGTAAACTTCGTGATGGTGGTTGGCACAAAACAACTATCGTCATATTCTAAATCATATCCATAAAACATACAATACATCTGCTACTCCACTTTAGTTATTACAAGACCCAACTTCAAACACATCTTCACCCAAAGACTCAAGTAATGATATAATTTTCTGAGCACTGTTACGGTTGACCACTAATACCATACCAATACCATCATTGAACACTCGACGCATTTCCTCGTCACTAATGTTTCCTGCCTTTTGTATCCAATTAAACTCATCTTGTCTGAACGCTGTATTGTTATTATTCCACTTTGGTTTTAGGTTAATATCACCAAGCAACCTATTAACATTGTATCGTCCTCCACCAGTGATGTGAGATATGCCATGAACGTCTTCTTTATAATAGTCTAAAACCTTTAATATACTATTTACATAAATCCTAGTCGGTTTAAGTAAATCTGCAAATAACCCCTCAGGGATTGATTCTGGGTCATTCTCTACTGTGTGCGAAACAACCTGACGAATCAAGGTATAACCGTTGGAATGAAATCCGTTAGATTTCAACCCCAGCATAACATCACCAACCTCAATACCACTGCCGTCAATAAAGTTTTCCTTAGGACACGCACCAACACCAAAACCTGCTATATCAAACTCACCCTCTTTATACATATCACCCATGATAGCAGTCTCTCCACCAATCAAAGGAATACCATCACCACACTGTGCTAGACCCTCGTTAATACCTTCAATTATTCCCATTGCATCTATCGAATCAATAGTATTGACTGATAAGTAATCGTTGAAGAATAGGGGTTTAGCGCCCGTACAAACAAGGTCATTGACCACCATAGCGACCAAGTCAATTCCGAGGTTTTTAATATCAACACCCTCTTCCTTCTGCGATTGAGTGTATAGTTTTACTTTAGTTCCAACACCATCCGTAGATGATACTAAGTAATCTTCGCCAATATCAAACGCTCCACCAAATCCACCCAACCAAGGCATTTTCTGTCCTAACTTAGCATTAAACATATCCTGTTCATGTAAGTCCACACCACTGTCTTTATAATTCATCTGCTACTCCACTTTAGTTATTACAAGACCCAACTTCTTCAAAAGGGTGAGGCCATCACTGTCTCTATACTCTTCTTTATAAAGGACATGTTTAATACCGGATTGGTATATCAACTTAGAACATTCCAAACACGGAGCGTGTGTAGTATACATCTCAGCACCATCGGCACTCTCCGTAGACTTAGCAACTTTAGCAATTGCGTTTGTCTCTGCGTGTAGTACTTCTGGTTTAGTTACTAGTTTCCTACCGTATCCAGTGTTACCACTTTTCTTTACATCCTCACAACAATTGTCCCATCCAGCGGGCGTACCATTGTATCCAATAGAAATTATCCTATCATCCTTTACAATGATACAACCCACCTTCAGTCTTTCTGCTGATGAAAGTTCACCAAATCTTGCAGCCACATCCATGTAGGCATGGTCAAATTTATCTATCATTACCAATCCTCTACAACTTCCCCAAACTCATCAAGGAAATCAGTTTGCAGTTCCTCTTCTAATTCCACCTCTGCGCCACAAAATGAACAGTATGAAATTATATAATGTGACTCAGACAAAGAATCGGTCTTTATCTTATAAACCGCATCACAGTTAATACACTCTACTTGTTTTGAATGTTCTGTCATTATGATGTCACTGACCCCCATACCTCACCCCACTCACCTTCTACTGCGCCCCTAGCATAATCAGTGGCGCGGTTCTCAAAGAAGTTGGTGTGTGTTGGAGCGTTTATCATTTCCTCTACCCACGGTAATGGATTCTTTTTCGCTTTGAATATCCCTCTCATGCCCAAACTAATCAATCTCCTGTCTGCAATATATCGAATGTATTTCTTAACATCATCGGATGTAAGATTGTCCATTGGCCCCATTGCAAATGCCAAGTCAATGAACTTCTCTTCTAACACTACCATCTGTTCAGCGACAGTGTAGATTTCTTTTTTCAGTTCGTCATTCCAAATCTCTAGATTCTCTTCGACATATGTTCTAAACAATTTAATCATGGACTCAGCGTGCATTGTCTCATCCACGATAGACCATGTAATAATTTGTCCCATACCTTTCATCTTACCATGTCGTGCGAAATTCAACAACATGATGAAAGAACTAAACAACTGCATACCCTCAGTGAATGCACTGAAAGCTGCAATGTTAACAGCAATACTTTTCTTGGTTCCATTCGCTTGAGACAGTCCCACGAAATATTCGTGTTTGTCCGCCATCGCCTGATACTCTAAGAACTCACTGTATGTACTTTCTGGCATACCAAGAGTCTCAATCAAATGCGAGTACGCAGCAACATGCAATGCCTCCCTAGCAGCAAATCCAGATAACATCATACGAACTTCTGGTTGTGGAAAATATGGCAAGTAGTTGGTCACATATCCATCAGCGACATCAATGTCACCTTGTGTGAAGAACCGAAAGATATTAGTAAGAAATGATTTCTCGGCCGGTGTCAATACAGTCTTCCAATCTTTCACATCCTCCGCCATAGGCACTTCTGTGTGTAACCAATGCGATTGTTCGTGTTTCAACCATGCGTCATATGCCCACGGATAATTAAATGGTTTAAAATATTCTCTCTTACTTGTCAAGTCTTGTTTTGGTGTCATCTTAGTTCTCTCCGGTATCTGTTTTGTTTATTTGTTTGAATGCCCATTCTCTTTCTTTGCACCACCAACAAGAATTACATCTACCCCTGTTTAGTTCGGTGCAACTGTGGGTGATAGGGGAGATGGCACCTGCAATCCCCAAATCAAACCCTAGTTGTACTATCATATCCTTTGTAAAGTTCGCAAAAGGTTGACTCAATTTCTCAAACCCCGACTCCGGTTTCTGGAATCTATCATTGGGCATTGGATAACCTTCATCCAGCATGTCCCTTTGATTAGGCGGGTACTTATTTACGGCGGTGAATAAATGATCCGCCAAGTCCCTCTCAAATATCTCATATGCCCCACTGGTAACATAGTCAGAGGGATTGGTAGAGGATATGTCCCCTACGATGGTAGTCTCTGTCTGGCGATGCCCTAGCGTCTTGGATGACCACTCTAGCACCTTATTAGCGTAATGTTCAGCACCATCTATCTTCGGTACTGTAAACGCATTACACTCCTGATTGCGTTGCATACATACAGTCTTAACCATGTACCACATGACAGCACTGTCCCAACCCCCACTAACCATGACCGCGATTCGTTTGTCTAGGGGAATATCCTTCACCAATGAAAACGTGAACACTGTCATCATCAGCCTTCGCACGCCACGCAATTGTCACCATCTATCATACTCTGAAAATCGAGTTCTTTAATAACTGCCCTCTCAATGCGTTGTGATATCTTATCTGCCTTACCCAGTTTCTCAGACCGACAATAGTATAGGGTTTTCATACCCTGTTTCCATGCAAGATAATGCACCGCATGTAAATACTTAATGTTTACCGTGGGACGGAAGAATAGATTTATTGACTGTGATTGGTCAATCCATTCCTGTCTCGTGGAAGCATGTTCGATGACCCATCGTTGGTCAATCTCCATAGCAGTCTTGTATACTTCTTTTTCTTTATCACTCAAACATGAAACGTGTTGGGCAGAACCATCGTTAGCAACTATCGATGACCAAATCTGGTCATAATCCAAGCGTTTATTCTCTTCAACTTTACTTTTAATAAGAGCATCCAGATGCTTATTCTTATTGAGATACGATCCAGATAATGTGTCTTGTCGGTAAGCATTTGCACGATAAGGTTCCACAGACGGTGAAGTGTTGCCCATAATAATACTACTGGAAGCATTAGGAGCAATAGCCATAACATGACTAAATCTTCGTCCCGTGCCTCTTGCGTCAATAGCTTCGCCTCGTGCAGTGCCAAGTTCAATGTTTGCCACATCTAACCTACTCCTAATTAATTTAAACATTCTAATATTTGTAGACTTCGCTAAGAAGTTTTCAAATGGTATACCTTGTTTCTGTAGGTAGGCATGAAACCCCAACGCACCAACACCAATACTACGTTCCTGTTTTGCGGAGTAGATTGCTCGTGATACATGTTTTGGTGCATTATCAATGAAGTACTGCAATACATTGTCTAACATCTCTGCGATATCTTTTAAGAACAATGGACTTTTTGACCATGCGTCATAGTGTTCCAAGTTAACAGAAGACAAACAACACACGGCGGTTCGGTCTTTGTTGGTAGGCAGAATTATTTCAGAACATAGATTACTCTGGTGTATCTTTAATCCCAATGCCTTCTGGAAATCTGGTAGGCCACGATTACTTGCATCGATGAAGTGTAAGTATGGTTCGCCTGTCTCCATGCGGAGTTCAAGTATCTTCTGCCACAATGCCTTAGCTGATACAGTATCTCGCACTTCACCAGTGTGCGGGTCAGTAAGATTCCATCTATCATCAGCATTGGGGTCTGTCATACACCGTTCAATAATCTCCATGAACCTATCATTGATATTAATACCATGATGGAGGTTCTGGCACCGCATGTTTTGGTCACCAGTTCCTTTCCTCATTTCCATAAACATCATAATGTCTGGATGTGAGATGTCCAAGTAAGCGGCATAACTACCACGGCGTGTTCTGCCCTGTCTATATGCAAGTGAACTTGAGTCATAGGTTTTAAGGTGAGGTAATACCCCAGTAGATATATCATCGGATGCACGAATACCAAACCCAATACCAACACCACCCCCAAGCATAGACAACCAAGCTGTCTCACTGAAATTCTCTACCAATCCCTCTGCTGTATCATCAATGTAATTTAAGAAACATGATATAGGCAGTCCTCGTTTCGACCTACCATATGATAATATAGGCGTACTGTAAGACAACCAATGTTTACTTGAATAGTCATATAACCGTTGTGCGTGTTCTGGGTTACTACCAAACTGTTTACTGACATAAGCAAATCGATGTTGGGGACTATCTTCTTCCTCTTTCATGTAACTTTCTTTAAGACGTTGAAGTCCAAGCGAGTCAAACAACTTGTCCCTATCTAAGTCTATCTTAATTCCAATGTAATCTGTCGTGGGCATTATAGTTCCTTTTTCCAGAGTTCCACCATTGCTTCATGGAAGGGGAGGCCTGGGTGAATTAGGTCTCGTGAGAGAGCGTATTTTTTATGTTTGTTCTTAGCATAGTCTGCCAATCCGACTGCATTTCTTTCTGATGCTGATATAATCTTTAATTCTACATTGTTAATGGAACACAACTGGGATACAGCAAGCAAATTCTTTTGTCTTGATATAAACCTTTCAGTCGATGAATTGACCAACTCTTTCTGCCACTCAACACTTGACCAGAACCCAATAGCATCGTTCCATTCTTCCTTGCCGGACTCATCAACAGACCAGACTTCTCTACCCAGTGAACTATTCTCCAATAGAAGAACCATCTTAGGCTTGATGACAGGTAGCCAATTATACAGTGTTCGGAAGCAAGTGTCAAGCCCCGTCATGCATAATCCTAAGTTCCATACCTTCTCGTTCAATTCCTCGCCCAATAGGTATGGCCATGTCATCTCTCTTGGTATACCAGTGCCATAGGTAAAACATTCTCCAATGGCAATGATAGAGTCGGGCGATGATACGAATTCATCATCTCTATACCCGTGAGAGTTTAGGTCATAGTAGACTTCTGTGTCAAACCAACCTTCCTTCTCCAGTACATCCCGTTTAAACTTTACGTTTCCTTTCCACGCTTCTTCATTGTCGGTAGAACTCCACTTCTGTCTACTGGGTTCATCCAACTCCCTGTTCCACCCAAATGCATACGCGATTCTTTTCTTTACAGAATCGCTGGCATCCTCCAGTGAGAAGTCATCTGTCCTACCATGCAACACCCGTTCAAAGGCTTCATACTTAGAAACCACTTAGAAACTGTACCTGTCTTCACAGGCAGCAGCAACATCTGGAAAGTGGGTGGTAATGATATCCCAACACAAAGAAGCAATTTCACTGTGTTCTTTCTGAGTGCCGTGTCCCATTCGTAAGTGACAGTAATGAATCCAAGAACGCAATGTACCAGCCATGTAAAGAGTACTCATGGTATTGCCTTCTGGTAGTATTGCTCGTGCCTGTTCCTTTGCAATACCAGAACCAAGAGCCCAATCATAAACCTCCTTTGATTTATTGATAACCTCTCGTTGTTTCATTGCCCAAGTTTCATTTAGTTCTTTGTCACTGAGAGATTCACCCAACTCAACACTGTTCTGTCGGTTCTTATCATCCTGTAATCTAGTTTCCCTCTCAACCCAATCGGTTGACTCAGCATATCGTTGACTGAATTCTTGGAATGCAAAACTACGGTGTCGCAATATCTGTCTTCCGATATCCCGTGTAGTTTTTATCTCCATTGTCAATGACACAATTTCAAACGGAGACCAATGGTCTTCTTTAATAAGATAGGACAATAATTTAGGCGCGGTTCTTTCATTGGCTTGATTATTGGGGTTACTAACTCTAGCTGCATATGCAATTAATTGATTAGCCGTCTTACAGTTAGATTGGGCTGATGGTTGTGTCAATCCAACTAGGTTCACTTCTTGCTTCATATTACTCCTAACACTTCTTCCATTGGTTTAATAAAAACTTGGCAGTCAATCCACTGTGTGTATTACTATTAATCACATCAGCAACATCAATACCAGCATCGTACATATCATTTATATCTTTCTGAACTATCGATTCTGGCCATATAACAACATTATAATCCAACTCGACATACTTCTCCACCACCTTCATAACTTCTACATTTCGTGGTTGATTGTCAATCACAATTGTAATCTTATCTTTCTGGATATTCAACTGTTCAATCTTGTTGAAGGATGTACCAGCACAGGCAATACTGTTTTCTAAAAACAGACTATCCAACGGGCCCTCAACAATTGATACTGTTTTGGTCAAATCCACTTTATCTAAACCAAACACTGTCGGCGCATCCTCTTGTATCTTAACAAGAATATACCTCAGTGATTCTCCCCGCATACCTCTCAGCGATACTGACATCAACTCGCCATTGTGGTCAAAGAAGGGAATGACCAATCGAGGTTCGTCAGTAACTATTGAATCTTGGTACTTGTCGTTGAGTTGTACTATGTCTTTTATGTTATTGATATAGTAAAGTCGATCCCATTTATCATTTGGGATATTTCTACTTTTAACATATTTTACTGCTTCATGGTCATATGGGAGACTGTCCAATCTATCGCACAATTTATAAAACAAACTAAACTTAGGTTCAAACTTGGGCGGTACTACTGGCTTATCATCAAACAACTTATGACCATTGGGTGTCCAATCAGACCCTTGCGGTGTCCAAGTGGGCGTCTTCTTCTTATTCTGTGTCTCGCCGAACTTCTCAAGGCAATATTCCTTGTGGAGATTGGGTGCGAGTTCCTTTAATACGCTATTCATCGATGCGCCATGACCACAGTTATGGCACTTGAATATCATATTATTTTCTTTACGGAAGAAAAACCCACGCATCTTATTAAGATTCTTGCGTGAGTCGCCACAGAACGGGCATCTTACATTCCAAAGATAATCATTCTTTTTCTTGAATTTCTCAAAATTATGAGATATCAGATTTATGTACTTCACATCAACGTATAACATAAGGGACATTATACACTATGATTGACCAAATGTCAAGAACTAATTTAACTCATTTTGCAGTTCTTCTTTGCCTTCCTTACGGAATCGTTTGTTGTATCCACGTTTGATTGACTTAGCAACCCCTGACTTAGTTAGATATACATAGAACTTACGAGCATCAGTAAGAGCATCATACTCTGCGCCGCCATTCAGCGGAATCTTGGGTTTCTTCTTAGTCATAGTGGGTAGTATACACGATGATTGACCAGATGTCAAGGGTTAATTCATTAAAAGTTTGAGTACTTCAGCATTGCCTATTATGAACCCCATAACTGCCGCGGCACCCATCATCATCCATTGACGTTTCTCTAGTGACCTGATTCTGTCATCAGCATTTTTTTCATTCAGGTCAACTGCTTGATGGACGGAATCAATCGACTCCATAAGAGTAACGGTGAGTTTCTCTTGGTTTTTTAGGATTTCTCTGTGTATCGTTGAAATGCGGGAATGGAGTTGTTCATACTTAATATCAGAGCCATCGGCATTTCTCTCTACCTCTACCTCTGTTGTGGTTATACGTTGTTCATGCACTGCAAGCACCTCCTTAATTGAGATATTAAGTTCGGTGATTTTTTCTATAGACACATCTAAACGACCAAACAGGTTTGTCCACTGCTTGATGTCTGATTCGATAACGGCGACTCTTGTTTCTAGTGTTTTACCGACCATACTCCGGCCCCTTGTTCTTCTTTTTCTTTCGTTTCTGAAGAGGCATCATACTGGGATTTCGTCCCGGCTCTCCCTGAGAGTCAGTTCCTATTCCGGCAATATTCCCACCTGTCATGGGCCCGCCGGCATTTGCAATTTCTTCGTCTAGAGCAAAATAGTTGAATGGTGTTCTACCCATCTCTAATAGTCTAGCTTCTTTTATTACCTTTTCATCCTGTGAATATAAATCAATCAGTGACTCAAATTCATCATCATCCATTTCCGATACTTTTCTGTTTTCGCGGAGAAGAGCAATGGCAGCAGCAAATGTGAGAAGTCTTCGCGCAGTTCTATCGGGAGACTTATACAGTGCCCGTTTAATTTTGAATGCGAGTTTGTCGAGCATTGTATATGCATCCATCTCGGCAGCACCGGATGGTTCCTTTAACTTAACCCCATCCTTATCGACTATGCCCATCTGAAATGCTGGGTGGTCTGTTATCTTCTGAGAGAACATCCTCAGTATCCGATATGCAATAAGACTGTCAACTACTCTCGACATTAGATTTTCCTAAGTATGTTTATTACATCAAAATCAAGCGGGATATCATCCCCCCGAACGCCGCCTGTAACTATTTGTTCCAGAGGCATCCTATTTAAGAATACCAAGAACGTCTTTAGTATAGACCAGTGGTCATTGTCGATTTTATAAAATAACAGTGGCGTTGCAGCCGCGTCTAATACATTGTACAGTACAATAAGGTGATTCAAAATAAGTCTATCGTTCAACACATTCGTTCTCTCATACCTTCTAAACAATCGTTTTAGGTATTTGAATCGTTTCACATCTTCCTCAAAATCATCCATACCAGAACACTCTGGACTACTGTAATTCTTCAATGCATATACTAAGTAATTATCTTCATTCAATTCAATCATTCATAAAATCTTTATTTTAATCCATTAATTATCAATTGGCGACTGCAGCTGTTCCTCCAATCATCCACCATTTACTATTAGTATATATGAGAGTTGCAGTATCGCCTGCATTGTTGAACGTAATTGTGTCGTGTCCCAAATCGGAATCATCTAGTGTAAGCGTAACTGAACTAGAATTACTATCCATTACAATAATTTTCAATTGTCCCTCAGTACCAGCGCCAATGGTTAACGTACCACCGGAACCCGCATTGGTGAGTCTGGTTATATTTGTTGCAACCGAAACTACACCGGGCCCTACAATCGTATCAAAGTCTCCTATTGACACCTTGTCTGAAAATTTGACGGGTGTTGTTATATCAGAAAACAATACTGCAGCTGATGTTGATTTACTAGTAGCACCTTGTACTAGATAAAAAGTATCTGCGGCGGCTACAGATGTAGCCGCCGTCAGTTCAGTAAGTTTACTATCAGCCATTTGTCTTGTCCTTATTCAGAGAACTGGATGTCATCAGCAGCATCACCAACGATACCGTTTTTCGACAGTGCAACAAGAGTTTCATACTGGACTCGACCAGCGTGAGCACCTGTCATCTCTGTACGTTTGACCCATCCTGTGTGAGCAACACTTGCCCCACCAGAACCTGCACCGATACTTACACCAGCAGTTGACTGCGTGATTCCAGTATTAGAAACAGCAACTTCAAAGGTCTGTGCGTTGTTACCAGTACCAGTAAGGTTAATCAGAGTTGCATGTGTAACTGTAATACCAGTAGGTGTTCCAGCAACCGTGACAATTGATACGCCTGCTTCAGTTGTCAAAGTAAACCCAGTTACAGATGAACCAGAACCAGTGATGGCAGAAACCTTATAGATTCCACCACTCGCATATGAGTTGATTGATCCAGTTCCACCAAATGTTCCAGCAACTACCACTCTGTCACCAACAGCAACAGAAGAAGCGGCGCAAGTAAACTGTCCACCAGTTCCACCAATAACTATCGTTGTCAATGTAGAAGGAGCAGCAGCAACCGCAGTAGTAGCAAGTCTAAATGCACTTGCAGTTAAACCCATACCAGACACAAAGTATGTGGTATTGTCAACAAGTCCAGCAAGTGCAGTTCCGCCACCGTCTTGATACTTGATAGAGAATGCTTCTGAAAGTCCGTGAGTAGTGTATGCAATAGATTCAGTAGCGATTGTTACGGTTGATGTGGGTATTGTTCTGATAGGAACAGGGATTGTTATAGCAGGAGCAGTTCCACTATAATCAGAACCCACGGCAGTGACAGTGTATGCACTAATAGCACCAGCTGCAACCGCAGCAGTTGCAGTGGCACTATCACCAATAAATGTCTGAGCGTTGTTACCAGTACCAGTTAGTGTAATAGCAGTACCGGCGTTTGCATTTGATAAACTAGATGCAAGTTTGATATTGTTTGCGTCAACAACTATTACAAAGTATGCAGTAGAATCAGCAAGACCAGCGAGAGCAGTACCACCACCGTTACCGTAAGTCAACTTAGTACCAGTAGGCATGTTATGTCCAGCAATCTCAACACTATCTGTAGCAATCGTTACCTTTGCAGTTGCGACTGTGTTAGTAGTAGGAGCAGCAAGAACAATAGTCGGTACTTCTAAGTATCCAGCACCGCCATTGTTAACCGCGATACTTACAACATTGTCCGTACCACGAACCAGTTCAGACTTATCGACACCGAATATTGATGTGGTATCAGTGTTAGCGTCCGAAGCAGAAGATGATGGTTTTTCATTCAATGTAAATTGAGCACCAGAAGCAGCAGCGGGAGCAGTCTGTCGGTCAAGACCAATAACAGATGCTACTGTTCCACTAGTAATCGATGTGATTAAAAGTTCCTGCGTTCCTGTAACAATAACGTCACCAGTTGCAGATTCAGAAGCAAAATCAGTTCCGCTTCCAGTTACTGTTGCACGAATACCTTTTGCGAATGAAAGAGTCAGTACATGTGATGCACCAGACCCATCGGTAATAGCAATAGGTGTCGGTGTATTCATCATCGCATTGTGATATGAAGACGCCAACTGAAATGTGTTTGTGGTTACGTTAGTCACATAGTAACTAGACGTACTTGTTAAACCCACTACCGTGGTTCCGCCGCCGTTACCATATAACAAGTAATCGCCGTTTCGGAATGGATGGCCATTACTTGTAATGGTAGCACTCCCAACAGCAGATGCTCCATTAAATGTTACGGTAGGCGCAGTGATGGTAATAGTACCCGTGGACGTTTTATCGTCCTTTTTTCCCCAACCTGACATGTGTCTCTCCTTTTCTCTTTTTTGTGTTTTAAATATTTATTTGATATGTGTGGCGAAATGCTTGATGGACTTATGCCCATGAGTCTGCATATGTTCTTTATCTTTAGGTTTTGAACTCATGTACTTTGCCAAAAACTTAGCAGCATGATGTTTTGGTACATCGTGATGTTTGCCGTCTTTAAACTGTACTTTTTTACCTACTGATAACGCCTTCCTCATTTGAGGTACAATGTGTTCTATTTCTTTGGCATTAGATGCACTCGATACTTTTGGTTCAGACTTAGTTGGAGCGAGTCCACGTTTATCGTCTTTCTCGTAATCATCCCTTGCGTCATCTTCTGCGCGGCCTTCATTTACGGCAACATGATTTTTATCGACTTTAGCAAAAAATTCCTTTTTCTGTGCGTCTGACATTTGACCGAGTGTCATGCCTTCTTTCTTTAACATCGCATCAAACTTTTCTTTATAAGAGAGTTCTGCAAGTTGTTCAATACTATCCACACTGTCTACAGTAGTACTCTCGTTTGCCTTGCGTAAGGCATCTGCAGCAACTGGGTGGTCAGACAAACCTTTTTTGATTTTATTCATTGCGTTGGAGGCACCTGTCATGTTGCCACCCTTGTATCGTTTATCGAAAGCGATACCTTTAGCCTGCTTTACTTCTTTGTCTGTATAGTCATTCTTCTTGGGAGAAGAGTATCCTTCGTCTAAGCCTGGGTCAGTTTCTTTTTCTGACTTGGCAACTTTCTTAGATACCGCAGCTGCCTTTCGTTGTGCGGCCAATCGGTTTTCTTCGGCGTCCCCCTTAGTAGAGGATTCCATCATTCTCTTTTTGTGAGCGGCGAATGGATTATTACCTGTCCAATCTATCTCCATGTGAGTCTCCTTAATTTCTGATTCTTTGACACCGACTCTTTTTCCGCCGACCTCTCTAGTTTTATTAAATTCATCTTGTCGTGACTTATCCCGTTTTGCTTTAGCATCGGCCTTTGCATCATTTCGGTCTTTAGATACGGACAGTCCACGTTTCTGAGCGTCAGTGGCTGACATAGATGTACCTTTGGGATAATCCGTACTCTGCAAACTTCTAGGTTTGACTGGCGCACCGTATTCCAACAAAGCATTTTCAATAATTTCTCCACCCTGAGAAACGATTCCCTTGTGACCTGTCTCCTCAATACTCTGGAGAAACTCTTTGGCCTCTTCAACCGTATCGAAACTAGACTTCTGCATCGGAGCATTCTTTGCCGAGGCATAAATCACATCAAAGGTTTCTTTTTGTACGGGTGGAATTTCGTCTTCAGGCAACTCTTCTACACTTTCTGATACTGCGTGTTGTCCACCACAGTGAGAACATGAAGAGTCGCATCCGCATGTACCGTCTGATTCTATTTTGCTGTCGCAACAAGAACACGATTCTTCCGTGTATTCTTGCATCTGTTTTCCGCGATTTTTCTGAACTGAAGTCTTTGCTCTATTGAAGACGGCATCATCACCAAGGACAATAAACATCATTCCATTTATCATGGTGTTTACCGCAGCGCGTTCATTGGGCGCAGGCACTTTACCTTGATTAAATTTTTCTAGGCCACGTTTCAATACCACCAACTGACTTGCGGGCATCAATCCTGCTCGGACTAACATATCTAATCGTTTAGACATATCCGCTTCTAGCAGGGTAGATTGACCTGTCTCTAGAATGTCTCTAATATTACGTTCAACTGGCATCTTTGTTCTCCAAGAGAGTTTGCTTTGGTATTATTTATAAAGTTCAAGTGCTAGGGATATGGTCATACCAAAAAATCCACCGTGTGTGCATTGGTGACTGACTTTTTCAGACCATTGGAATCATAGATGGTAACATTATATACGTCCTGTATAATCCGTGTCTTACCATCCACCGCATTTAGTACTCTAGTTACGGTTTGTCTATCCGTATAAGAACCACCACCCCTAGGCGAACTCACCTCCCGTACAACTGGGGGCACATTACCAACCGCGCTAACATCCGACATTATCTACCCACTCTATATTGTTCTGCAATTATTTATAATGATAATTTCTTCTTTTTATAATCTTCAATAGAAGCCCTAACCATTTCCTCTGGTGGGTTCATCATACTAGGCAAATCTCTAAAGGATTTCTGCATATCTGTCTTGGTGAACCCTACGTTATTCCAGTTAGCCTGACCGAAAATAGGGACAGCCCTATCCCAGTATCTCTCGTGGCCCCATAAACTCTCTTGTACTTTTATGAAAGCTTCCATATAATTTGTGAATTCGTTCCTCCAGAGATAGGTAGCATATTGAAACTCTGGGCCCATCGGGTCTGGTAGTTGTTTCCGTATTCTATCCTTAAAGTATTGGTGTATGTTTGGGTTGTCATATATGTGATCGAGTCTATTACCGATTGGTTGAGCCTCTATTTGTTGCATCACCGTGTACCCGTACTTGTCCAAGTTATGAGTCATTTCATTTGGGTGTATCAATCCAGTGTCGCGCATAATCAGCAATGGGAACATTGACACCGATTCATTTTGCCAGTTCTCATCTATCCATTTAAAGGTGTAATCCAGTGTCTCCTGTGTTTCATGTGGCAACCCATAGATGAAACTCATCTCGCCACGATAGAATCCATTGTTTTTCTGGATATATTTCTTTGCCTCTAGAATAGCAGGCAAGATGTTCGTTGCTTTCGCACCCTTGCCGATAGACTTAGCAGATGCGTGGTTGGTACTCTCTATACCATACATGTGACTGTTGAATCTCATCCGTGCCAGTTCTTCTACATCGTGTGGTCTCTGTGTCATCAAGTCTGCGCGAATGTACCCAGCAAAGTTCGGAGTGAAATCCAGTGATTCTACCACATCACCGTACTTGCGAATCTTTTCAATGTGGTCATTAAAGGTATCATCCGTAATAATGTATTCGGTGATACCCCACCTATCGTAATTGTCTTTCATGTTATACTCAAAGTCTGCAGCACTTCTGGTATAGTCACCCTTCACACCAAGAACGGGGTAGTTACAATAAGAACATTTGAACTTGCACCCGCGAGATGTCTCCATCGAAAGAGTTTCGTGTGGCAACACATAGTCTCTGTCTTCGTAAAGGATAGTTAGAATCGGCCAAGGATATGCAGCGTACTCTGGGGTTCGCCAACAATCAACATGTTTGACTCTGCCTTGCCACATTTCATACTTCGCAGTGCCATTCAGAACTGCCTTCAATCCGAGTTCACCGTACCCAGAAATATAATAATCGATGTTTGGTATTTGTGTTATAGACCAGATTGTCTGACTACCGGCAGTGGTCAAAACGTGGGGATATTCTTCTTTGATGTGTGCAAATAGTTTAACTATGACTGGCGCATGGAGATAGAATATGCCGCCTATACCCACCATCCGTGTGTCTGGGCCTATTCTACTTTTACAGACTTCTTTGAGTTCTTCTAGTGTCCACGAAAAGATGAAGTCTATCACCTCTACATCAAACTCAAACTCTTTTCTAAGATATGTAGCAATTCGATAAGTTCCAGAAGACCGGCTTCTGGTTTCGTACACAGGGTCATCACCAAAATCATTTATATTACTGGAGTATCCTGTCATACCAGTAAATAATAATACATCTACACTCATATCTATCCTACATTATATAATTAATATATCTTTTTTATCTGGTAGTCAAAGGGTTCGGAGGTTCTAATCTCTATCGGGTTACCGTCCGTGTCAATTCCCTTGAAGTGATTCGGTTTCTTAGTTGAGATTTTCTTCAGACTAAAAACTTTCTTAGACTTCACCTTGCGAGAAACACCATCTTTAGTCTTACCGACTTCCTTAACAAACCAAATAGTAACTTCGTACTCTTCATAGAGAAGTTTCTTCAACCACGTTATCATATCAATCCCCTAAATGTTATTGAACCACAAATCCTTGCCATTGTTACAAACACTAGATATTTTTAAAAGTTGTTGTTCGGTAAAAGGTAATTTCCGTTTTGGGTACTTTTGATTTTCATCAAATCTATCTTCTAAAAATAAAACTTGGCCAGGCCACTTCTTGTAAAATTCATGTTGTCTCTCGTAATTATCTGTGATGCGGTCAATGGCGATGTCAATAGTCGAATCAAAACTATCCAGTACATCATCGAACCAATCGGATTCATTCCGGCATTCAACTGGATGCCATACGTCATGAGCAACACAATTAATATAACTAATAATCTGTTCCGTCAAGTTCCGTCTGCAAAGATAAATTACATCGGCCCCCTTGATATACTGTCTATAAAAAATTTCGTGGTACAGACGATGTTGAACCTGATCCGGCATTATTTTATAAATCTGATAATCGTTGCTAGGTTCCTGATATTGATGGTATAAGTATTCCCCAGTACACATCTCAGGATACTTGAGTCCCGTTGAATCAGATAGTTCTTTTATAAACGTGGATGACCCTGTTCTATAATTTGCGATTACTGTTATCACAACAACCCCTAACAGTTCCACCTTGCTCTTGCAGCCATTCCTCTTTCTCCCTTCCATTTCTTGGAGCGAGCGCAGAATGATTTGCGTCTTCCGGCAGCCTTACTACCTTTTTTGAGGTCACTTGGAGGAGTAGTCACTGCGGTTTGCAGATTACCACCAGTTTTTCTATTCTCCGCATCCACACCTTTTTGAGTGAGTCCAGCACCATCTTCTACTGACCGTTTATGACCAGATTTGACACCGCCTTCTTCAATCGTCTTTGAGATTTTCTTCTTATATCCATCCCAGCACTTGGGGTCTAGCCTTTGCTTTTCGGTGATGTACTTGATGAACGATTGCATGATTAGTCTTCCACACTTGAATCTTTGAATGCGCCTTTTTGTGGTGCGCCTTTACTGAATGGTTTACGCATCTTCTCACCAGAACCACTCTTGATTCTTTTTCGTTTGGCGTGAATGTTATCCCAAAGGCCCTTTTTATTGCCTTCTAAGAATGTTAACATGTTATCCCTACCTTCTAGTTTTTGGTTTTGCGAATGTTTTCTTACTCGCCTTAAATTTCTTACCCTTCTGTTTAGAAGCAGATGCCATTGCCTTCTTAGGGTTATACTTCTTCGCAGTCTGTTTTTTCATGCCGCCAGACTTCAATCGTTTCATCTCGTTCTTTCTCACGATTGGTATCATTCTAGTTGCCATTCTAGATACTAATCCAGAGAACTTCTGAACCATTGCCTCAATACGACCCTTCTCTGCCGGCGGCAACGAACTGATATCTCTACCCTTAGCAATACGATTCTTAATCATATTCCTTGCACCACGGGTGGCACGTTTCTTCAGTCTTGCTGGGTCAGCAGCGCGTCTTGACGCCCGCATTCTGGCAACTTTAAGTTTCTGTCGGTTTCTTCTAGCGGCGAATCTTCGTTTCATCCGGCCCTGAATAGATAGTACTTCTGTTATCTCTACTTCATCATGCCAATCAACATCTTGGTCAAACGCTTCAAAGTCATCCAACTCTTCAGCGTCATACATGTCTAGACCCATCATGTCTTCAAACGACATGACATCTATCTCACCTTCCATCTTTTCGATTTCTGGTTCGCCAAATATCGCAGTCCAATCGTTATCTAGTGGGATGACTCCGATATCAGTATCTAGTGATTCTAACGTCTTTGGATAATCTTCTTGTACCTTCTTCCTAGCAGATACTAAAGCGAGGGCCCTCTCCTTTGTTGTTGCATCGGATTGGCCTGGCGTAAGTTTCTTATAATAAGCAGTACCTTCGGGAGTACCCCACTCGTGTTTCTGTGGAGAATAACCTTCGGTGAAGTTCTTAGCAAGGACTCTAGCATCAACTTTATTTTGTCCGAACTGTCGAGCAACTTGTTGAGCGTAGTATGATATGCCGTGGCGTAGGCGACCACCAGTTTCTTTCTTCTTTCTGTCAATTATCTTCTTTAGTACTTCGCCTGCTTCTTTGTATTCTTTCCTATTCCACGTTTTTGCCAAGAATGGTTTTATCATGGATTGCTCTTCTGAGACCTCTAAGTTTTCATTAACTTTTTTTTTAGTTTTATTCTTAGAAGAATATGTATTCAGTTCATACGGGGTTTTACCACCCTTATTATACACTTGCGTGTGTATCGTATGTGATGAACCAGACTTGTGTGTTGCCGGAATATTGATGGTAGTGGTCTTTCCACTGCCAGGCTTCTTTGAACCCATCGCAATATGAGTATCGCGGTCATCATCGGAAACAGACAACCCACTCTTCGCGTGGTGTGCATGTGCGTGGTTAATTGCATCAGTATAACTCTTATGATATAGAGTGTAACCTTCGGCAATAGAACGAGCCTCATTCACAGTAGACTTTAATTTATTCTGTGGGTAACTCTTTTCGATGTCGCCCTTCTTCATACCTTTCCAGTTGGAATCGGGATGCATATTCTTAGTGCCTTTGGGTGGTTTAACTTTCCACTTAATAGCTTGCGCTTCCCAGACCCGACTTTCTTTAATACCACGGCGTTGTTTTTGGTCTAACATCCATCTCTTTGCGATAGGGTTGGTGATTGGCGTTTTCGACCAAGCCAGAACCTTCTTGTAGGTTGTTTGGATAGCAGCCTCATAATCAGAATCATCAGAATTATCCACTACAAAGAATTTACTAGTACCTTCAGTGAATGCGTTACTAAATCGTCCCAAGTTCAGTTGGACTGATTTCCACATTGGTTTGATTTTGTCTGGGCCCAGAGTCCGGTCTCTTTTATTGTCTCTATTCACAGCAGTATCAATGTCGGTATTGACAAAAATCATTGCAGTTTGATAACCCAACTTCTCTAGTTCAGATTTCTGTTTCCTGATTTTGTCATAGTTCTTACCCGTACCATCAATAACTAAACCAAGTTTACCCGTGAGGTAATTACTCTTTCTGGCAGCAGTAAGTTTCGTAGCGCGGTCTCTGAGAGATTGACCTTTGGTTGAGTATATGGAATCAACATTCATCTCCATCCCAGCTTTCTTTAGGGCAGATTCAAATGCAAAGTCAGAATTTACAACCTTGAATCCAAGTGCTGGAAGAGCAGTCTTTCCTACGATAAACGATTTGCCACTGCCAGGCCCGCCGGCGAGAAAAATAGCCTTGAAAATTGCGGGGTCATTAATACCCTCTTCAAGTGTACTTGGTGGCAGTTCAGCAAAATCGGTAAATTTCTTCATAGTAATCCTATTTATAACTTTGTATAAGTGGTTTGCAATTTTCGACTATCATCGGAGCAAAGACTTTCATTTTTTCGTCCTTGATATGATTTCTAATTGCATCTACATCTCGAAAATCTTCTACCATCTCATCATACTCGGCAAAGGTAATCATTCCGTTGTAAAACAGTTCGTTTAGTTGTTTAAGTTTATCCTCGTATTCCTCTACTAGATTAAACTCGGGCAACAACAGCGGGGCCGTCAAAGGCCTCGCCATCGCTAAATAAACATCTCTCAGTACAGACAACAAAATCTACCCCTTAGTCAATTTGGATATTACGTTTTCTGTGTCCTCTCCATGCAACAAATCCACCCAACCGCAGTGTCCAATATGCAAGATAGTTCATAGTGTAAAATCCGTTAACATTGATATTAATATCTCTGAATGTTTCATCCATCCATTTTTGGTCTTTGATTCCAATGTTTTTCTTCTTGCCTTTTAATAATAGTGTCTCATACTTATACCCATAATCGTGAACCAATCCACCGATTAACATTACACCAACTGGAGAGAAAAAAGTTCTCATAAATTTTGGTATACTTGCACCGTCAAATTGAAATCCCTTTGGTATAACATATCCAACACCATCAATCGTATAGTTAAAGTCTTTAGTTAACTCCCAGTTCCTAGAACCCGTCAACCATGCAAGTACTCCACCCCAAAATCCTTTGCCCTTAGTTTCCATCGGCAGTGGTTTTAGTTGTGGCATATCCTTTGCATTAAATGTTAACTCGTTCCTTTCCTTTAAGTCCAGCGCGTTTATTGCTGCACCTATAAGGATTATGATAATGGCTAATGTGAATTGCCAAAACTGAATTGCCAAATCTACTACAAATTGCACTAAGTCCATCTATTTTTCCCTTTCTATAGTTTCTCTAGAGTGGACATTAACCTTTCTGCCCGGTTGGTTACTTGTTTGTACCATTTTGAATCTCTACCTTCTACAGCAGCTTTTGCCCAATCTTGACTTTCCAAAGCTTTGTGCATATTCTTGAATTTTGACAGTCGAGTCATACCCATATTAAACACCATGTTAATATTGATATTCTGAACTTCTTCAGGCCATTCGCAAAATCCAGACCAGCCATACAAGTTAACACAATCCCTACATGCAATTTGTATGTCTTGAACGAACAACTCTTCGACTCTTTCTTTGGTGACCGCATCACCAACTTCCAGTTCTACTTCTGCGTCATCTGCTTTTATGAAGTGTCCAATACCAACTGTAGGATAACCGAGGTGGTCTAAGTACACTTCATATTTACAACCTTCGTCTTCTGATATCACAGCAAGGAGTTCCGGCCGTAAAGCAATCTCCTCATAGTAACCGTCAGGCAGGTCATTGGGTTCTGATATGCCTGGCCCGTTCGTTTTAAGTCCGTAAAGTCCCCATGTTTGGCCTTCGTGAGGTGCTGAGGTAGGGTTCCATTCTAGCCCGTTGTCGGGTAATAACCCTTCTAAATATTTTGACATGTTTTTATTCCTTTATGTATTGTGAGAAAGAGTAGTGTGTGTTTTCTTTTAACTCCATACCTTTCTTCACATCGTTAAACAGTGACTGAGAACCAGTGTAACCAGCGGGTAGGCCTCTCTTGAAAGATTTAAAATCGTTGTTTTTAACAAACAGTCGCATCTTACTAGCACTCATCCCAGAAACGCCTTCGGCATCTGGGTCTCTAGCACCAGCAGAAACTACTGTTATTTCATCAAACGTAAAATCCTTGCCATTGTACTTCGTTAATATACGTTGAAATTCTGACACCCTATCTGAACCAGCAATCATAATAACCTTATCATATTTATCAGATAACAATGCGAGTTGTCGTATGAAGTTGGGGTTCTGCGTGTCGGAGGATTTAACATTGGTATTGGGGAACATCTTTTTTAGGTGTGCGACCTTGCGTTTAGGACTCAAAGGATTCTTGTGTTTATCCTGAGTATGACTCACTACGATAAGATGGTCTGCTTTATTTTGTTGAGCAATCTGCTTGACTTTTTGCACCAGTTTCCCATGGCCATTGGTAGGCGGGTTCATTCTACCAAATGCATATACTAATGTCTTCATCTGTCCCACGCCTTTATTGCGGTAAAGTTATTGTAACTAAACTCCATCCTATCGACCAACTTAACAGCGTTACCAGTTACCCTATCTATGGCAACATATCCCTCTGGATTAGTAACCTTGAACCCCTGTTTAGTCCTAACGAAAGTATTAGTTAATTGTTTTACCTTGTTTAATTTATTGATAATCATTTGTTTAGCATCAATCAATGCATTCTGATATAATATTATATTGGTAATAAGAGTACTATATGATTTCAACTCTCGTATGGTTTCTTTCTTCTTAATTTCCAATTTTTTCTGATTAGATTCGGTCTTTAGTTTATTTATCTCTATGTCGAATTTACCCTCGACCCAATCAGTATAACCGGACACATAACCGGACACATTTGTTACTTTCTGTCCGACCTTGACCTTTGAATTATAGTATGTCTTAATACTGGCACCAATAAACTTACCAGTGAAACTTGATTGCAATGACAAGAATCTAGTCAGTTGGCCCGAATTGATTGTTTGGAATATCTTGCCGACCTGACTCAACTTCGCGGTAATAGAGGCGGTCTCGGCCTGTGTGAATGTAGACGTACCACTGGTATCCTTGTATGTGGCATCATCCATCCAAACTGTTCTTTGTTTTTTTAGAGAGGATATGTTCGCACCAAAAGATGCCTTCATAGCCTGCAATGAATCACCTGTGTATGTTGTGTGCCATACTACACCGATTTTTGTTTTGCGTATCTCATTGTCCAAGTCCGAACCTTTGGGTACTGCATACACAATCGTGTTGGGTTGAAACGTGGTGTATTTCTCACCATCAATGATTTCGTTTTCCAAAGAAGCAGTAGTGAACATGAGGTCACCCTGTAGTACATTCCGAATACCCAGTTTAGAAAATTCCTGTAAGGCGACAATGAAAGGCGCCTTTAGTCCGGTTGGAAGTTTGGGGTCTTTGGTGATTTCTTGCGTGGTCTTATATAATAGTGGAGACTTATTAAACACGGATTTCTTTGCGACAAAGAATTTACCGTCACTAGGATCGACACCAGCAAATATAGCAGGAGCGCCATCCCATTTGACTGTCATATTAACAGCCGAACGAGAATGCCCAGCCATCATATCTCTCAATGCCTGCAAAAAGTTGATTGCACCCCTAGCACCACCTATTCCGAAATTAAGAATTTCATCTTCTAGGTGTTCTAAGTGCAAATTTTTACCGTTTGAATCCTCATTCAAATATGATAAAAAAGATGTCATTGACATAATGTTCTTTCCATAATCCTATTTTATTCCACTATTTATAATAAACCCTTCTAGACCTCTTTTATTTTGGGTTTCTTTTTGCCTCCAGTTAATACCCTCTTATTTTCAGCGCGGAGTTCTTTCAACTCTTCTAATGCTGACAGTTTAGCTGATAGTTCAAAGTCTAACCCAATCTTCTTCTCTTCGTAGTTCCTCAGTAGAATTTGTACATTGGCATTAGCAATAATAAGTTGGTCACGCAATGCAATTCTAGCCTGTTCCGCAACAGCAAAGTTTCTTTCCAAGAGTTTCATCTGTGCAAAGACTTTCCATTTCTCAATGTAGTCAAGTTCCAATGCGTGTGATAGTGCCTTGACTGTCTCGCTGTCCAAGTCTTCATCATACAACATCTTGTCATCCATGATTACTGGATTGACAAATTGTTCTTCCAGACCCAGTTCATCGGTCAATGGGTCAATTACTTTTTCGGCCGGTTTTAAGGTGTCACTTAGTAGTGTCTTCATTCTCATTTCCTCATAATTAAAAAGGGGACTTTCGTCCCCTATATTTATACCAATTCTCTATCAACTAAAACTACTTAAATCCCTCAGTTGAAATAGAACCTAGTTTCTTTCTGACTCGTTGCATACTGTCACGCACAGCAGATTCCTTTTTGTCCTTCTTGCCATAATCACTCGCCAATGCCGAGGTGGGGTTTGCATCAGCAATCCTAGACAATACATCTTTAAATCCACCATCGGGCTTAACTCTGTCATTCACACCACCTTTGCTGATGGCGGGAGCGGTTACTATCTGCCTGAAGTGTGGGTTCTGACTGAGGAACTTAGGTTTGTCAGCTATCTTCAGCATAATATCGAATTCTTCTCCGGTTTCCTCATTGTATATTGTATAAGTGGGCATCATGGTTTCCTAGTTATAGTGAAGTAAGTATGTTTCTCATTAGTAGTATTATTCCAGCAGCGTTTAGCATGATGAGGGCCCTATCCTGCCATATAATAGATACCCACAACCACAGTGAGATACCTATAAATGAAAGGGTTAAATCGTACATCTGAAATCCATCAATACCTCTAAGAGACATTGCACTGAGAACAAATACAGATGCTACCCACTTTACATACCAATCTAGTGTATATTTAGGTGTCGCAGATTTGAATATTCTTCTGGAATTTTCTAGTTCTTTTTTATCAAAAGAGTGATGAGGCATTAAGGGTGTCCTGATACATCAGGGAAAGATGTATAAAGTTTATATTCTACTCGTTTCATTCCCAACACCACTCTAGCGGCATCTCGCACTTCTGCACTTACAGCATGCCCAAACTGTTCTGGGTCTAACAACCGATACAAAAGACGGTATGCATCTAAAATGTTTTGCGCCATATCTTCCTGTTCATCCGGCAGAGTACTAAGCATATCGGCAATTTTCTGTAACGGTTCAGACATTAGACTATAATCCCACTCGTGAATTTGCGGTATGAACTTTGCACATCCTTATTCGTTGGCGAAACAAATACAATGCCACCTGAATAGAAAGTCATCTCATCGGCATTTTCAACACCAGTAAGACAAACACCCCTAGCAAATCCCATGCCTTCTGCCGTGGTAATTAACATCCGTGGGTCTGTTAGTTTTAAACGTGTATCTGTTTCCCAATCTAGTTTGCCGATAAACTCACCGGCGGCCGTGATTACCGACACAATATCATTCTTTTCCATATTTAAGGTCTCGTCATAATTAAAAAAAGGGAGGCATTTTCAGTCCCCCCGTGGATGTTCGGTCATCAACCTCTACAGACTTTAGCAGGCATCCTGTAATCGCCTCGTTTCTAATCTACCTCAATCGTAACAGTATAATTTTGTCCATTAAAATCGGTGACTTTTATTGTTTTCTTCGTTGATATAAACCAACCACCAACGGGGTCTAAGTCCGAGCAGATTGGCCCAACATCGGTGATTAACATGTCACAGTCAATGTTGGAGTACTTTGACCGTACCAATTGATTGAGACATTCTTGGGCGATTTTGTCGCAGTAAGCAATACTCATTATAGATATCCCGGCCCTGTCCACTGAACCCAACCCACACCGATACCATCTTCTAGCATCTTAAAGACATTGCCCCGTGGTTTGTTCCTAGCAGGAGCATTGTACCCTGCGGCCATTAGGATGTCACCCTTGGCGAACAACTTGTCGGTGTCAGTCTTAACAATGAAACCCCAGACAGCGTTTCGTTTTATTATCTTAATGTACTTACTACCTTCGGTGACCGTACACTCCTCGCGGAAGTTAGCAATGGTCTCTACTAGTCGGTCTTCGGAGTAGTTATTCGCCCGAAAAGACGCGGTAGTCCATCGTTCATAGTCATTGTTGATTAGTTCTAACAGGTTATCAATTTCTTTTTTCATCATCATCTCTCTCATCTCGATTACATAATGATCATGACACACTTCTAAGCAGAAGTCAAGGGCCAATATCGAAAAAAGCGCAAATAAAGCGCTTTAATCGGAGATATTTCACAGTTTATTTCTTATTATATGCCTGAGCCCCAAAGAAAGCGGCCACAATACCAGCAACAGCGACAAAATAGGTGGGGGCCATGCTACCCAGTGTTTTCTGGGCCTCATCCAACCCCATCATGGAGGCAACAACCACTGAGGCGGGATACAGCAACATGCCACCAAGGGCAAACCACGCCATGGCACGTTGAGAGTCCCTCATCAGGTCTTGGTCTTCCAGTTCCTTTCGTTTAAACTCCATGAACATCTTGTGTTCTTCTTGGTCAACTACGCCATCACCGTTGCTGTCTGCTGGGTGGTGTGATTTGGTCTCATCAGTCATCAGATACTGCTCCTTTTATTTTGTCTAAGAACGATTCCTTGTCAGGGGCCTCGCTTTCTTGTACTTCTGTTTCCACATCATCTGATATCACAGTTCTATAATATACTATCACTTCTTTGGTTTCTTTCACATAGCGTTTAATCTCTTGAAGATTGTATGCCATGAGTTCATAGTCGCCCGGCGTCATGGCCATAAAGACCAGTTGTCCAGCTTCTTTTTCAACTTTCTCTATAAATGAATCTAGGTTTTTCTTTGATACGACATACCATCGGGGTTCTTTCATATCGATGGGCCGAGGATACACTGGATGCTGAATAGGTATTCGCACCTCAACAGTTTTAATTTCAACCACACGGGGCGGTTGCGGTAATAACGAACAGGCGTTAATTACTAGAGTCAAAGTCGAAAGTAGAATCACTTTCGAGACTATCGAATACTTTTTTGGTTGCATTATTCACCTTCGGTTCAATTAGGCCTGGCTTCGCAGCTGCAAGTTTACTGAAGTCATGTCGGCGGAAAATATCAAGATACCTTGTCATCTCCGCCTCAATTTCTGCATTCTTAGAAGTCAACTCACCAAGCGCCTTTGCATTCAATTCATATTGATGCTGAATTTTCTCTATGGTATCATTTTGGACTTGGACTTGGAGTTCCATTGCCATATTGTATTCTCTTAGTTCGATGAGTTCCGACTGAGTGTTTGTGTAATACAAATACCCAACCAGACCACCGGCGAGAATGAAACCAAATAGTATTTTACTTATCATAATCCTATTTATACTTTTATTTCGTTAAGGTTTAACCGACTGCCGAAAGTTCCCCTGTCGAACACGGGTTGGTCATCCTGTTTACTTTGACCAGAATCAACTATGTTAATCTGAGCACCATCTTCCAAATCATACAAACGCATCTTCGCCCTGTCAACACCAATCATAAATCGTTTGTTTCTCGTTGGGTCACTGTATCGATTCTTCAATTGTTTAACCATCATGTGACCTTGTTCTTCTAACTCTTCGGTGGAGATTAGAGCGAACATCAAATCAGCAGTAGCAGGCAAACCAAAACTCTCTGAGGTATCTGTCAAGTCAACATCACTATTATTGTAACCACCACGAGTAGTTTGTGTTGCAGATACAATTGGCAAGTTATACTCTACGGCGAGACCACGCATTTCTTCAGCGATACTCTTAATGATGGTGTATGAATTCGCACCAGCATTTGCCCGCAGTCTTTGACTCACGCATATATTAAGATAATCCACAAAGATAATATCAGGCGTCATGTCTTGTTTGAGTTTTAGTTCTTCTAGTAGAGCACGGAAGTGTCCAGTATGAGCAGTAGCAGTTGGATACTCCTTAATAATCAAACGTCCGTTAACTTTATTTTTGATTTTCTCTATGCGGTCACTGTACATTTCATGTGATAGGTCTCGCAAATCACCAATGGAAACATCCATTAGGTTGGCGTCAATCCTCTCAGCGATTCTTTCCTCAGCCATTTCCAATGTAATATAGAGAACATTCTTTCCGGCAGCGATAGCACCAGCAGCAACATGACACATGAACAGAGACTTACCAACACCCGTACCGGCGAGAGCGATGTTCAAGGTTTTGTTTGTCAACCCACCCTCAGTAATCTTGTTGAAGTAATCCAAATCAAATGGCAATTTCTCTTCGTGTCTATGATAGAATTCATACCGTGACTCAGCATCACCAACATAATCGTGACCGATACTATTATCAAAACCAACACTCAAGGCATCAGACAGAATAGAGGGTAACGAATCAACAGTAAACTCTTTCTCTGTACCATCGATAATCTGAATAGATTTCATAATGGCATTGTACACTGCCTTTTCTTTACAGAACTTCTCTGTCGTGTCTACCAACCAAGTCAAGTCGGCCGCAGTCAAGTCTGTCTTAAAACTGTTTACTAGTTGTTCGCACTTCTCATACAAGTCTTCCGTAATTCTACGGTTGTCCTGTAAGGCAATCTTAATTGCACTGATAGACGGCGGCGCATTATACTTGGTAGTATACTCACTAATGGCCTTGAATACTTCACGGTATTCGGTATCAAGGAAATAGTCTTCGTTGAGATGCGCTATTGCTTGTCTAAGATAATCTTCATTAAAAATTAAATTCGTCAGTATTTGTTGTTCTATTCTCATTAATAAATTCTTCCTTCACTTCTTCAACGCATGGTTCACACATGTATGCCTCGCCACTACTGTGGCGAAAACACACGACTGCATCATTATCTAAATCTAAATCTTTGTCGCACTTATCACACTTCGGAGTAGGCATCAGCAATGTCCTTTTCTGACACCTCAGACTGCATAATCGCATCAGTAGACATCTGATACCTACCCTCAATCCAAGTAGAGAATGTTTTATCGGCAAGAATCGGCATCCAGAACTCTTTTACATAAGTGTCCTTGGTTCTGAACTTCTTGCCATCTTCTCCATCCGATGCAATCTGATACCATCCATTTGATGGTTTGACTACATGACCAGACTCTAGGGCCATGTCTAGCAATCCAGACCATTTACTGATACCACCTTCCCACGATACTTCAATCGGTATCTTAGACTTCTCACGAACAAATCGTGACTTCTCTACATTGATAATGAAATTATAACCAGTGACATCCTTACCAACTTTCTCTTGTTGGCGACCAATGATGAAGATGTTATCCGCAGAGTAATATATGCCTGTGCCACCAGAAACAACTGCCTTGGGGAACATACCAATTTCCATGTAAGTGTGGTTGACCACGATGGCAGGAATATCTTTGATAGTCAAGTGGGGTGTAATCATTCTGAACAGAGACTTCATCTGTTTGGCGCGAGTCATATCAGCAACAGACTTACCGTCAAGTGCATCATCAACTTCTTTCTTACTTGCCAAGTTACCAACAGAGTCTACAATAATAATAACATGGTCACCACGTTCTATCTCCGATAGTTGTGACATTATATCATGTTTTAATTGTTCGATATCAGTAATGGGGGTATGGATAACTTTATCAGTATCAATACCAAAACTCTTAAAATATCCTTGCGGCGCACCAAACTCTGAATCATAAAACAATACTACCGCATCATCATACTTGTCCAGATAAGCTTTGGAAAGTAACATGGCGAATGCGGTCTTAAAATGTTTAGAGGGCCCAGCAAATACTGTCAGACCAGCACACAGTCCACCATCCAACTTACCACTCAATGCCACGTTCAATGCAGGCACAGTGGTCTGAATCAAATCTTTATCATTCAGAAATTTACTCTTGGATAGAATCTCTGTGTGTTTTATCGTACTATTCTTTTTTAATTTATCTATTAAACTCATTTCTCACTCCTAAAATAATGATTCCAATGATGCTACTGGTCTAGTATTCCAATTCAAACTAGTCACAATAGTATTCAATGGGTCAATAAATGCTTTCTCAAACATTGTTTCATAATCAATGTAACGATGTAAGTCAAATTCTTTTGGCATCAGACCATTCATTGCTACGGTGTTTTCCCACACATGGTTCGGTTCCTTTAGATAGAGGAATTTAATCTTGTCACCGTCTTGGATGAGTTGATATTTCTTCTCTAACTTCTGGGTACGAATCAAGTGATTGTATACTAATGCACCTCTAACATGCATCGGCGTCCCCTTAGTATACACAGTTACCTTTGAGGAATACTTACCAAGGTTATTACATCCTCGCGGGAAGGCAATTTGTTCTGGAGACATCTTGCGAAATGCCTGCCAAGTCTCCTCTACCATTGCCTGTAATTCTTTCTCGTTCTTGTCCAGACACAACCTAACTGCCGACCTCAGACTATCCCTAACCGGAGCAGGAGTAGAAGACCGTACAATCTCTAGACCCATGACCTTTAGTTTAGCTTCCTTGTATCGGACGCCTTCATTGTCCCAGACATTCATTGCATATCGTTTCTTCGCAACCCAGATACCAACGTCAGCAATAGCTTCTCGTTTGAAATCAATCTTGGGTTGGAACACATTCATGTATTCACCAAGGTCAGTCATGCGGCCATTGATTGACGGCACTAACTTATCCTCGACAAACTTGTCAAGCACATCGATTATCTCTTCGCGGGTTTTGCCCTTGAGATGTTTTTCTACCATCGCATCCAATGTGACATAACAACTATCAGTGTCAGTGTAAAAACTGTACTCGACACCCTCAGTGTCCATGAACTTATTTAAGAATTCATCCACCACCTTACTGGTATCGCGGATGATTAACTGTCCGGTCAATGTAATTGATTCGGCAATCCGTTCATCGAAATATCTAAACCACTTATTACCTATCGCACCAAACAGGGAGTTTAACTGAATCTTTCTCGCCATCTGAAAGTTGTTGTACTTGGCAATATCATTTAAGAGGTCTGGATTTTTGGTATCCTCATATTCCTGTTCTGCCTGTTTCATCAACTTCTTGTATTTCTGTCGGTCATCAAAGAATCTTTGGGTGATTTCTGCCATGAATCCTTGGGACTCTTTGCGATAGAGATAACCATTGGCTGCCATAGACAACCCCGATTCCTTTAGTCGTGTAGTTGAGTGCTTCCGTTCTAGGATACTATCGACAGTGCAGTCCAATGGTTTGTGACCTTCCGCCAACATCTCGGGCGAAAGATTGTGTTGCATGATAATAGATGGATACAGTGAGGTAGCATCGACAGACACAATCCACTTGTACTTACCAAGTTTAGGTTCCTGTACATAACCGCCTGGGAATCCCTTAGAGAAACTTTCTTTCTTCTGGGGAATCATAATGTTCTTCTCAAGCAAGAAGTTGTACAACAGGCAATCCCATGTCCTAACCGATGAAAAGATATCATTGTAATTACACTTGCAGTCATACCCCATCGTGATAATGAGTTCCAAGAACTTCATCTTGTCATCAAGTCTGTCAACCAGAACCGTATCGATGATATTATAGTCGATGAACCGATTCCAATCACCCTCGTAGAATTCACGGAATGTTTCAAATCCAGACTCTAGTTTGTTCTGCCCAAGTTCTACTTCAGCAATGTAATCGAGTCGATAACTTTCTTGGAAAGTATAGGTAAACTTCTTATACAAGTCCATGTAATCTAGTTGGATAACACCCTTGATATCGGTCTTCAACAATTCTCTATTGTGACCACGAACAGTCTTCTTACGGGTCATGCCAAATGGACTGAGATTGTTCTTAGCCTTCTCACCAAATATTCGGTCAATCCTACCCGTCAAGTAAGGCATGTCGAACAGTTCGTGATTCCAACCAGTTACAATGTCTGGGTAATCTTGCGCCCACCATGTCATAAACTTTTCTAACAAGTCATACTCATCAGAACAAACAGTGTATGTAACGGGCAAGTCTTTCGTTTCTGGGCCAGGCTTCCACTCACCAGCACCCCATGTAAATATCTCTTTGGTGTGACTGTTAACCATAGTAATCAACAACACTTCTTCGATGGGGTTCTCCGTATCTGGAAACCCATGTTCAGCAGTTGTCTCAATATCGATAGACCATATGTTCATCTGTGACAGGTCAAACTCAATGTTATCTGGATACATTGAAGATAGGTATTGATAGGTCAAATCAGTTTGACCATAGATGGGATAGTTTTCTATCTTAGAATACTTATCAAGAAACTCTTTAGCATCACCATTATCACCAAACTGTATGGGTTTGAGGGAATGACCTTCGATACTTTTGATATCAGAAGGTTCACCGTTCCTCACATACAGCGTAGGTTGAAAGGGATGTTTCTCAGTAAAACGCTTGCCATTCCTAACCCCACGAGTGAGGATAGAGTTTCCGTATTGCCAAGCAAAGGTATAAAAATTAGACATAGAATAACCAGTAGTTCAATATGTACATATTATAACACAATAACTATTAGAAGTCAAGCGTTATCCTGTAAATTTTGGTTTTTTCTTTGTCTCGGAGGATTGAGTGTGCTGAAACTTCGCCAACCATTCATCAACCAATTCCTTCTTGGGTTCGTAGATGTAATTCATCTGCCCATACGGCACAAAAAGCACACCCCTACTAGCAGGAGATTGTGGTTGGAAAGCAATCTTGTATTGCCCTTGTTTACCTTCGGTTGGGATGTATCGAATGTTAGCTGGGTTGGTGCAGATGTATCTACCGCCTTCGTCATCTTTCTGTAGATAACAAAGCATCTCATCCATACCATTCACTTTGAGTCCACAAATCTGAATTGGGTTTGTGTTGGGTGTCTCATCGTTATCTGGAGTGAACTCCTCTGGGGAGATATCCATTTTTACTTCTTCCAAAACTGTCTTGTCACTTTTCTTCTTAGTCATAATATTTTCCTATAAAATGGGGAGCGTTTCCGCCCCCCGATAAAACTATTTTGTTTTAATCTTAATGGTTAGAGGTTTCTTATCCTCTGGTATTCGATTCTCCAAACTGATTCTCAGAATTCCCTCTGACAATTCGGCGCCTTTGACAACAACTGTGTCTGCCAGACTCCAAACTTTGCGGAATTTTCTCTGAGCGATACCTTGGTGAATAAAATTTGCGTCTTTATCCGTTTCATTTTGACCACCCTCTACTGTTAGAGTGCCATCCTCTACCTTAATATCCAGATCGTCATTCTTGAAACCAGCGAGAGCCATTTGTATCTCGTAGTTTACTTCATCAATCTTTTCTATATTGAAAGGCGGAAAATTATTCGCAGTTGGTTCGTAGTTCATGTTGAGTAAATCAATTACTCTATCAAAACCTACAAATTGTCTGCGTATTGACGGAAATGCTGAGACAAGGCTGTCCCATTGTGCTTGGTTGTTTATTGCGTTCATCTTGTTTCTCCTGTTAAGCGAGTTATTAAGTTGCAGACCTCACGATTGAGCGTCTACTGGTTTTATTTATAACAATTACAAATCTTTGTATTAAAACAATGATGTCATAGAATATACCATGAGGCCGAAACAGGTCAGGCATAGCGCCATTTCCATTACTTGCTCACAGAATCTACCATCACAGTTTTTAATAAACTGAAATATGGTGTTCATTTCTCTCCTAGTTAAGTTTGGGTTATCGTTTACGTCCGAATCTCGGACTGAATGTAATAAAAACCATTTCTTATTACACTACTATATATAATAAAAGATGTAATGGATAACCGTCATGACTAAATATCATAGTAGAAGATTATCGTTTACGGCCGATATTATATTTAGTAACTAGCGACCAATCATCCTTCTCCTTGAAGGACAAAATCTTTATTTGGCTCATCGGAGCCACATCATCACTAATTGATTTGTCTAGAAGTTTTAACAATCCCCAATCTTCCAATAGTTTGGCGATTGCATTCCTTCGTTTCAAATCATTATCACTCAAATCAGCCTCCTTGCCATCAAGGGCAAAGAGCTCTTTGAAGTGAGTAATAAAATACCGACCTTGTTTGTGCAGAATATGACAGGACTGATATAATGTCTTGTCTTTTTTAGATGCCACTCCAATCCTAGACAGCGTTTCTCTAACCTTTAAAAAGTCATCTTCTTTTTCTAAGAATATTTCAACAGGTTTGTAGTCTGGAAAATCAATGTCAAAAAAATCATCAGTCCCCATGATAATACCTTCATTTTAAAATTAATTACTATGAACGTATTTATAGGTTTGTTATTTTCCACCTTTGTTTAGTTTCTTTCTTATACCTTCGATGTCTTCGGTACTAAGAATCCTAAGAACTTCCTGTGCTTTGACATTAGAATACCCAAAGGCTTCCTTTACCAGTTCCAGATGTTCTTCTTTTTCTGGTTTCAACCACTTATTAAATCGTTTCTTCTTACGAACTATCGAACGCAGAAAGTCATATTGCATCTTAACATCAAGATGTGGTCTGGAATTCATCTCATTAGCTGCAATCACCGTATCCATACCGTGTGACATAGACTTATTTATAATGAAAGCGTTGTATTGTTTTTCTGACCACTCATCAACCATCATGTTTTCTTTAGAATAATTGATACTATTGGCAAAGTCAAATGGACTAATCGATTTCTTCTTTACCTTGTAGTCTTCGGCATCATAAATCTTTTCTGGTTCACCCAGACCTAGACTCATTTGAATTCACAACTGGCCATGATGTCAGTAAGACAGGCAGTAAGGTTAATCTCTTGGTCTGCCACGAATGCCGCCTTGTACTGATAGTCTGCAATCAGTAACACCAGATGCGGTACTTGTTTGACCTTATCCAGAAGAGCATCATACACCTTTCTGTATACACCTTGTGGGTCATTGTCAACATTGTTCGCTACCCACTGTCGCATCTTGCGCCAATCCTTATCCTTGAGACTGTCTGTGAGTCCCTTGGTGTTAATCTCAGCGATGTTACTGAGGATACCCTCATCAATCTTACCACTCTTAGAGTATCTCTGGAGTTCATTGAGAACCCTGCGATAGTCTGGGAAGTGTTTCATCAACAACTCAGCGAGAACTGGCGTGGAGTATTCGATACCTTCCTTGTCCAGTACCATCTTCATTCGTTCAAGGAACTTGCCTGCCATATTCTGTCGTTCACTCTTGTCGAGTTTGAACTCTATGACAGAGGTTCTACTGTGCAACGGCGCAATGATTCTGTTCTTGAAATTGCATGTAAAAATAAATCTGCAATTGCCGGAGAACTCTTCGATGAACGCCCTCAATGCTGGTTGGGTTGAGTTTGGATTTAGATAATCTGCCTCATCCAGAATCACAACCTTTGGTTTACCTTCAAAACTCACAGTGTTGGCAAAGTCTTTTATCTTAGTACGCAACACATCGATACCACTTTCATCCGACCCGTTAATCATAATAAAATCACAACCAATCTCATTGCAGAGTGCTTTCGCCACAGTTGTTTTACCTGTACCAGCACCCCCGCATAAAAGTAGATTGGATATCTCACCAGCCGATACAAATTCTTGGAAGGTTTCTTTCACCCTGTCAGGTAGCACACATTCCGCAATTGTTTGTGGTCTGTATTTCTCTACCCATAGATATTCATTCATAATGTTTCCTCTACTCAATGTAATATTTCCTCTCGTTCAATGTCATCTTCACCGATATACGAACCGTGTTGTATCTCGATTATCCTTAGTGGCACTTTACCGACATTCTTAACTTGGTGCCACTCATAAGGTATTATACTAAAATGTTGACCAGATGTCAAGTAATCAAATTGATAATTTTGTGGTCTGCCTCGACTAGTTTTCACCATGGCCTGACCTTCAATAATATGCCAGATTTCACCCCGATAAAAATGTCTTTGATAACTGATTTCCTCATCAACTTCTATTATTAGTAACTTAACCAATGCCTCATCTTCTTCATGGACAACTTTGTACTCGCCCCATACTCTGCGTTCAGTTGGATACTTCCATTCCTTTAATATCCAACTACTGCTGTTGGACTTATTCTCACTGCCAACACCAAATATAAATTCAATACCTTCAACAGCCATTTCTGGAATGTTGTTTTTTGTACGGTCTCCGCCATTACAAAATATAATCTCATGTGAAGGGTATGCTTTCTTGGCTTGTTCCAATGCTTTACATACACTTCCGTCTGAGTCATCAAAACCCCATACACTATCTACCATATCTAATCTGTCGATAATACATGCCCTTTCTTCAAAAGACATAAACGGTCTACCTTTCTTACGAGTTAACCATGCATCACTATTAAGTGCTACAATTAACTTGTCGCCTAGATGGCCCGCGTCTGACAAGTAGGCGATATGACCGCTATGCAAAGGATCAAATCCTCCACTAACGATTACTACTTTCACGAATGAAAAGGACCTTTCTTACGAAGTTGAATTTGTAGTTTCGCCTTCACAAGTGCATGTTTCCTAGTTTTTCTTTTATCTTTCATCCATTTAGTTCCAGTAGGTTCGTACTGTCGTTGAGCTCCGGAGGCTTCCATATCACGTACTTGTTTGCTCCAACGCTTCTTCGCTTGGTCTTTCATACGCTTTCTTTTCTGACTCGGTTTCTCAAAATATTGTAGTTTAGACATAGTCTTTTGGAACTCTGCTTTTTCTAAACGCTTCTTCAATATCCTCAATGCTTTACCAACATCACCATTTCTAACTTCAACACCTGGTTTATAGGCGTCAAGATAGTGTGGCTCTACTCTTGGCTTGTCATCACGTTTTCTAGAATTAAAATCTCTAGTGAACGATTTGTTATTATTGTTATCTCGATTATAACTCACTTTTACCTCTAAGTTTAATTTTATAGTGTCTATCAATTTCACTATTGCCGTTAGTATACACAAATACAGGATGCAAGTCAACCGTTTTAGGATACTTATTAAATATCACTTGTTGCACTTGTTCCTGTCTTAATATTGGCGCCCTAAACATTATATTGTGTAAACTGTTTTCTACAATGCTTTTTAATCCTCTTGCTCCAACTTTTTTCTTTACAGCAATCTCGGCAACGTCTTTAAGATATTGCTCCTCAAACTGTAA
>Ga0307984_1000042_pt1 | contig 46501 bp, 66 predicted proteins | sample EllFjometageno78_FD_203169 | JGI IMG/M metagenome (GOLD analysis project Ga0307984, IMG submission 203169) | Marine microbial communities from Ellis Fjord, Antarctic Ocean - #78 | ecosystem: Environmental > Aquatic > Marine > Unclassified | place: Southern Ocean | collected 2014-10-09
TTGTACCGGTCGTACCTTGAGCACCTGTATTTCCTAAAATACCTTGTATTCCTTGAGAACCTGTTGCACCTGTATTACCTGTAGTTCCCTGAGAACCTGTTGAACCTTGAGAACCTGTATTTCCTGTTGTACCTGTCGTACCTTGAGCACCTGTATTTCCTAAAATACCTTGTATTCCTTGAGAACCTGTTGCACCTGTATTACCTGTTGAACCTTGAGAACCTGTATTTCCTGTTGTACCTGTCGTACCTTGAGAACCTGTATTTCCTGTTGTACCTGTCGTACCTTGAGCACCTGTATTTCCTAAAATACCTTGTATTCCTTGAGAACCATTAGCACCTTGAGAACCTGTTGAACCCGTACTCCCTAAAATACCTTGTATTCCTTGAGCACCAACTGTACCCTGAATACCTGAACCACCTGTAATTCCTTGAGAGCCTGTATTTCCTGTTGTACCCTGAGAGCCTATAATTCCTTGAGAACCTGTATTTCCTATCGTACCTTGAGAACCTGTATTTCCTATTATCCCTTGAATACCTGTTGTACCCTGAGAACCTATAGCACCTGTTATTCCTTGAGAACCTGTACTTCCTGTTGTTCCTTGAGAACCTGTTGCACCTATTATTCCTTGAATACCTATAGTTCCTTGAGAACCTGTATTTCCTGTCGTACCTTGAGAACCTGTTGTTCCTTGAGAACCTGTTGCACCTGTATTTCCTGTTGTACCTGTCGTACCTTGAGCACCTGTTGCACCTATTGTACCCTGAACACCTGTATTTCCTGCAATACCTTGAGAACCTGTATTTCCTGTTGTTCCAATTGTACCCTGAGAACCTGTTGCACCTGTATTACCTGTTGTACCTTGACTTCCTATTGTACCAACTGTACCCTGAGAACCTGTATTTCCAACTGTACCCTGAGCACCTGTTGCTCCTATACTCCCTTGAATACCTGTATTCCCTGCAATACCTTGAGCACCTATATTCCCTATTATTCCTTGAATTCCTTGAGAACCTGTTGAACCTGTACCTCCTAAAATACCTTGTATTCCTTGAATACCAATAATACCTTGTATTCCTTGAATTCCTTGAATGCCTGTTCCTATCGTACCCTGAGAACCTGTTGTTCCCTGTGTACCAATACCTGTTGTTCCTTGAGAACCTGTTGTTCCTTGAGAACCTGTTCCTGTTGTACCCTGAGAACCTGTAATACCTTGATTTCCTAATGCACCTTGAGCACCTGTTGCACCTGTAGAACCTGAAATTCCTTGAGAACCTGTATTCCCTGTAGCACCTGTTGTTCCTTGAGAACCTATTACTCCATTTGTTCCTTGAATACCAATATCACCTTGTATTCCTGTTATTCCCTGAATTCCTTGAGAACCATTTGTTCCATCTGTTCCTGTAGTTCCCTGAGAACCTGTATTTCCTACTGTACCCTGAGAACCTGTTGCACCTTGAATACCTGAACCACCTGTAGTTCCCTGAGAACCTGTTGAACCAACTGTCCCTTGAGAACCTGTATTTCCTGTAGTTCCTGTCGTCCCTTGAGAACCTGTATTTCCTGTACCTCCTAAAATACCTTGTATTCCTTGAAGACCTGTTGTTCCTTGTGAACCATTTGTCCCCGAAGTTCCTTGAGAACCATTTATTCCTGAAGTTCCTTGAGAACCTGTTGTTCCTGAAATTCCTTGAGAACCATTTAATCCTGAAGTTCCTTGAGTACCATTTATACCTGAAATTCCCTGAATACCACTAGTTCCCTGAGAACCTGTTATTCCTTGAGAACCTGTTGTTCCTATAGTTCCTTGAATACCATCCGTACCTTGAGAACCTTGAACTCCAAAGGTAGAACCCTGAGTACCCTGAGAACCTGTTGTTCCTTGAGCCCCACCCGTTTTTCCCCAACCAAACGCTTCTATATCCATCTCTAATTCTTTTAATTCTTAATTTTATTACCAACTTAAATATATAAGTCTATTTAGGCGGTAATGCAATTAAACTGTCCTTTGAACGTAAAAATAGAATACCTGTAGAAAACCAACCTGCCATATCTGAAGTAGTTGCTTTTTCTGTAAATACTATAACTGCACAAAATATTATAATCAATAATCCTAAAATTGTAGTCACGTAATTCCCTAATAATCTTTTTTTCATAATTTTTTATTTTAATTTTGGTAAAATTGTCTTAGAAGTTAATGTTCGTAATAGACTCCAAGAGGCTATTGCTACTATTCCAACACCAATATAAATACTATATCTTCTCATTGAACGGACATAAGCACGTTCGTCAATTAAAGTGTATGTAAATTTATTTCCGTATAAAGTTTTTTGCTTTTGTGCAAGTTGCATAAATTCATTAAAATCATCTGCATTTTGAAATACTTGACAACCTGCTGAATTCTTTCCCACTACAGATGTAGTTCCTACTTTATTTGCTCTATGTATGTTGATACCGAAACGACCTGTCATTTCTTTACCATTATCAAAATCTAGAACTGAATCACGATTATAATCTCTATAAACGGTTACGTCACCTAATCTTTGTCGCAAGGCGGTATATGCCGTTTTTAAGCCGTGAAGCCCAATATTCCAAACATCTTTATATTGACCTTCTTTAAGTAAGGCAGAACCATCCTTGTGCATAGGGTTTTTCAACCAATATGTACCTGTATCTGTCGTTGCGGGATATGCCTTCCCAATCCATTTACCTTTATTATCTCTGTAGAATACATAAATAATATCGTCAAATTTATTTGGAATAGTTGAATTTGAACGCACTCCTACTATATTAAGTTTGTAGGGGTCGTCATAAACTATATAATCTTTTCTTCTTAGTTGTCTAACTAACCCTCTAATATTGATTTTTTTATCTATATTTAATTTGCTCATATTAGAGTTGTTATTTTAAATGGAGTTATCTACTTACCTGAAGCGTAATCAATTTATCTAGTTTTTTATCAATCTTATCTACTAATTTTTCTAAATTTTTCATTTCAGAAGACGATACTCCCTTAAAAACTTCGATTTGAGATACCTTCTCTTTAGTATCAAAAACATCTTTTTTTATGTTTATAATTTCTGTATCGTGACGCTCTATAGCGATTTTAGTAGTATAGTAAAACCCAAAGGTTACACTAAGAGCAGCTATAATAGCTATAACTATTGAAACAACATTTGTATATAATGTTGATTTTCTTATGCTTTTTTCTAACTCTTGAGTTAATGTTAATTCCATATTATATTTTAAATCGGGTTTATCCCAATATTTCTTTTAATGATATTTCACGAACAAACTCAGGGGCTTTAACTCCTATTTTGTATATGTAAAACTTCATATCCATTTTATCGTTTACAGGCTTAATCATAATAAAAAACTCTTTATGATTACATCCTAGTTCCTCTGCTACATTTTCCAATGTAGATTGGATAGTGTCGTGTGTAATTTTTTCTGTGTTAAAAAGTGACGAAAACATATATTCTAAAATTTGTGGTTATTGTCAAAGATATTCATTTTTTATCTGTCTTACTCCTCAATCTTCCAATTTTTCACTAATTCTTCTTTTGTGAAGGTTAAAGGTATTGTCAAAAAGCCAAATTTAACCCCAAACTTCATCTTAACTTTAAGTCTTTGGTTCTGAAAGTTCGTTACTAGTTTTAACGCTTCGCTAATTGGGTTTGAACCTAATTCTTTTACTATTTCAGAAGGTTTTACATCAACAGTCAAAGATAAAGGTGAAATGCCGTCAGGCTTAATCAACTGCTCTTTTTCTGAAGATATTGTAGTTATAAATTTATCATTTAAAAAAACATCATAATTTTGATTTTCTAAAACAATTTTAATATCGCTATTATTCTTAAAATTCAGATTTAAGTCAAAAATTAAATTGGCTACGGATGTTTCTCTAAATTTAACACCTGTTATTAAAATAGAATAATCCATTAACTTTTTAATTCTTCGAGATATAAAATACCCACCTATAGCAATACCACCAAGTATTCCTCCTATCACTATTTTTTTCTTTGTTATTTTCATAATACTTATTTTTAAGAATCTTTTCCTACTATCTGAACATAACCTACACCTGAAGTATCGACAGTAACCCCATCTAACACGCTAGAGTCACTTGAAGTTATGGTAATAGGAACATTTATATCTAATGGTAAAGGAACGCTTACCGTTGCACCAACCTTTAAATCTCCTTGAATTGTACCAACCCCACTTTTAAGTAAAAAAGAAACTGCTCTTAAACTCATAGCAGCCGTTATTGTAAAAGTGTCATTTATAACTTCGTATGTAAAAATAGACGTTTGTAATCCAATTGCCATATTATTTATTTTTATTACTGTTTTTAGCTAAGACTATTGCTATTGTTAAGGTAGCTATAAAAACTCCTGTACCAACAATATACCATTTATATTTTTCGAAAGTAGATTTTTTCTCTACTTTCGGGCTTTTCGGAACTATTACACAAGATTTTGTCTTCTTATTATAAACACCACCCTTTTTCTTACATTCAGTTTCTAAAGAATCCGCAACAATCTCAACTTGAGGTAATGCTTTATTATCCTGAACCAAATTGAAATTCATAATATTAAACCCATCTGAATTTTCTCTAAAATCTACAGGAATTATAAGGTTTTTATACCCCATATATTGTACTTTTAAATACAAATCTGTTTCGGTTGGATTAACATTTATTGAAAATTTAGCATCACTAAAATTAGAAACTACACCATCAGGAGTTGCTTTATAGCTTTTTCCTTGAGAATTTGATTTAAGGATAGTTGCTCCTAATAGAGGCTCATTATTTTCCCCTAAAATTTGTCCTTTTATTTGTGTAATTTCCATAATAATTTACTTGTTTTTAACTACTAGATATGTTACTAATCCTAAACCAACAACACCTGCGGCTATACCCATTTTCATACCCATAGACATTCCTTCTTTTTTATCTTTTGGAGTATCTAATTTAACTATAGGTGACAAACTAGGTCTTTCTTGTGGTCTTTCTTGTGGTCTTTCTTGTGGTCTTCCTTGTGGTCGTCTTCCTTGTGGTCGTCCTTGAGAAGAATTACCTTGTGGTCGTCTTCCTTGTGGTCGTCCTTGAGAAGAATTACCTTGTGGTCGTCTTCCTTGTGGTCGTCCTTGAGAAGAATTACTTTGTGGTCGTCTTCCTTGTGGTCGTCCTTGAGAAGGAGTGTTTCTGCGGCTTCTTGTAGAGTTTATTGCTGCCTTAGATAAAGCTACTATTGGTACTAAACCTCCAACTCTTTTTAATTTATCTTTAAATGTTTTAGGAGCATCACGGTCACTTCTCCTACTGTAAGTTTTTCTTAATTCTTGGCTAAAAAGTGGTCGTCTTGACATATCTTGTTTTGTATTTTTTCCATTAACAATATCTAATCTTTTAGAACTATATGGTCTTAAAGATGAAGGTTTTTTCATTGCTGAATTCTTTCCAACATAACCTACGGGCTTTTTCATTGCTGAATTCTTTCCAACATAACCTACGGGCTTTTTCATTGCTGAATTCTTTCCAACATAACCTACGGGCTTTTTCATTGCTGAATTTTTTCCAACATAACCTACGGGCTTTTTCATTGCTGAATTCTTTCCAACATAGCCTGCGGGCTTTTTCATTGCTGAATTCTTTCCAACATAACCTACGGGCTTTAACTTTGCACCACTAGAACGCATACCCATAGCATTTGAATACTCTTTACCATCTAAGAATTCTACATCAATAATTTCCCCATCTATCATAATTCTATTTTTTTACAATTAAATAAGTAATTAAACCTAAAGCTAAAGCACTTCCTCCAAATATTGCAACTTTTACACCTGTTGACATTGCAGCCAAACCTGTTTTTTCTGTTACATTTCCTGTCTTAGTATTAACTTCTAGTTCGGTAGCTTCTTTTGAAGGGTCTTCAACTCTTTCTTTAGCTAATTTTACCGCCTCTTCAACTACAACTGTTGCAATTTTTTCCTCTGTTTTATTAGCAACTCCTTCAGAAGTTTTAATAACAGGTTTTTTAACTGCTTCATTTTTAATAGCAATATCTTTAATTGCTAATTTAACTTCGGCAGGTTGTTCACTAACTAAAGCTACTTGTGCAGGGTTTCTCAATTCTCTACGTCTTTCTCTTGATTCCTTACGTGACGTTCTTCTTGCAACTCTCGCTCCTACTCTAGCCTCTCGATTACTAAGTCTATCAGATGTTCCTTCGTTAAATTTCCCTACTTTACCTTTTAACCCGCCAAAAAAATCTTTAAGTTTTCCTGACCCGTTACTAAATTCAATATCGGTAAGTTCTCCGTCCATTTCACCATCAAAAGGGTAAAAATTATCATCATCAAATCTATCTATTGCATTTTGAGAAGCCATAACTGCTTCGAATTTCTGAACTTTACCTTGAACTCCTTGAGTATTATTTACTTTTTTCATCTTGTTTTTATTTTTGTCTAATTGTTTTAATTAAAAACCATACACTAACTGTCAAAACAGTTGTTAATAATATCGTCTTTATTGGGTTTTTTTTTACCACATCTACTGCATAAGCCCTTAAATCATCTACTCTATTTAGTGCTTTTCTCATTCCACCAAGTTTATCATTTTTAGATAATCCTTTCACGTAATCTACAGATTTTCCTGCTCCCGTATTAGCGTGATAAAATGCTTCTGTTGCATCTTTACTATTACTAAAGTCATTTATTCCTGTAGAATTGTAAGATTTAAGTTTCCCTTTTCTCTTTAATTTATCAAAACCATTTTTAGCAAAAGCTATTGCTATTTTTGCAGCAGTTTTAGGTTCGTTTACCTTATCAGGGTTTGAAACTATATCGTTATCTCCAATGAGTTTTCCATATTTTTCATAACTACCTTTAAAAGTCAACTGATTAAATCCCCTTCCACGATACTTATAACCTTCATCTAGAGCATTTCCGTATTTACCTCCATAAGCTGCATTAAATAATGCTTCAGGATTATTAGCTAATTCGTCTGCACGACTTTTAAGCCTACCCCAAACCTCACCTATACGTTTAGCGGAATAATTTCCGTTTTCACTTTTAGGTATAAAGTTACTTTCTTTACTTATAATAGCTAACAATGCCGCAATTGAATAGGGATTTGTAATTCCATTATCTCTTGCTTCTTTAACTATAATATCTACGTTCTTTTTCTGCTCTGTACTAAGACTATCCGTGTAACTCATATTGTTCATTTAAAAATTAAGATACATCTAATCTAACAGGAGTTCCATTTTCTAACAACATCTTTTTAGAAGCCCAATTTGAATTTACTTTTGCTTTTTGAGTGTTGTTTAGTTCAGAATTAACCTCTGTTACCAACGTATCTCCTGTTAATTGTTTATAAGCGTTAGCTAAAGCTATCCAATCAGCACTTGTTTTAAGTAACTGTAGGTTCTTAATAATAGCTGCCTCCCCAATATAACTCGTATATCCCGATATAGAGTCACGCAACTCTTCTGACCTTAATATATACCAATCTTTAGATTGGCTTTCTATTTTTTGAGCAGCTTTAAGTTTTGCAGCATCACTAATTCCTTTAGCTGATGATAAATATTTAAGAAACTCTTTACCACCAACCTTAACACTTGCTAAGTAAAATTTATTATAAGGAGTAGAAGAACTTGCATCTAAGTCAAATGAAGAAGTCTTTCCATACTTATTCTTTAAAGCAGTTGTTGAGTTAGCCCAAATTCTATAGGCGGTTGCAGCATTTATCTGTTTCTTAGTAATAGTAATTTTAGGTTTTGAACTACCTGTATTCCCCGTTGAACCTGTCGAGCCTGTATTTACTTCAGCTTCATCAGTTTTTACCGTTCCTTTTTTAGGTCTTTTTTTCCACCATTCATAACCGAAATACCCTCCAACGCCTAATATAGCCATTAGTGAAAATCCAATTACAATTTTCTGTTTTGTTGATTTCATATTATTTTCTTTTTATAAACAGAACTATATTATGCTTAGAAGCAAATTATTAGTCTATTATTTTGTAATCTGAGCAGTAGATTTTTTCTCTCCTGCTTTTGCCGTAATCATTTTAGAAGCGTAAGCACCTAAATAAGCACCTAAAATTACAGATGCTACAGTTCCATAAACACCCCATTTTGATGGTAATCTTTTACGAATTGCTACATAACCTATTCCTGCTCCTACAATAGAACCCACCATATTTGATGTTACCATTGCTTTTCCTTGTTTTATTGGGTCTAATATTGCCATTTTATTTTAATTTTTAAAGTTAATAATTACTTTTTTAAGTTTAATGTGATAGGTGAAGCCATTGCATATTTAAATGCTGCTAATCCTACTGAAATTGAAACTAAAGGCATAACCGCTCCTTTTACATTCATTGTAGTTCCTGCTTTTACTAATCCCATTATTGAGTTTAATACTAATACTGCTGAACCTGCAATTGTTACAACTTTTACTAATTTTTCTACGTTTTGATTTTTCATCTTGTTTTATTTATTTATTTGTTATTTATTTATTTATTTATTTAAACTGTATATTTAATTCCTTTTGAAGCTAAATCTTTATTTATAGCCGTTAAAGTAGAATTATCTACTTCCTGTATAACCTGAGTTAATGTACCTCTTTCGTCACCTGATAGCCAACCCATACCTCTTCCTGACTCTATAGTTCTAATACCAAAAGCCGCATTTACTCCTGCAAAATCTGCATTATTTTTAATATTACCCTTAAATGTTGCAATTATTGAAGCATCTCTTGAGCCGTAACCATCTAACATATTTTCAAGACTATTTGAAATTTGTTTCATTTGTGCTAAAGTTAAAGTGGCTGCTTCTTTTCTATTTTCTTTTAAATAGTCTGAGTTCCAACCCTTCTCTTCTTGTTTATCATCTCTAACATTTTCGTTAAGACTTGTTTTTTCAAGTGCTAATTTAGTAAGTTTATAAATACCAAAAGCACCACCTAGCACAACCAATCCTTTAGCCCATATAGGCATCATTCTCCAAACTTGATTTCCGTTATTATTCATTTCTTTTATATTATTAAATTGCTACAATTTGTTCTGTTAAGAACCATTTATCACTAATACCTTTTCTTAAACCAATGTAATCGTGTACGTCTGTATAATCTTTAAATACCGTTTGACCATTTATACTAGAGTTGTTTATAAAAACTCCATTTGAAGAGCCACTTAATGCCGTGTAACCTACATTGAAAAGATTACCTGAAGCAGGAATATTATATGCTATAAGTTTTATGTTAGGAAAAGGTGAAGTTGATGTCATTTGACCTATAGTTTCTGCGGGAGGGAAATTAGTTATTAAGTATTCTCCTACCCATCCTTCTGAACCTAATGCTAACACTCCTGCTGCCAATACCGAACCTAAAGAACAATCTAACTCTTTTTTGAAATTAGAATATTCGTTAGTTATTATTGAATTCAACCCGCCCGTAATAGCGTTTCTAAGAGTTGAATAAGTTATAGCAGAAACATTCGTATTTATATAATTATTTTTCCAATAGTTAAGACTGCTTAATTGCGAACTTAATTCCCCTATATTTACAACAGTACAAGATATATGATTATTACACTTAATCTCTATTAGTGTATTATTTGCTACTATATTCGTAAAGTTCAATTGAGCACTATTAGAAAAAACATTGTCAAGAATTTCTATTATTTCAGTACCAATAATCCCTGTAGTTGAATCTGAAGTTAAAAAACACCCTAAACCAATATTATTTCTAGATACAGTCACTCTTTCTAATAATGAAACATAACTGAAATTAAAATTACCTCTAAAAACATTACGACTTATCTCAAATAGAGTATCAATACCTATAAGACTAACAAATGCTTCAGAACCTATTATGTTATAATTAAAATTTTTAAGCCGTTGTGTAGAACGTAAATCTTCAAGTTGAATTTTACCTTTAATGTCGTTATTTTTAAAATTAGTGAATTTACAATTCATAACATCACGGAATTCCGAAACATTACCAATTAAATTATTGTTTGTAAAAACATCATTTCCCCAAGCAAAATCTACAAGAGTAATTCCTGAACCAAAAGTTGATAATTCAACGTAATTATTCCTAACATCTTTTCTTGAAATAATCTTATTTGTTACCACGTCATAAGTGCTAGAGTCAACTTCAAAAATATACCCTCCATTAACATTTTTAGGAATAAGAGTCCAATTTGTAGCATCACTAGGTGGAGCGGTGGTTGTATTAGTACCTGTTATATTCACATAATGTAAATTGTTCCATATTGCAACATCTCCAATTACAGGAGCATCTGCAAAAGACCAAATACCTAGCTGAGAATTAAATGTAGGCGTAACACCCGAATAATCTCCTACCAATTGATAGTCTGCATTTAAATGAAAACTTTCACCTTCTAAAGAAACACTATCTTCTGTAATTCCTTTCAATAAAATACCTCCATCTGTATAAATTGCATCTGAAACTAAATAAGATTGACCTTTAATAACAGTACCTAAAGAAATAAGCGAAACTAAACCTGAGTTTAATATCACAATTTCATCACAACCGCAAGCACCTTGAACTCCTTGAATCCCTTGAGAACCTGTCGTCCCCTGAGAACCTGTTCCTGTTGCACCCTGAGTACCTGTTGTTCCCTGAGTACCTGCACCTGTTGTTCCCTGAGTACCTGTTGTTCCCTGAGTACCTGCACCTGTTGTACCCTGAGTACCTGTTGTTCCTTGAGTACCCGCACCTGTAGTTCCCTGAGCACCTATTGTACCCTGAGTACCTGTTGTTCCTTGAGTACCCGCACCTGTAGTTCCCTGAGCACCTATTGCTCCCTGAGCACCTGTTGCTCCTTGTTTACCTTGAACACCAACACCTGAACAACAATCAGAACTCAATGCCGTAAAATCAGCATCTGAAGACACCTGAATAATAACTTGAGCACCATTTGTAGATACAGTAATCGAAGAACTACCGTTAATATTTTGAAGCGTACCCGCATTGATAGTAATATTGTTTACAGAAGAGTTTTCACCGCTATCTACAATATATAACTTCCAACTTGTGTTCCAAAAACCTTTAGCTATCTCTAATAAGTTAATAGTAACTGCTGCTGAAGTCGTGTCGCAAAGTAAAACAACATCATCATTATACAGTTGGGGAGTTCCCGTTACTGTACGAATATTATTTGGATATTTTGTGCTAAACATTGTCATTATAATAGTCCTTTATCTAATTTTGCTTGTTTATAAAATATTTTCTTTAAATTAACCTGCTCATAGAAAAAGCACATTGTAACACTCATCCCTGCTAAAACTTTATATTTAATAACATCCATTCCATCAGGAATATAAGGTCTGTTAATTGTATCTAAAAAGCTAAATGTTACTATATCTGAGGCTACTTGCATTGTATCGTAAGATAAATCAAGATTAAAAGGATATACCTTTTCAACTCCTTCAATACTTTTGTTTTTAACAATAACAGGAATAACTTTTTGAGCACTAACATCACCACCTGCGAAAATAAATTTAGCACTTGGTATCATAGCCGTATTAGCTAACAAATTATAAAGAACATCAGAATAGCTGACCTCTCCACCTGCTACTTTTATTTTATCATTCAAATTTTGTGAAGTTGAATACATATAATCCAAAGGCATTGAAGGATTAAAAATCTCTAATTCAAAATCTACTGCTGAAGTGTTATTAAAAGTTAAAATCAACTCTTTAAGTTTTTTACCATTCAAATAACCTACTTTTTTAAAAGCATCAACTTTTGGACTTTCATCAAGTATAAATTTATTTACACTTTCTATAATCACTTTCCTATTTTCAGGAACAACTATTTTAGACACAGATTTTTGACCTTCTGAATCAACCTTATAAAAACCATCTTCACTAATAGGAATATTATTTCTTTCAATTGTTCTAGAATCTTTTTCCCTTCTTAAATGTTTATTATTTTGTTTTTGGGCTAAAGGCGGCTGCTTTCTTTTACCTGTAGAAAATTGTCTTTTATTCACCCCCTCAACAATTACAGAACGATTATCAGGAACTATAACTTTTTTAAATTTAGTTGTAGTTTTAATTTTTCTGTTAGCGTTTGAGAATTTTTCTTTAAAATTACGACCCGAAATATTAGAAAAATCAATATCATTTAACGAACTACTAAATAACTCATTATTATCAATTTCAGAAACAACAGATTTTCCGTCTACACCATCAGCATAACCGAACATTCTGTTTTCCATATCATTATATTTCTCTATTTCTGACCTCATTTATTTTCTGTAAGCAAAATCTTCTTGCTCGAATTTATTTATGTAGTCCATTATCTTACGCATTCTTTCGACATTACCTTTAGTTTGTGCCTTTAAAAATACATTTGCATATACAGTAATAGCATCAATTTTAGAAAATCCTAATCCTAAATAAATATACAAAGCATTTATATCTGCTCCCGTTTCATTTGAAATTTCTAAGTTTGTCTTAGGGTTTTTATATACGTGAGAGAACTCGTGTAATAATATAGCCACACGCATTGGTATAGTATATTTATCGAAAGCAGCTTTACCAACTTCAATTCTACCTGACTTATGACCTATTCTAGCGGGAGTCTGTAATATTTTACCTGTAGCATAATCTCTTATTATATCGAAAAATTTAATATTAAACTTTCCGTTATCATCAGAAAAAAGGCGACCATTAGGCGTTGCATTTTCAAACCCACAAGCCTGACTAAATGGAATACATAAATCTAAAAATTCTTTAGTGTTTTGGTCTAGCCAAATGTTGTAATCTTTAAGAGGAGTTTTGATAGTCGTAACTTCAATATCATCATCTTTTATATCGTTAATATTTATTGCACCTATAAATAAATTTTTAGGTGAAACAGGGAAATTAAAATAAACACTTCTTTGACCATCAACAGTTACACACCTGTCAACATATTTACTATTCTTTTTTCCAAAATCTTCAGCCCAAACTCTTAAAGTTTTTTTACCCTCACATTTAAAACTTATAAGTAGCGTAAATTGTTCATTGTTTGAGTTATATTTTGTAGAAAACATATATATATAGTATTAAGTAAAAGTAAGTATTATTTTATGATTTTTTGCCTTTTTTACCCTTTAAAAGGTAATAAGCACCCAAACCAAGAACTGCTGCTATTCCAACACCAATTATTACTTTTACTCCTGTAGACATTCCTTCATCTTCATCATTACCACTATTTAAACCTAAATCACTAGAATTATCAACCAAAACAGGTGGTCTTAAATTATCTCCGTTTGCACGACCATTAACCAAAGTATCTAAAATACCTGAATCAGCTAACATACCTAAACCTCCTTTAAGTTTAGAACCTAAATCAGTACCTGCGGCTTTTCTTCCTCCACGTTTTTTTCTTCTACCTGCTCTTTTTGCTCTTCTGTTAGCTGCTCCACCACCAAAATCTGATTTATTTGAAACAAATTCATCCTCAAAAGTATCGTAATTTCCATCAATAATTGGGTCAGAAGTTATAACATCCATTGTTCCATCAGCACCTGTATACCAATCATTTCTATTATAATCGTTTCTTTCAATTATCGGGTTTGTTGTAATTATATTCATTATTCTTCGTTTTTAACTGTAAATTTTCTTTTTGTTGTTTTATTTCTGTAAACCAAGTAAGCAGCTAATAAAGCACCACCTATAGCACCGTATAATCTATGCTTTTTGTTTACTTCCTCAAGCCATCCTTGTTTTTCAGCAAGTATTACACCTCCAAAACCTACTAACGCTCCAATCAAAGCCATATCTATATAACCTACTTTTGGATTAGTATTTAGTTTTGAAACATTTTCAACCTTTTTTATAACCTTATCTTTAATTGAACCCTCTCCATCTGCGTGACTAACTATATCTTTAGTCATAAGTTCTTTCACAACATTTAAAGGAACTACACAAACTCCCGAAACCAATAAAAAAGCAGGTTTGTTATTAGCGTGTTTTAATTCACCCTTAACAATTGAACCTTTTTTAAATTGCTTAAATCTTATAGCTTGAGGCTTATGCGGTAATCCTGTAGACATTACTACAGGGGCTTTCCAATCACTCGTTAATATATAACTTTTTAGTGCCATTATTTTATGATTTTTACTGTAGTCTTAGGAGTTGACTTGTACTTGTTGTAAGCCCAATATCCTACTCCTAGAACTGCTGCGTATATTAAATATTTTTTCATCTTGTTTTTATTTTAATCTATTTCCTAAGACAACAATTACAATTGAAGCTAAAGCCAAAAGACTTCCTGTAACAATAATAACCGTGTTCTTTTTCTTTTTTGCAATAGCTAATTTTTTATTTTGCTCGGTGATTTTTGCTTTTTGTGCAACTATTGCTGCTTTTTGCATCTGTACCTCTGCAAGTAATCTTCTATCTTCGGGACTTATTGAGCCTTCCTGACCTCTTTGATTTCTATTACGAAACCTTTTAATTCCTCCCTTTAAAAGTTTACCTCCAATACCTGCCAATAGACCTACAACATTAGAATAACCTTCATCTTCTACGTTATTAAAATTTTCATTTAAAACAACATAAGACAACTTTACATCTTCATCTGATAAGCCTATTGAATCATCAAAACTACTTGTAGTTAAATTATCTGCATTCTTATCCATATTAGAAAGCAAACTCGCTCCTAATAATAGATTATGGTTATCTGTATTATCAATGAATAATTCAGTCAATTGACTGTTAGACATATCAACGTCTGCCTCTATACCCGATTCATTCAGTAAATCAATAAAATCTTCTTTATTATCAACTAAAGTCACTCCAAGTTTAGCCATAATAGCATCACTTGCACCTTGAATATCTTCATTTTGAACACACTCTCTAAATTTAGTATTAAAATCTTCTATTAACATATTGTAATAATTATTTAATTAACCCTTTTGCTTTTGTTAAAGCAAAAATAGTAATTGCACCAATACCTAAACCTAAAAGCAATTGAGCAGGTTTAATTGATTTTTTGCCTTTGTTATTCTCTACCGAACCTAATTTCACTTCAGTAGCGTTATAGTTATAATCTTCTTCATTATCTAAAGATAAATCATCTGTACCGTCTACTCCACTAACACCACTTATAGAAGATGGTATTACAATTCTATTATTAGTAATCGTTGGTTGTAAACGTCTAGAAACAATAGTTCTTTTTTTAGCTGCTCTTCTTGGAGATACCGTACCTGCTTTCTTTCTTGCTCTCATTTTAGCAGTAGAAGATAATTTCATTCTTCTACGAACCATTGGAGTGCTAGGAATTCTTTTTGCAAACCTTCTGCTCTTACCATCTGCACCTGAAACATCTTCAAAACCATAATCAAAATCACCCTCATAATCTCCATCAAAAGATATATAATCTCTCATTTCGCATTTAAGTTCTTTTACTCTATTATTTCTTTTTTCAATTTCAGTAAAAATAGTTGTTGGATTAACTGAATTCTCAGTAGCTTTTGATAATTTATCTACTAGCTTTCTATTCCATTCTATTTTATTTGCAATTTCCTGAGCAGGCTTAATTTCTGTATCAACATCAGCTTCCCCTGTGAACATATCGTAATCATCATAATAATCATCATCACCATAGTTGGTATCATAATCATAATCACCCTCTCCATAAGGTTCGAAGTCAGCATAATAATCTTCTTCATAATACCCTCCGTCATCATAACCTTCGTCATCATAACTATCATCATAACTATCATCATAACTGTCATCATAACTGTCATCATAACCTTCGTCATCATAACTGTCATCATAACTGTCATCATAACCTTCATCATCATAACCTTCATCATATCCTGCTTGTTCTTCATAAGCCTGTTGAGCCGCTAACGCTTCAGCTTCACGTTCTTGTTCACGTCTGCTTTTTTCGTCTTTTCTGTCTTGTTGTTGACGTTTACGTTCCATTCGTCTTTGCATTCTTGCAGCCTGTTGGTCTGCTCTCATTGCTTGACGTTGTGACTTTCTATCTTCTCTACGAGAAATTCTATCATTTTGACGTTGCGATTTTCTCTCGTTTTTTCTTGCCTGTCTAGTATCTCTACGTCCTCTCTTAATAGCATCTTTTGTTGCAAACTTTTCTTGTTTTCTAGCAACCTTATCTGCTCTACGAGAAGTTCTTCTTTTGGCACGTCTTGCTCTTGCTTTCTTACCAAAAAGTTCAGAATACTCTCCAAATGCTTCTTCAAAAGTAGCAACTCTAGGTACATCACTTGAACCTGTTTTGTTCCCTAATTCTATTGTCATTCTTGCGTTTTCCATAATAATATTATTTTGAAGGCGTTACTACTCCATCTTTACTCTTATCAAGTACCATTACTGCAACATAACCAATAACACCACCTATAGCAGCCCATTTCATTGCGTTCTTCCCTTTTTTCTTTGCGTAAAAATACGCTCCTGCTGCTCCTGCAATAGTAGCAATCATTCTTTCTTTCTTGTATGCTTCAGCAGGTAAAAAATCTACTGTAGTTGGAGTGACATTTCCGTCTGCTCCTAAAATAACTTCTGTTGGTTTCATTTCTTTTATATTTTTTGAATAAATTATTTGACCATCTTCGCTTATAAAAACTCTATAAGAAAAAGGCTCGCCTCTTCGCATTCCTTTTATACTTTTAAATTCACCATTTATGACAGTACCTTCAGGTATTGTTTCATTAGTTTCAGTGAAATTTTTATGTTCCTTATTAGGAACTAATACTTTTGCTTCTTTTATTAGTGTAGCTTCCATTTATTTACTAAGATTTTTTGATACAACGATAAACGTAAGACCTATAATGCTAAAAACACCTAACATAGTTACAGTTTCTAATAAATAATTATTTTTAACTTCGCTAGTAGGCGTACTTTTGCTTGAATCTTCTTTGCTCCCTAAGAAATCGCTAAATTTAGCAGAGGGTAATACGGCATCCGATTTTAATTGACTATCAATCTTTTCAGAACCCATATCTTGTTTTGGTTTAATTTCAGATTTTTTTACTAAATCTAAAGATTTTATTAACCACTTTTTATGAGGGTGAATATTGGCAAGTTTTTGTTCTATTTCTACTTTATCACTTTGCCCAAAATATAAATTAGCTAATTTATGCTCTAAATCATCACAACTTTTTGCATCTTCTACTTTATACTCTTTTAATAATTTTCTAGAATCAGAAATAGCTTCATTAGCTAATAAAGTCATCAAAGTGACTTCTTTCTTTCTTTCTTTCATTTTATTATTTCTCTTCATATTTTTTATTTTAAGCTAAAAGAAAAAGGGCAAGACAACGAAGCCTTGCCCTTTTAAATCAATTAAACTTTTCAGTAATAGATTACCCTTTAGTAATTCCTCTAACATCCTGAGATGTTTGAATAATTACAGGAGCAACATTTTTACCACTTAATCTAGGTGCTCTTGCTCTGTTAAGAATAGAACCTCCGTTAAGTTCAGCTTTAGAAGACAATACTGCAACAGGGAACATAGAAATAACCAAAGTAGCATTTGCTACTAAAGTATATGAAACCTGAGTATTTGCATCAACAGTAACAACTTTAGTTACGTCAATAATGTCAGCTTGTTGCTGATAAGCATCTCTCATTATAGAAAGGTTTAAAGGTGTCGAATAAGACTTCCCGTTTGCATCAAAATGAGTAATACTCAAAGTTTGTTGCAATTGTGAAGCAGTAGACGATTGAAATCTCCATTTACCAATCTTAAATGCTTTATTATTTGATTGAGCGATTAAACGCCCGTAAGTACCACCTTGTAGGTTGGTAATTGTAATTGTCGCAGGATTACCGAAGTTAGCCGTACCAAAGAAGTCATTATAACCAAATATGATAGCGGTAAGGTCGCCTGCCGTTGTATTAACGTACTGAATTACATAAGGGTCAGAAACAGGTGACGCTCCATTTGGAGTTCCTCCCGTAGCATAACTCATATCATCACCATCAAAATAAGACATATCGTCATTATCGAAGTAAGACATATCACCCTCGAAAGAGTCATAAGAGTCAAAACCACTCATTGCTTCAGTACCACTAATGTAACCGTGTAGTTCTTTTTCTACTGTATTCATCTTGTTTGTGGATTATAGAAGGTATATATTTTTAAATACCCCCTGAAATTTATAATTTATTTAATTCTCGTGTCACATTTTTATCAATTAAATTACTTATTACAAATTCTCCATAAAGGGAAAGCAATTTTCTATTTTATCAATTGGTAATATAACATTTACCGTTTTACTAATAAATAGTTGTTATTTTTTAGACCAAGCTGATAAGCGAGGTGCAACAACTACTTGGTGAACTGCTAAACCAACCATTACGGCAGTAAGAACTATGACACCTGTTTTTAAGTCTGCTTTTGACATTTTCATATCTTGTTTTTTAAAATTTTATATATACAAATCTAATCAACATATTGAAGTAATCGGAAACTTATTATTATACAAAAAAGAAATAATGTTATAACAATCAACGTATTACTAAGTTTCAACGTAATACTTACGTGCATAAAAAAAGACTCCCTAAAGAAGCCTTAATTTATAATTCATACTATATGGGAAAGAAACAAGCGTTTATTCAATAATTTCAGCATTCTGAATACCGTCATTACTAGAGTTTTCTTCTGCTTTCATACCTAATATGTTAATATTAGAAGATTTTAAGGAATTAAAAGAGTTTTCAAAAGTTCTAATTTTTTGCAATTTACTTTTAATAAAATCTTTAGCTACTAATTTAGTACCATCAATTGCTATAAAATATTTACATTTTGCTTTTAGTGTAAACCACTCTATCTTTTCTTCGACAGTTTTCTCTCCTTTATCTAAATAATACATTAACCTAGCCTTATTCCTATTCTTCCTAGATTTAGCTAACTGTACCTGTAATTCATCTAAATTCTTAGCAATTTTTACCTTGTTACTTTCTTCTCCATAAATAAAAATTTCAAGGAGAACTCTTGGCACATTCTTTTCTTCTACTATTTGCTCATTCATATTTTCTGATTTTTATAATATTTATCACTAATTATTTTATTCACTTTTTCTTTAAAATTATTTGTTACTGATTTTGTTATTTTAGGATATAAAATTTTATCATTTAGCTTTAATCTTATACAATTATTATATTTCAGGTAATAATTAAAATATCCTTCATTTAGGAATCTAAAACTAAAGTCATTTATTTCCATACCTAATAACTCATTATTTGTTTCAAACCCGCCCACTCTTTTTAACCTATCTTTACTAAAGAATATAAAATCATTGAAAGTATTTGTTTTATTTACAAAAACTGTTTTCATTTCATCTTCTAAATTATCTGTAGTTTTAAATAATACAGAAGTCAATAAAAGGTTTTCGGTATTACTTTTTATAGACACACATCCACTATTTTCTATACATTGATAACTATGTTTTAATTCTGTCAACCAATTATCATTTACTATTACATTAGAAGGAAGAAACACAACATACTCCTGAGTTATGTTATTTAAGATTAAAGAGTATATTTCAGACAATTTAACAGGTTGTATGCTAACTAATATACAACTAATACTATTCTTTAAATTATCTAAATAAGCACAAAATTCAGGATTTGAAGAATTAAGATTAAAGATGTTTAAAGTAAAGGGATAGTTGGTATTTTTAATTAAGTTATCAATACAAAATTTAGTTTCAAAAACATTATCATTCGTAATCATAAAAATGTCAACCTTATCATTCTCCATACCTTTTAAGATTTATATAATTCAAAATTTATTACAAATTCACTATTTAAGAACAACAATTTACCCTTTTGAACTTGTATGTAATGAGATACTTTAATTATTTCAAGCCTATTATTATTATCTTCAAATTCACTTTTAAAGCTTTTACTTTCTAAGTAAAAGAGTTTTATTATTAAACAATCTAATACGTGCTCGTAAAGGCTTATTTTATTCTGTAAAAAATCAATGTTTATTTTATCCATCTATTAAAAATTCGAACTACAGAAAAAGGTATAGTAAAAGGGAAGACTATATAACATAGAAACAAATGAAATACCAAAACATACCATTTTCTAAAAAATACTCTACTAAAAATATCAAATATTATAGACCTATTATCATCTCTAAAGAAAATCAAAAAAAAGCCTAAAGCAGAAGTAACTAACTGCCAATATAAAAAATCATATAAATATTGCATATTCATTTATTTAATTACCATAATACATTTCCGTATATTGCTGCACTAACATTTGCTTTGCTTCTTCAAAGTTTTTAGTACCATACATCTCTTGAAATTCTTTCACTTCTCTTTTATTGCTACCTAAAAATTGTCCGCAAGCAGTATTAAATTCGACCTTTGTAAAAGCACCTTCAATTTTATTTGCAAAATTATGTACATACACATAAAACCTTTTATCACCACTAAAATATCTATTATTTACTAATATTTGTGCTAATTTATACATAGTCACATTAGGTAGTTTACTTTTTATATCATTTACATTGTCCGCTTGATAGTGCATACGAACCCATCTTGCATTCTGCCAAATTCTAGGTTCAACGGCTCTTGCTGACTGATAAGAAATAAGCACATCTACTGCTCTATGGCGTAAATTAACTAGACCCGAAATTATCTCTTTCATATGAGTTACATTTAAAATATATGTATTTACATCTTCAAGAACTAACATTCCATTTCTGAAGTGTTTAATAACGTATTCTATTATCTTTATTTTCTCATCAAGACCTATATTTTTAGCATCAATTCTTCTAACTTCACCACCTGAAGTCCTACACCAAGCAGCAATATCTTTCACCGCAATAGTTTTTGCTGAAACCCCTTCAATATCATTCTTTTTGAACTGAGAAGCGGTATATTCGCCATTAGTGTCCATAATAAGACATTTACGACCTTTCACTTTATTATAGAATTTATCTTTTACATAATCCTTTATTACATACATATTCAAGTAGGTTTTACCAACTCCCTGAATACCTGTGACTGCCATCATTCCTGATTCTCTTTGGGTTTTTTCTTCCATTATTCTTTAGTTTCAATTACATTTTCAGACGTTAAAACTTCCTCTTCAGAAATTACTTCAATATCTTCACTTAATTGCGTTTCTGCAACGACTTCTTCTTTAGCTTTTGCAAGAACATCTTCAATCACTACATCTTCTTTTGGATGACTATTTTCAACAGGGGCTTCACGCTCTTTAGGTTCATTATACCCTCTATCATAAGGAGAATCATCAATCTCATTCATAGAACGAAGTTGGTTCAGTAAGCTATCCGTTTGAGATTTTATAGTCATCATTGCTATACCTTGACCTCCAAGAATTGTTAAACCTACTAATAATAAATTCTGAGTTGGAGTTGGAGCAATACCTTTCTCTAATAATACCTCCGCCAATGCCGTTGATAAATCTTCTTTCTGCTCATCACTCCATTTTGATAATTCTTCTGCTTTTGAGCATTGAGTTTGAAAAAACTGTTTTACGGTAACTTCCTGACCTGTATCTAAAGTTACCAATAAAGATAAATCTACCTCTCCTAACATTTCATATTCGGTCAATTTAGTAGCGTTTATATCTTTATTAGAGAACCATATCATACCTTTTTCAGATATTACAGATACTGCTTCAACAATATATTTTGCAAATTTCTCAGCAGATTTTTTCTTTTTACCTGCTGACATTTCATCAAAATTAGGGTTTAAAGGTTCTTTGGAAGATGGAGAATTTCTAGGTTGTGAGGGTTTTTCACTAGAAGAACTATTAGTGTTGACTTCAGAATTTGATTCACTATCATCATTATCATCATTTGGTATAACAAAGGCTTCTTCAAAAGAAGTTGGTTCTTCAAATACGGTTCTCATATCTTGAGGTTTACCACTATCTTTAGATAAAGAGTCATTTCCCATTACATAATCCCTAACAATAGGTTCTTCCCTATTAAATGGGTCAATAAAAGGATTACTATTGCTTTCAACAACAGGTTCTTTTATAGTTTCTTCAAAATCCACTTCCTGTGCATCAATGTTATTATTCTTTTTTGCCATATTTTCTAATATTTCTTCTTCGTTTTTTTGTGATGATATTTCTTCTTCGGGTTTTTGTGATGAGATGTCTTCTTCATTAACATATTCCACATCAACAGGTTCTACTCCTACATATTTGCTATGTAATTTTTGCAATTCAGCATAATTTGTAGCAGGAAGAACCTTACTTTTAAAAGATGGGTCTTTCGACAACATTTCTTCTATTACAGGCTCTAACTCTTTGAGCAACCTTCTCTCTTTGTAATTTTTATTACCTCTTTTTATATATAGTTTCATAAATTATTCGTTGTCAATTTTGCAAAATTGCTCAGTAATTTCTGCTCTAACCTTTCGTATTTTTCAATTAAAACTTTATCTGTAACGTGGTTTATGTCTGCTTTTTTTATTCGCTTAACTCCAATAGCAACACTATTATGATTGTTAAAAAAAATCCTACTTGAAATATACCGCAATGATAATCCTAAATTAAAATACAATAGAGAATAACATAACTGTTTAGCTTCCTGTAAATTACCTCTAGCATTTTTTGCTAAAAGGGATTTTGGTGAAATACTATATTCCTCTGCAACTATTTCTAATACATAATGTATTTCAATTGATTTATCGCCCTTTTTAGTTAAGAACGATATAATTGCTTCATTTAACTCAGTAATGGTAAATTTCTTTAAGCCTTCCTGAATTGAACTAAGAAGAGTTTCTAACTCTACTTTATTTTTAGATTTTGGCATTCCTAATGTTTTATGTACAAAAATAGACAAAAAATATGTAATATAAAAAGTTTTCTAGGTTATTATTTTAATATGTAACTTTACCGTATATGCACGATACTAAGCAAATTTATTACAACCAAGTCAAAGGACAGATTTCACAAATATTAAATATTGAAAACTTTCCTTCAATTGTATTGCAATGCGGTCACGACAGGAAAAGGGATGTAAACATTTGCTTCAAGCCTATTTTAATGTCTGAAATAGTAGAAAAATACGAAATTGGAGATAACATATCAATAAAATTTTTTATTAGTAGCAGACTTAAACACGGTAGGTGGTACACTATGTGTAATGGTCTAGAAGTAATTACTTAACCCATATATTTTTATTAGCATATCCTAATCTAGCAATTATTTCTATTTCAAAAATAGGTAGATGTTCCGTTATTTTAACTTTTGATAATGCTTTAAAATTAGAAAATTTATTTTTCCCAACATTTTTATATACCTGTTTATTAAAAATATGCGTAATCATTTTCCGTTTTTTTAAATCCATAACCTTACAAGTTATATTGCAAAAAACTATTTCATTTAACGCTACCATAATTAAAATTTCAATTTACCTTGACCTTTATCATCAAATTCTATAAAATCGTATTTATCTAAGTCATAATCAATAATATCAATAGCTTCCCATTCATAATCATCTTTAGTGTACCAATAAGGAGATGTATCTTTAATAATGCTTAATAAATTAACCCTATCTAAATGATATTTTTGAATTCTATTTCTAAATATTAAAACACCTTTAGGAATAAAAATTTCATTTCTTAAAAAACGTGCACCTCTCTTTGTCAGAAGCCAACAACCATTACCTTTTGCGTGAGCAACTAAACCGTTGTAACGTAACTTTTGAAAATTAGTGTATTCTGATTTTTCAAGTGCTATTTCTTTTTGTAAGTGAATCGAATTCACTCCCTTGTTAATGATACGCTCTCGGAATTTAGCTAAAGTAGCTATTTGCCCCTTATTTACATACTCATATCTTCCCTCCAACTTAGCACCACAGGTACTACAACTACTTACTGAATTTTTCATACTAGATATTTTTTATAATTATATTTTATACAAACATACAAATTATATTAACCAAAAAAAAACAATTAAGTAAAAAAACTTTTTTAACAATTTATTTGAAACCTGCCTTTTTCTCTTTTCTTAGCTTTTCCAACATCAACTGCTTAACCTCTTTCTCTAGCTTAATAAGGGCTTCTTCATCTTTAGTAAACTTTCGTTTTTGCAGATAAATAGCTACTGATGAAACTACACCAATAACTGCTACTAAACCGAATAATAGCCTAATTTTCTTTTCTTGTACTAAATCTACTAATTTCATTACTTAGTTTCTTTCTTTGCCTCATAAGGCAAGTAAACAAATTTATAGCCAACATAAATTGCACCTGCTAATAGTAACAATTTTATAATACCGCCACTCCCTGTCTTTGTTGTTTTACCAACAATTGTTTCAAATTTTGTAATCATATTTATTTTTTATTTATTGTGTAATTAAGTATTTTAAAATGATGTTTAGCTAAATCCCAAACAATCACGGCAGTTATACTTGCCAAAACACCTAACATAAAATTATGAGAATCTCCTTTTTTAATTAACATTTAGTTCTTTTTTATATGGAATAAATCATCATCCTTCCCTTCAATTATAGAATAATAAGACGTTTCAATTCCATTATCTTCTGAAGGGTCATAAGTATCAAATAATATATCATAGCATTTAGGGGCTTTTATTCTTAAATCCTCTATATCTATTTGCTTAATACCCGCATCATAAAGAGTTTTTATCTCAACTTCTACACTTATACCCAAAACACCTTCTTCAGGTACTTCTACGGCTTCCTTTGGGTCTTCTGTGGCTTCCTTTGGGTCTTCAACCTGCTTATCTATATCTTCAATCACTTTATCAATCTCTTTTTTTTCTATTATACCATCTCCTGTATTCTTTTCAGTATCATTTACTAAATCAAGAATTTCGTAAGTTATCCACTTATCTAATGCTTTTATTTTATTTAAAGTTTTTACTGTAGGAGATTTTCCTGATTTTTCTAAACGTGTTAACGCCTTTTGTATATCTTTAATATTTTCTATTCCTGTCTTTGCATCTTCAGGTAAATCATTTAAAGATAATTCATTCTTCTGCATTTCAGCTATGTATAATAATTCCATTCTTATTTATTTTTTATTTGTTATTTATGTAAAGATATTAGTTTTTGATTAAATAAAGCCGTGTTTTTTGGCTAATTTTAATAGTTTTTCGTTTTGTTCTTTAGTTAAAGAATCTTTTTCAGGTAGTTCTTGGTTCTCGTAACCTGTTTTTTGAAGTCTTTCCCATAGAGTATCTTTATCTAATTTCTTAGCAATTCTTTTATCTAATGAATTAAATGAATTTGGTGCTAAACTTTTAGCTTGTCCTGCTAATGCCACATACATTCCTGCATTCGCTTTTTCAATTCCTCCACCTTGTTTAAAAGTTAAATACATACCTGTAGTTTCCTCAAACAACTCTACCAATTGGTCGTTATAAATATCATTATATTCTTTTATAATTGTGAATTTTGCCCCACTCACACGTCCAAATTGTAAATCATATAAATCTTTACCATTAAGTGCTATTCTAACATAATTAACCTTTCTATTTTTAATTCTAAAAGTTAAATTATTACCGCTTGTTCCAAAGTTATATGCTCCTGTCATTGCTTTCAATCTACCTGTACCTCCTAATTGAGAGGCTATTTCCTGAGCAACACCTATATTTCCACCCTCTGCCATAGAACCTCCTTTAGAGTAGGTATCGTAATCCTCTCTTGTCCCATTTTGTAGATTAACAACATATTTTTTTGAAAAAGAAGTAGTTGCTGAATTTTCAACTACAATCGTTCTAATTCCCTTTTTTAAAATTATATCTCCAATTCTAAGACCGTGTTCAACCATACCGCCTTTAGCGTAAGATTTTCCACGTTCATCATTATTTTTAACTCTTTTCACACTACCACCCTCTGCCATAGAACCTCCTTTAGAGAACTCTTTTGTATAAGTATCATTATCCCAATTGTAATGAGCATAAACTAAATCACTAATAGCGTAAGTTCCTCTTTTATCTCCTCCGCTTGGTCTTTCATTCAAAAAAACTACGGTGGCTTGTTTGCTTCCCATATTAGTAACCTCTGCAATTAAATCATTTTCGGAAGTAACAAAAACCATTTCTCCCTCTCCTATCTCTTCTATATCTCCACCCTCTGCCATAGAACCTCCTTTAGCGTATTCTTTAGAAAATAAGTCGTTTAAATCGGCAGTTGAATAACTAACTTTCTTACCTCTTGTTCTTTCAATTTTACTTAGACTTTTTTTATCCCTTTGTATGCCTTTATATCCATTTTTAGTTTCAACTGTAACCTCGAAAGTCATTGTTGGGATATGTTTATGTTTATAAATTACACTCTTCGTAGAACCTCCTTTAGCGTAAGTATAATTTATCATATCGGGATGGAACTTTTCAAATTCTTTTCTAGCCCATTTTTCTGCTTCTTCATAAGTTTTAAAATACTTTCGGTCAATGATAAAGTTTTTATCCTTATTCATAAAATCTATGTAAACTTCATTTTCCAAAGAGCCTCCTTTAGCGTAAGAATTTCCTTTCTGATATAATTCTCTCATTAGCGATTTAGTCTTACTAATAGTTTTGGTTGTATCTTCTAACTCATCATATAAATCGCCAATTTCCTCTCTATTTTCTTTACCAAGCATCCATCCGCCCTCTGCATAAGAACTTGTTTTCCAAAAATCAGTAGGTTGACCACTTAAATCGTAATCGAAATCGTAACCAATTTCCTTTGCTTTTAAACGCAACCTTTCCATTTCGACATAAGAATCTTCATCTTCATCTAACTCTCCAAATAAGTCGTATAAAGGTTCAGGCAAATTGCTTCCGTCTTCGTTAATTTCTATTATTTCTCCTCCTTTAGCGAATTTAACATTATTCATAGCTAATTCTTTAGGTGAACCTCCGCCTAGACCTTGAGTAAGCCAATTAACATCTTTAAAGTAAGCATCATCTTGTTTAAATAACTTCTTAGCTAAAGCAAATAACTCTTTTGCATTTTTAGAAATTAAATTTAAATACCCTCCGTTTAATTCTAACTTTCCTTCTATAGTATCATTCATAGAAGACTTAAAAACACCATCTTCAGTATATCCTATGTACTTTGTAGCTACAACTATAAAATTTGGTTTTAACTTATAAGTTTCTAACTTAATTTTATTTTTTCGTTTTTTTGGAACAAAATCATATTCTTTACCGTCAATTGTTTCTGTTTTTGATAGTTTGAAACCTGCCTTTTTCCAATCAAATTCGGGATATTTGAAAGCTAATTCATAAACACCATTTTTCGCATTTTCTAAAGCAGAAGAAATTGTATTAGTTATATAGTTTCCATCTGTTCTTAAACTAAATATAGAATCTCCTAATTCAGACAATTCATTATCTGAACTAATTGATACCACACTTTTCATTCCACAATAAAAAGCCATAATCATTTCCTCAGACAATCCGTATTCAATAAATGTCTTTAAATCTGAAGATTTAACTAGTTCCGAAAATTCAGGTTCTAATTTTTCATCATCTTCGGCATATATACCTTTAGCGTAATTAAGAATTTTTAGCCTTAATTTATCAGGGTCATTTTTTGCAACTGCTAATTTCTTAGTCGTTGGTTTTATTTTCGTTGAAACATAAGCACCGCTAAGTATAGTTTTTGGGTCTACATTTAATACCTTACCGTGTATAAGGGCTTTCATTTCCTTAATATCAGTACGTTTTATGTAAGTGTATTTTTTATTTGCTTTCTTTTGTGTCATTTCGTGTATTTTTTTATTATTTAATCAACAGGTTGTTCTGAACTATGGTGAACAATTATTTTTCCATCTTTATTAAAGATATAAGTATAACGTGCTAATACCATTTCATCTATCCCTGCTTCATCAATGAATTCAAATTTATAATAACCACTACAAGTCATAAATTCATCACCCAAAGTTAAGTGTTCGTTTTTAATTATTGTACATTTCATATCCTTCTTATCTAAGAATTCAACAAAATATGGATATATTTTTTTACGTCCTTTTAATATTTGGTCAAATGTTGGTATAAGTAACGCATCAGGTGCATACAACTCAATCATTTTTCTAGGGTCTTTGGTGCTTATAGCTTCCGCCCAATTTTGTACTAATTTTGACATATCTTTTTTATTATTTTAAAGTATATTTAAGTTTGCTACCACCCGATTTTTTAAGTGCAGATAAGCATAATATAGCATCATCTTCACCTACAAAACCTGCAACTAACAATTTTTCTCCTAAAGATATATGCTCAACATAAATTTTATATTTTAATTTAGGAATTTTATTTGTGTTACCACCTTTACCGTATTCGTAAAACTCTTCTTCGAACATAGTATAATGAACAGGCAAATCTAAATCATTTAAATCTATATCACCTCCTTCAGCGTACTCAAACTCTTCGTCTTCAAAATAGTATCTTATTACAGGAGTTTCTTCAGTAGAGCCGCCCTTTTCATATCTATCGCCACCTGTGGCTTGAATCATATATGGAAATTCATTCCCTTTGAAAAATTTTGTATAAGCCTCATTTATAGGCATTACCCCTTCCGAAACATAATCTGCATTATAAACTTCAACTTTAGGGTTTCTTTCTGAAATTTTCTCGTATAAATCAACTATTTCACCAAAAGATTTATCGTTATAGTCCATTACATATCTATATCTTTCAGAATTATCAATACCCATTTCTTTTAAAGCCCCCATAGGCAATGCACTATCAACATTTGAATAGTTTTTACCGTAAGCCAACTTCATAAAATCTCCTTTTGAATATCCACGAGAAAACGCATCCATTTGAAATACGTTACTTTTATCGAATAATGAAGCAAGTCTAGAGCCTTTTACAGTAGATTTAATATTTCCACTATTTCCCGTAGAACCTCCTTTTTCAAGTTGCTTAGATTGAGAAACATCTGACCTATTAGGTCTATTTTCATAATAAACAGTTCCGTTTTTACGTCCCTTTTTAACTTGTGCGGCACTTGGAGTTCTATAATCTGCACGACCTTTAAATCTCCATCCTACAGGTTTGGCTTTACGGTTTATATCATCAATAATTTCGGTTTTTGTCATAGTTCTCAAAAATTGATATTCGGGTTTTGTCATAAGACGTTTAATAACGGCTTGAAAATCCTTCTTACTCAATTCAATAAACTTTTTACGACTAGATAATAAAGAAGCTGCAAGTTGTTTAGCAGTCACTTGTTTTTCGTTATCTCCACCTTTTAATCCTTTTTTTATTTTTGAGATTGCTATCTGAAATTTCTTCTTTGTAGCATCTGTAGTTGCACTTGCATATAGTTTTTTGTATTTTTCTAATGCTGCTATTTCATCTGTTTTGTTGGCTAATTTTGACATATCTTTTATTTCTTTAAATTTCTAATTTCTAATTTCTACTTTCTATTTCTAATTCTATTTGTTCTACTTTAGACTCTTCTTCTATACTAAAAGCATCTTGATTATCATCTAATAAATTTATCATTTCCTGAGAGGCATTTTTTAATTCCGTAAGTTCAGAAATAGACATATTTGCATAATCTTCACTTTCTTCTAGGTCTGATAAAAACAAATTATCTTCTAATTCTTGATAAGAGTTTTTCTTTGAATCTATAATGGTATATACCCAAGATTTTTCAATCTTATCAAATATAGCTTTTCTTATTTCACCTGTACCCTCAAATTGACCACTCAAAGTTTCAACATCATCTCCAACACTATATGAGTTTTGTGTAACTACTTTTGGTATAGTTTTTTTAACAGGTTTTACCGTAATAGGTTCATCAATTAAATATTCTTGTGCAACATCTATATCCTGTGGGTTCTGATTTTCATCTAAATATTTTATTTTGTAGACCCAATTATTAGTCATTGTAGAAAAATGTGCTTTAACTACAACCCCCATATTGTCGGGTTCAACAAAATAGTATTTACCTTTTACAGGATGATTAGAATACACTATAGAGTCTATTGGGAATTTTTGTTTTTTAGTAGCTTTTGGAATTACAGTAGCATACTTTTTCAATAACTCTTCCATTACTGAGTCTAAAGCAGCACCTATCGTTTCGTCTTCTTCTTTTATTTCTTTAAATATTGAAGAATTAAATTCTATAAAATCCGTTATTATTGTTGCTTCGCTCATATTTCTATTTTTTTCATTTTATCCATAACGTGAATAATTTCATTTTCAGTTCTATAGACATCTAACAGATTTATTTTAATACCGTCAGATTTTATTTCAGCATAACTTATTTGCAACTGAACACCGTCACCACTACCTAACATTTCCATTAAATAAGAACAGAAAAAGTTATTCTTACTATCTACACGCATATCTATTCCTGAAACCTTACAATTACTCATAGGATTAGTATTACAATTATTTAAGTTATTTATAAATTCGTAGATACGTTCTAACTGAGGCTCTGAAAATTCTATATATTTTAATTTCATTATTTATTATTTAAATTTTGTAAGAATATATTTATTACATCTATTTTTTCATCTAGCTTCTCCTCTTTCTCATCAATTTCAATCTGTGGAGTTGCATATTCTCCTCCTTCAGCTACCGCATAGGCTTCTTGTAAAGTTTTAAAAACATAACTTTTATATTCAGTTAAGTTCATAATACCACTTTCAACCTCTCTATCATATATACGCTGAGCAGATTTAGTTGCATCATTATAGGCAAAATCTACAGTATCTAATATCCTGTAAAACTCTTTAGTTACCGCCTGAATAGTTGGGTCAATTACTTTAACTCCTGTTCTAGATAATTTATCAAGACCTGTATAAACCCATTTATCTATAGGTTCAGGAACTCCTCCAAATAACATTAAATTTTTATCAATTTTAACCCAATCTTTATTATGATTATCTATTTGGTCATAATACCAATTTTTATATCTTTCAGAAGCCTCAAGTAATATTGCTCCACCGTAAACTGTACGTCCGTGAGCAGTTTTATTTACACCATATTTAAGCCTGTCAATCGCAGGCATATATTTCCACAAATTATATCTAAAAGTTCTTTCGTCAGCAACTGCTATAGCTAATTTAGTAAAATCTAAAGACTCTCCAAAATCCTTAATAACATAAGTAAGTGTCGTAATATCATTTTCAGAACTACTGCTTTTATTTAAAAGTTTTTGTTGCTTTTTAGATTGCGTAGTTTGTTCTTTTACATCAATACTATAAGAAGAGGAAAACATTCTAGAGGCGTTTATTCTTGTTCTAATACCAACAGACTCAAAATACTCAGCAGCTAAAAACATTGGTAAAGACCTATGAAGCATACCTGAACCTTCCATATTCCCTAAACCACCAACACCAACATAAAGGTCAACCATTCTTGCCTTACCACCATCTTTTTTAAATGTTAAATATGATTTTTTTTGTGTGGTTTTGAATTTTTTATAATTTAAAGGTATATCACTTAAAGTATAACCATCATTTAATCCACGTTGAGTTCCTTCATCTTGACGGGTCATTTTAAAGATTTCTCCCGTAACTTCAGATTTATAAAAATAGGCATCAAACCTATCCCTTGTAACTGATATAGAAGGTACAATTCCCGAAATTTCTAAAGGAAATTCTTCGGGATATTTTTCAGCTAAATCCTTTGAATAAAATTCTACCTCTGAAAATAATCCCAAACTTGCTAAACCAAAATCAAATATACCTGTTGTTTTATCTGTTATAACAAGTTTGCTTTTTGAAAAAGACCCCCCCATATCAATACTATCAAGTATTTCAGTAAAACCCATTATTGTGTTATCCAATAAATCCTGCTCTAGATAAGTAGTATAAAATCCATTATCAAGTTCTTCAATATTTTTAGAATCTTCTCTTATCCAACTATCACCACTTGATTGATAAGCACCATTAAACCCTCCTTCGGCATCTAAAAAACTTTCAAAATCAGGGAATTTTTTGTTAGATAAAACGAGAGATGCTTTTCCTTGCTTGATAAAATCCTGCCAACCATCATATCTACTGAAATAGTAAATCCAATTTTTGTACTTTGTATATGTTTCAGGAGAATTGTTAGCCATTAGTCATTTATTTTATTCAACTTTAATTCATTAGCTTCAATTATAGCTTCTACCTTTTCAAGTTCAGATTTAGTATTTAAACTACCTAAAGCTAAAGAATTTTTAGAAGGAATTATTTTATTTACAAACTCATCATAATTTGATGAAACTTTTAATTCTTTTATTTGAGTAGCAGAAAATAAATTTAAAAAACTGTCAAGACCTTCTTTTAAAGTTTTCGGATTTTTAATAGCAACCTCTTCATTTACTTTCTGAAGGTTTTTATCTCTAGAAACTATATATGTATCACGTAATGCAATTAAAATACGATAAGAAACAAATGCTCTTCCCGCCCAATTTCTCTCTAGTATAGTTTCTCTAATTTTTGTTAGATATAAAAAGATAAAAGCAAAATCTCTTAAAGCATTATCGAATTCACTTCTATAGTCAGCTAAAACTTCATAAGTCGAACCAACAAATCTATCTTGTAAAGACAAATCCTGTTTAAAGTTAGCTTCATAATCTGTAGAAGTTTCATTTAATTGAGTATTACCTGTTGCAATAACAAATATATTTTGCTTATAAATTTTATCCCCTTTACCATTGTAAATATATGCAGGTGACTCAGGATTACCTAATTTTATTTTTGCAAGTGCTGCATTTAATACACCCGCAGTATTAGGGTCTAATTTTGGAAGTTCATCTAGACATAAGATTGCACCTTTCATTTCATCACCATTTTTAGCAATGTTAGTCCAAGCCATTTCTAACTTACCTTTTTGATACCCCTCAATAGTTTGACCTCCTACTAAATCCAATGGAGATGTAAATTGATTACAATTTATTTCAACATAAGTATATCCTAAAAAATCAGCAAGTTGTTCTACCATATAAGTTTTACCTGTTCCTGCACCACCGTATAAATAAACATTATTCCTTGCCATAAAATCTGACAATAATTTTTGAAATAAAGGTCTATTAACCTGAGAATCAGCTAAACTCTTTCCTGCTCCTTTTGTATATGGAGTGCTTAAAGTTAAAGAAACTTTGACTTGACCACTTAATTTATTTTGCAGTTGTGGGTCTAAATCTTTAAATGAAATTTTTGTGTTAGTGGGGCTTTTTACTTGCGACATTAACTTTTTAATTTCCTCTTTACTTATATTATTACCACCTGTGTTTTTATTTTTAAAAGTGTCAATAGTGTTTTTAAGAGCAAGCAAAGTTGAACTTAAACTATCACCTTCTGCGGCTTTTTCCTGTAATTCCAACTTCTGTAACTCTGCCTGTGCTAATGCTTTTGCATCTTCGTTTGTTGCAGTTTCTATGAAACTTTTTAATTCTTCCTTATTCATTATTTAAAATATTTTTCTGTTAGTATATTCATTTGCTTCAAAAAATCTGATTTATTAGTTCCCGCCCTAACTTTTAAAGGACGATAAAATTCTTTTTCAAGTTCGTCTTGAGTAAAATTAGTAAAGTATTTTTCAATTCTTTCGGGTTTTTTAAAATATGCCACTAAATCATCTATATCTAATTTATTTTCAATAAACGCTTTTACTTTATCGGTATTAAGTTTTATTTCACCTTCTTTTTCTTCACCTTCAGGGTCTTCTTCACCCTCATTACTTTTAGCTTGTCCTTCGCCTCCATTATTAGGTTCTTCACCCTCATTGCCTTCAGGTTCTCCTTCGCCTTCATTACCTTCAGGTTCTCCTTCGCCCTCTTCTTCTTTACCCTTATTGCCTTCAGGTTCTCCTTCACCTTCATTACCTTCAGGTTCTCCTTCACCTTCATTACCTTCAGGTTCTCCTTCTCCTTCGCCTTCTTCTTCTTCTTTACCCTCATTGCCTTCAGGTTCTCCTTCACCTTCATTACCTTCAGGTTCAGTTGAGTTTTCTCCTGTCATTTCTTCAGGGTCTTCCCCTTCAATTTCTTCAATAGAAAGGTCGTCATCATTAACACCTTTAGGAGTTTCTCCTTCACCGCCCTCTCCTTCATTCTCAGAAGTTTCATACGGAGTCATTTTATAAGCAAATACTGTAGGTTCAACTCCTAATCTTGGTAATCTACCTGTTTTTTCTGCAATTAAATCTGTAATTTGTTGGTCAAATTTCAAAGCAAATTTACCTTTTATGGCATCATACTTTTGTTCTTCAACCGCATACATATTTAATCTACCATATTTCTTATTAACAGGTGGTGAAAAAACTTTTTCAACATCATCCTTATCAATAATAATCTTATTACCAAAAACATCTGCAAATGAATCAGGGTTTGGAGTTTTACCTTCATTTTTAAGAAATACAAATATTCCAACAGAAGGGTCTTCTTGTTCGGGTTGTGGTTGTTTTTTCTCAATAAGACTTTCAAAATATTTTACTGCTTCAAAAAATGTTTCCTGATTTTTATCAGAAAAAACTTTTACGCTAACAAAAACACCATCTTTATCAATAGAACCAATTTCAAACATTATAAAATTTTCCTCTAAAATAAAAGGCAAGTTTGCAACTAATAAAAAATATACACCTGTAGGCTTATGCAGCCTATATTCTTTTTTTATACCGCCTTCATTCGTTTCTAAATATGAAAAATCTTTTTCTTTAAATATCATTTGTTTATTTTAAATTTCCACCTTTATTAAATCTCACATCTTCCGAATTATAAGAGAAGGTTACGTTTCCTAATGCACTTTTAATCTGTTCAGGCTTAAACACCGCCCAAGCGGGAGTTATCCTCTCTTTACTGTTATTATCTAAATCTGAAGGATTATTTTCATAATACTTTATACCATCAAAGACACCATCACTACTTATCATTTTCAGCCACTCTACACCTCCACGAAGGTATTGCCAAGCCCATATTCCATCTGACTTATCACTAGCAGCTTTAAGCATCTTATTTAAAGGTAATTTATACCCATACTTTAATTCTATATAACCAACAAACTCATTGTAAGATACTTTTTCAACACCAAATAGTCTTAAATCTAAAGGATTTTGAATTCTTAAATAGCACTTAAACATTGTTCCTTTAGAACCTCTTGCTTTACTAAACCAATCAGAATAATCGAAGTTTTCTGCAAAATATGCTATAGGGAATTTATCAAAACTAAATTTAGTGAATTCTTCAGAACCTGTTCCGTGAAATACAACCAATGGTTTATTGTTCTCAATAACTTTTGAGTTTGCAAACCACTTAGCAAAATTGTCATTATGCTTTATATAAGTTCTTCTTGACTCTAAACTAAAAACACTAGAGTTACTAAAATCTAATTGTGTAGACGTATTTAATAAAAAATATATATTAAAAAAGCTACAAGGATTATATAAATTTTTATTTTGATAATCTTTAAAAATATTAGTTATCTTGCTATTTATATCCTCAATAGTTTTATAAGACGTATGCGGAATAAGATTTAATAAAGTATTATATTCTGACACTTCATTTAAGGTACTTGCTGAATTCTCTGAAATAATTTGCCTTGTGGCTTTTTCCTCAGTATCACTTAAAACACGCTCAAAAACTTTAGCTTTAGGCAAAGACCTTAAACCTAATTCGGTTGTGTATATACTATTCAATGCTGCCATTGCTTCAAGAGTAGTAAAATATGTCATTTTACCATCTAGCTTATCATTATTAACATTCGCTCCTATTAACAGGACTTTTTTAATAATATTATCTATGTCTAATCTAGACTGAAAACCGATAACATCATCAGGCTCTCCTTCTAACTTATAAAATTTTCTCTCTTTATCTAAAATTGCGACCTCAAATGATTCATAATAAGAACCACGACCAATATCTTCTTTTAAAATAGAAGCATATCCTTCACCCGCACCAACAGATATTTTAAATCCATTTGCTAATTGAAGTTTTCCAAGCAAACCTCGTTCAACTTTTGTAAATTTTATATCTTCAAATGTTTTCATCATAATTTTGTAGTAAGTTCTTTTACCATTTTAGAATAATCTTCTTTTGTGAAATTGATTAAATTCTTATATTCTACATCAGATATAAAATCTATGTTATCTCTACACATAAGCGTAAACCTAGAAAATATATGATTAACTACCATTTCAGGTTTAATTTCTATAACTTCTTTATTACTTTCTTTTAAATTAGAAACCATTAAATCATAATAATTGATTTCACCATCATTTACTTTTTTTACTAAGGCAGGTTGTGGCTTTTGCTTCTTTAAGGTATTCGGTTTTGGAGTCTTCTTTGTGGGTTTTACTGAAACAGGTTTATTTATTGTACTCCCTGAGGCTTCATATAACTTATCAAAGTTATGTTTTTCACTTCTTCTCTCTTTACCGTTATGCTCAAAATAAACATTTTTATTTGTTATTTTAGTTATTACCATAGGCACACGAGTCTTACCATTATAAAAACCTATATCTCCTACAAAGTATTGAGTTCTTGCTAAAGATTTTGTAGAATTTACTATTACTTTAGGCTCTAGAGTTTGACCTCCTTTAGCCATTATTTTTCTTTTTATTGGAACTTTTACTTCTTCCTTTTTTGCTATTACAGGGGACTTTATTTCAGAATCTATAAGATTTTTCATATACTGCCAACCCTTATCAACTTTACCAATCCATTTTAACATTGCTACTACTCCTGCAATTTTAAAATCTTTATTATGACTTAGCACATAATTTTGCCATTTCATATAAAACCATTTCTCGCTATCTAGCCAATAACCTCTATTAGATACCCTAAGTAGGTTTTCAAATGCTGCATTTCCATAAACACTATTATCTAAAAGCCATATTTTAGGATTTTCATCTTTTATTTTTTTAGCATAAGAAAGAATCCACTTATTAGGTAGTTTATTAGCGTTAAATTCTATTTTACCTCCTGACTCAAAATCTGTAGAATTATCAATGTGGGGGTCACGTGGTTTGTTAATCGGAACTCCACCGCCCGCACTTTGATTTATTCTAGATAATTCCTCCCAATGTAACTTAGAGGCTTCCTTGTTAATAATAACCTCCCCACCTTCTAACTCAACAGGTCTACTATTAGCATCTGTTACAATTGCCTTTATACCACCTACGGATTTTCCATCTTTATTTCTATGTGGTTTTCCGATTAGATTTCCACCCTTTTTTCCGTTGGTTGTTACTGTTGTGTTTTTTAACATTGAAAATAAATTACCTATTCAGGCAAATATACAAAAAAAAATGTTGCAAATAACATAAAAAACAATATTTGTACAATTGTAAAAGCCTATTATATAACATATATTTAGTAGATTTGCTGCAACATTATAATTAAGGAATAAAAATTTTTATGAATAAGACTAAAAAAATAGCTATAATTTCATTTTTCGTGCTTGGATTTACAGGAGTTGCGATATTAAAAGGGAAGTCAATTATTGACAAAATTATAGATAAAAAACGACTAAAAAGGGGACTTCCTCAAAAGGAGGGTCTGTTCTCTAAATTATTTAATTTGCCTGAAGATATAAAACTTTAAATTATTGAAATACTATAACAGAACCCTTAAAAGCCCAACGCTTCTCGCCTATATCTCTCCAAATATGACTATCGTTTTCACAAAAAATATCTTTAATTGCTTTGATTAAATTATCAGTATCAGGTTTTACTGTAACAGGTAATCCATTATGTAGTTCTTTTTTTTTATTACTCCAACTATTAGGCATTGGCAATAGAAATAAAACATCTAAAATAGGCTTCATTTCGAAATTCATTTCCTTAGCTTGAGTCTTTAAAACATTTTTATACGCCCAATACCTTGTTACTGAAGGTCTTTGTCTTTTATTTATATCGGGATGTTCGGGATTAGTTTTCCATTTATCACTCTGTGTCATTCTAGGTTTTGAAACAGGGGCAACATCAAATAAATAAAATCTTCTAGAAACATCTATTTGATAAGGATTATCTTCACTATAATCAATTCTACTTCCTTCGTTTATAAAAGTAGTTCCTAAAGTTGGTCTTATTCTCATAGTTTTTATTTTTTAAAATTCCATAAATCGTAACACCAAATAGGAGTTTTTTCACCCATCATTGAACCTAAAACATTGTAAGCAAAATATTCTTCTGCTTCGTCATAATCCATACCATCTCTACTTATAAGAGTTTCATAGCATTTTGCAACTGAGTAAACAACCCTATTAGATAATGAATCTACACCAATTATAGCTTCATCAAAACCATCTGCAAATAACGTATAGTCTTCAGACTGCTCCATCATATCAGTAATACTCTCTTTAATTACTTTTGTATTCATTTTATTGTTTTTATTTTATTCATATTCTTAATTACGCTTAGTGCGTTTTTTAATTTACCATCCAAATAAATAGATTTAAGCATATCAAATTCTATATAATCACACCAAAAATTATTAGAATTACTCCAATTTAACAAATCCAAAGCCATTCTGTATTCTTTTCTTCCTTCTTTAATTAAACTATCATCTAACAGAAACAAACTAGTTTGATAAGGTGGTTTTTTTTCTACTGCTGCAAAAACATAGTCTTTTTTTTCTAAAAAATCCAAATAAAAAGCTGCTGAAAGACTATAACTATATTCATTAACATCACACTCAAATTTTGAAGGAGATGACTCAAGGCAACTTCTTAAATCAACGACTGTATTTTTCTCATCAGATAACACATCAGGTCTAAGTTTTATTTTTAATCCTGTTATTTCGTCAGTAGTGTAGCAACTAATTTCACATTCCGAATTATCGAATAATTCTATAAAATCTGAATTCATCTTAACACTTATAGACATCTGCTGAATCATCATCATCTCGTCTTCAGACAAAATAGTTTTTCCGTTTGCAAAATCTAAAAACCTAGCAAAGGCTTCTTTTCCTAACTTCGTTCTCTTATCGAACTTTTCAGAAACAATATAATTTACATCAAACAAATCCTGACCAACAATATAATCATTTACGGCACTTGCAATGGAAAGTTGCAGCTTATTATTGTTTAAATCTACATTATTCTTAGAAAAAAAATACGCTCTTGGTGACTTTAAAAAAAGTATTAAATCATCATCACTTACATACTCTATTTTATTAAGATACGACTCAAGTGTATCTTTTATATACTCTACTTTGTTTTTCATAATTCATTACTTTATACTACTGAAACGACCACGAGAATCTCTATAAACTCCAACACCTCCATTATAAATAGAGTGCAAATTTTGAACAGAATTAAAGTCTTTAGGAAGTAGTTTATTTTTTTCATAGAATTTTTTCTCATTATTATACCTTCTTACAGGTTTACATTCAGTATTAAATTCATTTTTCTTTGAAAATCCTAACCATTTTGAAATTGTTCTTAATAATCGTTTCATTTTTTTTGTTTTTAATTGTTAATAATTATCTTCTTGTTTATATATAAATACATCTTCTACGGGTAACTTTAACGCTCTTGCTATTTTAATTGCTATAGGTAAAGAAATACACCTCCTTTGACCATTTATTATTCTTGACAAATGAGAAGAGTTTCCGTCTAAAGCCATATCTGCTAATTCCTGCTGACTCATATCTGTTTCAATTAAAATTTGTCTGATTTTGTTACTATGTAACTTTTCTTTTTTTTTCTTTGGTATTTTCATATTTTAATGCTTTTTTTCAAGTACATACATACCTGTATTGTTGTGTTTCTTAGTTTCTATAAAGTCATTAAGAGAACTTAAAAATTCACTTAATTCTTTATCGCTAAACCCTGTAAGTATAATTGACTTATCCTCTTTTAAGGTTATTGAATTAAAATCATTTAAATCTAAATAATAATATTCTTTACCTAAAGTAATATCTTCGCTTATAGCATTTACATTTGTTTTTAGTTTTTTCATCAAAGTTTTAACATCTTGCTGAACCCTTCTATCTACATCTAATAATGATTTAATTTTATTTATCGAATGAGATACAGAAGAGTGGTCACGAGAGAACTTATCACCTATTGTTTCTAAGGATGCTTTACGAGTATATATTTTAGCAAAGTACATTGCTATCTGTCTTGGATAAACAAAAGTAAATTTTCTACTTTTGGTAAAATAGTATTTACTATCTGTACAGAAATATTCGCCAACTATCTTAATAATAAAATCCATTATTCTTTCATTTCTTGAACTTTGAGTGTTTGTAACTAAATCTTCGATATTTCCTATTTTCATATTCATTTCTAATGTTTAAAATGGAGTTTCATCTTCATTGTCATCACTTGTAATCCATCTTTCGTCCTTTATATCATCTTTAAAACCTGCAAAAACACCATCTTTTTCAAAACTACTATCTTTAGGAACAATTTTTTTTGGTTCTTCAAAGTGAACGAAATTTGAATTGGAGTAGTTTTCCAACTTGGTTTGTTCGTGAATAAATCTTAAAGGTATTTCTCCAAGTTCACCATTTCTATGTTTAGACACAAGTAGCATAAATAACCCATCAGTATTAAAATGCTCATTTCCTACTTCATAATTATCAATATCATAATATTCAGGTCTATAACAAAAACAAACCATATCAGCATCCTGTTCTATTTGACCTGACTCTCTTAAATCTGACAATAAAGGCTTCTTATCTCCACCTCTTGACTCAACGGCTCGACTTAACTGAGAAAGGGCAATTACAGGTATTTCCAAATCTTTTGCAACTGCTTTTAAGGCTTTGCTTATTTCGGCTATTTCGTGCTCTCTACTATGAGTTTTCATTCCACTTCTCATAAGTTGTAAATAATCAACTATAATCATTCTACAACCAAATTCCTTCACCATTTTCCTTGCTTTTGCTCTAAAATCTTGTATGCTTATATTAGGCGTGTCGTCTAGATAAATAGGTGCGTACTGAAGTTCTTTGGCAAGAATATCTACTTTTTCTATTTCTTCTAATGTTAATTGCTTTTTAACAATTCTACCAACATTAACACCACTTAAAATTGATTGCATACGAGAAGTTAACTGAGCACTTGACATTTCAAGAGAAAAGATACCAACTCCTATATTCTGCTTTAATGCAGGATAAAGAGCCATAGAAATAGCAGCAGCAGTTTTACCCATACTTGGTCTACCCGCCAAAATAATTAAATCGCTATCCTGCCAACCGTTAGTAACATTATCTACTAAAGTTAATCCTGTTGGGACTCCACTTTGAATCCCTGTTTCAACCAACTCTTTAGATTTTTCAATTATACCGTTATGTATATCCCCAACCTTATCTATTTCATAAGTCAAAACTCCTTTAAGTGCTTTTTCTGTATCGTTTTGAATACCTCCAACTAAATCAAACACATCAACCTGAGAATCATAACTATTTCTAATCCCCTTTGAACAGGTTTGAATCATTAAACGCTTCAAAGCATACTCTTGAAGAAACTTAAAATGAAAATCAATATTGGCAGTTGAAGATATTCTATTTGTTAAACTACTAATATATGAAGCAGTTGCTACTTTACCATAACCTAATTCTATTGACTTTTGGAATACAGTCATAATATCAATTGGGTTATTTTTATTATGTAAATCTATAATACATTCAACTACTTTTTGCGTTTCATCAAAAAAGAATAATTGAACATTAAGTTTACTACCAACTTTAAATATAGCCTCACCATCAACCAATATAGAGCCCAAAATAAGTTCTTCAACATCTCTATCATTCGGTGGCAACATATCATTATAGATTTGTAATAACGGTTGTTCTTTAGTTTTATACTTTGTCATTTTCCTAAGATTTTAGATTTACTTTTTACTGTACTTTTAACTAAATGTTTTTGATTATACTGACTCCAATAAAGAAAATGTTTACGGCATTCACTTTCATTTTCATAATGTTTAACAATGCTATCTTGCTCTTTTACAAACATATTTAACAATTCTTGAACTTCTTTTTTATTTAATCTAGACTTCATACCAATTAAATCAAGTAAAATCTTACTTTCTGACATTTCATCCTTATAACTACTTGCTAGTTTATTACTGCTAATTATGTTATTTAACCTTGACAAATTCATATTTTTTTGCCATAAGTTAAGGAATACTATACCTCTATTATTTAACACTATAATTTTATAATTATTTAATTCTGTAAATTCTTTAGAAAACTTACTGTAATTTGGTATTTCATCATAATAAAGTTCAAATTCAGATAAATTCGAAATAAGTTCATCTTTATTGGAGAAATACCATTGTAGGACATTTTGATACAATTGCTTAGATAAGGAAGAAACTTTACCATCTACCTCTTTAAAAATATCCTCCATAACTTTAATACTTATAATATCGCTAATCATTATTTTAAAGTTTAGATTTAATTTTTAAAATTTCAGATTTAGTTATTGTGGCTTCTGCTTTATGACAGGGTAATATGTATAAATCTATACCCGAATTTGTTCTAGATATGTAACCTTTCTGTAGACTATAAATATCCATTTTAGCCAATAGACTATTGCATTCTTCTAGACTTTGAGGCTCTATTGAGTTGTTAATTAAGTTCATCATTATTATCTATTTTTATTTTTTTACAATTTATACATACTAAAACATTACACGTACCAAAATTATCAGATAAATAAGTGTACGAATATCTATATTTATGTTTCTTTAATGGTTTACAACTTTTTACCCTTTTAATTATTCTTTTAAATTTCATTCGAAAGGGATTTTTAATAATTTATCATATACTTCTGACATAAGAATATTAAATCCAACTCCATATGAATTTGTGCAAACTATAGATATATATGAATCCACACCCGCTTTACTCTTCTTTATAACATTTACATTGTTTATATCAATAGATTGCTTCCATTTAGTATCGGTAATATTTTTAGCTAATCCTTTAATATTCACTTCAATTTGGTCTTTATATCTATTTACAAACAATTTTTTGTTTTTCACATAAAAAGGTTCTTCTTCTAATAATAAACCTTCTTTTTTATCTGTATTTAATTCTTCTTTGAGTTTTTTCATTTCTTCATTTTCGCTTGAAAATATAGAATCAGGACTTAGTTCAGGAGTAGCGTTTATAATCTGCTCTTGCCAAGATGGTAATTCCTCAATAGGGGTAGTAGTTTTTTCAGGTACGACATCCATATCCTGTAATTCTTTTAAAAAATTATCCTGAGCAGCAATTTTAGATTTTTTCTTTAAATTAGGATTAGGTTCTTTAATACTTACCTCCGCTTCTGTAAAAAGAGTTGGTTCTTTTTTATTCTCATAATACTTTACCATTTCCTCAAGTAAGAAAATTGACTCTAAACTAATTAAATTATAATCTCTACCTGAGTTAGTAATCCACTCTTCTAAATTTAGCTTCATAATCATACTTCTTTTTTTAACATTATTTCTATTATGTTGCTATGAGTCTTATATATTGACAAATACTTAACAGATAAAATTCCTCCTGACTTTATAATCTTTACCATATCTTTTAAAATATCAACTGACACTTTACCTGTTTCTACATAATTATTCCAAGCCCAATCCTGCTCACTCATCTTTGTAATTATTTTTCTATGTTGCACAAATATACAAAAAACTAAATAAAAAAAAGCAACTTATTAAATAAAACTTCATACTTTCTGTTGAAATCACACTTAATAAATTGCTAATCAGTCAATTAAATTTAACATTTTTTATTTAAAAAGGTTCTTCTTCCTTTATTTCTTCTTTATCACCTTCGTTTCCTGTTGCATTTTCGGCATCAGCTATATCACTTTGAGGCGTTACAACCTTTTTAATAACACCATCAGTCCATAAAACTTTACCATTACCTACATAAGTTCTTTTCTTTTTTGCATCACGGTCTTCTTTACTCTGTTCTATCCACATTGAAACATTTTGACCAAAGCCATTAGTTTCATCTGAAACACTAATTGTGTAAGATTTAAACTCTCCATCCTTATTTTTAATTGAAATTGAAATTAAACTGCTCATAATTTATTTGTTTTTATGTTATTATTTATTTATTTATTCATTTATTTAGAATTATTTAGCATTTCACCTATTTGGTTATAGATATACTTTGCAACTTCATTTAACTCCTCAACATCTTTCATTCCTTTTCCTGCAACTATAATGTCTTTTGCATAACTCCAAGAATAACCTAGAAACGACTCTTGCTTCGGATGTTTCTTATAACCTGCTGAAGATTGGCTATTATAATTTGATTTAGGGGTAGAGTTAGGCATTGGAGATACTTTAATTTTATTATTAACTATTGAATAGTTTAATTCTGCACCTACTCTTACTTTGTCAGAATTCATATCAGTAGTTCCTATTGAACCGCTTTCACCATTTTCCATTACTACGTCAAAGTAGTATGTTGTTCCTCCACTTGGATTAGTCCATTCATTAGAGAACTGACTTTTTTTGATTTTACTTATTTTTTCTTTCATACTTTCTATTTTTATCTGTTTCTAAATTTACGTTCTACGCCTCCATATAAATATTTTTTATCATCTAGTTTTTTGCATTCAGTTATTTTATATTCCAAACCTTCTTTATCAAAATAAGCCTTTACATATTCCACTCCTTTTGCAGTTACAGTAACTCCATCTATATTATACTCAAGCCAATTTAAATCATCATTTATGCAACCCGTTACAGTTGCATAAAGAAAGTATCTTATATTTTCATAAACTTTCTTAAAAACACTTGTATTGCAGGTTATTTTATATTCATCACCATCTACATAGTAAACCATATAATTTTGGCGGGCTAAAAATGAAATACATAACCTCTTAGCCATTTTATAATCGTCAAGTGCAAAATATGTATTAAACATCTTATCTTTCAAGTAGCCTATCTTATTTGCGACTTGCCAATAAGCACTCTTTAAATCTATATTGTAAAAAAACTCTCCTTCTTTAAGATTTTCCCAAGCCTCATAATTTTTCTCCCTAGAAGCACCTTCAAAATCTATATGCAAATTATGTAAGTTGTCATTTATTCGAAACTGTTTATATAATTGTTTATTAAAAGCACCCAAAAAAGCATAGAACTTTTGTTTAGGTAGTTTACCAAGTTGCAAACTATTACTTAAAGATATAGTTGCAATCATTGTATCATAGTTAAATAGCTTTCGCCTTGAACCAACGAACTGTTCTTTAACTTTACTATTATTACTTCTTTGTACCTGTTGCAAATAGTTGTATTCGCTTTCGGTACATTCTAATTTTGCATATTTAATCATTCTATATATTTTTAAATACTACCGCCTGTTTCTAATTTTGATGTAAGTTCTTTTACCATTTTAGAATAATCTTCTTTTGAAATAAGACCATCTTTTGCATCTTGTCTTAAATCAGAAATTAAACCTCTAATCTCTTTAACTCTACCTTCACCACTAGATACAACGCTTGAAGGCGTAATCACGGGTTCAGGTTCTACAGGTTCAGGTTTTGAAACCCCCGAAAGTTTTGCTTTAGTTGCAAGTAAACTTGGAGTTTTAGAATCGAAACCGTAATCAAATTCCTTACCATCTGAATCAATAGATATAATTTTAGACTCCCAACGCTTATTTACTTTATTTAGTATTGGTTCGGTACACATAACTAGCCAATCTGTTTCATATCTATTTTCTTCAGGCATTGTAAGTGCTTTCATTCCATTAACAAAATTAACGTATGGTGCAAAATACTCTTCATAACTTATTACTGAACCGCCCTGTATATCAAATGCAGAATCAGGAGTAATTTTACTTATAAAGTAAACATCATTAGGACATCTAGCAATCCAAGTTGGATAATCCTGCAATTCAAAGAAAAAAGAATAATCTAATAAATTTTTATCTACTAAGGGTGCAACACTACTAGAAGCCTTAGAACTTTTACTTGCAGAACCTTTACGCTTAGTTCTACTAAGTTCCCATATATTAGATAACTTAACTTTTTTATCGTTAGACTTTATATCTGAATTAAACTTTCTTGCATCAGGTAAAGCTGAACTATAAGTTGGATATTTCCCTTTTTGGTATTTGTTTAATGCTTTTGCAATATACCTAACACCTTTATATTTTGGTTTATATTTAGATTTACGTTTACTCATAAAGGGAGAATTTTATTTGAGATGTCACTTTAGTGCTAACTGTATTACAACAACGGATAAATAAAATTCTTCCCAATACAAGTATATACCCTACCTCTATGAAAGATAGAATCTTTTTATAAATATTTAAATTAAAATGTTTTAATGAGTTCATTGTATAATACGTTAGCGGATGTAAATATACAAATTAAATTTCAAACTCTAGTTAATAATGCAAGATAAAAACAATTATATTTTATAATACTGTTTATTTCAAGATAAGTTTTATGGTTTTCTATTTCAGAATGAAATGAAAATCGACCTCCCAAAAAAAAGGATAGAAAAAAAAAGAAAAGAAAAGGGATGACCTCGTTCGAATACGAAAGTATTCTTACGGGGGTATAAACGACTTTGCAAAATAAATAATAAGAGAGTTCCTCTCCTTATCTATTTCTTCTTCTTCTCCTTCTCTTTTA
>Ga0307984_1000045_pt1 | contig 45707 bp, 37 predicted proteins | sample EllFjometageno78_FD_203169 | JGI IMG/M metagenome (GOLD analysis project Ga0307984, IMG submission 203169) | Marine microbial communities from Ellis Fjord, Antarctic Ocean - #78 | ecosystem: Environmental > Aquatic > Marine > Unclassified | place: Southern Ocean | collected 2014-10-09
AGCAGCCGATAATGTGCCTCCCTTGAGCAGTTGCAGGTGCTAGAATTTGTACATCAAACCCACATGCGCACGGATGCCTTGAACAGGGTACCCAGCAATGACTGGCTGCTTGTGATTCAGCAGGTTGTTGACGGACAATACGGCATTGAGCTGGCTGTTGTACGTGTACACCATGCGCGCATTGATGCCAACGAAGTCAGCTAAGGGAGTCAGGGTAGCAAGGGGGTCTGAGCCAGAATGACCCACATAACCACGGTAAGTCATGTTCGCATCGAATCGAATTTTATCCTCCAAGTTGACCATGACCTCAATACCACCTTCAAACAGGGGCAAATGGTCAATGTTTTGATTGGTTTCCTTGTTGGTGGATTTCAATCGAACCAAGTAGTGACCACGCAACTCAACGGACTTGCCAACCTTCAAGGTGAGTTCTGCTGAAGGCGCAATGATACTAGCTCTCACATGATCCAAAAAGAGGCGACCTGAATCCAGTCGGCGGAACTGCTGATCTGCCTCAACCGGCCTGACAAGCATGGCATAGTTGTCGTAATCCCTTTTGTTCAAAGCCATCCGGTAGCCCATAGCGTGGGAGATTCGGCCAGAAATACCTCCGTAGAGATTAGCATATCTAACCACCTCGTATTCAGAGACTTCAGACAAGAAAGGCATGTCCTTCACGCGAGAACGCATCCCCTCATTGTCAACCCCACCTTCCATGCCAACATAGACATTCAGCACGCGCTTCACCAAGGGGAACTCCATGTGAATCACTGGCGGAAAATAAGGGAGTGACCCCGAAATGCTATCGGTGAAGATCATGTTCATCCCTATTCTGAAATGAATCTGTCCCACCGAATCCGCAATGGCCGGTGAGAACTGCACGGCCCAGTAGTTGTTCTGATCAGGTCTTGCTGAGCCGCCCAATTGATTCACAGAAGCACTGAAGGGCATTTCAAGCACCAAGTCTTGCACAGGGAATTTCCAATCAATCAGGGCACTCAGCCCGGTTTCCACCTGCCGACCGCCCTGATCTATCCAATGATGGGCATTGAGGGTTGCACCGCCATAGACCTGTTTGCGACGGAATTGTGGTGCCTCATAACTGACAGATGCCTGGTAATCTTGTACCCATCGACCTGGGGCTTCAGGGTGATCGACACTGTCTTTCATGCCGTAAAATGCGTAGCGATTCCACGATGCGTCAATGGCGCTCCGAATACGTGACCGACCCAGCACAGAGGTGAATTGGCCACGCAAAGCATTCTCAATCCACAGGGTCTTTTCATAAGACGTCGCAGGCTCGTTGTAAAGCTCCTCAAAGCCTCTGAAACCACCCTGTGTTGACATGTGATCACCTGCCACACCCCATGTCAAGTTAGGGTTTCTGGAAGACCCCAGAGCGAAGCCAGCAGATTCGGTTGACCGCGAGCCCACATTGAGGTAAACATGGTTGCTTGGCAAACGCTTCAACCGCGTCCTAGCAATATGAATGGGCGGAATCAATTTCATCTGTGTCTGAGGATCCAAATAACGCGTTCGAATGGCAATTTTGATGGGCAATTTTGACACCGTGCTGTCGAGCACATGCGGCTGGCCTGTCAACTTGAAGGGCTGTGCAACAGAGGCTTGAAATTGCTCAGTGACTGAAACTTCCACACCGCCAATGCCTTCTTCTTGTGCAGAAAGGTTGATGGTCAAGGTGGCTAAAATAGCCAGGGTTATCCAAGGTTTATTCATGCCTGTGGTTCGTTGAGATTAATCAATGTATCGGCACTAGACTCTGCCGCTTCTTGCGCTTTCAGCGCGGTCTTGATAGCTAAGGCTTGAGTGACAATTTCATCACTGTATTGCTCGTCAATCAAGAAGTCCAAGGTGTAATTGGCCTGAAAAAAGTCATTGAGGTCAGCGTAGTTTTTCGCCAACACAAGCAAGGATTTGTAGCGCCATTCAGCTTGACCCGGCAGGTTATCAATCAACCAAAATACCTTGGTGTTGGATTGCTGGTAATCCAAATCCATCTCCCGCAAAAAGACGGCCTCTTGAAAGGCTGCCTCTGCTTGCGCCGCAGGTGAAGCCAGTGCTGCCAAAGCAGTGTTGGCCCTGCGAGCTCGACCCCCTGCTATAGGGTCGTTGGGGTTGTTGGGGTTATTGCGCCATTCATGCATGGCTGACCTGGCCATGACCAAGGTTGCATAATCACGGTCTTGTGGTTCATTGCGATCGTTGGCATGGACGACCTCTGCATAGCTGTATGCAAGGTCATAGGATTGGTTTTCCTGGGTGGCATTGGCATTGTCCCAATAACCAACCATTAAGGTCACATTGGCTAAACGCACTGCTTCTTCAGATTCTGATTGAGCCAACACATGTTCAGCTGCAGCCATGGCAACTGGCATTCGCTCCAGCTCATTGGCCAATTTCAAGACCCAGGTCCATGCAGACAATCGGCGACTGTTGCCTGGTGAGGCATCATTGGCAACCCATTGGTAGTTCTCAAGGCTTGATGGGTAGCTCCCTTCAACGCGATGAGACTCTCCTTTAAGGTAGTGGGCCTCAATAGCAAAAAAGCCATCTGGGTAACGTTTAAGGTAGCGACCGAAGGCCTTGGACGCTTCATCATAGTTGGCACTGGCATACTTGCTGTATGCAGACATGTAGGCCACGGAATCTAACTCACTGGCACGGACATGAACAAAGGCTAAGCCTTGAACCCACTCTAAGTAATTGTCAATTTGATCCAATTCATCGTAGACCATCTTAGCTGCCAATACCGCGTCATCTGCCTCAGCTGTCCCTGGGTAGGTGACAACAAAAGTCCTCAGACCCTGAATGGATTGCTCAAGCTGACCTGCGTTGCGCTGTGCCAATGACACATTTAGCAAGGCTCGTCGCCCACGCTGGCTGTTTGGCTTCAAGCGCGCAAAGGCCTTGAATGCCTGCTCTGCAGCAAGGTTTTCCCCTTCACGTAGATGGGTTTCAGCCCGCTCAAAAAGGGCGTCTTCAGCATACGATCCACCACGGGTCTCCAATTGCTTCAAAACAGCAATTTTTCCTGATTGATCGTTGAGCAGCCCCAAACACATGGCTCGCTGGTATTCTGCATACGCTACATCCACGCCCTGAAGCGCACTGGCTTTCTGGTAGAATTGCTGCGCCACAGCATGTCGCCTGAGCAAGAAATACAAATCAGCCACACGCAATGTGGCATCCTCCTTTTTTCTGCTGGCCTTAGGGGCATCCGCCAGGTAAACCCTGAATGCCGCCGCCGCATCTTCATGCTGACCTAATTGGTACAAGCAATAGGCCTTGTTGTATAAGGCGTCGGGTCGCTCAGTTAAGGTGTAGGATCCCGGCGTGTTGAGAAAGGATTCAAATCGAGACAAGGCTTCTTGGTGATTACCCTTGCGGTAGCTCAACTCACCCATCCAGAAATGGCTCAATGCCACATAGGTGATGTTTTTCGGGTAGGCCAGGCTTTTCTGGAAATACTCCACTGCATTGTACCAATCACTGACATGGTAGAACTCCACCGCACGGTAGTATGCCACGCGCTGGTAGGCCTCCATCATGGCCATGCTTGCCATGCCTGTCTGAAGGATGGACTCCATGGCCTTGCTGTAATCCTTGGATGAGATATACAGGTTAGCGAGGTACTCATTGACCTCTCGTCGGTACTCAGTCTTGGGGTAATCCTTCAAAAAGTCTTGAAAAGCCTTGATGGCATTGCCAAATGGCGAAGCTGACTGGTAGGTGAGCTTTGCTGCTTGGTAAGCAGACTCCTCTTGTATGACCTTGTCATGATCACTTTGACTGGCCGCTTTGAATGCGGTCAAGGCCTCCTGTGGCTGCTCCGCTCGGATGTAACAATCCGCCAATAAGTAGTAAGCGTTTTGAGCCATGGCATTGTTGGCACCTGTGATCTTATTCAGGGACTGCATCGCCTCTTCGTAGCGTTCTGTTCGGTAGTAAACCACACCAAGAATGTAATGATCTGAAGCAAACAGCTTGCCTCCCTGGACCTTGTGCAACTCGAGGTACGGCAAGGATTCTACATAGCGTGATTTGCGGTACAAGCTTTGCCCGATCAGCTTAGCAATCTCTGGTGCACGTCGGGTGGTTGCTTTAGACAACAATTGCTCTCCCAAGCCAAGCAATTCATTGTCCATGCCGTTTCTCGCATAGATTTGAGCCAGGTAGTACGGCACCACAGCACCAAACTGCTGGTGGCTCCTCAAAGGCTCAAAGCAGGCCAATGCAGTGACATCATTGCTGTCCAAGTAGGCAATGTGCCCGTAATAGTACTGTGCAGACTTGGCATCGGGGTACTCGCTTGCTTTTACCGCAGCTAACTGTGGTCGTGCCTGATCGTACTCCTTCAATAAAAAGTAACTGTAACCTAACTTGAATTGAACAGCAGCACGTTGCGCCTTGGGCAATCTCACACCATCCAGTTGCTTCAACCATTTTTTTGCATCCTTGTAGCGCCTTCGGTTGAAGGCGTACTCAGACATTTCAATCAACAATTCCACGCGCCTAGCAGACGTCGGATAGGACTGAAGGAAGCCATGAACTTGCTCATCTGAATCCCGGTTCATCAACTTGATGGCGCACAACACCCTGTAACAATGGCTCTGCTCAGCTAGATCTGTTTGCTTATCTACCCGACGCAAGATCGATTGAAAGCCTTCAGACGCAGAGCTATAAAGTGCCCTGTCATACAGGGAGCGGCTCTCAGCATAATCTGCCTCGGGGGTTTGATTTGGAAAATGGGCTTGCGCCGCTGAAGTAAAAGACAACAGACTGGCGAGGAGGAGAAAATATATGCGCTTCATGGAATCATACAAAGGTAGGAAGGTCAGGCAAAATCCTCGTACTTTGTTGCATAAATCATGCCCATGTTATCAAGCCAACCCGTCCTGCAACTTTCGCAGGCAGAAATTCATCAAGAAGACCATGTCATTTTGCAAGGAGTCAACCTCGAACTCCATGCGGGGGATTTCATGTATTTGATCGGATCTACGGGGTCTGGCAAGTCCAGCTTGTTGAAAACCCTCTATGCTGACCTGCCTCTAACCCTAGGTGAAGGAAATATTGCTGGCTTTGATTTGAAGAACTTGAAGCAATCGGACATCCCTATGTTAAGGCGGTCACTTGGCATTGTTTTCCAAGATTTTCAACTATTAATGGATCGCTCCATCTTCCATAATTTAGAATTTGTGCTTCGCGCCACAGGACAAAAAGACAAGGCAAGCAATGCCGATCGCATCCACGAAGTGCTAAAACGCGTTGGCATGGGAACCAAGGAGCATAAAATGCCCTATGCCTTATCCGGTGGCGAGCAACAACGCGTAGCCATTGCTCGTGCCTTACTCAACAAGCCGCCGCTAATTTTAGCTGATGAGCCAACGGGCAACCTTGACCCTCACACATCTGAAGAAATCATGCATTTGATGGAGGAGATTTCTGCTTCAGGTAGCACCATCCTCATGGCTACCCATGACTATGCCCTCTTGTTGAAGTTTCCCCACCCCACAGTTAAATGTGCGGGAGGCACGCTAAGCGCTACGGTGCAACGCACCCTTTGAACACCTGCTCAGCAATCTGCTGCATGGATTCAATCTGCTGCAAATCTTTGCTGCGTTGATCAACTGCCTCCCTGTCCCAAACCTGAACAGCTAGCACATCCAGTTGCCTCAATGCATCTTGCCAGTCACCATAGACATGGCATGAATGGGCATAAGGCAGGCCTTTGATTGCTAAGGCATGCGCTAGAACATGTCCGCCTCTGACCATGCCGTGCAACAACTTAAGCTTGACGCCCAGTGCATGATTGGCGTGAACCAACACCACATGGGCAGCTGCCAATGCTTTGTGCAATTCCGCATCGCTGGGGCTGTCAACATAGGTCATGTGCGGAATCCCAACCAGGGAATCAACGAGTGATGCATCCAGTCCATGCCCCATCACTTGTACTTCATACTTCATCAGTGAATCTGCCCGTTGAATCACAGCCAACACCGCTGACCGGTTTTCATCCACGGAGAATTTACCATGGACCAGTAAAACTGGTCGATCAGGCAAAGCTTCACAGGGCTTGACAGTCTGTTTCATGTCAGCCAGTGGTGGAATCACCATCATGCGCCGGTCTGAAGTCCATAAATTGGCATCCCCTGAACTGATAGCCCACACATCCCCTTGCCAGCGGCTTGCCAATTGCTTTTCATAGGCCTTGAGGCGGTGAGATTCCAACTGGTGGTGCCACCCACGCCATCCAGTGACTGACCGTGCCAATGAGGCATAGTAGGCAGATTCAGGGTTGTGCAATCGCAAGATGGCTTGATGAGGGTGCACGGGTCCCGTGCAATGGGGTCCATTGACCAACACCATGCCCCGTTGAACCTGTGCTCGATGATTGGCCATTGAGCTTTTCCTGCTGCTGACGATCCACGGAAGGTGTAGCCGCCACAACAAAGGCACGGACCGTCGCCGCATGCTTTGCAAGGTGATTCCCTGATCAAAGGGCTTGCTATTCGGCAATTGACCCCAGGCGTGCAAAACGACTTGTAAGCCGGAAGCCTGTGCCATTCTGATCTGGCCAGATATCTCGACCGTTCCACCATACAATGGGGCTTCAAGGCGATCCATGGACCACACATGCAAGGTTGACTTGCCTTCAATTCGATCAATGATTGCATCCCATCCACGCGACTCCTTGCCCCAATGGTAAACATGGGCAGCCTTCCTAGAGGCTGCTGATAAGCTGACATGGTTAGCCATGGCTTGTCGTGCTGCAGCTAGAATAGCCTGAGGATTGACATCCTCAACCACAACACCTGCCTGACTAGACCTCACCACCGACGCCACCTCCTTCAGATCACTCACCACCACAGGCAGGCCCGATTGGAAGTAATCAAAAAGCTTGTTTGGCAGGCTCCACTGGTAATTCTTACTCAAGGGCTTATCCAAGGAGAAGCCTAAGTCTGCAGCCTGTCCGTATTGCTTCAATGTTGCTAAATCTACACGATCGATGAAACGGATATTGGCATGGTTGGCATACAAAATCTTCAATGCTGGCAGTGCATCGCCAGAACCCACAAAAAGCAAAACTACCGAGCCATCCAAGCTGGCCGCTTCAGCCAGCTCCTCTGCCCCACGCTCCATATTAATGCCAGCACCCTGCATCAACCAAATCACGCCATCCTCCGGTAGACTCAATGCTTGCCTGGCTGTTTTTTGATGCAGATTGGTCTGACCAGCATTACCTTCCTTAGAGAAAGGCAAGCCAGCATCAGGTAGCAAGGGCACATTGCGAATGACATCAAAGGACTGACCGTATTCCTTGAGGTATTGGTTTGCGATGGATGCATTGACCGTCACATGTGCATCTGCACGGGGAATGCCATAGGACTCAACCTGCTTCCAACACCAACGAACCAAGGGTCGCTGACGCAGCTCTGGTGTCCCTAGAAAGTATTCATGGCTGTCATAGATCAAGGGCTTTGATCGGGCATAGGCCAGCAAGGCATTGGGTAGCAAGCTATCCACATCATTGGCAATATAGCAATCTGGATCCAGCTTGCTCAAGCTTCGAAACAAGCGCCATTGGTAAGCTAAATAAAACAGGGGACCCCGGTTGAACCAACAGGTGAAACGCTCAACATCTGCCTCCATGCCTACCGCAACCGGCTCAGGATTGGGGTAGGTTCGGCCGATGAAGGTGATGTCATAGCCCCTGGACTTCCACACCAAGGCCGTGCGCCGGACGCGTTGATCGCTGTGCAAATCGTTGATGACAGATATGGCTATGCGTGGCATGTTGGCTAAGGTAAACCCTTAGGCAAGATTTCCATCGCCCAATCCCCATCCTTGACGACCTTTGTCCACATGGACCCCAAGCACATTGCCATTGCAGATTACCATTACGATTTGCCCAAGGACCGCATTGCGACCAAGGCTTTGGAACCACGCCATGCAGCTAAAATGTTCACGCGGATTCAAGGAAAAACTCAGCATTTTCATGTTGCTGATCTACCTGAAGTCATCCGGGGTATTGGACCCTGTCATGTGGTTTTGAACGAAGCTAAAGTGGTGAAAGCCCGGATGTTTTTCCTGCCACCCAGCGGCATGGGGTCCAAGGTTGAGGTCTTCTACCTTGAGCCTGCTGATCAATCCATTGAGTCAGCCATGCAGGCAACCAAACAACTCAAGGCCTGGGTCAAAGCGAAGCCTGCAAAGAAGTGGAAGACTGACAGCACATTGCACATGGGGGACCAAAACCAACTGAAGGTTAAACGGTTGGCAACGGTGGACGATCGAATTCTGGCAAATTTCACCTGGGACAGTGCCTTGAGCTGGGCAGAGATCTTAGCTGACATTGGTGCCGTCCCTCTCCCACCCTACTTCAATCGACCAGCTGATGAGGTGGATGACGACCGCTACCAAACGGTCTTTGCCTCTGTGGAAGGCTCAGTTGCCGCACCCACAGCAGGGCTGCATTTCAGCGAAGAGCTCATGGGCAATTTGATTGGAGCCCGATTACATCGCCTCACTCTGCATGTTGGCGCAGGCACCTTCATGCCCGTCAGTAGCGAAACCATGGAAGGCCATCCCATGCATGCGGAGACCTTCGTTATGCCTGTTGAAAGCCTGCTTGCATTGACCGATGGTCAACCCATCATTGCCGTTGGAACAACTGCGGCAAGAACCTTGGAATCGATCTATTGGATGGGTGTGGATTTGATGCAAACCGGTCAAGCCTCACTGGACCTCGAACAATGGAGACCCTACCAACAAGCTGGCAATGAGCCTTCCATGAAGGACAGCTTCCAAGCCTTAGCTCAATGGGCCAAGAAGCAGCAGTTGTCCCATGTATCAGGTCGCACGGCATTGATCATAGCACCGCCCTACCGATTCAAAACATTGAACTATTTGATGACCAACTTTCATCAACCACAAAGCACCTTGCTTCTACTGGTTGCAGCGGCCATAGGCCCTCAATGGGCATCCTTTTACCAAGAGGCCATGCAACATGGCTACCGTTTTCTCAGCTATGGGGACAGTCAATTCCTGGAAGTCAATCGCCGCTAACGCAAAAAAAAATGGCGCCCAAAGGGCACCATTTTGATAAGGTATAGCGTGTGGCTTATTCGCCTTCCACGCTGTTCACGTAAAGCACACCAGCTGTGCCATCGAATCGCTCAGACCAAATGACGGTCACAATGTCGTAGCTGTAGTCAATCCCTTGCAAGGCTGACAATGCACCCTTCCAAATCTTGATCTGGATTGGTGTGTATTGTGAACCGAAGATGTCTCCATCAAAGTAGGCCCTACCTAAGGGGTTGATGGTGTCAAGGGTGATACCCCAGTCAAAATCAGCGATGCCTTCAACGGCAGGAATGTCATCGTGCTGGTAGATGTCTCCAGAGGTTACACCAACGGTTGGATCAGTCACAGCCCATGTTGAAGGGGTGTTTCCTGACCCAGTGGTGACCCATGGAACCGTTGAAACTTGGTTCAAATCGACCACTGTGCCACCTATATTGTACTCTTTGGCGTCAATGCCGCTGATTACCATGTAGCTCTGCACGTAGTAGGATGTGGTATTGATTGTCTCAAAGAACTGCACTTTCACATCCACAGTGATGGTGTCACCTGCTGTGTTTTCATGGTGCGTGTGCGCCACGCCAACCGTGGTTGGAGTCACAGACACTGCTGCTGCAACAGGACCGATGATGCTTTGACCCGCATCCGTGTTGTTCACATAGAAGTTAGGGATACCTGATGTTGGGAAAGCCGCATTCAATTTGGTACAAACTGCTGTCTCCAATGCGTCACTTGTGTGAGAAGACAAGGCAACCACGCGCGAACGCTCAGTGTTGTACTTGAGTTCTTCTTGCTTCAATGAAGCTGCACCATTGGGGCAGTACTGACACCATGTGGCTGTGGTCTCAATAAGAAAGGCATTGGACTCGTTGTACACAACCAAATTGTCCGTGATGTACGGCTCGGGGGTTGGTTCAACGATTGGCTTTTTGCAAGAAATGGTCAAACCTATCAAAAGGGTGAGGAAAGCAATTTTTTTCATGCAGCCAAATTACAACGAAAACCCTTTCGATTACAATGGCTTCAGCCAAATTGATACAGGTAAATGGTCTGAGGACCCAGCCAAGTACCGACTGCCTTGAAAACTTCGGTGAATTATCATCCGCTGGCTGGTTTTTTTCAAACCAAAGGGAACATGCCGGACATTCGCTTGCCAGAGGCTTTGGTCGACCAGCCAGACATGGTCCAACCATGACCAACGGTTGCGGTAGATGTAAGTGCCTGGTGGCCCTTTTGCATCGCACACATGCACCCCTTCCCCCTGAAGCCATTGACCCATGGGGCCTTGGGGGTGCTCGTTCATGTCGCCCACAAGACAGTCAACTTGCTCGCATTGCGATAAAATGCTTTGCATGGCATGCAATCGCCTATGGGGACGGGGGTCGCGTTGGGAAGGTAGGTGCAAGAACAGCAAAGTCAGGCTATCGCCACCCTGGCGGCAATAAAAGGTTACCTGCACCGCATCCCTGCTTGGTGACCCCTTCGGTTGCAGCCACGCAACCTGCAAGACCTTGATTCGTTGAGGGTCATACATCACAGCCACATCAATGCCCCTGGCGTCTGGGCTGTCCTGATGCAGAATCCAGTGGGACCATGACAATGGCAGTTTTCGCAGCAAGTCAACCAGAACTTCGGCATTCTCAACCTCAGCAAAGGCCATGATTTCAGGTGGGCGACCCTGAGAAACAGCCATCAAGCCCTGAGCTAATCGCTGCAGTTTGACGTGGTATCTCTGACTTCCCCATTGTTTCACACCCTGCGGGGTGAAGGCCTCATCAGCTACGTTAGGCTGATCAATGGTATCAAAGGCATTTTCAAGGTTCCACCAAATCGCATGAATGCTATCCGTGGATTGCGCGAGCATGACATGGCATGAAAACAGACCGAAAATAAGAAATACCATCCATTGCATGGCGCAAATGACGCCAAGCATCGGGGCTCACATAACGCATGAAACGCTTTTGCTTACTTCATGCGACGCGTCCGGCGATTGCCTTCCGCCTGCTGCTCCATCATGGACTCCATCTTGCTGGCAAATTTAGATTTGCGGCCTCCCTTTGCTTTGGTGACCTCAATCTTCGCGCGAATGGCGTCTTCATTGATGAAGAATTTGCGAATGGCCCACTGCTGGCCAAAGACCAGGATGTTGGACAAGAAATAATAGTAAGACAAGCCAGACGAGTAACTGTTGAACCACACCAAAAGCATGACTGGCATCAAGTACTGAATGACTTTCATCTGCTGCTGCATCATGCTATTGCCAGCTGTGCTGCCTGCAGACATTTGGTTATTCATCTTTGTGTACATGAATGTGGATATTGCCATCAAGATGGTGAAGAGGCTAACGTGATCACCATAAAATGGGATGGTCATTGGCAATTCCATGATGGAGTCATAAGAACTCAAATCATCCGCCCACAAAAAGCCCTGCTGTCGCAACTCAAAACTTGCTGGGAAAAAGCGGAACAATGCAATCAAAATTGGCAAGCCCAACAACTGAGGCAAACAACCTCCCAGCGGATTAACCCCTGTCTTCTGGTACAAGGCCATGGTCTCCTGTTGCTTTTTGGAATCACCCTTATCTGGGTATTTCTCTGCAATGGCATCCATCTCCGGCTTCAGGACTCGCATCTTCGCCATGGATTTGTAGGAAGCAAACGTCAAAGGCGAGAGAATGCCCTTGAAAAAGAGTGCCATGACAAAAATGATGATACCATAACCCAAGCCAAGCCCTTCCAAATAACGGAAGAAGGGCACTACAACGCCCTTAGAAATCCAACCAAAAATGCCCCATCCAAATGGGATGATGTTGCCAAATGTCTCATCCACCTCGCGCAGCATGTCATACTGGTTTGGCATATGCACCCATAAACCTGATGCGCGGATTTCGCCATTGACCGCAGCTAGGCTGACTTTGGAACGAAATGCCCTGGTCCGTGTTGAATCGTTTTGAACCGGTGTTTCTGTGCGCAAATCAACATGGGTGAAATGCTGGTCACAGGTAAAAATGCTTGAAAAGAATTGTTGCTTGTGAGCGACCCAAGACACATTGCTTGCGCTCTCCTGGTCGTCACGACCATCACTCAAGGATGATTCATCACCTTCAGAAGCTTCCCAATAATACGTGGTGGTTGTGGTCACCTCTTGGCTGAAAGCCTTTTCATGGCGAATGCCATCTTGGAACCATGTGAGATCCAATGAACCTTCACTAGGAGACACCAGTGACCATGCCAAACCAAAGCTTTCGCCTAATTCAAATGTCCATGTAGTCTCACCTTGGGTAAGACTGAGGTGATTGCCTTGGTGATCTGCCACAAACAGGCCCTCATTGGCTCCGCCGAGTCGCTGCTGGCGATTGACCAGCATCAAGGGATTTCCCAAGTAATCTCTCTGATCCTTCACCTGAACCTCCACCATTTGAGCGCCGTCATTGGTGAAGACGTAGCGAACCACGTCGTTTTCTAAGGTGTATTCCTCAATAACTATGTCAGCTTGAGCGATTGCCTCATTCGACACAAAATCTTGACCTTGAAGGCTTGCAACATCTGATGTTGATTTGCTGTCAACGGCTGATATGCCCTGATTGGTTACAGGTAGTGCGGCATCACTGATAGCCACCGGCTCTTCAACGGCAACAACCTGCTCAGTAACGACCGGCTCATCGGGTAGATTCTCTCCAGCCCACCAAGTGTAGGCCATGAAAATGACGCCAATTAAAACAAAACCGATGATTTGATTTCGGTCAAATCCTTGCTTTTCCTCCATCATTATTTGGTGGTATTATAGGTCTTTGCTGCCTTGACAAAGTCAACAAACAGTGGGTGTGGGTTGACTACAGTGGATTGGTATTCTGGATGAAATTGAACAGCCAAGAACCATGGATGATTTGGAACCTCAATGATCTCTACCAAGCCAGTTTGTGGATTAATTCCTGATGCCTGCATGCCCGCTGAAGCCAAATCTTCGAGGTAGGCATTGTTGAATTCATAGCGATGGCGGTGGCGCTCACTGATGGAGTCCTTGCCATAAATCTCCTTAGCACGTGAGCCTTCAGATAAAACGCAATCACAAGCACCCAATCGCATGGTTCCACCCATGTTCGTTACTTGCTTTTGCTCAGACATCAGACCAATGACAGGTTGTGCACAGCCTGGTTCAACCTCACTGGAATTCGCTCCCTTTAGCTGTAAAACATTGCGACTGTACTCAATAACCGCAGCCTGCATTCCAAAGCAGATACCCAAGAATGGAATGCCCTGCTCGCGTGCAATACGCACTGCCTCAATTTTACCTTCAAAGCCTCTGGAACCAAAACCGGGCGCTACAAGCACCGCATCCAAACCTTTCAAGTTTTCGCCTGCATTGTCCACGTTCAATGCTTCAGAATGGATCCAACGCACATTCACCTTTACCTCATTTCGAGCGCCCGCATGAATCATGGCCTCAGTGATGGACTTGTACGAATCGTGCAATTCCACATATTTGCCAATCAAACCAATTTCAACCTGTGATTTAGGCTCCATCACACGGTCAACAAAATCTTGCCATTCACGCATGTCAGGCTTGATTTCATCCGAGAGACCCAACTTACTCAACACCACGGCATCCATGTCTTGCTCATGCAATTTCATGGGCACCTCATAAATGCTTTTCGCATCCAATGACTCAATGACCGCACTAGGGGTCACGTTGCAAAACAAGGCCAATTTTTCCCTGACCGATGCATCCAATGCGTACTCAGATCGGCAAACCAAAATGTCTGGTTGAACCCCATTCTCCTGCAAGGTCTTCACAGAATGCTGGGTTGGTTTGGTTTTCAATTCACCGGTGACGCGGAGGTATGGGATCAATGTCAAATGGATGCAGACGCAACGTCCTTCAAGCTCCCAGCGGAGCTGACGAACTGCTTCAATGTATGGCAAGGCCTCGATGTCACCGACTGTGCCACCAATTTCTGTGATCACAATGTCATAATCGCCGCTTTGACCCAGCAGTTGCATGCGATGCTTGATTTCATCGGTGATATGGGGAATCACTTGAACGGTTTTACCAAGGAAATCACCACGGCGCTCCTTGTCGATGACCGATTGGTACACGCGACCAGTGGTGACATTGTTTGCCTGCGATGTGGGTCGATTGAGAAAGCGTTCGTAATGGCCTAGGTCTAAATCGGTTTCAGCGCCGTCATCAGTCACATAGCACTCCCCATGTTCATAGGGGTTGAGCGTACCTGGATCGATGTTGATATAGGGGTCAAATTTTTGAATAGTGACCCGGTAGCCCCTTGCCTGAAGGAGGGTTCCCAATGAAGACGCAACGATTCCCTTACCGAGAGAAGAGGTTACGCCGCCTGTGACAAAGATGTATTTCGTGCTAGAAGCCATGTAAAATTAGGTTCCAGCAAAAGTAGGGTATTAGAAGGCGTAGCCCAACATCAAAGTGGGCATGATTGGCAATTGATTTACCCGCTCTGCCTTTGGGGTGTCATAGTAGAAAATATTGGCGCGATTGTACACATTGGTTGCGGCAAATGACAGATCCAAGACTTGGTGATTGGCCATCTTCCATGACTTACTGATGGTGACATCCATGCGGTGGTAGTCAGGCAAGCGTTGGCTGTTCAAGCCCCCGTAAAGGATGCCCATTTGGCCATTGCTTCGCGGGTAGGTATAGTCCACATAGGGCTGTCCATCAGGCTCAGTGAATGGCAGAAGCTCGTAGTAGCCCTTGATGGGCGTGAAGGGGAAGCCTGAGCCATAGTTCCACCGAAGGTTGAACACCCAATCCTTGTCCGTCGTATAGGACACAACCATGTTGGCATTGTGGCGGCGATCATAATGTGGGGGGTAGTCAACCACGCCATCAAAACGGGTCACCTTGCCATAGGAGTAAACAGTCCACAGGTACCAATGCTTGTCTTCATAGGTTAGCAGAAAATCCAAGCCCTTGGCCATGCCCGATTCCACAATGAAATCTTTTTTAAGCAATTCAGGCTCGTCAGCATAGGCTGGGATGTCATCGTAAAGCTTGTACCGGTTGATGTTGGTTATCTGATTGAAGCGCTTTGCGTAGGTCTCAACTTCCAAGGTCCATCGATCGGTCAAATTGGTCTCCATCCCAAGCACCACATGATCAGCTGTTTGCAATTTATTGTGGAGCAACTGACCATCAAACTGTGAGGGCAGATCGGTATCACCACTGAGAAATCCATAAAACAAGTTGACCACATCTCGGTCAGAATTGGCTGCAACCAAGTTCTGTGAGTACTTGCCTGCAGATGCCTTCAACCTGAAATTCTCTGTCACATTCACTTTGGCGCCCAATCGAGGCTCCACGCGAGTGATAGCTAATGATCCGTAGTTATGGACGCGAAGTCCTGGCTGAATCAGCCATCGACCAATTTCCATCTTGTAATCCATGTATGCAGCCAGTTCAGGGGTGTTTTCCAGCTGCTGGAATTGGCGACCAACGGTATTGGTGTATTGGTAATCCGTGCGGTAACCAATGAATTCCAAGCCATATTGAAATTCATCGTGATCCCGAAGCAAATAGGTGAAATCTAGCCCACCATTGAATCCAGATATCTCACTTTCCCTGGGACGATTTTCTAATTCCGTGCTTAGAATTTTGTAGCTACTTGTTGCCAAATGCCCCTCGATCAACGTGGCAGATGATGGCGGAACAATCAAGAATTCAGCACCTTGACCCACGGCATGCCAGGAGATAGACTTGTCGCCCGAAAAGCTAACCGCATCATTGAAGTCAAAGCCATAAATATTGAGTTTGCTTCCACCATCAGCTTCAATCGTGTACTTCATATACAGATCCTCAAACTGGAAAGGAATGCCACCATACTGAGTGGATGCATGGGGGTAGATGTATGGTGCAACCTTGTCTAGGTAGGATTTCTTGGTGGAAATCATCAAGGAACTGGGTGCCAGGCCTTGATCATTGGACTCGCCGATGGGCAATTCCAACAACAACTTTGCCATGTAGGTTGAAGCTGTCACCTTACCGGCAATGCGTTCGCGATTGCCCGTACGGGTTTTAATGTCCATCACCGAGGAGGTCCGGCCACCATATTTGGCTCCGAATCCCGCCGTGTAAATGTCTGCCTTTTGCAAAATATCTGTGTCAAATACAGAGAAAAACCCAATGCTATGAAAGGGGTTGTACAGTATCATCCCATCGAGCTTGATGAGGTTTTGTATGGGTGCGCCACCGCGGATGTACAATTGCCCTCCTTGGTCACCTGTCGTTATGACACCAGGTAAAACTTGCAAAGCGCGAACCAAATCAGGCTCACCGCCAATGGAAAAGGTGCCAATGGTTTTAGGGCTCAATTGAATCGATGCCGTCGCAACCTTTGTTTGCTGCTCTTGCCGTTTAGCATTCACAACAACACCAAGCAATTCAATGGTGGACTCTTCCATCAGGAAGCGCTCAAAGCTGGCACGTGCATATCTCACATCAATCTTCCGGGTTTGTTTGGCATAGCCAACCCGCAGAACTTCTAGTGTTTGTTCGCCGACCGGCGCATCATTGATCTGAAAAAAACCATCACCATTGGTGAAGGCTTTTAAGTCATGCCCTTGCAGCTTGACTTCCGCATACTCCAATGGCACTTGGCTTCCTCTCTCAAGCACATAACCGCGAATAGTTGAGGCCTGACCCATGACCTGCATGGCCATGAGCATCGTTAGGCAATTAAGCCAGAATCTTGAAGAGTAATTCATGTAAAATGCTTGAATCATTGAGGTGTGGAGCGCCCATGCCCTTAGATTGGCCATCAGCGGTGCGAAGGTAACCGATGATGCGCTGCAATTTTGCCTGAGTGTAATTCTGTGCCACCAATGCCACATCCCTCAGGGCCCACTCAGACATATTCAATGCCTTGCAGGCATGACTGGCTTGTTTATTTGTCAAACTGCTGTAGGCATAGGCCTTGGAAAAGGTTGAGAACAGCAGGCCAATGGTCAGCACCAACGGCTGCTCCTTGCTGTTTCTAGCCATGCTTTTTGCGATGCGGTAAACCTTGGGGTGATCTTTCGCTGCCAAGGCCTTGATCAATTCAAAATTGTTGTACGTCTTACTGATGCCTGTGTGGCGTTGTACAACGTCTGCATCCACCTTGCCTTCCGCCCCTAAAAGGCCACGGTATTTCTCAAGCTCCATGCGTACCCGACTCAATTTACTGCCCATGGTCTCTGCCATCAATGCAGCGGCCTTGGGACTGATGTTTAAATCCAATAAACGGGCTTGATTAGCTATCCATGGTGGCAATTGGTGGTCTGCAATGGCTTTGGTCTCTACATAAACAGCTTGTTCACCAGCCTGCTTCAATGCCTTGTAAAGGGCGCGGCGTTTGTCCAATTTTTTTTCACTGAGGGCAATAGCAAGGATCGTGCTCGGTTGAGATTGCTCCACATAGGTCGCTAAATCATCCAAATCTCTCACGTGCTGAGCCTCCTTCACTAAGACTACTGTGTATTCAGCCATCATGGGGTAGCGTTTTGCCTCAGAAGCAATGCTACTTGCGTCGGTTTCCTTCCCGTACAGGATGCTTAGGTTAAAATCCCTCTCCCCTTCACCTAAGACATGATCAGCCAGGTGATTCAAGGCCTCATCACCCACAAAAGGTTCCTCACCACCAAAGACATAAATCTGTCGGTAGCGACCTTGTTTGAGCTCAGTCAGCAGTTGATCTCCTTTTGCAATCATGTTGGCAAAACTATCACCTGTGATGGTATGGTTCGTTATGAAGAATGGTCATGCAGCGATAACATTGCTCAAGGAATATCAATCGAACCATGTCATGGGTGAATGTCAATGGACTCAACCCTAGGGTAGCAGCTGCCATGGCACGGAATTCTGGAGAAAACCCATAGGCATCGCCCACGGCAAACACCAATCGCTTGGGGCCTGCATTCATCCATTTCTGCATCTGTCCTGCCAATTTCACGCTGTCATGCAAGGCGCCTTTTTCATCCAATAGCACCAAGGTGTCCCCTGGCTTTAGGTATTTCAGCTGAGCATCTCTGCTCGAAACAACCTTCATGGAGGTTTTTAAATAGCGTTGAAGACGGCTCAGGTAGGTATCCATGCCTTGCTGTATCAAGTCATCACCCGTTTTTCCAATAACCAACATCACAATCTCCATGCCTTGCCTTTCTTTGTGACAAGTTTACGCCATAGCCTCATTTGATTTGAAAGATCTCTTAGAATTTATCACAGAATCAACTCATGGACCGCAAAAGGGGCATGGGAGCTGGAGTGACAACGCATAACCTGGATGAAGCCAATCAAACCCTGAACAATGCCAAACAACCGTCCTACACATTGACGATCGGCGTAAAGCAGAAGCCCGTAGCAACCCCAATAGTGCTACCTTGCTTGCTTATGCACAACGTGGCGTGGATTATTTGCCTATGAATTTCAAAGCAACATGCAAGGACTGACGCGCCTACTTAAGAAGATTCCATTTTATGATGGCTTGACCATGCATGACGTGGCCGTGTTTTACTGGCATGGCTTGTACGAAGGCTCTGTGACAAGCCGTGCAGCATCCATCAGTTTCTCCTTCTTTCTTGCCCTGTTTCCTGGGGTGATTTTTCTTTTCACATTGATTCCCTTCATTCCCATTGACGGATTTCAAGTGGAGCTGTTCAGCTTGTTGAAAGACATCATGCCACCAGACAGCTTTGAGGCCACCCACAAAATCATCATGGACATCTTGACCATTAAGCGAGGCAACTTACTGTGGGTTACAGTTTTAGCTACATTGGCTTTTGCGACCAATGGCACATTATCCCTCATTGGCAACATGGCATTGACTGTGCACAACATCCAAGTCAGGGCTTTTTGGGGTCAATACGTTGCCGCATTGGTACTGACAATCATTCTAGCTTTGATCTTGATAGCAGGCATTTCCATGATCATTTTCTCCTCTGCTGTCATCAATGACCTCATCCCGATTTCCTTCCTTGGGCTATCCAATGACACGGCCGTGAGTCTGAGCAGAGATAGCATCTTGGTTGCATTGATTCTGATTTCAGTTTCCTTGCTTTTTTATTATGGCCCAACAAAAAAAGCTCTGTGGCGCTTGATTTCACCTGGCTCTATCCTTTCAACTTTGCTGATTATTTTAAGCACAAGTCTTTTTGGCGAGTACGTTTCAAGCTTCAATACCTACAATCAATTCTATGGCTCTATTGGCACGTTGATGGTGATTCAATTGTGGATTTATATCAATGCCATTGTCCTGATTGCTGGGTTTGAATTCAACGCCAGTGTTGCCGTTGCAAAAAACCGCGTAAATTCATCCCCAGAAACAAACAAGACATAACACTATGAAACGCATCCTATTATTGGCCACAATGGCCCTCTTTACATTCCAATCCCAAGCACAAAGCACTAATGATATCACTGGCACTTGGTGGACCTACCACGATGACAAGAAAAGTGGCCAAGTGGAAGTTTACAAATACAAAGACAGCTACCGCGGCCGTATCATCCATGTGGTTGACAACAAAAACCCCGATGGCACATCTCCCAAGCTGGACAACTTCAATCCTGATGAGTCCAAGCGTTCAAGGGTTATTCAAGGCATGCGTGTCCTGATTGACATGCGATGGGATGCTGATGACAAAGAATGGTCCGGCGGTCAGATCTATGACACAAAATCTGGCAACACCTACGATTGCTATGCTTATTTGCAAGAGGATGGTTCCTTGTACTTCAAGGGCTACCTGCTAGGCATACGGCTCATTGGTCGATCTACCTCTTGGACCCGAGTGGAATAAACGGACCAACACCGATTAACAAGCGCCCATCAGCAATGACTGGGCGCTTATTTTTGTCTACCATGTCAGAACTTAACCTTCCGCATTTCTTTATTCTAGGCGCGCCCAAGTGTGGCACCACATCATTGGCTGCCTACCTAGCGGATCACCCCAAGGTCTATTTCAGCCAACCCAAGGAGCCCAATTACTTCAATATGGACTTCAGCGAGTCACATCGCAAATTTCACAGCTTGGACAGCTATGCCAATGCATGCTTTCCTGCGGCATCCAAAGACCTGCTACGGGGTGAAGCCACTGTCTGGCATTTGGTCTCTGATGTTGCCATTGAAGAAATTCTTAAGGCCGTTCCACAGGCACGCTGTATTGTGATGCTGAGGGACCCCAAGGAACTCATCCCATCCTTGCATGCCACACTGCTCAGGGCACTGACTGAAGACGTCTATGACGCACACCAAGCCTTCCTGCTGCAAGACCAACGGCGTCAAGGCAAGCACATTCCGGCCACAAGCCGCAATTTGCATCAGTTGCTTTACACTGAGGTGGCAAGCCTTGGCAAGCAAATGCAACGCCTACAATCTTTGGTGCCTGAAAATCGGATCCACTGCATTTGGTTTGATGACTTCAAGGCCAGCCCTAAAGCAGCTTATGAATCAACGTGTGGCTTTTTAGGCATTCAGCCCGAAGCTATTGAAACCTTCAGCAATCACAACCCAAGAAAGGTGATTCATGCCAAATGGCTGGCGTGGGTGATTGGTCGCTTGAGCCAATCCAAATGGATTAGGAAAACCAAGCAATCCTTGGGATTCACGATGGGCAAAGGCCCGTTGAGCACCCTGAGTCAATTGAACAGCAAGGAGGTCGCATCTGAAGGAATCAGTTCGACTTTTCAAGCGGACATCAAAGAGGCCCTCAGTGAAGATGTGGCATTGTTGGCTTCATTGACCGGTCGCAACCTGGATCACTGGTTGTAGGCTGCCATCAAGGCCTGACCCACAGAAGACGCATCAAAGGCTGAAAAATCGAGGGCATCATTCGCCACCGCTATGGGCTGTTGCCACAATTGCTCCACGGCATCCGCAAAACCCTCTGCCGTCAAAGGTGTCAGCAAGCCAGTTCCTGCATGAATCCAATTTTGGAAGGCTGGAATGTCACTGGCAATCACAGGCAAACCACTTGCCAAGGCTTCCAACACCACAATACCAAAGGTTTCTGTTAAACTTGCCTGAAGCAGCATGTCAGATTGGCGATACCTCAAGGCCAATGCCTCTGAATCGAGGGCACCGTGCCAGGTGACCTGCACAGATCGACTGTTTGCCAGTGCCTGAAGCGCCTGCAAACGATCGCCTGCACCCACATGGTGCAAATGCCATTGCACCGATGGATGGCGTTGATTCAAGATGGCAAGGGCCTCAATCAACAGATCAATGCGCTTGATGTGCTTGTTGGCTTCAATCAAACTGGCCACTGTCAATAGGTTCACCTCGGCTGCCTGAGCCTGCTTATGGCGTTTCTCATGGGTGAAGGCCTCCAAATTGACCACATTGGGGATGACGGTGATTGGGGCAAGGTTCTCGATTGTTGCTCGAAGGTCATTAGCAAGGTGTTCACTGACTGGGAAAATGGCACGCGCCTTGGCGTAGGTGGATCGGATGGATGGCCCTTTGAACCAATGTGTTGACGCCGTGGTTGCCTTGGACCAATGTTCCGTGATCCAATACGGGCAAGACCAACGACCCGCCAGATGCCTGGTCAAGCTACCCGCAGGGTAGACCACATGACCATGCAGGGATGTCGGTTGATCATAACCCTGACGCGCATAAGATTTGGCAACAATCCAAGCAAGCAAAGCGGGCATGTGCAAGAGCCATTGCCAAAACACGGATCGGATCTCCAGCACCAGCAACCCATCCCCCTGATCTTTCAGGTTGATTGTCAGGCAACGCGATGCAGGGGACACATCAACAAACAAGAGCCTGCAAGAGGGTTGTCTTGCCTTGAAGGCCTTCCAATGGGCATCAATGAACGTCCCGCGAACCGGGTGATTCACATCGGGAAACCAGGTCGTAATCCACAGCATCATGATCGCAATGGATTGATTCGACGAATCATGGCATTCACATCAGGAGCCAGCTTGAAGCCGTACAGGGCAATCACAAACCACAACAACCCCAACAACCAATGGAGCCCCATTGTCATCCAGGTTGCTAGCGTCCACAATTGGTCAGGCAGCACCTGCGCTTGTCCCCATGCCAACCAGACCACTAGCCCGAGCAAAGTCCATGCAAAGGCAAGCATGAAGCGTGCGTCCATCCACACATGACCGGACAGCCGGTACAAAGCCACCAACTTCAAGGCATTGTAGCTGAGCACTGCAACAAAAAAGACCTGCGACGCCCCAACAACCCCGTGATCGGGAATCCAATAATAGCCCAGCCCAAAGGCGACTGCAAGCATCAATCCATTGGCAAACAAGCCCCAACGGTAGAGTTTGGATGTCACCAAAACCAAGCCGGATGGCCCGGTGATTACATGGATTAACTGTGCCGCTGAAACCCACAAAACAGCCGACTCACCACCCTGGTAAGCTGGGGGAAGCCAGGCAAACATCCATGGGGCGATGGTGAGGACCATGAGGAAGATGAAGGAAGACAACATCCATTGACTGGCAAGCGATCGCAAACCAAGCGACTTGAGTTCTTCCCAGGATTCATCTGCAACCAATTTAGCAATGATGGGTCGCAAAGAGGCATTCATTGCCTTCATGGGAATTGCCACAACGATCCCAAAGTTGAAGGCAATGGCGTAATGTGCCACGGCAACCATGCCAAGCCACGCGCCAATCATCAAGATATCCAATTGGCCAAATAGCATCGCGGCAACAGAGGTCAGCACCATGGTCAATGCATAGGTTACAATAGGCTTTACCGCCACGGTCTCTTGACTGGCGGGCGGCAAGGTTTTCAGGGCGCGATGCCCCACCCAGATAGCCTGCAACAAGAAGCTGATGACGATTCCTGCAATCATTTGCTGGAAATCCAAGACGCCAAACATGGTTAGCAATAGCAAAATGCTGATGCTCAATTTCCTGCCACTGTCCTTGAGGACGTAAGGCAGAATAACTTCCTGGCGATGGATCAGTTGAGAAGCGTAGAGCTCGAAGAACACATAGGCTGCGACCAAGAGCCACATCGCTCCCACCATGGTCTCTGGCCAGTCTCCAAGGGTGCCCTGTGCAAGCAGTTCTTCGCCTTGCCAGTAGGCCAACAAGAGCAAGGATAACAAGGTCCATGCCATCAAATCTCTGCCCAATTTCAGCAGGTGCCTGTGGCTTCCCTGGGGGACCTTGGGCAACCAAGTCACCATGGCCTGCGGCCAGCCCCAGTGGGCAAAGGCACCAACAATCATGGCCGTAGAAATCATCCATCGGACAACACCCATATAACCTGGGTCATCGGGGAATGTCATGGGAAACAGCACAAAGGCATTCAATGCCCCCAAGAGGGTTCCAACATAGCCAGATAGCATGATCCAGCCAGACTGCTTTGCTACGATACCCATGATGACAAATCCAATTGAGGGAATAACGTTTGAAGTGCTTGCACGTCCTCTGTGTAGGCGGCTTTAACTTGACTCAGCAACTCAAGCTCTTCCAGATTTTTTTCTGGCATTCGACCTGCATTGAATCGCAAGTACAAGGGAAGCAAAGCCTCCTGAACACCATGAGGGATGAAGCGCTGCAATTGCAAACCTAACCGGTGCAACACCTTGCTTTTGATGGCCACCGTCGCATTGTGCTGAACAAAATCGTAGTGCTGATAGAATGCCCCATCCAGACCAAGAAAATTGGCCATAGATGCCATGGCATCTGCCGGATTGCTAACCAGGTTCTCAAACGTGTCGACATGCACATGCTCCTCACCCAATGCATCAATCCATGGCTTGAGGTAGTTGGCGTAACGGCCGTGGCTTAGTAGCTGGGGGTCTGAGGCATAGATTGCCCAGCTTGTGGTGATTCGCTTGGTCCGATGGCGCTCAAAACGGTACTGACTGTAGAGCCTGGCACCTGGCTCTCGCAAAAGAAAAATGACCTTTGGCGGACCAGGCAAGGCAGGAATGTGCTTCAAGGCATTGTGCTGGTAGATGTAGGCAGCCGTGGCCTCCATGCAGAGCTGACCAGGCTTGCGCCCCTTGAAGTAGGAGGCGTAGGTTGACAAATCATGATCAATCACATTGGCCTGTCGATTGAAGCGACTGACTTGGTCTGCAAAGAAAAAAGTTTCCTTCACTGGGGAGGCGTAAATGTCCGGGTGTGCCGCTAGCCAGAAATACACTGAACTGGTACCCGATTTGGGCGCGCCGGCCACAATAATCTGGGGTAATTCAAGGGCTTGCATCTGAGAGCCAAATTAAGGTGTTTTTCTTCGTAACATTGCCTTCAACCTTAACTCATCTCGCATGTCTCTTTTCCAACGCGACAACTTGACGTCCTGGCTCTTGCCTATCGCAGTCCTTTTCACAGCTGTTGTCATTTATTTCTATCCCGTCATCCTTGGCGATCAGGTGATTGCACAAGATGACATCATGATGGGGTTGGCTAAAGGCAAAGAAATTGTTGATCACCGAGAAGCTACCGGTGAAGAGCCCCTCTGGACCAACAGCATGTTTTCCGGGATGCCAACTTTTCAAATTTCCACCGAATACCCCAACAACTGGCTGAGCCATTTGCAGGGATTCATGTCCACTGTGATGATCAAACACAATGGCATCTACATCATCCTTTCATTGATGATTGGGTTTTTTGCCTTGATGCGCAGTGAAAAAGTGCGACCTGAACTTGCCACCATCGCAGCCTTAGCCTTTGGCTTCTCAGCCTTCTTTATCATCTCTCTTGCCGCAGGCCACAATGCGAAAATCCGTACAGCAGCCTACATGGCGCCCCTAATCATGGGCGTGCTTCTCACTTACAAGGGCAAGCATCTGGTTGGCTTTGCATTGACCGCGCTTTTCACAGGCTTGAGCATTCATGCCAACCACTTTCAGATCACCTACTACACGGCCATCCCTATTCTGGCTGCTGTCATCACCTATGGCGTCATCCGCTTCAAGGCAGGAGAGAGCCGATCATGGGTCAAGCAATCCTTCATCTTGTTGGCCGCTGCCGTTTTAGGTATTGGTCCCAACATTGGCAACCTCTGGTCTTCATCTGCTTACACGGAAGCCTCCATGCGTGGCGGCCATTCTGCCTTGGTTGAAGACGAGGGCACCGGTGGACTGGACTTTGACTATGCCATGAGCTGGTCTTATGGGCCTGCTGAAACGCTCAACTTGATCATCCCTAATGCCACGGGCGGTGGCGCAAAACAAAGCTACCCTGACAGCAAGCTCCATGAACTCCTGGTGAACAATTTCCGTTCTCAAGGCATGGGCAAACCCCTGGCTGAAAAGCAAGCTGAACAAGTGGTTGGCCAAGTGCTCTACTTTGGTGACCAATCCCTTGTCAACGGTGCTTACTATGTGGGCGCAGCTGTCTTCCTCTTGTTTCTCATTGGGCTATTCGTGGTCCGAGGTGCTACCCTATGGCTTGCTGTAGGCAGCTTGCTATTGGTGTTATTGATGGCCTGGGGTAAGCATTTACCAGGTTTCAACGGGTTCCTCTTTGACCACATGCCATTGTACAACAAGTTCCGTGTGCCATCCATGGTGCTTGTCGTGGCTTTCATGGTCATTCCATGGATTGGATTCAAAGGCTTAGAAGGCCTGCTTAATATGGACAAGGCCAAGGCCTTAACAATTTTGAAGCGAAGTGGCCTGATCGCTTTGGGTCTCTGTGGCGTTATCTACCTCTTTGGCGGCGTGATCATGGGCTTGGACGGTTCCAATGATGCTTATTGGGCTAGCAAAGGCCTACCGATGGACATCGTTCTGGATGACCGGTCTGGCCTGATGAAAGCTTCAGCATTGCGCTCACTGATGATCATGGCAGCTGCCTGGTTGGTGATATTCCTTCACCAACGCGGCACATTGAAAACACCCCTGTTCATTGCAGCGCTTGGCTTGATCGTTGTTGGTGACTTGTGGTCCTTTGACAAGGACCAATTAGGTCATGAGGACTTCATCACACAGAAGGATGCCAATGCGCGTCTGCAGGCCACAGCAACTGACTTGTTCATCCTCAAGGATGCCGACCCGCATTACCGTGTGCTGAACACCACAGTCAACCTCACAAGTGACTCTTACACTTCTGCCCATCACAAATCCATTGGTGGCTACCACGGAGCCAAATTGGCCCGCTACCAAGACTTGATTGCAGGGCCTATGTCTGCAGGTAAACTGCCAATCTTTGGGATGCTGAATGCCAAATGGTTCATTGTCTCTGATGGCCAAGGTGGCAACCGTGCGGAGCTGAACCCCGAAGCTTGCGGTCATGCCTGGTTCCCCACAGAAATACGGGTGGTGGATGGCGCCAACGAAGCCATGGATGCCATCAGCGCAGAAGGTTTCAACCCTAAGACCACTGCCATTGTTGAGTCTGACATGATTGACCCTGAAGATGCTGGCAGCTATGCAGCAACACTTCGTTCAGCAACTGACAGCTCTTTTGAAGCAAGCATTGACATCGTTAAATACGCTGCCAATGTCTTGACCTACCAGGTGAAGAACCTAAGCGAGGACCGCTACGTGCTTTTTTCAGAGGTCTTCTACCAGGCGCCAGGTCAGGTATGGACATTGACTGCAGACGGTGTTGATCTTGACATCTTACGCGCCAATTACATCCTTCGCTCTGCCGTGATTCCTGCGGGAACCAAGGAACTGGTTTTTGCCTTCCATCCTGAGACTTACCGCAAAGGGGAAAGCGTCAACTTGCTGTTCAGCATACTCCTTTTGCTCACCTTATTGGGTGCTGGATGGGCTGAACTCCGCGCAAAGCAAGACTGACATGAAACTGCTTGTCATCTCCTACTATTGGCCGCCTGCGGGTGGTCCGGGGGTGCAGCGATGGCTCAAGACAGCCCTTGCACTGCAAGATCAAGGGCATGACGTTGAGGTGTTAACCGTTGACCCAAAGGCAGCAACCTATCCTCTGAAGGACATGAGCTTGCTGAAGGAAAGCGAATCCCTCACCGTTCATCACAGTGGTGCAACGGATTGGTTCAAGCGCTACCAACAACTGACCCGGCGCAAAGAGGTTCCCTTCAGTGGCTTTGCCAATCAAGCAGGCACGCCTGGCCCCTTGCAAAAGTTGTCACGCTTCATCCGGGGCAACTGCTTTTTGCCTGACCCAAGAAAGGGGTGGAACAAGCAAGCCACTGCTCTAGCCAACAAGCTATTGCAGTCCAAGGACTGGGATCTCATCATCACCACGGGACCGCCCCACTCCACCCATTTAATCGGGCAAACTCTGCAAAAAACCCATGGCATCACCTGGTGGGCAGATTTCAGGGACCCTTGGACCGATATCTACTATTATGATCAGTTCTACCCCACCCAGTGGGCCAGAAAAAAAGACATGGCCATGGAGCAATCTGTGCTCAGTCAAGCAGAGCGTATCCTATGTGTCAGTGAGGATTTGAAGCGATTACTCAGCAGTAAAGTCAAGCGATCCAGTGATGATTTTCACATCATGCCTAACGGCTACGACCCTAAAGACTTCAGCGACACAGCCAGTCAGCCAAGCAATGAGGCCTTCACCCTGGCATACACTGGCACATTGACCCTGCAATACCCTTTAGATGCACTCTACAAAGCCATACAAGGGGTGATCGATGCCAGTCAAGCCATCAATTTGGTTATAGCGGGTCGTCCCGCCAAAGAATGCGTTGACCAATTGGAGCAGATGGCAAGGGTATCCAAGGGGTTATTCAGCTTCAAGGCACTGGGCTACTTGCCCCATGCAGAATCTGTCAAAGTGCTGGAACGTGCAAATGCTTTGCTTTTGCTGATTCCTGATTTGCCCAACAACAAAGGCATTCTTACAGGTAAATTGTTTGAATACATCGGCTCAGGTCGACCCATATGGGGGTTTGGGCCAGATGGTTCAGATGCACAAGCTATCCTTGACAAGGTCAACGCAGGCAAGCTCCATGAGGATCCCAACAAGGCCAGTCAACAATTGCTGTCATGGATGCATGACTGCCCGAGTGGCGCAAGCCAATCAGACAAAAAAGCCTACACCCGAGCCGGTCTGGCAAAGGCCTTGATGGCTTAACAGATTGAGAGAATGCTACCTTGAGAGGTAGTAGTTCCTTTCAGAATAAATCTTTCGGAAGAAGGGATCTTTGAGGTCCTTGATGAAGTGGATCGCCTCGCCTGTTGATTTCATCTGTGGCCCTAGAGTCTTGTTGACATTAGGGAATTTATCAAAGCTGAACACGGGAACCTTGATGGCATAACCATCCAAATGGGGTTTGAAATTGAAGTCCTTCACTTTCGCCTCACCCATCATCACCTTAGCTGCCGCATTGACATAGGATTCACCGTAGGCCTTGCAAATGAAGGGCACGGTGCGTGAAGCCCTAGGGTTGGCTTCAATGATGTAAACGACTTCATCCTTGATGGCAAACTGTATGTTGATCAAGCCAACGGTACCTAAAGCCATGGCAATGGTCTCCGTGTGCTCACGGATTTGATCCATCACCAATTCTCCCAAATTGAATGGTGGTAAGGTGGCATGGGAATCCCCTGAATGCACCCCGCAAGGCTCAATGTGCTCCATCACACCAATGATGTAAACATCTTCCCCGTCACAAATGGCATCGGTCTCTGCTTCAATGGCCCCATCGAGGTATTGGTCTAACAAGACATTGCCATCAAAATTCTTGAACAATTCCACCACATGGGTTTCCAATTCTTCATCGTTAATGACAATCTTCATGCCTTGACCTCCCAGGACATAGGATGGACGAACCAAAATGGGGTAACCCAACTTTTCTGCAACCAACCGCGCTTCATCCGATTTTTTAATCACATCAAACTCAGGGTAGGGAATGCCTAGGTCCTTCAAGGTGTTTGAGAAACGGCCGCGATCCTCTGCAAGATCCAAGGATTCAAAATTGGTACCAATGACCTTGATGCCAAACCGCTCCAGCTTCTCTGCCAGCTTCAATGCGGTCTGCCCGCCAAGCTGTACAATAACCCCCACGGGCTTTTCATGCCGGATGATGTCGTAGATATGCTCCCAAAACACCGGCTCAAAGTAGAGCTTGTCTGCGGTGTCAAAATCGGTGGACACCGTTTCAGGGTTGCAGTTGATCATGATGGTCTCATAGCCACATTCTTTAGCTGCCAGGACACCGTGAACACAGGAGTAGTCAAATTCAATGCCTTGACCAATGCGGTTGGGACCTGATCCCAAGACAATGATTTTCTTTTTGTCACTCACCTCAGACTCGTTCTCTGCAAAGGGCTCACCCCCAGCAAGGGTCATTGGCATTTCAAACGTGCTGTAGTAATACGGCGTTTGTGCAGGGAATTCAGCAGCACAGGTGTCCACCAATTTCCATACACGTTCAATGCCCATACCTACACGCAAGTTGTGAATGTCACTTTCCAAGCAATGGGTCATGTGAGCAATCTGGCGATCAGCAAAGCCTTTCATCTTTGCGTCCAAAAGAAGCTCCTTGGGCAAATTGGCCAGGGCATGGCCTTCAAGTCGGGTTTGTGTTTCAACCAAAACCTCGATTTGCTTCAAGAACCACATGTCAATCTTGGTGATTTCATGGATTTTCCGCAAGGCAATACCCATCTGCATGGCATCGTACAAAACAAAGATGCGATCCCACGAGGCGTGCTCCAGTTTGTGAAGAATGATGGCTTGATCTCGCAACCCTTTGCCATCAGCACCTAAACCATTGCGTCTTATCTCCAAGGACTGTACCGCTTTGTGCAAGGCTTCCTGAAAGGTTCTGCCAATACCCATCACTTCACCCACGGATTTCATTTGCAAGCCCAAGCGGCGATCTGCGCCTTCAAACTTGTCAAAGTTCCAACGGGGGATTTTAACAATCACATAATCCAAGGTTGGCTCAAAGTAAGCCGTGGTGGTTTTGGTGATTTGGTTGTTGAGTTCATCCAAGGTATAACCGATGGCTAACTTGGCTGCTACTTTCGCGATAGGGTAACCTGTTGCCTTGGAGGCCAGTGCTGAGGATCGAGACACCCTTGGGTTGATCTCAATGGCAACAATGTCCTCGTTTTCATCAGGGCTCACAGCAAATTGTGCATTGCATCCACCAGCAAAATTGCCAATCGAACGCATCATCAAGATGGCCATGTCACGCATGCGTTGGTAGGCCGTATCACTCAATGTCATGGCAGGAGCCACGGTGATGGAGTCTCCTGTGTGAATCCCCATGGGATCCATGTTTTCAATGGAACAAATGATGATGACATTGTCATTTTTGTCGCGAAGCAGTTCCAGTTCGTACTCTTTCCAACCCAACAAGGCCTTGTCAATCATCACTTCATGCACGGGACTTGCTTCCAATCCACGATGCAAAGAATCCTCAAATTCCTCCTTGTTCCAAACAAAGGAGGCGCCCGTTCCAGCCAGCGTGTAGGAAGGTCGAACACATAGGGGAAAGCCAAATTCTTGTGCAATCTCCTGGCCATTCAAGTAGCTCTTAGCAATTCTTGAAGGCGCTACACCCACGCCAATTTTAGTCATCAATTGCTTGAACAGTTCACGATCTTCAGTGACATTGATGGCATCGATGTCAACACCTATGATTTCAACGCCGTATTTTTCCCAGACGCCTTGGCTGTCTGCTTCAATGCATAGGTTCAATGCTGTCTGGCCACCAACCGTTGGTAAAACGCAATCGATGTCTCGCTCGTTCAAAATCTTTTCAATGGATTCAACATCCAAAGGCAGCAAGTAAATGTGGTCTGCAACCACCTCATCGGTCATGATGGTCGCGGGATTGGAGTTGATCAATGAAACCTCAATGCCTTCCTCACGAAGGGATCTAGCCGCTTGAGATCCAGCGTAATCAAATTCACAAGCCTGTCCGATGACGATGGGTCCGCTACCGATAATGAGGACAGATTTGATGTTGGTGTTGCGTGGCATAGTCTTAGGTTCCTTCAAAAATCGGTTGCAATGGGTGTATCACCAAATGTGAGCGCAAAAAAAAGGTGCTGCAACAGCAACACCTTCAAAGTCGTTGAATTCTGACGCATTAGCCTTTGTGGCTGCCTGCGTGAGATACTGTCAATTGTGAACGCCCTTTGGAACGGCGACGTAGAATAACGCGACGGCCATTGGCTGAACTCATGCGCTCACGGAATCCGTGTTTGTTCTTGCGCTTGCGATTGGAAGGTTGGTAGGTGCGTTTCATGACAGCTTTATTTCGGGCTGCAAATATAGGCAGAGATTTTAGGTTTCCACAAGGAATTCAAAGAAATATTCACCCAAGTGAACTGGACCAATCCCATCCAACCCAATATTCCCAGCAGTCATTGCTGCATGAAAGCGTGGATGGCCCTATTTTAGCTTCATGCTTAGCCCACAACATGTTTGGATCACAGGCGCCAGCTCCGGCATAGGCGCTGCCCTGGTTCACGCCTATGTCGACAAAGGGTGGCATGTGATTGCCACAGCCCGAGGGAAAGAAGCCCTCGAAGCTGTCGCACAGAATAGCTCAAAACCTGACCATGTACACCTACTGACGGCTGACTTGATGGACATGGATGCCTTACCAGCTCTTGTGCAGTCCGCTTGGGACACCTGTGGTGGTATTGACCTCGCCATATTCAATGCTGGCATTGCCCAATGGGGAACTGCAGTCAGCAGCCTGCAAGCGGTAGATGACCATGTCCTTACCCTGAATTACCGATCTCCCGTGGCATGCATCAAAGCTTTGTTGCCTAAAATGCAGCAGGTCGCCCATGGCCGAATTGCTGTGGTATCAAGCATCGCTGGCTTGTTTGGCCAAGGCCACCTGGCTGCTTATTCCGCAAGCAAGGCTGCACTCACCGTGTACATGGAGTCCTTGAAGGAGGAAGTTCACCTGAGCCCCATTCGGGTCCATGTGGCATCACCAGGCGTGATTCGAACAGGCATCATGTCTCGTGGGTTGAATGCCGATGGTGAACTGATGCGAAACCGAGACCCTTCAGGTCGATCTGGCATCCTGCCAGCCGTTGCCGCATCAAAGATTCAACGCCTGTGTAGCAGCCGTAGATTTCACCTAATTATTGCTAGCCCCGCCGAACGATTGGGGTTATTTTTGCACCATTGCTGCCCTCGTCTGTTCTATTTCCTATTGCGACGCAAATCATGATCATCAACCCATCGGTTCACGCCAACCTCACGGAACTCACCAAAAGCTTTGCTGCTGGCACTCCTAAACATGTGGTGATTGACAACTTTTTCAGTCAAGACATCGCCGATGGCATGCATCAGCATTTCCCGCCGGCTGATAGTTTGAAGGTTAAGCGAAACAGCATGAATGAAAACAAAGTGGAAGACTACCACTTTGAGCGATGGGACCCCGTTTTTTTAAAGGCTCGAAACCACATACGGACAGATGCTTTTTGTCAATGGCTCTCAACACTGACCGGCATTGACGGACTGAGCACGCCTGACAATGGGCTGGGGTCTGGCATCCATCAAGGCAGTCAAGGCTCCTATGTTGACGTACACATTGACGTGAACTATGACCCCGCATCCAAACTGTGGCGACGAATCAATCTTTTGGTGTACCTGAACCCCCACTGGCAAGAAGAATGGGGTGGCGATCTAGAGCTATGGGACCCAGCCATGACTGACATCCTGCACAAGGTTGCGCCCTTGCACAACCGAGCTATCATTTTCCTTACCGATGATCAATCACCCCACGGTTACAAAGCGATCGATGTGCCGGAAGGCGAAAGTCGAAAAAGTTTTTACGCCTATTATTTCACGCAAATAGGTGAAGGTTTCACCTACAGCGACAGCAAATTTGTGTCTCGCCCTGATGACCCATGGCTTCGCAAACAGGCGACCAAGAGCAAGGAGTTTGTGAAGATTCATCTCAAGAGACTCTTGGAAAAAATGGGCATAAAAGCTCTGGATTTTCAAGACAAAAACCGCTTCTAAGCATGGCTATCAAGGATCGCATCAAAGCCATTTTAGGCAATATCTGGTGGAAGCGTCTCAGCAACAAATACACCCTTGCTACCGGCTTTTTCATCATTTGGATGGCCTTTGTGGACAGCAACTCCATGCTGATTCAAATGCAATTGGAAGCTGAGGTTCGTGCCCTGGAGGATGGCATCGAATTTTACCAAAAAGAACTGGAGGACATCAGCCGACAACTTGATGAACTGGCTTCAGATCCTGAGAAATTGGAAAAATTTGCGCGAGAACAGCATTGGATGCATCGGCCTGGCGAACACATCATCCTGGTTCAATCCGCAGACAAGCCATGAAGGCATCGCACATCACCTCAGATGGCATTGACCTGCCAGTGACCAGCAGGGCTGCGGATTCCGTGCAGCGCGGACCTGCCGCAGCAAGACCTTTCAGTCAACGACACATCGTAGTGGCTATCGATGGTGGCGACGTCAAACAGGCGACCATTGCTTCACAATCTGCCTTGCAAAACGGTGCCACCTCCCTCCTGTTCTGGCTGCATCGCGAAGAGGACTTGACCGCATTAACCCAGGGGGTTCGGTTGGACATTGCGCCCGTTCACCTGGTTGGCAACATGGACCCCTTGAAGGTGAAAATGGCCATGGACAAACACCCAAACTACCAGGCATGGCATGGTGGCTTGATCATGGATCCTGCAGAAAATCGGCAACGGACCCAGCAATGGTTCACCCAGACCCTTCAAGGCGACATGGATCGACTGGCTCAAGCCTGTGAGATCTTGCCGTCAGGCCTGCGATGCGTTACCAGCAATGGCAACAGCCAATCCAAGCATGGCCATGTAGCGCAAATCGCCTTTGCGGCAGCCTCTCTTGAAGCGCAACTCCAGCATGTTGGATGGCACCATGCTAATCGCTGCATGATGATCCTGCAAGCAAGCGACGATTACCTGGGAAGCATCGCCATGGTTCAGGCTGCCCGTGAACTCTGGCAGTCAATACTAATCAAGCACCAGCAAGCCAACGCCAGTTTGTGGGTGGCTGGATTCACCGCTGACCGCGACGCAAGTGACGATGCAGCCAACCTGATAGACACTGGAATGAACCTCCAAGCCTTGTGGCTGGGTGGTTGTGATGAGTTGTTGAACCAACCCATTAACCTCAGCCCGGAAGCTGGGCATTGGGCATTGGAGCAGCAACTGGTCCTTGCCAATGAAACCGACCTCAAAGATGACGAGCCCTTGCGTGGGAGCTACACCTTGGACGCATGGACCGCTCAAATGGTGAACATGGCCACTGAACACATGGATCGTTGGAAACAAGCCGGTGGGCTGATGAAATTGTTGGACAAGGATTCAAGCATTTGGTGATGGCAAAACAGCAGCCCTTTCCCCATGAAGCTGACGAAGCGGGCAGTTTTCCTTATTTGAGAGGACCCTACGCGAGCATGTACAGCCAGCGCCCATGGACTATCCGGCAATACGCAGGTTTTTCCACAGCGCAAGAAAGCAATGCCTTCTACCGACGGAACCTCGCTGCAGGTCAGGCAGGACTCAGCGTGGCATTTGACCTGGCTACCCACAGAGGCTATGACAGTGATCACCCAAGGGTGACGGGAGATGTTGGTAAAGCGGGGGTTGCCATCGATAGCATTGAAGACATGAAAGTGCTCTTTGATAGCATTCCTTTGGATCGCATGTCGGTGTCGATGACCATGAATGGTGCCGTCATCCCCATCATGGCATTTTACATCGCTGCGGCGCAAGAGTCGGGGGTTGAATTGGCCAAACTCAAAGGCACCATCCAAAATGACATCCTCAAGGAGTTCATGGTGCGCAACACCTACATCTACCCACCTGAACCATCGATTCGCCTCATGTCAGACATCTTCCGGTTCACTAGTGAGCACATGCCTGCCTTCAACAGCATCAGCATCTCCGGATACCACATGCATGAAGCAGGTGCCACACCTGAGATTGAGCTGGCCTACACCCTGGCTAATGGCCTGGAATACCTTCGAGCAGGTATTCAGTCTGGCCTCAAAGTGGATGACTTTGCACCTCGCCTCTCCTTTTTCTTTGCGACTGGCATGTCATTCATGACGGAGATTGCCAAGCTCCGTGCTGCACGCTACCTATGGGCCCATTTGCTCAAGCGATTTGAGCCCACAAATCCCAAAAGCAGCATGCTTAGGACCCATTGCCAGACCTCAGGGTGGAGCCTCACCGAACAACGCCCCTTTGCCAACGTGACCAGAACCAGCTATGAGGCAATGTCTGCAGTTCTTGGAGGCACACAAAGCTTGCACACCAACGCCCTGGATGAAGCCATCGCCTTGCCAACGGATTACTCTGCCAGAATTGCACGTGAAACCCAACTTCGCCTTCAGAAGAATACCGGTATCACTCGATTTGTCGACCCCTTTGGGGGCAGTCATGTGCTGGAACAGCTCACCAATGACCTCATCCATAAATCGAAGGCATTGATTGATGAAGTGGAAGTCATGGGTGGCATGGCTAAGGCCATTGAAACAGGTCTACCTAAGCTCAACATCGAAGAAGCAGCGGCCAGAAAACAAGCGCGAATCGATGGCGGCAAGGACATCATTATCGGTGTCAATGCCTTCATGCCTGAAACAGAGACCCCTTTGGATATTTTAGCTGTTGACAACAACAAGGTAAGGGATGCACAGATTGCACAACTCCAATCCCTCAAAGCTAGCCGCAACAACTCACTTGTGAAAGATTGCTTGGAGGCCATTGCTCAAGCTGCCAGCGATGGCACAGGCAACCTGCTGTCCTTGGCCATTGAAGCGGCAAAGGCCCGGGCAACACTCGGTGAAATCTCTGATGCCATGGAGCGTACCTTTGGTCGATACCGTGCAACTACTCAATTGGTTTCAGGCGTGTACACCAAAGAAAACAGCAACAATGCAGCCTTCATCAAGGCAAAATCCCTGGCAGAAGCCTTCACATCAAAGGAAGGCCGTCGCCCCAGGATTCTTGTGGCTAAAATGGGGCAAGATGGCCATGACCGGGGAGCAAAGGTTGTAGCCACCAGCTATGCTGACTTAGGCTTTGATGTGGATGTTGGACCCTTGTTCCAAACCCCTGAAGAAACGGCCTTGCAGGCCATAGAAAATGATGTGCACTGGGTTGGCGTGAGCTCGTTGGCCGCAGGACACAAAACATTGATTCCCTTGCTGATTGAAGAGCTCAAAAAGCTAGGCCGACCCGACATCCTGGTTGTGGTTGGCGGTGTCATCCCAAAGCAAGACTACCCTGAGCTATTTGCTTGCGGTGCGGCTGCGGTATTTGGCCCAGGTACAGCCATTGCTACATCTGCAACAGAGCTGCTGGAACACATGATGGAACACCGCTTCTGACATGGGACTCAATCCCCATTTCAAAGCCGATCTACGGCAAGCTTGGGACATCGAAGGCCTTCAGCTAGGTATTGAAGCTGGTGATCGATTGCAGCTGGCACGAGGCATCACCCTTGTGGAATCACAGCTGGCGGATGATCGACCTCTAGCGTTAGATCTTTTAAGCCGACTTTGCCCCAAAGACACAAGCAGGCGAATTGCTGTCACCGGCAATCCCGGTTCCGGCAAATCCACCTTGATCGAAAGCATGGGTCAATACTGGGTTGATCGCGGCAAATCGGTGGCCGTTCTAGCCATTGACCCTAGCAGCAATGTCACAGGTGGCAGCATCCTGGGTGACAAAACGCGCATGGAACAATTGGCTCACCACCCCAAAGCATTCATTCGCCCCAGCGCAAGCGGCGGACTTCTTGGCGGTGTTGCAAGACGCAGTCGGGAGTGCATTGCACTCTGTGAAGCTGCAGGCTATGACATCATCCTTATTGAAACCGTGGGTGTGGGGCAAAACGAAACTGCGGTGGAGCACTTTGTTGACTGCTTCTTGATGGTCGCTCTTCCTGCAGCAGGCGATGAATTACAAGGCATCAAACGTGGCATCATGGAAAAAGCTGACCTCATTGTGGTCAACAAGGCAGACGGCAACCTCAAGAAGGCAGCAAAGCAAAGCCAATTGCAGATAAAAAATGCCCTGCACATGATGCAGAATACTGCAGCCTGGCAGCCTGTGGCATTGACATGCAGTGCCCTTCAAGGTGAAGGCATTGATGCTTTGATGGAAGAATTGGCCGCATGCCTTGACTTGAGAATGGAGCCCAGCAACATGACAAGCAGGCGTCTAGCTCAAACCCTTGAAGCTTTTGAAAGCGCATGGAAGCAACTCTGGCTTCAACGCGCCACAAGTCATCCCCTATGGGCAGAAAGCTTGGCAACTTGCAAAGAAGCCCTCATGCAGGGTGAATGGAGCCTGGATCAGGCATTGGCCCGACTTAGGCAGGTAAAATAAGCTTAAAATTCAGCTGCGATGGATGCGCGCAACTTGACCAAAGCGACTTTGGTTGGGAACTTCTCCATGGCCATGGAAGCCAACAAAACGGCTTCAGCCAACTCTGCGCCACTGGCTTCAGCACCAAGTTCAGCAGATGTGGTATTGAGCAAGGACACCATGGCACTTTTTGCTATGACAACTGTCTCCCAAACAGGCTCAGCAACATAAATCTGTTGACTGAGGTTGTGTTCAAATTCGGTACGGATCTGATCCTTCATCATGCTGAGGTAGGCCGCATTGCTTAATTGCTCTGCATTGACCCTTACCATCAAAGAATTGGGACTGATTCGCTCTAGAAACAATGCCAACCGCTCATGCGCCTGCAAACGAACGGGCAAGGATTGCTTGCTTCGCTCACGGCGAAGTTCTGATCGCCGGCGCTTGTCTTCATTGTCCATGAAGCCTGACATCATCAAATAAACGATGATCAAGATGATGATTGACGGAAAGACGGTGCTGAGGATCTCAAAGAATAATTCCATAGGTGACAAATATCGGCAATGCTTCCCGAATAATATACCTTTGCACCATGCAATTCACATCTGATCGTGTTGCCTCCCTATCCTTGCCCATGACCATTGAAATGAGCAAGAAGGCACGCGCGCTTGTAGCGGAAGGGAAAGACATCATAAGCCTCAGCCTTGGGGAACCGGATTTTGACAGCCCAGATTTTGTCAAAGCTGCTGGAATTCAGGGTATTGAGGATAATTTCTCGCACTACATGCCTGTGCCAGGCTATGCCGATCTACGCGAAGCTATCGTTCGGAAATTTCATCGCGATAACGGCTTAACCTACCAAATCAATGAAATTGTGGTTTCTACGGGAGCCAAGCAAAGCATTGCCAACATTGTGATGGCAACCATCAATCCCGGTGATGAGGTGTTGATTCCCGCCCCTTATTGGGTCTCCTATGCCGATTTAGCCCGCTTTGCTGGTGGCGTGGTCGTGAGCCCAAAAGCTGGCTTGGATCAAAGGTTTAAGATCACAGCAGAGCAACTGGATGAGGCATTGACCGATCGATGCCGACTCATGATTTTTTCTAGCCCCAACAACCCTAGCGGGGCCATGTACAGCAAAGAAGAACTGGAATCCCTTGCTGAGGTACTTGAACGCTACCCAAAGGTCTTTGTCATTGCCGATGAAATCTATGAGTACATCCGCTACGACAACCGAGAGCATGCCAGCATGGCCAGCATTGAAAGCATGCGAGATCGTGTTGCCACGATCAATGGCCTATCCAAGGGCTTTGCCATGACGGGATGGCGCCTTGGCTACATGGGCGCACCCAGTTTCATGGCCCTGGCCTGTGAAAAGATTCAAAGCCAATTCACCAGCGGAGCTTCCAGCATTGCACAACGTGCTGCCATCGCTGCTTTGGATGCAGGTAGGCCTTCTATTCTCTACATGCAAGATGCTTACACCAAGCGAAAGGACTGCCTAATAAAGGCACTTCAGCCATTGGAGCATTTAAAAATGCAATCACCCGATGGGGCGTTTTACCTCTTTGTTGATGTCAGTGCCTACTTGGATGAAACCTGTCCTAGCAGCATGGAATTGGCCATGCATGTATTGGATGCAGGGGTGGCTACCATCCCCGGTGATGCCTTTGGCCTTGCTGGTTATTTACGCATCAGCTATGCCACAGATGAAGCCACCTTGACCAAGGCTGGCGAGCGCATCGTTCGGTGCTTGAAGCAACGCAATCAATAGGTGATGGGGAGCGGACTGCAACAGCGAATCAATCAGATTCGAGAATGGGTCAACTTGCGCATTTATGACTCAAAGCCGGGTATGCTTTTATGGCTTCGGCGCATCAGTATCCCCCTGTCCTTCACCTCGGTGGCGGCCTTGATGGCATACCACGGCTTTCAACTCAACGACGCACAAGAATTGTTGGTTGAGCTTCTGTTGAAAGGCACCATTGCCTTTTACTTGATCAAGTACCTGATCCAGCTCTTTTTCTCCTTCTCACCCTGGCAAGACATCAAAGAAAGGCGATGGGAAGCGCTATTCATGGTCTCCATGGCGCTGTACATTCTAGCCGTCAACCTATTCGATGAGCACATCATTGAGTCCTTCGGTCAAACCCTTGGCCTGGATAGCCTTGAGGCCCTTTTCATGATCTTTGTGCAAGGCTACTTCTTGCTGTTTGTGGCCCTTGAGGTCGGCAAGGCCAGTCGCTTCCTTCCCAAGGTGGGAATGAATCCCGCAGGCATGCTGGTGATCAGTTTTGTGAGCTTGGCAGTTGTCGGCGCAGGCCTTCTCGCCATGCCGGAAATGTCAATCACTGAGGGCAGCATTCCTTTGATGGATGCCTTGTTCACCTCCGTTTCAGCTGTGTCTGTCACAGGACTGAATGTCATGGATATCACATCCATTCTTAGCTTCAAAGGGCAATTTGTTTTGATGATTCTCATCCAATTGGGTGGGTTGAACTTCATCACCTTTGCCAGCATGCTTGCACTGCTTGCGAACCCCTCCATGGGTCGGCGCATTGGAAGCTTGATGGAATCAAGTGGGGGCAACGGGGTTAGCGGTATACTCGTGAAGCAAATCATCCGTTTCTCCTTGTTCTTTGAGGCCATCACCATGGTGTTGCTCTATTTTTCATGGGGAGATTACCCATTTGAACATTGGGGTGACAAGGTCTTTTTCTCTGCCTTTCATGCAGTGTCAGCATTCACCAATGCTGGATTCAGCCTGATGCCTGAAGGCTTGGCTAACCCCTTGTTGGCAAACAACACCGCCTTTGTTGTCATCATAGGTCTCAGCGTCATTTTTGGGGCATTGGGCTTCACCACGATCCATGATCTCTTCAGCTCACAAGCCACGAGGAATCGAAGAAAAAACCCATGGACGCACTTGACAATCAACACCAAGATTGCCCTGTATGCCACCATCATATTGATACCCATTGGGGCCTTGCTTTTTGCTTTACTGGAATCCAATGGGGTCCTTGCAGGCATGTCATGGGCGGAGCGAAGTCTCACAGCTTTATTCCAATCAGTCACGCTTCGATCAGCAGGCTTCAACACGGTTGACGTTAGCGCCTTGACCACACCCACCTTGATGATCGCCATCATCTTCATGTTCATTGGCGGTAGCTCAGGCTCGACAGCTGGTGGTATCAAAACCAGCACATTCACCTTGGTATTCCTCAATGCCATAGCAACCATTCGGGGACAAAAAAGGGTGGAATTCTCACGAACCACCATCCCCACTGGGCTACTGAACATGGCCTCGTCTATATTTTTGTTTTCTGCCTCTTCCATATTTCTTGGGGTTTTCTTGCTCAGCATCACTGACGGGCACCTCAGTTTGGAGCAATTGGCCTTTGAAGAGGTCTCTGCATTTTGCACCCTTGGATGGTCCACTGGCATCACCGAAGAATTGAGCGAAATGGGCAGAATCATCTTGATATCAAGCATGTTTATTGGGCGTATCGGCACCGTAACTTTGGCCTTTGCCCTGACAAGTAGCAAAAAAGCCAGCAGCAAGTACTCTTACCCTAAAGCCTCCGTTCAGGTCGGATAAACCATGAAACCAGTCAAACCATACAGCGAAGAGGGCTCCAAGAAAGCTCAAGTTGCCAGCATGTTCAATGCCATTGCAAAGCGTTACGATCTACTGAATCGAACCCTTTCCTTGGGAATCGATGTGATCTGGCGCAACATCACGGTCAAAGCTGTGAGAAAACACCAACCCATCGACCTCTTGGATGTGGCCACTGGCACAGGTGATCTTGCCATCGCATTGAGTCACATCCCTAACAGTCACATTGATGGCATTGACATTGCTCAAGGCATGCTTGCGGTTGCGCAAGTGAAGATTGAAAAAAAGCATTTAGATGACCGAATCACCCTGACCCATGGCGATGGGGAATCCTTGCCCTACAAGGACGCTTCCTACGATGCAGTCACGGTAGCCTTTGGTGTCCGCAACTTTGAGAACCTGATGCCTGGACTCAAGGAAATGCGCCGGGTGTTGCGTCCGGATGGCCAAATCGCCATCTTGGAATTCTCACAGCCTGAGCGCTTTCCGATCAAGCAGATTTACCACGTCTATTTCAAGGTGATTTTGCCCGTGATTGGCCGATTGGTCTCCAAAGACAATGCAGCCTACACCTATCTGCCTGAAAGTGTTGACGCCTTCCCTTATGGCCAAGCCTTTCTTGAAAAACTCCAGGAAGCTGGCTTCCGTGACCTCCATCAGCGTCCTTTGACTTTTGGAATCGCCACATTGTACACAGCTAAAAAATAACTAGCAACATGCTGCGTTATAGCCCCATGAAAGGCATCCCAATAATTGGTCTTATGGTGGCTCTGAGCTGTGGACTCCATGCACAATCCGTGCAAAGCCCTAACCTGCCACGTTACGATCAAAAACAGGTCCATTTTGGCTTCATTCTTGGCAGCCAAAACATGGGCTTTCATTACCGACCAGATACCCAATGGCCCACTGGGGTTTTTGGCGTTGAATTGGTTCCTCAATGGGGTTACACGGTTGGCATCGTCAGCGACCTACGCTTGAACAATTTCATGAATTTGCGCTTTGTCCCCACCTACAGTTCAGGAGAACGGCAGCTGATTTTTGATGCCATCGATCCCTCAGATAACCAGCGTAAGTCCATCGTTCGTCGCATGGAATCATCCTTGATTGTTTTCCCCTTGGAATTGAAGGTGAAAACTGAACGGATTGGCAACCATCGATGGTATGTCTTGGGTGCCATTTCAGGTCAATTAGACTTAGCCAGCAAGGCAAAGGTCATAGATGACCGATTCTTTAAGCTGCAAGCCTCAGGTTACGGTTTTGACGTAGCCCTAGGGATGGATTTTTACTTTGAGTATTTCAAACTCAGCCCCCAATTCCGCATCACCATCGGGCAAAGCAATTTGCATGTCGATGACGGTACGGCTTTTGCTCAGGCTATCCCTCTGCTTCAAACCCGGTCTGTCGGTTGGGTCTTTGCCTTTGAATGAATCAGGCGATGTGCCATGCCTGCATCAGAATACCTCCAGCCATGGCTACATTCAAACTTTCTGTTTGACGGCCTTTAGCCCGACGTATGCTGACCACTTGATCTGTAACGATTTTCCAATGTTCTGAAGGGCCTGCGCCCTCATTTCCCATCACCAATGCGCTGCGCTCTGGCCATGGCATTTGTTCGACAGGCTCACCGCCCATGTCTGCTAAAAATAAGGTTCTGCCTTCTGCCGTCAGCTGTTGACTCAATGCTTCCTCCGACATCAACACCACAGGCATCCGGGCCATTGCCCCCATGCTGGACTGTACAACCTTAGGGTTGAAGGGATCTACACTACCCTTAGAGAAGGCAACATAATCCAGGCCATACCAATCAGCCAATCGAATCAAAGTCCCCGCATTGCCAGGGTCCTGGATGCGGTCCAGCACCAAGACCAACCCCCCTTGCTGAGGCGTTAGGGTTTGCTGACTGAACACAGCTAAGGCATCACTGGGCTGTTCCAGGGCGCTGATGGCCCGTAAATCAGATTCGTCAATCACTTCACCTTGGTCTGCCAGTGGGCTGTCCTCTGTGACAAGCAGGGTCTGCATTGTCCAACCACCTTCGATGAAATCGTTGATGCTTTTGTGCCCTTCAACAAGGAAACGACTCAAGCTTTCTCTGCCTTTTTTTCTTTGCAGGGATAGGATCTGTGATCTTTTATTTTTGCTCAATGCCATCGGTGAAAGGTAATGCGCATTGCCGTAATTTTGCTTCAAACAAACCTACCATGATTGCACCTTCCATTCTTTCCGCTGATTTTGCCAATTTGCAGCGCGATGTTGAAATGATCAATGGCAGTGAGGCTACCTATTTTCACATTGACATCATGGATGGCGTATTTGTGCCCAATATCTCCTTTGGTCTACCTGTGCTTGCCGCCATCAATCGCCATGCAAGCAAGCCCTTGGATGTGCACCTAATGATTGAGCAACCTGAACGCTACATCAAGGACTTCCGTGCTGCTGGCGCAGACATCCTGACTGTCCATCTAGAGGCTAGTCGTCACTTGCACCGCAGCTTACAGGCTATCAAGGCTGAAGGCATGAAAGCTGGTGTGGCATTGAATCCACATAGCCCAGTTTCCCTTTTAAAGGATGTGATTCAGGACTGTGACTTGGTTTGCTTGATGAGTGTGAATCCTGGATTTGGCGGACAGTCATTCATTGAAAAAACCTACGATAAAATCACCGAGCTCAAAGCCATGATTGTCGCTGCAGGCTCCAACACGCTCATTGAAATCGATGGCGGCGTCAACAAGGACAATGCCGCTGCACTCAAGGCCGCAGGAGCTGATGTATTGGTGGCCGGCTCAGCAGTATTCAAAGCCGATGACCCGGTTCAAATGATTCAGACACTGCAACAAGCAGGTAGTTAAGTCTGATCTATTCCTGCAAACCATGTTCATTGACTGAATTGGCAGTAGTTTTGTTAATCACAACCCAAGACACCATTTAAACCTATTACTATGTCATTGGAACAACTTACCACACTTTTAGGCGACCAGGCTGAATCCTTGCTGAGTCACACCTGTAAAGCCATCGATCAAAGCGATATCCATTTGCCTTCAGGCGATTTTGTTAGTGAGCATTTCGCTTCAAGCAATCGCAGCAACCTGGTACTTGGCTCCCTGCAGACACTCTATGGACATGGAAGACTTGGCCACACCGGTTACTTGAGCATATTGCCCGTAGACCAGGGCATTGAGCACTCTGCTGCTGCATCCTTCGCCCCTAACCCTCGCTATTTTGATCCGGAAAACATCATTCAATTGGCCATGGAAGGCGGCTGCAACGCAGTAGCTTCCACCTTTGGGGTGTTGGCCAATTTGTCTCGCAAATACGCCCACAAGATTCCCTTCATTGTGAAAATCAACCACAATGAAATCTTGTCCTACCCCAATCAGTTTGACCAAACCATGTACGGCTCAGTTGCAGATGCCTACGAAATGGGCGCAGTGGCTGTTGGTGCAACCATCTATTTTGGCGCTGAAGAAAGTCGTCGTCAGATTCAAGAGGTTTCTGAAGCCTTTGAACATGCACGTTCGCTTGGCATGGCTACCATTCTATGGTGCTACACCCGCAACAGTGCTTTCAAGGTTGATGGCGTAGACTACCATGCTTCAGCTGACCTCACGGGACAAGCCAACCACATCGGGGTGACCATTCAAGCTGACATCATCAAGCAAAAGCTCCCCACCAACAATGGCGGATACCTTGCTGTAGGTCATGGAAAAACCCATGACAAGGTGTACAGTGAACTCAGTTCGGACCACCCCATTGACCTTTGTCGTTACCAGGTCGCTAATTGCTACATGGGGCGCATTGGACTCATTAATTCAGGGGGCGCATCCAACGGCAGCAACGATCTAGCTGATGCTCTTTCAACTGCTGTCATCAATAAACGTGCTGGCGGCCAGGGACTTATTCTGGGACGCAAAGCATTCCAACGCCCACTCAGTGAAGGCATTGACATGCTGAATGCTGTTCAAGACGTTTACCTTAACAAGGACATCACCATTGCGTAAGCCCATGGAGAACGAAGAAGGAAAAGGCTGGTTCAAGCGAATCAAATCTGGCATCACGACAGCCACGGAGGAAAAAAAAGAATTCCCCGATGGCTTGTGGTACAGCTGCCCCAAGTGCAAGGTCATGGTTACCACCGATGAACATGCAGAAAGCTTGTGGGTTTGTGGCAATTGTGGTCACCACGAGCGCATTGATGCCGCAGAGTACATGTCTTTCCTTTTTGATGAAGGCGCATTCACCGAGCTCAATCCAAACATGGTTTCTGTTGATCCCTTGAAATTCACTGACACCAAACCCTACAAAGATCGCCTCAAGGCAACCCGCAAGAAAACTGGCTTGAAGGATGCCATCACTACTGGGCATGGCACAATGAATGGCATCACCGTAACCATGGCCATCATGAATTTCAAATTTATTGGCGGCTCCATGGGTTCTGTTGTGGGTGAAAAGATTGCGCGAGCAATCGATCACAGTTTGGCAACAAAAACCCCATTAATCATTGTGTCAAAAAGCGGCGGTGCTCGCATGATGGAAGCAGCTATTTCATTGATGCAATTGGCAAAGACCTCCGGCCGACTGGGTCGCTTGGATGACGCAAAGATTCCTTACATCTCTGTATTGACTCATCCAACCACTGGTGGCGTGACGGCATCCTTCGCCATGCTTGGTGACATCAACATCGCAGAACCCCGAGCACTCATAGGCTTTGCAGGCCCTCGTGTCGTGAAAGAAACCATTGGCAAGGAGCTG
>Ga0307984_1000048_pt1 | contig 44395 bp, 70 predicted proteins | sample EllFjometageno78_FD_203169 | JGI IMG/M metagenome (GOLD analysis project Ga0307984, IMG submission 203169) | Marine microbial communities from Ellis Fjord, Antarctic Ocean - #78 | ecosystem: Environmental > Aquatic > Marine > Unclassified | place: Southern Ocean | collected 2014-10-09
CCATAAGCGAAAGACTCGACTACGACCTGGGGCGTATGTGTGCCATTTCACTAATTCCTTTGTTTTCTTTTTGTTATTTTTCATTTTGTATTTCTTTCCATACGGATGAGTGTTCATCCATTAGTATTCTCTTGAGCGATTGTAGTTCATGCCATAGCTCTTTGATTACTTTAGCTTGATTCTTAATCGCTCTGTCCTTGTCTATTCTTTCTCGATCTTTTGCTCGTTCTTGTACTCCCATTTTGTTTTTATTTAATGTTGGTTTATTCCATCGTTAAGGCGTTATATCGTCCGTCGTGATGGTTGCAGTGGTCAGGGTATGTCTTGACAAACGTAGTATAAACGTCAGGGTATTCCCTTATCGTTATGCTATTTGGTGATTGTATTCACTTATAACGTGACTTGTCCAGTACTTGTCCACTACTTGTACGGTAAGGGTATATTCTATTTGTCAGGGGTAATACTTATCTGTTCTGTTTGTTTATTATATCTAATTGCATATGATTCTTAGAGGTATGCCACTTTTATATCTAATTGCATATACTTATGCGCCCGTTTTTAATGCTGTGCGCTTATTATCTTTTAGTGTACCATATTGGTACACATGTTCATTCTTAATGCAAATCTGTACATGAGCCGATTATCGTATCATTATCGTGTCAAATACGTATCAAATCGGTTCAGCTATTTACTCTTATTGGACATGAGAGGGTAAGTTGTCCATTTAATTACCCTCGTTAAGGTCATCGTCACTATGGATATTGAATTTGTTTAGTAGTCCCTCGAACTCATCGTACTTCTCGTTGTAGAAGTCCTGAGCTTCAGAGCTAAGTGAAATCTCTATGGTTCCAATACCCTGACGCTCTCGGTAGGTCTCCTGCTTGAAAGCCATCTCTGTTATCTGTGTGGTTAGTTCGTCTAACAACTCCATGAACTCTGGGTTGTCTACGTAGTATGTTACTTTATTTTTCATCGTTCTCGTATTTATTTATGTATTCTCCTATTGTGCGTCTCAACCTACCCACTTTGATTTCATACATATTTACTCTTGCTGAATAATCAAGGATAGTCTCTTGTAGTTCTTTGTTCTTTTCTATTAACTCATCTATACGATTAAGTCTGTATTGATCTATGTCAGTCATGTTCGTCTATTGTTTTAATTATAATGTTGCACATATCATCCATCATCCCCTCGTTGTAAGTCCATTCAGTAAAAGCACCATTGAAGTACGTGAGTAGGTTTTCTTGTAGTTGTTCTTTTAATTCTGCTTTATTCATGTTTTCTTAGGGTTGTAGTGTTCTTTTATGTAGTCAAGGTCATACCCCTCATCTCCTTCAGCGAACCGTAGTCGTGTGGCGGTATCTTCGTTAGGCAGTAGGTTGTCCTTTGCCCATTCATGTAGTTGTTCGTTAGTCATGCTTTCCTATGGTTTAATATGGTTTCTATTATCATATGACCGAGAAACTCCATGATGTAGTCGTTGTCCTTAAACGTAGCTACAAGTATGCTCTCGGCTTCTTCTTCGGTTAGGTCTATGTCTAAGTCTGTTGCTCGGATAAGCACGTCCTCAGCACTCCATTTTAATTCGTTTCCTTCGTAGTATGTATGTTTGTTAGTCATGCTTTCTTATATGATTTAGCTGTCTACCTATATCTAGTACGTTCTCACCCTCCGACATCTCTAAACCGTAGTGGTCTCGCCACGCTTGGCATGATAGGAAGTTGTTGAACCAATCAAGGTACATGGCTTCTAGTTGTGTGTTAGTGTAGTTCATGATTCGTTGTTTCTATCTCTGTATGTGTCCATCAGGTCGGTAAGTCTATCCTGATACTTATCGTATATTCTTTTTTGATTGACGATCGGATCGCCATCTCGTAGCATATCCGCCAGTTTGTCAAGCCACTCTACCTCTGCTTTGCACTTAAACAAGTCGTACCTAAGTGTTAGTAACTGCCTTGCTAGTTGTTCTCGTGTAAGATCTAGGCTTACGATATTGTCTATTAAATTCTGTCTAATTTTCATGATGGTTTTATATGATGATAGTGATACTCACTTGGTTTATGCTTGTCGCTTACAATCAGGGCAACTCTCGTCTAGGTGCAAGTCCACACCCTGACAATTCCTACACGCCTCTGCTTCCTCTTCGTCCTTGATTATGTTTCTTGTAGCATCTAGGAGTCCATAAAGGGCATCGCTAAAGTCTATGTCTAATTCGTTCTCATCTAAATCTATGGTGCTCTCAAGTGTTTGTATTAGTATGTTCCATAGTCTATCGTAATCGTGGTCTCGCGCTTTATTTTTCATATTAATTCTAGTTTGTTCAGTAATTCCTGTGTCTTTTTGTGTACCATAGGCTTTAGATAAGCCTCTACGAGCATGTCGTGAAGTATTTGCTCAAGATCAGCTGGTCTAACATAACTGAACACCTTAGCATCTGTGCTACGACTCTCGCTCATAGTATATGAGGTTGGGTGATGATATGTTGAGTTCAACTTATTCAGTGATATCTGAAACTCGTCTACGACCTTCCGTAATTCTTTCTTTGCCTTGTCTTCAAGGGCTTTTTGTACTTGGTTTGTGTCCTTCATGATGTATATTATTTTGGTTTTATATTAGTATGTTGTGCCGTAGCATTCGTCACATTCAACCTCCTCGTTGTCCTCGTTGTATGACATTGCTCCGTCTTCAAAGTATTCCTTACACCCATTGCATTTTTCTCGGTCAAAGTTGTGGTCTATGGTCACCCCTATCTTAGTAGCCCACTCGTCTAGGAAGCTGTCCTCCCATCCAATGAATCCTAAGGTCACATCCCTCTGCTCATCCTCAGTCAGTGTAGGCATGAAGTATTTTTGAATGAAGTCGTGTCTCGTTATGGTCGGTGGCTTAGTGTACTCGTCTACCATCTTGCATATGTCTTCATATATCTTGTGCTTGTTGCCCTTGAGTCCGAAGTATCTCTTCACATCAGTCACCTTCCAGTGTCTGTTTGGCTTCATTCCTATCTTGCTCCATAGCCCTAAGTCTCGTTTGGAGACTATGAGATTCCACATCCCTTTGGACGATGCCTTTCCGTTTACGTCTAGGTCTTGTTCTAAATCTGTTTCAAATTGTGTCATGATGTATATTATTTGGTTTGTAAAAATGATCGAAGAAGTACGCTTCGAAGTCGTTGTATATTAATGTATCATTGTTGAAGATGTCATCCCATACCTTCTTAGCTACTGCATACTCAGGCAGGTCTTCGTGGTTGTCATTTCTCATGTGTAAATTCCTTCCATGCTATGCACTCCTTGTCACCCAAGTCTATGGCTATCTCGATATTAGATAGATGAGTGTACCCATCGTCAGCACATTTAGTCTGCTCGTCCATACCTCTCCCGCTTTCAAGGTGGTCTATGATTACTCGTGCATCATCTATAATCATCTTCATGCGGTGGATTATATCTGCTCGTCCTTTGTCTTCGTTCATGATGTTTGTTTTAATATCTCATCTATAATATCACCTACTTGCCTTGCGTCATCTCGTGAGTCGGATACAATGCGGTTAGGTTTGTTACTGCTAAACTCTACCTTAACGGTGAAGTTCTTAGGCTTAGGTCTGTTGAATGTTTCTTCCTTCATGTTGTGTATGAGTTGTAAGCGTTTTGCATAGATTCGATTAACCCTCTGCCGTTCCTAGTGTGGAAGCCGTAGCTATGGGTGTATAACTCATCGATAGGTACGTTAGCTAAAAGCAGTTCCATTAGGTTGTAGCTATCGTATCCAACCTCTTCTGCTACCTCGTTGATAGCTGAGGCGAGAGCCTCGCAGTCGTGTCTTGGCTTACTGTCTAGGTCTACCCTAATGTAGGTTTCTATTTGGTCTTGTGTCATGATGTTTGGTTTTGATGTTGATGTTGATTATCCTCTGACATTTGATCGTACTCGTCAGCATAATGCTCGACTTCTTGTTGTGATATAAGGAAATCATATACCTCTTCGAGGTCTATATCCCATACGTTAAGAACGATTGCCTCGCCCATTACGTTGTGTCCTATGTTACGTGCATCTAGTCTATCTGATGCTTTTTCTACTTGTGTCATGATATTAGTTTAATGCTATCGCCTTGTAATTCCTCAAGGGTATGAAGCGTGTTAATCTCTCCGTTCTTTACGGGGTATAGGGTGGCTTGTATCGTGCCATCTCCGATGTCAAACACGTTGATGTCTATGTGGTCTCCAAAGGAGTACCATACATCTAGGTCGTATTCGTGGTTTTCGTAGGCTGATGAAGGTATTGTAATCAACCCAAATATATTACTTGTTACTTGTATCATTGTATCTCTATTAGTTCTCCGTTTATCTCTTCGTATTGGTGTTCGCTCTCGTCCTCCCATACAGTCCAGTAAAGGACATCGTGTTCGACCGCCTCTTCAAGCATTAAGTCATCGCTTTGACTATCGTATGTACCGAACTCAACCTCTCGTAGCCAAGCAATTACATCCTTCTCGTACTTGAAGTATTGTTCTCCGTCTCCTTGTAGCCAACCTTCGTTCATTCCTTCACCCGTTATCGAGCATTGTCTTGCGTATTTCATGATTGCTTTGGTCTTCCTAGTGGTATGCGGTAGTCGTGAGGGAAGGCTTCTTCTATCCTTCGCTTGTTCTCTCCGTCTGCCTTGAACCACGCCTCTATTAAAGCGTATTGAAAGCCTCCGCAATAGAGTTGGTCTTCCCGAAGGAGGTCTATGTGTTGTTCGTCTGTCATGTTAGTTAGCTTGTGAATACTCTTCGATTAATGTCATTGCCTTGTCCATAGCATAGGTACGTTGTTGTATTGATGTACCGCATACTTGTGGGGTTGGCAGGTTAATGGCTCCTCTCAGCTCCCATGTAGCATACTCGCTCTCATGTCGTTGGATAGCGTTGGCTATCTCGTTAGCGTGGTGTATTTTGTTGTCTAATGTCATGTTATCTGTTTTTACGTGTCATCTCGTTCTTAACCTTGCCTATGAGTTCTCCGATTTGCATTTCAAAGAACCCCCTCGCAAAGATGCAAGTCCTACCTTCGGTCTCTATCTCGGTTATCTCGTTCTCACACGCTTCGATGTGATGGGTTAAAGCTTCCACGATTATGTGGCTTTCCCATTGGTTGAATTTCTTCATGATGTATATATATTATATGGTTTGTCAGAGTAGGTGGATTCGAACCGCCTTCTTCCTGCCTAAGTAAACATATAGTAAAGGAATACCTATGTTTAATCAGTCCTTATGTAGGATGCATCACCTTAGATGCTTTACTCCGATGTTGTGAAGGATAGGGGAATCGAACCCCATACTGACGATACAGCACTTGCAAGTACCTTAACGCTTTCACCCCCTAGGCATATAGACCTCGTATTGCAATACAAAGTGTTGAGCCATCAAGTTCCTCCATGTATGTGTTGTAATGATGTGTTTGATTCTGATGTTTGAATCGACTCCAAAGATACAACAAACTTTACGAAATTCCAAATCTAATTTGTAAGTCGTTGATTTAGAATAGCTTAACGACCTTCATTCCTAGAAGACTTGCAACGTGGTTAACGTGCTTCTGCGTCGTTGCACTATGCCACTGCCTCTGTGTAAGTGTACCCTCACACACCTTGCCAGTAGCTACGTGTGTGTCGTAGCTGTAAACTTGGATGTGGATTTCTCCTTGTATGTACTCCTTATCTGCACGGAGGTTTTGCTTGTATTTCTTCACGTCTATAGATCGTGTATGAGGTGTACCCCATCTCCAACCCTCGTCGCGCATTTCTTCGTATCTATCGTCTGCTCTATCTGAATAACTCATGTTTTTTGTATTAAATTAGTTAATTTTTCGTTTATCACCCGTAGGTCTTCGTTTGCTAATGGGCTGAAATGTCCGTCGTTAGCGTCCATCCACTCAATCAAGCGGTTGCGTTCCTGCTTAAGTTCAAGCACTCGCAGTGTGTTTACTGTTTCTTTCATTGTATTGGTTTTTAGTTAGTTATCTCCGAACACCTCAAGCTCTGCTTCAAGGCAGAAGGCATCGGCTACCATGTGTATTGCGTCATTATCACCACACCATGTGTAGTATGCATAGGCTAGTTCTAGTTCTTCTAAACCTAGACCTATAAAGGGGTTGAAATCATTCATGTTATTTGGTTTTTTCTATGTAAATACTCTTATCATTCTCGATGTCGTAGTAAGCTAGTTCACCACGCATCTTACACTTGGCGTAAGCAGTTTCTTCGTCTTCGCAGTGTTCCACTACATCGAAGTGGATTTGCCCTTGATGAGTCCATGTGCCCATACCTACAAGTATAAGCCAAGTGGGATTACTTGCTACTTTGGTGTAATTGTCGTACAGTTTAGCAAATCTAAAGAAATCATGCTTGTCACACACTTGTTCCTCGTCTACACCGCCTACAACAAAGCCTTTGCTACGCTTTTGTTCGTCGCTCCACAGCGTATATCCGCCGTCTATCATCGTACTTCCGTACGCCAGTCTGATTTTCTCTAATCTATTCATGTTATTATCTTCTTTACGTTGGTCATGATGCCTAGTAACTCCTCACCTGACTCGAAATAAGAGCAGTCCATTTCCCCTCGTTGGTTAATAATCGCCACCTCTTGGGTGAGTTCGTCTATGGATACTGCGTATCCGTTGTTGAAATATATTCTCATGATTCGTTGAATATGGTTTGTGGGTTATTTTGGTAGTGTTCACTAGCTGTCTCATACGCATCGTATAAATGCATGAGTATGTGGCGTGGTGCGTTGTCATGATACGCCTCAGTGTACCTACGCCATGCCTCGAATTTCGCTTCGTGGTATGGGTTTGGAGGGTTTTTGTAGTCGCTCATGACTACGAGCCGATTAAGTCCTCAAGCGTCATTTGATCGTCACACGTTAGTGCGTCCCACTCGCTTGTGGTAGTTATTTGACTGAAATCCAACCCCTCGAAGAGGTTTTTCATAGCTTCCACACGGAGGTCGTGTACTAGCGTGTCATTCTGTGCCTTCGGCTGATGTGCTTCGACGATAACTCGTGCGAAGTCGTGCATGTTGAAATTTTCCATGATGTATGGGTTTTTGGTTTATAAAATTAGAGCATGAAGGGGAGTCGAACCCCTAATGCACCCTATGTGCTCATGCTTGTATGCCTAGAACGGGCAGTCAGACTCAAGGCTTTCTTCGAACTCTGCCATCACGAGTGCAACTGCATCCGCATCCAGCTTCGTACGGAGCTTTGCCATAGCCATTTCGACCGTCTCTCCTTCGGAGAGTGTAACCACCTCCCTACGGGGAGCTTTGTAGCTGTCGACGTTCTTCGTGGGTAGGTATGATGTACATACGTTGTCCCTCGCTTGTTGTCGCTCTAGCCTATCATTTCGGCTTTTCGGCTTACCTGCCGATGCCTTACGGGCTAGTACGTTGGGTTTATATTCCTTCCCTTCAACCTCTTCGAGGTTAGAGATAGCTTCCGTCAACTCCGTAAGGAGTTTCAGGGCTTGTGCCTTACGCTCCGCAGTGGGACCGTATTTGGCTTGGTTTACTGCCTTTTGGCAGTCTTTGAACGTGATGTCTTTCATCTTCGATGGTTTAATTGGTTATTATGCTGAAAGCATAGCTAGAAGTTCCGCCTTAGTTAGCTTCGCTAAGTCGACCTTAGCCACCTTCGGTGTAGCCTTCCCCTTCGGGGCAACCTTCGCTTCGGCTATGGCTTTCTTCGAAAGTTTAGCCTTCGGCTTAGCCTTTGCTTTTGGCTTAACCTCTACGAGGTTAGAAACTGCTTCCGTTAACTCCTTTAGGAGTTTGATTGCTCTTGCCTTACGCTCTGCGGTTGCTGAGTATTTAGCTTGGTTTACTGCCTTACGGCAGTCTTTGATGTTTATGTCTTGTGACATGGGTATATGGTTTTTGACTCTGCGGAATTGCCGAGTTGATGTCGGTAAAGGTACGGCGAACATTTGAACATTTCGACAAAAGATGGTGACTGATTCCACGCGCCTTTTACCGAAGGTAAAACACGCACGAAGAATCCGCGCACGTGAATGGGCTATGCACGGAGACACACCAGCACGTGTCCCGAGCACATGGCGATCGCACATGACGGGCACATGACGCACGCATGAGGCGAGGTGATTTTGTATTGGTAATTCAATTGTCAATAGTAAGTTGATTACGTAGTAAAGGCTGAGGAATTAATATCAATAGTAAACTTGGAATTGTTAACAGCATCTCGCCTATATGGGGGTAAGGAGGTTAGAGTTACACTCTAGGTAAGGGATAGTCCTGACTTGAAAGATAGCTACGTAGAACTACGTTCTTGATGTGATGCGTGAAGTAATCACCCGTAATTGCCTGAACGTCAGTACGCTAAAGGTTATTTGGAATACTCAACTATGTTGAGGGGGGCGGGTCAAACGATTGCGTTTTGGTTTGAGTTTCCTCGCGTCTTATAATATATATTATCCCCTGTCGGAACATTTCTACCCCAATTTTTACCATATTTGGACAAATTAGCCGATTTTGGATCTTCTGGCGTATTTTTTACGATTACATTTTTTGTAAATTCCACTCTAAAGCATTGAGAGGCGGTCAATTACCCCCATGGTCTTAAATTTTTACTTTACTATTGACTTTTCAATTTTAATGTTATACCTTTGCTATATATCTATTGCATTAAAGAGCTTCTCTATATATTTTAAGGTGTATGTATACACTAAGAAGCAGTAATAAGATGTTAAATTCAGGCTAGCTATGCCCTTTGATGTATAACCGCTTGAAACAGTCCCTTTGGCGCTAAGCTGGGACCTCCTATAAAGTAGTATATTTGCTACTGCATGGAACTACTTAAAAACGCTAAATCAGCAATGAACTTTCAAGAGAGATACTCCGATATGGAGGGATCTGAGGGAGGTTATGATAGAAAGGAAAAAAGAGCCTTAAAGCAAGCTAAGAAAGCTGGGGTGGGTTTAAATGACTCACAGTCTAATAGGTCGGAATACCTAGACACAGTTGGGGCTGAAAGAACTAGGGCTGCCGCTACGGGTATTACTGCTGTAGCAGGAGTTGTTGCGGGTGCATATACAGGCAATCCCGCCATGGTGAAAAGTTCCCTAGCGATGGGGGCTAACTACATGGGTGGGGAGATGGCTGAGGATGCGGCTGGTAATGATGGTGTGGGGCAGCAATTAGGCATACAGGACGCGATGAACATTGGTGGGCCTTTGGCTTCTACTATGGGTCAAGGGACAAGGGAAAAGAAAGCTGAGGGTGGTGGTCCAGGTGGGCCTCCAGAAACCCCAGGTGTAGACCCTACAGCCCAGGATCCATACAATCCCGAGTACAAACATCAGAGAAATGGGTCAACCCTACAATATAAGGCTGGTGGATCATTAAGATATAACCCGCGCAAATACGACTATATAAAGGGTAATTCCTTTGGATTTTAAAACAACACTATGGCAACTCTAACAGTATCAATAAAAGAAGAATTAACACTTAACGGAAAGGAACAGGGCGGAGAATTCGTAATGTCAGCCAACGTTACTCAGTGTTACAAAAGGATCATCACGGCCACTACCTCTGCACAGTCGGTACTGCTTTTTGCAGCTGCGGACGCGGCGGGCACATTGAAAGACGCTACGGCGGACTATATTCGCATTACTAACCTCGACTCCACAAACTACGTAATGCTACGTATCGTGGGCGCGTCGACTCAATACTGGGTCAAACTAGAACCTGGAGACAGTTGGGTAGGGGGGAACTCCTTAATGTATGCTGATCATACAGGTACAGCCGTTGCGGCTATTGGGAGTTTTATACCTATAGATACTATATATGCTGATGCTAATACCGCTTCTTGCGATCTAGAAATATTCGCCGCTCTTTAATAACTATATTTGTACAAAATAACAACAAGATGAATTTAAAATACCGCCAAGGCTCCAATATGCAAAGATTGGGTGAACTTGTGAAAAAATACAGAAATGGAGGAGGGTTACCTGAGGGGGATCCAAAAAAGGTGAACTATGGTGGACCGTCAGTTAGGAGCCTAGTAGCGGATGGACTAGCCTCCAACGCCAACCCTTCATTAGGATCTGGCGGCGGGGCGAACATCAATCTCCCTAGATTCGACGAAATGAGGGAAAAGTTTGTAGGAGCTAACCCAGATCTTTTTGATTCGAAGAAGCAACAGTATATCATCGACGGTAAAAAAACATACTTCCCTAATACCACCGCAGGATTCGATGAAGCGCGAATGGCTTCCCATATGTCTAATGGCGATAAAAGTAAGTTTAATATGTCTTCCTATCAGGGTGATATTTACCATGGACTCATGGGGGAGTTTGACGGATATATAGATGGTTTTGACGGAAAAATAGAAAACATGACAGAAGACCAAATAAAAAGAATGCGAGAGCAATACCAAGAGCAAACTCGAAACTTTGCATCCCAAATGAACAGAGACTAAGTAAAGACTATATCTTTACTGATGAGATTTGAACTATCTTACCATCAATCTGTTGGCTTACTTGGTATAAACCTGGCTTAGTTGTTTTTAATCTGAACGTTCTATAGTCACCTATTCTGTCTAAAACCCATCCGTTACCTTCTTCTAGGCGTTCGTCCTGGATTTCAGGGTAGTGGGGAATGTACAGTACGGTCCATTCTGACTCTATGCCTTCACTGTACATAAGATCGTTAATTACAAGTGTTGTTTGAGACAGCAGCGAAGTAGAAGCTATCAAGGCAATTATTAAAAGTAAATTTTTCATTGTATATAAATTAAAGGTTAAAAATTAAATTCTGATTATCTAACTACAACTAAGTGGTCAGAACTCCCCGCCACCCATTCAATATCCGATCTTACGAATGTGTTCTCAATCATTACCCCAGGAAGGTATGAAACGACATAGTCAACGTATTTTTCGTTTATAATAAAGTAAGTATCCTCCCCCATTATATCTCCGTCTTTTGTGCAGGACACGACATACACACCCTCTTCGGTCCATGTATGTGCTGAGCGGCCACCGTAAGAAGCATAAAACTCAAACTCCTTGTCGAAGTTGATGTCTGGTCTCTCCGCATCCCATGCCTCCCCAGTAGCTTTCATGTCAAGCACTTTATAGATATGTGTGGAGTCTTGTATAGCTACTCCCCCAGAGTATGTTTCCTGTATACTGATAGAAAGGTCTTGTGCCGAGACTCCAGCTACAACGAACGTGGCAATTATTAAAAGTAAATTTTTCATTGTATATAAATTAAAGGTTAAGGATTCAGTTGTATATTTGAACCGCTGATCTTAATCTACAACATTATTTCCGAAAAAACAAATTTCGATGGTAAATAAAATTCTAAAACTTGAATAAGTTTTATTTTAATCCTATACGGAAAAGAAAGGATCACGCCATGGAAGCAGAAAAAATTAGACTAAATAAAATTAAACATGAAACTAGAAGTAATAAGGTTCAACAAGGGCAAAGATTCAACTAACGGAATACTATTCGATATAACAAATGATAAAAGAAAATTTTTATGCTATACTCTCGAAGATGAGAGCCGCACCGAAAAAGTGTGGGGAGAAACTTGTATACCTGAAGGAGAGTATAAAATCGGTCTTCGAACTGTTGGTGGACTCCATGCCAGATATTCTACGCGGTTTGCTGACATTCATATGGGGATGCTTCACGTATTGGATGTACCTAATTTTAAATATATTCTTATTCATTGCGGTAATACTGACGAAGATACCGCTGGTTGTTTACTCCTTGGTGACACGCAAACGAACAACAACGTTAAAGAAAACGGTTACATCGGTAAATCCACCCTTGCCTACTTCAGGGTCTACGAAGAAATCTCGAAAGCCTTCAAAGAGGGCGAAGAAGAAGTGACTATAACGTATAGGGATTTTGCAACTAGCCTTATCCTAGATGAAAACAAAGCAACTGAATCCCCCGACGAATGTTAGGAATAGGAACAAGCTTTGGATCCCTAACTACTCAAGCAAGCGCTTCGGGTAATAGATTTTCCTATCCGACCGAAACGAACGCTTATTCTGTGAACTTCGACGGAACTAACGATACGTCAACTCAAACCTCAGCAGCAAGTGGAGTCAACTCCCTGACTCACGAGCTTAACGGAACTAATTGGTCGCTACAGTTTTATTTTAAAACCGCTACCGCTGGTAGTTTAAGCAATGGGTTTATCTTTTGGAAAGGCCCATCTTTCAACAAATTCTTTAGAATGACCGTGTCAGGAGGAGGAGGAGATCTTGGGCTTCTGTCAGGTGGAGTTTCTGGTGGCGGGACTGGTATTTCTACAACTTTTGATACAAACTGCGTTGCAAATACTTGGTATCATGTAATACTTACTAGCGACGGAACTGGGACAAACAGACTCACGAAGTGTTATTTAGACGGAAGTTTAGTGTCGACCGTTTCACAAAGTACCATTGCCTCCTCCAAGGAAGTGGTTCCTTCATCGGGAGCTAATACATTTGCCAACCTTGCAGGATTTCTATACTATGAATACACTATAGATCAATGGGCTACATGGAGCGAAGAGCTCTCTGCCGCCGAAGTATCGGAGATATATACAAATACTCCAGATCTAACTCAAGACGCTGGAGATTATGTCACTAGCGCAAGACTACAGCGATACTACAAAATGGACGAGGGTTCAGGAACAAGCTTGGCCGATAGCTCAGGAAATAACAGAACGGCTATAACCCTTGTAAACGGTCCAACATTCCAATCAAATACGCCTTTCTAATGACAAAATACGTAATAATAGAAGCAACTGATGTAAGCTCAGTGGACTTCACTAAAGTCTTAGAAACTTCATTGAATACCTTAAGGTATAGTACTGACGAATCTAAAACCTTTGTAAAATATGTTGGTAGTAAGCCTGGGTTCCTATATGGTAAACCCACTAACACTCACGCGGAAATGCTGGTTATATTGAATGATCCCGACGGGGAGTGGTTCACGGAATCACCCTTCTAGGGCTCTATATACTCTCTGAACGAGTAAACGTCCCTTCTGGGAAAGGGCATATCTAACCCTATAATTGTACTTGGTTTCATCTCGAAAGAGATGATCCTCGTACGTACCTGAAGGTGTTAGCCGATCGAAGTGTTTGTAGAGGTAGCCCTCGTTAACTAATGGAAAGACAGTTCTTTCTCCTAGCTTCTTCTTACTTACTTGATACTCTTTCGCGGCGTAGTCTAACGTCCAGAACTCAAGATCGTAGGCCCAAAACATGAACATAATCTCCTTCTGGAAGATGTCGTGGCTCTCTTGTGTGGATAAAAGAATAGCCCGAAGGTTCTTTAGGTAGTTTCTTTTTACGTATCTTTGATTTAACCTGGACGACTCTCTGAATAGTTTTTTTTTGGGAACTCTACTTTTCGGCATTGAAATGAATTTATTACGTAAAGATATGAAAGAACATGCTTTTCTTTTGGAAATTCAACGGCTTGCTATTGAAATGGACTTACTTATTGAAAAGTACGACGTCCGAGACAAGGTAATTTCGGTAATGGTTACTGGGCTTATAGACGAAGAAGAGTATGGGGAAGCACAGATGAAGGCTATATATAGCTATAGCTTAGACTCCAGGAACGAGCTCGAGAGCATAATGGAATTTATTGACACTACATGGAGCGCCGAAGCCGACCCCTTATATCCTCCAGAGGAGGAAGGGTACGATAGCATCGACGACTTACTGGATGGAACTGGAATTGAATTAGAATAAAATGGAAGGAATTATTAGGAAAATTGTGGTCGGAAGAGACCCTAAGGATGGTATGGCTTATTATGTTGGTATGAGAGCTGGCGCGGGTAAGGTTAGCACCATAGTTCAAGATGATCGTCACCTATCTAAATACGGGAAAAACAGATACCTTGTGTATATGCAAGACGAAGAAGGCGCTCAGACGCTATGGAAAGCCATAGATGGCATGCCCTGTATGTTGGAGTTCGACTGCAACTTTTAACCCATGAGGACATTTGATCTATTTATCGTTAAGATAAAAAGCAGGCTTAAGGATACTATTACTTCCGAGAGTGGCTTTGAACTATTCGTGGACGCAAAGTTTAATGACTTCAAGAATAGAACGACAGAAGCCCCCGTGGTATGCGTGCCCTTTAAATATGATACAGGAGTAGAGGTGGGGGACACTTTATACTTTCATCACTTAGTGGTGCTTGGAGGGGATAATAACGGGCAGATATTTACAGAGGAGGATAACACTTATATAGTAAGCTACGACCCCGAGAGCGCAATTGCCAACCAGGCCATAGCTTTTAAAAGCAAGAAGACTGGTAAGATACAATGTCTCACGGGTTGGTGCCTATTAAAGGAAGTGGTGCAGGAGGAACTCACCCTTCAGTCCGATATTATAGAGATCGTAGACTTAACGGAAAAATTACCCACGAAAGCCGAAGTGGTGTATACTTGCAAACAAGCCGACGAGATAGGGGTTAAGCCAGGGGATATAGTTGGATTCAAACAAAACAGAGACTATCGTATAACTATAGACGGGACGGAGTATTTCCGCACCCGCGCAGAAGACTTAATGTATGTCGAAATCTAAATTTACTACTATAGGAGCCTCCAGAAGGCTTATGTCCAGTATGGAGATAGCTATAGAAAACATGATCGAGGAAATTAAAAAACCCGTCGATCCAGAAATCAATGGTTCAGCACGTAAAGCGGAGCTACAGTCTATTAAGCAAACAGCAACGGACTGTAAGGAGCTTATTATAGAAAGGCAAAGGCTTGGTCAAATGGTTAAAGACCTGGAGACGAGCGGGGAGATAAGCGGGGAAGCGGATTATTCAGGCGGGTTTGCCGAAAGATTCTCGAAATGAAGAGGTGTTCCCACTGTCAGAGATTAAAGGATAATGAGGAGTTTTACCTCCACTCCGATGGAAAAACTAGATTTAAAGATTGTAGAGAGTGTACCTCTATAAAAACCGTTGAAAGGAAGAAAAAGATATACGCTTGGGTGGACAAGTATAAGTCCTCCGTTGGGTGCGAGAACTGCGGGGAGACGGACAAGAGATGCTTACAGCTACACCATCGAGACTCCTCCAATAAAAAGAAAAGCGTTGCTACCCTTATAGGTAAGGGCTATATATTTAGAACTGTGAAGGCTGAAGTAGAAAAATGCGAGGTCCTATGCGCTAATTGTCACTCCATACATCATTACGACGACAGGAGGTCTGGACACTGGGGCGCAGGTAAATATGACTATGACTGCGTAGAAGAGGAGTGTTCCCCTATGGTAGAGCAACTAGAGCTTTTCCTTAACCACGACTATACGTTAGAAATATAGCTTACCTTTGCTATATGAAACAACTTACCGTATTACTCCTTTTGACCTTTATGTCATGCACTGTTTGGGCTCAGTGTAACCAGCACGTCTTTAGCTCTGTAGGGGCTGAAAAATGGACAAACTTCCAATACCAGGATTGTGATGGGGGAGCCCATTACTTTGGGTTACCCGCTGGAGGATACACTATAATTTACTGTGCAGACATAGGAACTGCCTTTGTTTTGAATGGTGATGGGTTTGTATACCCTCTCCTTCAGGAGCACCCAGCCTACGTATCGTGCATACAGGAAGAATCATGCCCAGGAGACCTAGACAATAGCGGGGCTATTGATGTGCAAGACTTACTGTTGTTCCTAGAGAATTACGGGTTGCCATGCGATTAAACCTTTTTACAATACTCTGGCTCCTATATGGATTTTTTATAACTAACAATATTTACGGTCAATGTGATCTAGCTATAAGTAGTTGGGATGCAGTCTCTGGGGACATAGTTATTGAGGTTATTAATAGTGAAAACTGCGGTTGTAACGAATTTACTTCCGAAGGAAACACTTGTGAAACGAGCATAGTCCCTTATGTTAACAACAACACAACGGTGTCTCACATAGTTCTAGGGTTACATGTAGACGGATTAGACTATAACTGGGGGTGCACGGCTGCGACCAACCACCCAGGATGGACATGGAAGGTATTTACTCTTTGGGGGAACCAAGAGTTAGAGAGTGGGGATACATGGACCGCCAATGTGTATGACTCCCCCGTAGCTAGTGATTGCTGGACGGAGATATTAGCTAATGATACTCTATGTACCGAGCTGGTTATATGGCAGATTAACCTATCACGCACGTCTTCTACCGAAGAAGGCGGATGGGCTGTCAATGGGGGCGGTGAAACTCAGACTCAGAATTACCCTGACGTAGATTTATCTAATAATTTCGCCGTAAATTGTGCTCCTCCATCTTGCGACACTGTTTACGTAGACGTTGAGGTTGTCGAATATATATACGAGACGGACACTATAGTAGAATATGTAGATGTTGAATGGATCACAACCGACACACTCTACATAACAGACACTGTAGTGGAATACATAGAGATTATTGAATATATCCATGACACCATTGTTTTGATTGAAACGGACACTATAGTAGAAATTGAGTATACGTATGTTACGGATACCATAAGCATAGAGACAGTGGTATACGAATACGTCTATGTCTTCAACACGGACACTATCATAGATCATTACACGGAGTATGAATATATAGACTGCAACACGGGTGAACCCTGTATCAACGAGGAGCCAAACCCATGTGATGAAACTTCTATATTTGCCCCTAATGTAGTGACCCCTAACGGTGATGGATGGAACGATACGTGGAAAGCTATAGCGGAGGGTGGTTGCTGGGGAACCTGGGAAACGCGCATATATAACAGGTGGGGTAGTCTAGTTTGGATCAGCACATCGTCTATGGATGAGTGGGAGGCAGACGTAGCTACGGGTGTTTACGTATACACCATAACAGCCCATAGCTCCATAAACGCCAGCGTCTTTGAGTTCAACGGGACGATAACTGTGTTATATTAGCATTATGGCAAGAGACTACAAAGACGAGTACGAAAAGTTCCAAGGAACTCCGAAGCAGAAAAAGCTAAGGGTTATAAGGAATCGCAATAGAAGGAAGCTTGTTGCTGGAGGCAGGGTTAGAAAGGGTGACGGAAAAGACATACACCACGTAGGAGATAAGTTAACAGTAATGTCTGCCTCTAAGAACCGAGGGCTTCCAGAGAAATCAAGATTAAAAAAGTCAAAGCGAAAGCGCTGGGGACTTAAAAAGAAATAAAATTAAATGGCTGAGTATAAATGTGAATGTAAAGAGGACATCGTAGACGTCCCATCTGCTACAATAAGATACGTAGAGGGTCTAGGCGTGATACACGATGTTAAGTGCGAGGATTGTGGGGAGTATATGACCCACTCTAACCCGAAGTCAGGAGCCCCTGGATTTAGATCTAACAGGTATGGTCAAACATTTTGAGTATACTTTTAGATGTTAAGGAATATGAAGACCCAGCTGTTAAGATTTGCCCCAACGGTACGGAGGGTGAGCTTATCGAACTCGGTGGGTTACTCATTTGCCTTCCAGAAAGGCCGCCTAAGAAAGAAATTTTCGGACATAAAGAATCAAACTCTATGCAAGTGTGGAGAAGGATACCTATGCCGAAGGAACTGCTTCGTATTCGTTCTATGGATGAGTGGTCAGAAATGCCAAGGGAGTTTCGAGAGAGGTTTCGTCCATATATCGAGGAGGAGTTTAGGCGTAGGCGTGAGGGTTTTTGGTTTTATAACAACGGTACAGCTACATATATTACGGGGCGGCACTATATGATGATACAGTGGACCAAAATGGATATTGGTTACCCGTACTTTTTAAACTTCCAAAGAGATATCTTCTTGCACTTAGCTGCATGTGAAATAGACCCTAGGTGTATAGGCCAGCTATATACTAAGTGTCGCCGTAGCGGATACACAAACATGTGCTCTGCTGTCCTTGTAGATGAAGGAACTCAAGTGAAGGATAAACTTATGGGTATACAGTCAAAGACTGGAAAAGATGCCCAGGAAAACATATTTATGAAGAAGGTGGTTTTTATGTTTAGAAACTATCCTTTCTTCTTTAAACCCATCCAGGACGGTACAACCAATCCGCGTATGGAGCTGGCTTTTAGGGAGCCATCAAAAAGAATAACCAAGAAGAACAAAACCTCTCAGATGGGGGAAGCTTTGAATACGGTTATAAACTGGAAAAATACAACTAACAACGCATATGATGGGGAAAAACTACACCTGTTGTATCTAGATGAAGCAGGAAAATGGGAAAGACCAACAGATATAAGGGACGCCTGGAGGATTCAGAGGACGTGTTTGATCGTCGGAAGAAAAATCGTGGGGAAGGCAATGGTCGGAAGCACGGTAAATCCAATGGACAAGGGAGGAAGCCAATACAAGGACCTGTGGAGGGATTCGAGCCCCCTGGAGAGGAACGCGAATGGGAGGACTAGAACAGGTTTATATAGATTGTTCATACCAGCCTACGAGTCCCTAGAAGGGTTTTTTGACATACACGGTCATCCTGTTGTACAGGATCCCGACACCGAGGTTATGGGGGTGGACAAAGAGCCAGTTACTATAGGGGCTAAAACCTACCTAAAGAACGAGAGAGCCGCACTGAAGGATGATGCTTCGGAACTTAACGAGGTTACTAGGCAGTTCCCTTTTACTGAGGATGAAGCCTTTAGGGATAGTATAGAGGGTAGCTTGTTCAACATAGGGAAGATATACGAGCAAATACAATACAACGATGAGCTGTTCCCTAACCCTATAGTCAGGGGTAATTTCGTTTGGAAAAACGGAGAGAAGGATACAGAAGTGGCTTTTATGCCAGATCCAGCAGGGAGGTTCAGGGTTTCGTGGCTCCCTCCAGACGAACTAAGGAATAAAAAAGCTACGGAGCGAGGGAAAAGAGTTCCTCCAAATCCTCTAGTAGGTTGCGGTGGTGTTGACTCATATGATTTAGACGCTACGGTAGATGGTAGAGGGTCTAAGGGGGCTTTGCATTTATACAACAAGTTCAATATGGAGTACCCTTCTAACACTTTTGTTTTGGAGTACGCTTCACGTCCGCCCTTAGCTAAGATATTCTACGAGGATGTTTTAATGGCTGCTGTTTTTTATGGTTACCCTATACTTATAGAGAATAATAAATACGGGATAGCCCGACATTTTGAAGCTAGAGGTTACGACGGGTATTTAATGAATAGACCAGATCACTTAAAAACACCTAACTCTAAAGTCAACGTAAAAACTAAAGGCATACCCTCTAACTCTCAGGATGTTATACAGGCTCACGCTCACGCTATAGAGGCTTACATACACAATCACGTAGGTATGAACAGGGAGACAGGGCTCTACGGGGCTATGTATTTTAACAAAACTCTGGAGGACTGGATTGGATTTAAGATAGACGACAGAACAAAGTTTGACCTTACTATTAGCGCTGGTTTAGCCCTTTTAGCCTCTCAGAAATCCCGTCCGAAACCGAGGGCAACCTTCTCGGAAAAGAAATTTTTTAGGAAGTATAATGTCTTGGGATGATTCACTATATTTGCATGAAGTAATTATACTTATCTTATAATGATCAGCAACTCAAGTAATCGCACTGGAAAGTTTCCAGACCCATTAGCAGCCAAGGAACTAAAAGACGACAAGGCTTATGGTTTAAAGTATGCTAAAGCCATAGAAGGGCAGTGGAACTCAAATAATGCGGACAGCTCTTTACACAAGAAGAGAATAAAAGTATTCGAAAAAAACAGGGATTACGCCCAGGGCGTACAGGACACTACTATATATAAAAGGCTTTTAAACTCTCTGGACCCTAACGCAAAGGACGGGAGTTTACTTAATTTAGACTACACCCCCGTACCCGTTTTACCTAAATTCGTGAGAATTATTGTAAACAAAATACTTTCTAGAAACCCTTATCCAAACCTTGAAGCCGTAGACCCCTTAGCTTCCTCTGAAAAAAACAGAGAGAAAAACAGGCTACGTATGCAGGTTCAGATGAAAAAGGAGCTCGAAGCTCTAAAGAAGGACACTGGCGGTTTAGTTTTAGATAAAGATCCTGAGTCTTTGCCTGACTCGTCAGAAGAAGCGGAGATCTTTTTAGACACGAACGTTAAGCTCGACGCGGAAATAGCCGCACAGATAGCAACAAACATGACTCTGTCTTGGAATAATTTCAATGACAATATATTTAGGCGTTGCGTAAACGACCTAGCCGCATTAGGTATGGCGGTTGTGAAGAGAGAAAACGATCCTAACTACGGCATAAGTACAGAATATGTAGACCCCTCGAAATTTATACATAGCTATACCGAGGATCCTAGTTTCGATGACTTAGTATACGGAGGTAGCGTAAAGTCTATACCTATACAGGAGTTGAAGAGGCTTGCAGGTTCGGAGCTTACGGAGGAGGATTTTCAAAAGATTGCTAGGAAGTCGACTGGAAGCAGCATGAGCCCATACTCATCTCAAATAGACCCTAGCTCTAAGAAGGCTGCGTTTGGATACGATGAGCACACAGTAGAAGTTATGGACTTTGAGTTTATATCAGTGGACTGTATGTACTTTGAGGAGAAGGAAAACAAGTACGGAAACTCTAATTTCTTCTACGAAGGCTACTCATATAAGGATAAGCCAGGTAGCGTGTTTGAGCGTACTCCTTCTAAAATGGAAGTTGCTACACTTTACTCTGGGAAATATATCATGGGGACTGACTATATAATCAACTATGGCCAGAAAACAAACATACCTAAGAACATACACGACATAAGCAAAGCTCGTCTTTCTTACTCGGTGGTAGCTACTAACATAGGTAAAATGATGCCTAAGTCCATGGTGGACAGTTGTATAGGGTTTGCCGATATGCTCCAGATCACACATCTAAAGATCCAGCAATCCATAGCTAAAGCGAAGCCAGACGGATTGATTATTGACATAGAAGGTCTAGAAGGTGTAGAGATAGGTAAGGGAGGTGAACTCCAGCCGTTAGATCTTCACGACATCTATGAGCAAACAGGTGTGTTCTACTATAGGAGCAAGAACCCTGAAGGAGGGCATCAGAACCCACCTATAAGAGAGATAGGAAACAGCATAAGAAACATCAATGAGCTTATAGCTCTATACAACCATTACCTTAAGTTAATTAGAGACACCACAGGTATTAATGAAGCTATGGATGCTTCTTCCCCTAAAGGGGATGCTCTGGTTGGGGTTAACGAGCAAGCAATCGCAGCAGGAAACAACGCTATATATGATATAACTAATGCTTCGATGATCCTTTATAAAAAGGTGTGCGAGGACGTTGTTAAGTGCCTACAGATAATTCCACCTGAGTCCACCCTAATGGGTATATATGAGAATGCTATAGGGAAAGAGAACATGAAGGTGCTTTCCTCTTTTAGCGATCTCCCGATGTATAATTTCGGAGTTCAAGTGCAGAAAGAGATGGAAACGGCTGACAAGCAGTACCTAGAGCAAAGCCTTCAGATAGCTTTAGGCCAAAAGGAAATAGACTTGGAGGATGCTATGATGGTTAGATCCATGAAGGATGTGAACCAAGCGGAAAGGTTGCTTATGGTTAAGCGCAACAAAAGACAAAAACAACAGCAGGCTACCGCCCAGCAAAATTCAGAGATGCAATCTAAAGCGGCTCAAGAGGCTGCTCAGGCTACCTCCCAAGCTAAGCAACAAGAGATGCAGATGCAGGCTCAGTTTGATACTCAAAAAATTCAAGCGAAGGCTCAAGCTGAGATACAGGTAGCAACAGCTCTTCATGAGCTACATAAGGAAATAGAGATAATTAAAGCTCAAGCCACCCTTGGATTCAAAGAGGATGACCAGAACTTCAAGGAGAAGCTGGACGTCTTTAAGGAAGGTAAAAAGGATGAGCGCCAGCAAATCCAGGCTGATCAACAAATGGCTATAAAGGAGGCCGATAAAGAACTAGGGGAAAACGTACCCCCGCAAATGAACTAATATGGCACAAAAAGTAAATTTAGATATAGCTCAAACGTTAAACATAACAAGCCGTAGGGGGGACACTTTTAACTTAGCAATAACATTAAAAGACGCAGCGGGAGCTGCCCTCCCTTTAGTTACCGATGGATATGAGTTTGTTATGCATGTACGTACAAGTGCTTTTGCCGATGGTGCGGACGGAATAGTCTTATCTACAGCAGCTCACGTTCCAGTTGGAGCCACGGGTAATGGGATATGGGTAGGGACTATAGAGAACATGATGGTCGTTGACGAGGTGGGGAGCAATATAGATGATAACGGCGTAGCTACTATAAAAATATCCGACGCTACTATGAGGATACTCCCTTCTGGTAGGTATGTCTATGATTTACAGTATATAGCCGACAGCGTACACACAACCATCCTCACAGGGTCGTTTGTAGTTAACGAGGATGTTACGGAATACGCCATTCCTCCAGTAGTAGGTTAAGCTATGGCGGATGCTATTAACCTTACTCTTAGTAATGGTGACAGTTCATCCATTATTGTTAGTGCTTCCAATTCGGTTAGCACTATTGTAGGGACCCCAGATTCGTCTGTATCCTTATCGGTAAACCCCTCTACGGACTCTTCAGTATCTATTAACTCAGTTCCAACTACTCAGCTTACTGTAGCTTCGATAGGAACGAGCGTAGCCACTGTTTCTCAACTAAACAATTCCCTTACCGTATCTACGGCTATTCAGGCTCCGCATAAGTTTAAGCTACGGGAGCTTTTAGATGTTTCGGGGGATCCTACTGATGACCAGGTTCTCGTATATGATCAACCCACGGACTCATTTATTTTCGAGAATCAATCAGGCGGCGGTGGTGGTGGGTCATCTACTGACCACGTTATAACATCAGACTTAATTGTTACTAATTCCGATCTAGCCTTTCAAACCATGGTTGGTAACACTATACAGAACGACACTACTATAGAGAGTATACTTCAGCAAATACTCTCCCCGTATGTGCGCTCTAAGTTTAATTCCTTTAGTATATATGCCACTACGGAAATTGCAATTATGACGGTCGGTAGTAATTACACTCAAAATCTAGAGGTGGGTGATGACATAACGATTTCCACAGTTAATTACAGTTTAACCCTGCCTGAGAACGTGTTAGACAACAGTGTTACTTTAGAGAGATCTATTGACAACGCATCCTATACGTCTTACCAAAGCGGTCTATCTGATTCACCTATAGGTAATGTAACATTAGGAACTGAAATCGGAGTATCAGGTAACCCTAACGTAAAGCATAGGTACAGGTTTTCAGCAACAGATAACGGTAACCCTAACGGTCAGGTAGCAACTATATATAGTGGGGTTGCAACCTTGAGCTGGAAAAACAGGATGTATTTAATGGGGGGCGCCACGAACCTTCTTCCCTCCTCCTCAGATTCAAGCTTTAATAGCTTAGTTTCTAGCAATACGGTTGACAACACCCTCACCAATGACCCAGGAACTGCTTCCCTAACGTTTGATTGCAATGTTCAGAACCAATTAGAGAATAACTACTCGTATATAACATACCCCGCTAGTTGGGGTGAAATACAATCAATTAAACAAAACAACTCCACTGACGTAACCACGGATTTTTCACTTGTTATAAAGGCATCTTCTACGGACGGATCCTTCGAAAGAACCAACGCACACGGTATAGTGATTCCTTATTATCTTTACAAAACATTCGATACAGGCGCCTACCACGCCGATGTTGAACTAACCGTAACCCTCTCGTAGATGCCTACTTTTTCAGGACAAGTCAGACACCAAAATTCCAATCTACCCATAGTAGACCTTTCCGACGGCGCGGGTCAGTTTAATCAAGGGGGTAGATCGCCCGTAAAGGGGATGGGGTTGTTTACCAACACAGCGAGTAGGGGTAGCGTTACATCTGGACTTAGAGCTGAAGGGTATATGGCTATTGTGGGGAGTACCCCTTACCTATACAACTCCTCCTCTTTAGATGATAGTACTTGGGGAGACGAAGCTAATTGGACTTCCTTAGGCGGTTCCCATGGGATACCTTCTGGGGGTGGAATCGACGACCTCCTATCAAAAAGCTCTGCCGCCGACTATGATGCTAGCTGGGTAAACAGCGTGGTGGTGGAAAGCGGCAAGTTTAAAAAACACGGTACTAGCGCCTCTGCAGCCCCTACTCTGACTTTCAGTAGAAAGAAAACGGGAGTAGCGCTATCCAGCGGGGATAGCCTAGGGGAGATAAACTCCGTAGGGTTCACTTCGGGAGGGGTGGAAAAAGCAGCCTCTTCTATACGTTTCGTCGCGGACGGAACAATGGATGTGGGGATGGGGAGCAGAATGGAGTTCTGGACTTCAACTTCGGAAAACTCCTCCTCGAATATATCCGAAAAAGCCCTTACAATAGATTCAGATAAAAAGCTTATATTTGCAGGAAGTGATAACTCAAATATACCAATCGTGGTAGAAGGGGGTATGTACTACAATACAACTAACAAAGCCTTTTTTGTAGGCGTTTAAAATAAAAAAAACATGGCAACTTGGAAAGAGGTCGCATTAGTAGAAGACTTAACAACAGCATCAGTCCAATCGGACGAGGCTGCAGCGGGTCAGGTAGCAATTGGATCATCTACGGCAGGTGAGATATCTTGGACCCCAGTCCCTACAAAATCTTTAATTGTAGGTAACGGTTCAAGCGGCGCGGCGGTAGTTACAACCGACGCTACAAACGGTGACGTACAAATCGCTTCTTCAAGTTCAACTAAGGTTGTATTTGATATTATAGATGGTAAAGTTACCACGGATCATCACGCTGCATCTTCATCTACTTCAACGGGTGTTACTCCAGCTAAGATGTCTTATGGCGCTGCTGGTGGAATTCTTGCTTACCATCACGATACCATAGGGTCTTCTGTGTCAGGCACAGCGTACGGACCCGAAGTTCTTGCAGCGGGAAGCAACGGGCAGGTTTTGTCAACGATTGTTACGGCGGGGGGTAAAACATATCTAGACTGGGTTTCGGGTAGCTCGGCTTCGACTGTGACAGTGACGGCTGGAGGCTCACAAGGAAGTGCTCTCCCAATAATCTTCGCCGAAGGAACGGGTTCGGAGCAGGATTTATATAGCGACGTCTCATCAACCCCATTCACTTACGAAGCGGACATTAACACCTTGCGCGTTGCAAATATCATTACTACTGGTAGCGTTACCGCACCTGGAGGATTTGCAGGATTAGCTAGTTCAGCTTCAACTGTAGCTACAGCGGTTACTACCGACACAACTTGCAGTGTAGCTCTTCTTAATGCTACAACTGGTCAGCAGGCAATTTCGTCTGACGCGGGGATAACATACAACGCTACGTCTAACACTCTTACCGTTGAGAATCTTACTGTATCAGGAACCAACACAGTACTAAACACAACCTCTTTAGTTGTGGAGGATAAAATTATTGCGGTAGCTTCGAATGCTGCCAACCCTGGCGCCGCGTCTAACGCTGGGTTAGTTGTTAATATTGCTAATATAGCAATTGATGAAGTCGCAGGAGCTGATCACGACGACTACTTACCTAGACTTGTTTGGACAAACAACGCAACGACACCTGTAAGCTCAGCTGCAAATACATCTATAAGCACTGCTGATACAACTCTAGGGTGGTCGATTTCAAATATGGGTACTCTAGACACGGGATTACCCAACGCCGCCTCGGTAGCGTTTAATGTAGCCCCTACGCTTATCAACCAATCTACTCTTCCAGCAACTGCTGGCGCGGATATAGGGATCGGAGCGATGTATCTTATGGATACGACAGGAGGTTCTCGATTGTTTATTCAAACAACAACATAATAACTTAAAGCATGGGGTTAATAGGAAAATCCAATCCAGTAACAACGGACACATTAACAAAAGTTGAATTAGAACATCTTTTATTTGCACTTTCTGAGTCGACCTTTAGGGGAAATGACGTACATTTGCTATCAAGTATAGTAAACAAGCTAACAAATCAGCTTGGATCCAGAGAAAACAAATAAATAAAATATAATGAAGCTTAACATTGATCAAGTACACTTCCTAACGGAGGTTCTAAATTCCGTTAGTATATCCGCAAAAGATGCCCGTACAGTAGTGGCGGTTCAGGACGTTCTAGATAAGGAATTCGACCGTTTACAAAAAATCCAAAACGCTGAAGAAAAGAAATAAGCCATGGCTACTTGGAAAGAATTAGCATTTACCGATCAGGTATTTATTGATAGAGTTAATTTCAGGCGGTGGTTTATGTCGGATACTTCTGGCGGTATGGTTGAAGATAGGGAGTATGCTGTCCAGGACAACCAGGCAAAGGGGAATACCATGTACAACGATTTGTACGAGGATGTGATGGATGATGACTCGATAGACGGGCTTCATAACCCATCAGGAGGCTCGGATCAGACGGGGGTAAACACCGCCGCTAGATGGGTCTACTTAGCTAACAGTGTGGATGGCACATCCGACGACTACACTTACGGTAGACACTTTGGTGGGGCCAGAATGGCCGTCCCAAGACCGAATACAGCCCACCCGTCTCACTTTTTTTCAGCTACAATACAGCAGCACCACGATCACGGAACAAGCTCAGGGAACACTTCAGGAAGTGAGACTGCTAGATTTAGGATTAGGTTATACCGAGCTTATCAGAATAATGGCGCTGGAAATCCGTACTGGTGGGAGAAGTTCAGGCAGGTGTATGAGACAGTCTTTACCCCCGCTGTACTGGAGGGGAGAGGCGTTAATATTCCTATCGTAAATATAGAGATACCATTGAGCCCCACGGAGATAGCCGAGTCTGGAGATTTCGTTAACTATATTATGACTGTTACTTCCGAGCTTGACAGGTACCCCCTTAATGACACTTCTCACTGCACGATGGCGGTGGACTGTAGGTTTGCTATGTACGCATCACCAGATTCAGGTTTAGGGGCGTAATCATACGTCCTTATGCCTTAACGAGCGTTAGGGTTTAGTAATTATATTTGCAGTACACAATTACTAACAACCATTTCAAATGGCAACCACAACAGCAACGCTAACACTTTCTAGTGCAGACCTTACGGGAGACGCACTTGCCCTTACAACAACCACTACTCTTGCGAAAGCGGGAACCGCTACTGGAATGTCAGAAACTTCTGGTGTTGGTAGAAAAACTACTGCGGCTACAGCCCAGTACGTTCTTTTTGACGGTAATGATTACGCTGCTAATGGCGCTCATAAGGTTTATATAAAGAACACAAGCACAACTACTTCAGAGTACTTCCTCCTGACTATTAACGGTGAGGAGATCGGAAGACTCTACTCAGGCGACTGGGCGTTCTTACCATGGGGAGCTCACGATACGGACAATGATATTAAAATCACTCCGAGCGTTGCTACTTCTATGACTATAGAGTACATGCTTATAAGTCAGGCATAATGGCTACAATAAAGGCCACTCTTTCTTTATCAAGTGTGGATGTTCTTTCATCCCCGCTCAACCTATCTATTACTACTAATCTACGCGCCGATTCTGGAAGCTTAATTAGAGCTAAAGTAAAAGGTACGGCAGCGGATTCAAATGACTTGGCTATATATATAGCCAATCAGGCGAACGATCGAGCATACCTGTATATCAAAAACCTGGAAACAGAGTTAGAAAACTACATATACGTACATAACGATACCGATGAGGGCCTTGTGGCTAAGATTGGTGGAGGGGAGTTTGCTTTTATACCAGTAGCAATAGATAAGAAATACGAGGTTTACGCAACTAGGGTTGATACCATGGTTGAATACGGTGTATTTGGAAACGACAACTCATCCGCACCATATGGTGGAAGCTAATTAAGACAAGAAAATGAATTTACATAATCAACTACCCTCGAACCTTTACGTAATAGACGTTACCGCTACGGATGTGTTTGCTACGCCTAAAAGCGGAAAGTTTTTTGCTATTACTTGTACGGCAGCGGGTAGCGTTATTACCAAAGGGGGTAGCACTTTTATATATTGTGACGCTTCTACGCTTAGCGACGCTCAAGCCGCAACATTCTTAGACCCCAGTACGGGAGTTCCTTTTGTGAGCGATGAAGCGATGGAGACTAGTGGTGATGGATTCTATCAGTCAATTGCTACAGAAGAGCGAACTTTTGTCATGATTGCAGGACAGACTATATACGGAAGATTTGATTCACTCAAGAGCTCTAATAGCTTTACGGGTTTCGCTTACGCAGGATAATAAAAACAATTTAATATAATGGACGAACAATTTGAAAAAGTGGAGATCTTTGATACCCCGCAAGAACTTGCTGCCTCTATGCAGCAGGACACACAACCGCAAACAGAACAACCAGCTGTAGAAGCCCCTCAACAGGAGTCTCAGCCAGTTCAAGAAACTACTGCTCCTGAGATCATTCCACAGAGTGAACCACAGGCAGGAGAGTCACTACCGCAGCAGGAGAATGTTGTAGGTGACACGAGTCCACAGTACTCGGATAACGAAGTTGAAGAAGCAGTCTTTGGATTCCTGAGCGAGAAGCTTGGGAGGAAAGTCTCTTCTTTAGATGAGTTCAATACTGTACAACAAGAAGCACCACAGCTTGATGAAAGGGTGGAGGCGATTTCTAGATTCGTAAAAGAAACTGGAAGAACCCCCCAGGATTGGTTTGCATACCAGTCTTTAAATCCGTCTGAGATGGACGATTTAACGGCAGTAAAGGTACAGATAGCAACAGAAAATCCAAGCCTTACAGCACCAGAGGTGGAACTGCTTCTTAACAGCAAGTATAATCTCGACGCGGATCTAGCATCCACTCAAGAGCTTAATGTTGCAAAACTTCAGCTTAAGATAGAAGCTCAGAAGGCTAGGCAAACAATTGAGGGTTTACGCTCTCAGTACCAAGCCCCTGTAGCACCTCAAGCTGATGGTTCTTTTATTAACGATCAGTGGTTATCTGATATGTCTAAAGGAGTGGATACGTTGGAAGGTCTAGAGTTTGACCTCGGTGGCGATAAGAAATTCACTTTCGGACTTGATGAAAACTACAGGAATCAACTAAAGGAAAACAATTCTAAGTTAGATGGTTTCTTTGACTCTTTTGTTAAAGAAGACGGTAACTGGGATTTCGATGCCCTCTCAGAAACGATGGCCGTAAGGGACAATGTCGATAAGATAGTTTCTTCGGCTTACACGCAAGGGCTCAGTGATGGGCAACGCGGAATCGTGAATAAGGCGGCAAATATTTCAACTCAATCACCCCAGCTAGGACAGCAGCCACAGGCATCGCCCCTAGCCGATCAGGTGAAACAAATCATGAGGAGTCAAAACTCCAAAGTGATGTTTAACATTTAAAAAACTAAGAAAAAATGGCAGGATTAGGAACAGTACCTAACATAGATGCAACAGCAGCAGGATCAAATCCAGCTGCGTTTCGTCTAACACCAGAGTCGTATACAACTGTAGACTCTCTGATTAAAACAACAAAAGACGAGGTCATGCCTGAACTCGTCGAGGCATACGGTGATCAAGGTATCACTGGATTCCTTAAATTAACAGGCGCAATTAACAGCGGAGGCTCTTCAGATCAGATTGACTGGTGGGAGGGATCACGTCGTCACAAGAAGCTAGCTTATACAGCGGGGCACACATCTATTCAAGCAAGTGGTGTTACTGTAACTTTTACATCGGATTCAGATGTTTCTAAAAACTGTCAACCAAATGACGTAGTCATGGATGTTGCTACAGGATCTAGACTTATCTGTTTATCTGTAGCTGGAGTTGTTGGAGCTTCTAGCTCTCTATGGGGTAAGTTAGACGATAGCGCTGTAGTCGAAGACACAGACATTGATGCTTCAGCAGGCGGTACTCTTATCAAACTTGGTAACATGTACGCTCAAGGAACGGATCAACCAACGGCTTTCGATGACCACGGAGCAGTTCGCTACTCTAACCCGTTTATGATTGTAAAAGATCGTTACGAGGTTAACGGATCACAAGCAACTAATGTTGGTTGGGTGAACGTAGGTGGCGGAGAATACCGCTGGTTTATGAAGGGTGAGCAAGAAGCTCGCGCACGTTTCGAGGACCGTCGTGAGATGATGATGCTTTTAGGGCAGAAACGACCACACGGCGCTGGAAGTACTGATCTAACTAATGAACTAGCTGGATCTGAAGGATACTTTGCAGCTATTGAAGCTCGTGGAATTCAGGTTACTTCAGCGGCTTCAAATCCGTTAGACTCTTTCTCTGAGTTCGATGATATCATTATGGAGCTTGATAAGCAAGGTGCACCAGCAGAGTATGCTATGTACTTAAACAGAAAGCAGGACCTAGCTATTGACGACATGTTAGCTGCGGGTATTGGAACTCAAACAACTGCTGGTTTACCAGGACAGTTCGGAGCTTTCAACAACTCAGCGGATATGGCTGTTAAGCTTGGATTCAAATCTTTCACTCGTGGTGGATACACTTTCCACAAGCATGACTGGAAGCTATTGAATGACCCTACTCTTCTAGGAGCATCTAGCTACGTTCAGGGGGCTATGATTCCTTTGTCGCAGGTTACAGACGCACGTAGCGGAATGAAGGCACCAGCTTTATCTATGTACTACAAAGAAGCTAACGGTTACAACCGTGAGATGGAGCACTGGGTATCTGGAAGTATTTTAGGTCACAACAACAACGGTGATACAGGTAAAGACAACGCTGTCTTCCACTACCGTTCTGAGATTGCTCTTTGTACTCGCGCAGCGAATCAACACATAATGATTAAGGGCTAATCGTTTATTTATTAACTATTAAAACTTAAAAATTATGATTTTTCCTTTATATTTTGATGCCGATCCTGTTTCCGTAACAGCTGACGACGCTACATACACTGTTGTAAGTAGCTCCGTTAACTTAGGTACTGGAGTTGATTTAACTCTAGACAATGCGGAAAAGATTGGTACTTGTGTGAACTTCTATTGTTCCAACTCAACAGCTGACGCTACTGTGACTTTCACAACAGCTGCTGGCGGTACGGGTAAAGATGTCATCACCTTCGCCGCAACAGGCGATAGAGCTGAGTGCATTTGGACGAAGAATGGCTGGAGGGCTGTTCGTTTAGAAGGTGCTACAATAGCATAACTAAGAATAAGACTACTACAAGAAAGGCTCCTTCGGGGGCCTTTTTTATTTGTCGTATATTTGTTATCTAATTGAATCCAATGAAGAAATACTTACAATTCATAGACGCAGCGGACGATGCTGCCACCTACCCAGCTGACAATCTTATATCCATGACCGTAGACACAGACGCTACGCTTATACTTAAGTTTTCACCTGGGTCGTTAGGCTTAGGTCAAGCGGCCAGCTTAGATATTGTAACTCTCACGATTACCGCAGACAGCGAAAAATCAGTGATGGGGGCTATAGCTAATGAAATCTCCTTAGGTGATACGCCTACCATAGTAGTATGTGACGATGTAAATAGCTTATTTTTGCACTCTAGTATTGCCTCGTGTACAATAACCCTTGATGCCTAATGAAGTTTTTCTTATTTAGAAGAGAGCAGATAAATGAAGCTAGCGTTAAGTCTTCCGATAGTGGAATAGGCTTAAGCGTGTTTGTCATTCCTGTGACTCAAATGGCTTTCATGACCGCAACTAAAGGGTCAATAAACATAACCTTCAACAATGCGGGGGTGTATGAAAATACCGCTCTACTCTCTGGCGAGTCCTTCGAGAAGACAAGTGTCAATATATCATGCATAGTGGGTCAGGAGTTAAACTTAATGGAGGACATCCTTGATTTTGTCACCAGCACCGATCCCAATAAGCTAGTCATGAGGTTTGATGTTGTGACAGGTAAATCAACCTTCGAAAACGCCATTGCAAATAGCGTGTCTGATATTTCAACAACAGTAAAGACTAACCCAATCGTTATGTCTTCGGGTGAAATTAGCAAAGGTGATTCACAAAAAATGTTTCTAGATACTATAGCGGATATATATTTTGGTGCGGATAAGCCCGCCATAGACTTTAATCACGAGGGTCTCTCCAGTTACTCTAATTCCGCCGAGATAACCGCTTGGGCAAATGCGGGGACAAGGGGGAGCACATACAGCATAGTTGCCAACGAGGGGACGCCATCATGTCAACTTACGTTTGAAACAAGCGGTTTAGCAAAAGCCTCCGCAACTGTTAATGCAAGTGAGTACTTCACTGTACCTAACGCCTACACTGCTTCTGGAGCTTACACCTTATATGTCGTTTGCAAGCCAGCGACGGGTGGTTCAGGCATGGGTGTTCTGTATGGAGATGCGGATGGAGATACAATGGGATTATGTTTTGGTGATGCTGTGTACGATGTTGACAACCATATAGATAAGGCTAAGGTTGCACTAAGCTTATTTAAGGTCAGGCACGACGGAAGAACGGGTGAACCTGCTTTTGTTTCAACATCTACAACAGAAAAGACAGCCTCTAAAACAGCCCCCAAAACCCCTGCTAAAACAGCTGGGAAAGTAGCACCTACAGTCATAAAAAAAGAAGAAGGAGGTACCGTAAAGTATTCCTTCCCTGAAGACTACTACAGTTCTGACGGTAAAACATGTCATGTCTTCGTTGTACGTAGGGATAGCCAGTCTAATATGTATCTCCATAACAATGAGGGAGAGCTAGTTGCTTTTATACCATCCTTTACTATTGCTGATACTGCAGGAGGCAAGATTACGAGTATGTCAGGAATGACGGATGGCAACCTTCTTATAGAGCAAATAGGCTCTGGTGGAGGCGTTGTAGCTAGTGGAACGAGTCAGAGTTTTAAAGGAAGTTTAGCGAGATTTGGTGTTATAGAAAAGGACATAGGAACAAGCAAGGCTGCAGAGCTAGCACGAAATCTTTTTAGTTTATATAATTTATAATTTATTTTAATATGTCACAAACGACAAGAAGGGCAACAGGGCGCCCGAAAGCCCAACCCGAAACAGTCAAAGAGACTGTATCAGAAACAGCTGTAATGGAGGCTCCAAAGGATCCACCAGCTAAGAAGAATCGAACTATAAAGCGCAAGGAGACAATCCTATACCACGCGGAGTACGAGATCCCTACGAACGCAGGTATTGTATATATGCTCCCTCAAAAGGGGATTACCGTATATGATAGTGATAAGGATACTGTACGTGAAATGCGCTATTGTCCAAATGAGCCCAGTATCTGGGCGGATGAACAAGGTTCTAACGCTCGTAAAGAAACTGTAGCTTTCAGAGAGGGTAAGCTTTTTGTAGCTAAGGATAAACCTAACTTGCGCAAGTTCATGGACCTTCACCCTATGAATATAGGTAACGGCGGAAAGATCTTTAAGCAGGTAGATAAGAAGCAAGATGCTGCGAAGGAGCTTGCAAAGGAGTTTCTTCTTTCGGAGGCAGTTGCTATGGTTCGGGACAAGGACATAGGCGAACTGCTTCCTATAGCTATGTACTTTGGGGTTTCCATTGATACAGCCGTATCGGAGATTCGATACAACCTACTCAATATCGCAAAGAAGAAGACGCAGGAATTCATTGAGTCGTTTGACTCAGCTCAAGTTCAGGCTAGATCTACTATACAGCAAGCTCGTGATTATCAAATCATAAGCATCAAGAATGACGGATGTTATTGGTTCGATGCAAACAGCCTTATTGTATCAGTCCCAGTAGGGCAAGATGCTATGGATGTTATGGTGAGGTTTTGCTTAACTGAGAGAGGTGCTTCGGTGCTAGCCAGCCTAGAGGAAAAGCTAGATAGACTAGCCTAGTCTTTACCACACACTATGAAAGAGCCGCCTTTTAGGGCGGCTTTTTCTTTTTGTATATTTGCTATATGATAAGCGTAACAGAGGTATACAAGAATCTAAAGGATTTCTGCAACAAAGACCAAAAGGGATTTGTTACACCCGACGTGTTTAATTCCTTCGCGGGATTGGCTCAGCAAGAGGTGTTTAATTCTATTTTTGCGGCACTTCCACAAGCTTTGGGGGCTCGGAGAAAATCTATAGACCCAGGCAGGGATAAATCCACGTACAAACAGCTAGAGGAAGACCTCGCTTATTTTCTTGATAGAGCTGAAATCAGAGCTTCAGGGGTTTCCACCGATGGATTACTCTTTGCTAAGCCCTCTGATTTATCTAAGATTGTATCTATAAGCCTAGATGACGACAAAAGAACCTCTGTTGAGATCCTGTACAACCCTGAAAAAGCGGACAGAATATTAAATAGCAATTTATCAACCCCTTCTTATGAGTTCCCAGTAGCTCTAGTTTCGGGAGCCTTAGAGGTTTTCCCTAATACTGTAAGTAAGATCTGGTTAACCTACTACAGACAACCGAGGTCAACGTATGCCGCAATGGTTTTAGATACGTATAAGCTAGGGGAACTAGATAAGTCCTCTACGCCAACCTATTCCGTGTTAATTTCAGATGAGGCGCTAGACATAGAAATTGCTTCGCCCGTTAACTGCAGGAACTTCGATCTACCAGAACACTATAGGAATCAACTAATCACATCCATGTCAAAACTAATAGGCGTGAGTTTACGTGATGACTTCCTATTAACTAAAACTGCATAATTATGGCGTATACAGACGTTTCTTCCTTGGGCATGAACTACGTTCCGCTACGTCAAATAGTCGATGACTACATAATAACCTTAGACACAGACGATTACGCTAATTCAGCTTCGGACACGGCTATAAGGAATATCTCCCTAAGGGGGATACGTGAGTTTGGATTCGACATTACTTCTCGTATAAAATCATTAAAGCTAGATATAAACTCTGCTAACAACACTGTGGCTCTACCTGATGATTTCGTCGATCTTTTAAAGGTTGGAGTTGTTGGTGGTGATGGCGTTCTTAGGGTTTTAGGTCAAAACAAGCACTTAAATCAAGCCCAGCGTGTAACTCAAGTTTCTAAAGGATCTTCAGTTTCGGACACAACTTCAAAATCGGACAGCGAAAGCGGTCCTTTGGATATTACGGGTAACCTCGTTTTAAATCGTGAGGACAGCAAGACGGCAGCTACTAATTCATCTTCGGATAGTTATGTATTTGAAAACTACTTCCATGAAGGGGGTAACGGCAGAGTTTACGGACTAGGAGGAGGCTCCTCGCAAGGCGAGTATAGATTAAACCTAGATCAGAACAGACTGGAAATGAGTACTGCTAGTGGTCTCAATGAAGTAATAGTAGAGTATGTTTCCGATGAGGCACGCTCTACAAACCCTGTAGTTCACGTATATGCCGAAGAGGCCCTGCGTTGCTACATATATTATAAATTATGCGAAAGGAAGTCTACCGTTCCTGCTAATGAGAAATCTAGAGCAAGAGTGGAATACTATAACGAGAGAAGAAAAGCTAAAGCAAGGATGAGTAATTTTTCTAAGACGGAGGCTTTAAAGACTATTCGCAAGAACTTTAAGTTATCCCCTAAGTATTAATGGCTATAGATAAAATAAGACCGAGAAAACTAAATGCTACCGCAGACTCAAGGCTGAGAAAAGCCGATGAAATGCAAGATGCTCTTAACTTAGTTTCTGCTAATGATTTTAGAGCCGAAGGCGATACTACGGAGGGCAACGATGGAACGGGCAATGCAGGCGTTTTAAAGCCCACTAGAGGGACTTTCGAGGTTCCTCCCTTTGACAGCCTTAGCACGATGATTCCCAAGGTCAACAGCAGCGGCGTAGACATTCATAAAAGAGCCCTCGGTTCAGTCACGGATCACGCACATAACGTGGTATACTTTTTTGTCTGGTGCTCAGAAGCAATCTACCAGGGAGTATATGCTTATGACCCAACGGGGTATCTCCCGATGAGGATAGATGGTGTGGTTCAGGTAACAGCTGGGGATGAGACATATAAGAAGGTTTTTGCAAGCGCTTTGTTTAACTTTCCTTCTGACGGATTTATAAAAGCGGACTTAGTTCACGTAAACAAACCCCTAACCGTATCAACGGAAGGTGAGTTGGATACTGTATACGAAACCCAACCCGTACTGTACTTCACTGATAACACCAACGAACCACGTAAGGTTCATGCTTTTAGGGCATTGACGGAGGATTTTACGAATTATGCTCTGGTTGATATTAACGACTTCATAACTGTCTGTCCTAAGACCCCTTTGTTCCCTATTACGGCTACTTTCGAAAGGGACGATAGCGATTCAACATCGTCTTTTGAGGGTTTGCCAGGATTTCAATTTGCTTACCAGCATATATATAAAGGAGGGGAGGAGAGCTCTCTTTCTACTTTTTCGGATATAGCAATACCTCAAGCGTATTACCAGCAAGGGTCCTCTAGTTCGGCGGACTTGTATGCAAATAACAGATGTGTACTTACTATACCTAGCCTCATAGAATATAATGTATTTTCCGACGATGTAACCCCTCAAAAAGTAAGAACAGAAGAGATTGCAGAGGTTAGAATACTAAGGCGTGTAGGAAATACAGGCACCTGGGCGACCATAGAGGAACTGCCTGTTTCCGAATTAGAAGCCAATGACAACAAGTACAATTTTTACAATAGGTCCATAGCGGCGGGATTCCCACCACAAATGGCTATAAAACCGTATGACAACGTTCCTCAAAAGGCTGAAGCACAGGCTGTTGTTAGCGATAGATTAATGTACGGGAACTATGTTGAGGGGTATAATAACGTAAAAGTAACCGCAAAAGCCTCAGTACAATATCATAAGAGACCTCAGGATTTTAAGGAGCTGGAGATTTACCTCACTCCCACTTTGAGGTTTGTTGGATCAGCAGCCTCTGATGTAGGGGATAACGTAGGTGGCCAAATAAATAAGAGAGCGGGGTATCATATAGACACTACTGGATTTCCATCCACCGTTGAGGTGGGTACTGTTGTTCAAATGGATTTTTCCATAAGACCTAACAGGAACTTCCATATATATAACTCAGACAATAGCTTCCATGGCTCCCGCCATCTTTCCATTCAGGACGTTCCACAGGATGACGGATCTAATGATGTATTGGGGGGTGCTATTAAGTACCCAGAGGTATACGGCCTAGAGGCTACGGAAGAGGAAACAAGAGGGAGTGTCTCAACAAATAAGGACATGAATCACATGTTCGGGAAGAACAAAGGGGTGGGTGATGGATTGGGTTTAAAATGGTTTACTGTAGCTTCACAGCAGGGAGACATCCTATCGGGCGGCGGCGGTAATTCAGAAGTAGAGGGTGTATTTGGCACCTCCGCAGCGAACCCTTTTATCCTAAGGGGTAACTCACTGCACTTCTCTGTGAAGCTAGAAGCTAAGAGGACTTTTAGCGGAGCGGCAGCTGTACTAAGAAGGATTCTCACTACGCTCTTAACAAACCATTTAACGGATCAGGAGCTTGGTGCGGGCTTATTATGGGACGACTTCCTTACTGCAGCCCCTATAGATGATTTTGGAAGTCAAGAAGACGAAGGGGATCAGACCCGAGTTAAGGTTTTAGAAGTTAAGAGTAGGTCTTCATATCAGATAAATGAGGGATTAAGCGGTCATAACGCAGGAACTTCATCGGTTGACGCCGTGGATTCAACATCCCAGATTCCCGTTTCGCACGGGGGGGATGATAGGAAACACTTAATAGTCTCCGTAGGCGACGGATTGATGGTTAATTCTGAAGCTTCGGATGATGATCTTATTCACTTAAGCCCAATTGGGTACTTTATTGTAAATAGAGCCGATGTAACTTTTGGGTTTTTATCTCAGGATAGCACTTCTAGTGATGGGTTTTTGGAGTTAGACATTAAATCACTAAACAATATAGATATTCTCTCCGCCGTTCCCTTTATAGATGCCGAGAAATGGAAGGACTCGTGGTACGAATCCGCATATGATAACAACAACGCACAGGAAGACCCTTACGACGAAGATAGCCCTAACCTAAAGAACAACAACCCTCGGAATTGGGGCCTTAGGGACGCAACGCTGTGGAGCTTAGACTCCTTAATTGTGGATTCATGGTATTGCTATTCTAGGGATTATATGCAGGGAGCTAGTTTTAGCCCTAAGATTTATACGCCGCAAAGCTCTGATTTTCCTCGGTATATGAATAATTCCAATGTGGCGGATATTGATGGGAGAACTGGCCTGCTGGCTGGTGATTTAAACCCCAACGTCACGAACAACGGACGCGGAAAAAACGTAGCTACATTAAATATAGGGGATCATCAGGATAGGCATTTTGGTGGAGATGAGTCGATTAATCCAATGTACGCAATTAGATGGAATCCGCTGTTGTTCAAAGCTTTTAAGCAGTCACATCTAATGCCCTACTTCCAGGTTGTTGAAATAGATCAACTCCACGCTTCTCCAGTTAGACCGTCTTTAGCAAACATGTGGAAGTACGGTAGGCATAGAGTCCTCGGGTTTTTGACGGGTATTGAAAACGATGATATCCTTAACCTTGACCCTAACAGAAACTACAGCCTTGTAGACGGGGCTATAGGTCCAGGATCAACAGCAGACGGATCCGAAAACATAAGGAAGGTTTCGGGAGGGGACACGAACTATGCTGTAGGGAGCGTAACGGGAGAAATGATATTTACGGGGCGTATTGCTCCTAGGGGGTATTTCAGACCTGAGATGCCTAAGACGGGTAAACGTCAGTCCTCTGGGCTTAGTAATGTAACGGGGTATGACAACTGGTTCCATCAATACGGACAAGGGGGCGTTCTCCCTTATCTTGGGGGGATAGGTTACCAGAAATACACTGAACCCGATTACGGTCCATCTGAAATGATCGCTAATCTCACGGGAAGACCTTTTAGTGATAGGTCCGTAGGGTTTATACATAATTGGAATTACTTAGGGCAATACACCGCTGGTAGTTCAGATGACGACGCAGACGATGATGGTATTACAGACTTAGACGATAGCTCACATTGTACATCCTATGTTAATTTGCATGACGAAGGAACAGGAACCCTATTTAAAAACCAGCACTCAAGATACTTGGGCGACCCTAGATGGAACGACGATGATGGTAGTAATGAGGACGTGTGGGATATTGTGGATACAGACAACGATTTAAAATCGAGCGCTAGAATTCGTGATGCGGAGATTGGGTTGACGGGTAGGGAGTTTGCCATCTTTGGAGGTGGCGATTGGGATGCTGGAGGTAGATCCTTTAAAACTAGGGCTAATCACGCCTTTGGGATAGTCTATTATGACGAAAGAGGAAGGAGCGGGAAAGTTAACCCTATCACCTTCTCTAGCGTCACACAAGGGGGTAACGGAAGTATGGATGAATTCATTGAGTCACCTACAGCCTCATTAGGCGTGTATGTAAAAGGGTATAGCCCCTCCGAAAGATCCACTACGTATAACGGAAGAGCGAGTGTAACGATAGACTTAGAAGGTGTAACTCCACCAGATTGGGCTCACCACTTTCAAATAGTGTATGGAGGAAACACGACTAAAGGGAGTTTCATTCAGTACACTACAGGTGGAGCTTTCGTTGCGAGTAAAAACACAAGCGAAGAAGGCGGCGAAGAAGGAGAGGATCCTAACAGCACCAACGTTTATGTTTCTTTGAATTATTTGCAGGGCAATAAGGACGTTTCTTATGCTGAAGCTTTTGGAGCGGTATCATCCGCAGGTACTAAAAATTTATACATACATAAACCAGGGGATAAGCTTCGGGTTTTAGCCTATTACAGAAAACCAGACGAGAGGGTTTGGGTAGAAAATATGGAGTTTGATATTACGGGGGTGGAGACAGTGTCTAATAATCCTAATTCAAACGTATTTAGAAGGGCTTTTGAGCTCAGCGAAGACAGTAACGTTGTAGCTGACTGCAGAGCAGGTCAGTTCCTTGTGTTAAAAAACAACGTAAAGGCAGAGGGATTTAACTATTCTAGCGTAAAAGCGGGTGGTAACTCAGACCAAACCACTTCTCACTTATGGAACAACCTTTGCGTAGTGGAAATTTACTCCCCCGCCAAACAAACGGATGTGGAAGACAGGCTCTTCTACGAAACAGGGGAGGTGTACAGTATTCGAAAAGACCCAGACACAGGGGAACTGCTTCATCATAACTCCCTAACGGACAGCGAAAGAATTGTTTTAAACAAGGGGGATGTCTGGTTTAAGCCCGTTGCTATGGCGGCGGCTGATTACGGACTAAGAGCTTATAACGAGGACGGCGATTCGCTTACTTCATACCTAAAGTTCAAAAACCTCATAAGGAAAGGAGTGAAGGACGGGGAAAGCTCCCCACGATTTAAAAATTATTTTGTGGAGTCTATGACTTTTAACGACAGCTTTGCAGGCAACAACGTGACTTCGAAGGGTAAGCCGAATACGGTAGACAAGGATATTTCCCGAACAAGGAAAGGGTCTTCTGTGATATTTTCCGATAAGCAGGATTTTGCAAAACGGAAGCTAAGTTTCCCTTCGTTCAACGGTACCGCCAAAAACTGGAAAGATTTGCCAGGGGAGTTTGGAAATATAAACTTCCTCCAAAATAATTACGACTCACTGATTTGCCTTCAGGAAAATAAATCGAGTACAATACCTGTGGAAAGAAATATTCTTACGGACGCTTCAGGGGGTAACACTCTAATGACGAGCAGTAAGGTCGTAGGGGTTCAAGCATTCTTTGCGGGGGAGTACGGGTGTGACAACAACCCTGAAGCAGTGGTTAAAAACGATGCAGCTACATACTTCGCCAGCAAAGCCAAAAGCGAGGTGTATAGGTTGACAAGCCAGGGCGTTCAGGTAATATCAAAAGAAGGGATGTCTTCTTATTTCTTTCGAATCTTTGAGGAGGTTAAAAAAGCAAAAGCCGACGGAGAGGGGAAGGTTTATATCCCAGGAGGGTATGACCCCCTGAAGGACGAATTTCTTATTACAGTTAGCAACCTAAAATGGATGCACACTAACGGCGCTTTGGCAGTATCTCAGGGAAACTGGGGCGACACGACGCCTATAATATACGGGTGTATGAATTCTGCGTCAATAAGCTTTAATGAGTTTGCAAACGTGGCTCAAGTTAGTGCGGATGACGATTCGGATCCATGTGTGTGGCCTCCTCCAGTAGAGGGCTGTATGGACCCGTGTTCCACGACCTGGAATCACAATGCAGAAATTTCAGATCCTAGTGCCTGTGCTTATTTTGATTTATGCTCCTTTGATTATTTTTCTGAAAGCCCCGATGGGATTGTTACTGCGGAAGATATTGCTTATTGCTACGAAAACGTCCTATATCCATCAGCAGTAGGGATGGGGGAGTTTGGAACGTCCGCTTGGGAGGGATTAACTCCTTTGCAAATAACTCAATTAGGATGGGAATACGGGTGGATATTACGACAAAGCTCAGTAGTAAAAAACAGTTTTAACAACCCAACTGGTGGTTCCTTCTGTACCGAAGGTGGTCAATACTATGATATACCGACGACTTACCCACTTGCAGATTTTAACGGAAGCGTATGGCAAACAGACATGCCAGTTAATGGGTGGGACTTCTCTGATGCTCAGCACATGATTTGGTTCACCCTTGGCTTTCTACAGCAAATAGAAACAGAGAACGGAGGTCCCGTAACGTGTAACATATATGGGTGTGCGGATCCAATGAACGATGAGTACAACGCCCTCGCAACCCACCACTGTCACGAAGCTCCAGACGTATGGACAGCTATACGCGAGTGGCATCTAAACAATCCGTCTCAAGACGTGGAGGATATTCCATGGGAGGAGTGCTCGTGCGGAGACGCGGACGGTCCTACTTAATTAAAAAGACATGAATAAGGGAAAAACTATAGCATTCGACAATACGGGTAAGGTCTGGAAGACTAGATACAGTTTTGTACCTACTCGATACGCCTATTTGGATAAGAAACTGCTTTCGTGTCAAGGGTACAGAGGGGAAGCATATGACAACTCAGCCCTTGTGTGGAGACACGATGATAAGCACGAAGGTATAAATAAATTCTACGGGGAGCAGTTTAGGTCTTCATTAAAATCCTCCTTCAATAAGGACTTATCAGCAAATAAGCTATACAAGAGTCTTTCGCTAGAGGGTACCTCAAATTTAAAAGGAGGAATAAACCGCTTCTTAGCAAACAGTACAACACAGAAATCCCAACTAAGGGACGCTTCAGTAGGTAAGCTAAAAGAGAAGGGGGGTATACTCTATGCTGACTTAGGTCGTGGAGCCCAAAACTCAAGCAGCAATGCAGGAATGATTGGAACCCTAAAAGGAGCAACTGCCTTGTTTTCTGATCCTAGTGAGGCGGACAAATACGGGTACTCATATGATCCAAATCTTATTAAGTTAGATGTTGATTTCCTATCGCCTAACTTCACTTCTTCTAGTGAATTCAAGATATTAATAGGTCTTGACATCCCAGGAAGGACTACTCTCCAAGGGGTGTTAGCTCAGGTGGGTGTAAAATCCTATGAAGAAATTTCCTCCGAGCTTATTTCGGCTGGAGGTATGGCTAAAGGGAAAGATTTTTTAATTCTTAGAGGAATTGCTGGTACACCCAACAATCAAAGCACTGACATAAATGGAAACGGCATAGTAGATGTTAATGATTTAATACAACTATTAGCCCAGTTTAGCAATTTTGCTGAGGGTTTGACTGCGGACTTTAACGTAGATGGAACAGTTTCAACGATGGATTTGCTACAGTTGCTTTCGGCTTTTGGCGGTCCAGGAGACGGAACGGGAGGAACGGAAGGAACCGTAGCTATAATAAACACTATTATAAATTCAGCGGCTACGAGTGGGGAGACCCCGTTTGCTTTTATCGTAACCCCAAATAAAATTAATGGAAGAGACCCTAAAGGTCAGTACGCGGATCTTTTTTTAAACTTAGGTGTGTGGGGATCGGAAGATTTCGAGTTGGATGTGTTAAATTTGAACTACGAACACACTAGGCTTGACCATAGTAGTTAAAAATACCTTAAATTTGCAGACATGACACCAGACGAAATAGCAGAAAGACAAGCTAAAATTGACGCCTTAGTAAAAGACGGTATGGACGTGGCTACGGCTACATCTCAAGTAGACGCGGGGGAGGGTTTTAACGTAAACGCAAAAACCTCAACTGACGAGCCCTGGAAGCTTGGGGCTGCGGGAAATGCGTCCGCTATAGCAAAATTAACTTCGCTAGGGCTCAGCGCAGGCAGTCTAGCTACTGCGGGAGGTAGACAAGACACTACAGTAGAAAGATTAAACGAGCTCGCGGACAAAACAGGAACATCAGTAGATGTGGACGACTCGGCAGTTAACTTAGCGGAATTGAACGCTCGGGGCGATACTGATACTAACGCATCCACTCTAGCTACGCTGCTTGCAAACGGGGTGGACCCCTCGGCAGCTCAATCCATGGTTGCAAAGCAACAACAAGGCCAATCTACGGAGCTTTTAAATCAGCTGAATTTACACGGAGGGAAGCAGCAGACAGCTGACGAATCAGCCGCTGCAAGAAGAGCCCCCATAGATGCGGCGGCAACTCAAGCGGGTATGCCTATTGATTACTTCGCGGGAAGCGCAGATATAGCAAGTAACTTTGGGGATCTTGCCGCTGGATTTGAGGCATTAAAAAACCCCACGCCAACTGCCTCGGCTCGTTCTGGAAGAACTTTAATGTACGAAGATGGAGGCGGTTTACAAACAACGCAAGGGCCGTCGGATCACTCTGAAAACCCTATGTTAATAACTAACCCCGACGGATCCCCAGCAGCAGACGAGCAGGGTAATCAAATAGAGGTTACAGGTAAAGAAACTATTATCCCAGACTGGCTCATGGAGCAGCTTTTAGCTGCGGCTAAGAAGGGCCCAAAAGAACTAAGCAAAGTCTTCAAGGATGAAATTACAGACGAGGAAAGATTTAATCAAGCATAATGGCTACAGCAAAACCAGGTTTCGCGGACTCTATGTTCAACCTTGCCAGTCAACGGCAAGCAGCGCTAACGGCTGAGCAGACAAGAGCAACAAACAGAGAAAACATACAGAGAAGAGACGTTGATAAGTTATCAGGATTTAACGCTTCTCTAATAGAGGGGGATCAACAGAGGTCTATTTTTGAATCAGCAGTGGCTGACGTTCAGTCGTATATTTCGGGTACGGGGGAGTATGAGGATGCGGAGTACGATCCAGTAAATTTCAGGACTCAGATAAACAAAATTACAAGCCTGTACAATGGATTTAAGGGGCATAACGAGGGTGATGCGGCAGCAGCTAAAAAATCCCTACAGGACGACGCATATACAGAAGGAGGAAGGGAGTTAGGTAGGGAGAATGGAATGATTCTGAAATCTAACAACACTCCTACTTCATATGAGGGCGCTGTTGAATCACATAACAATTACTTTGAAGCGGCTATGGTTAATGGTCAAGCTCAGTACGATGAAAACGGTCACCCTATAGGTTACCCCGTTATAAATGGCGAGGTAGATAGATCTCAGCCAGCG
>Ga0307984_1000052_pt1 | contig 43108 bp, 71 predicted proteins | sample EllFjometageno78_FD_203169 | JGI IMG/M metagenome (GOLD analysis project Ga0307984, IMG submission 203169) | Marine microbial communities from Ellis Fjord, Antarctic Ocean - #78 | ecosystem: Environmental > Aquatic > Marine > Unclassified | place: Southern Ocean | collected 2014-10-09
ACAAAGAATAAAGCAACTGCTAACCTCATGGTTTATTACCATTCAACCTAGAACATATACGAGATGAAACCAAAGTTTTGACACCTACTTGTTTTTTAACCTTAGATGTTGTACATAGATACACTGCCCGTTTTAAATCTGCTTTACGTAGGTACACATCAAAGTTATTACGCTCACTGTGTTTAACTTTTAATACTTTATACTGCGTTGAGAAGGGTACGCTATTCCAAGCTGCATCAAAAACATTAATCTGGTAGTATTTAACATCTGATCTATAATTAAATATAGACATCTCAACCTTCACTACACCAGATACATAGGATGGTTTAATCTTAGGATACGCAGGTGTCATCTCATGTGCTGAGATAGGAGCCACCCACGCCATAATTATTAAGGCTGCTCTAGTTAGCAATGCACTCAGCCTGTACTACAGCAGCATATGAACCACCGGGAAACGCTTTGCCGACACCATACGTAGCGGTGCTGGAGGTCTTAAACCAAGTGCTTCCAGCAATAGATAGATTAAAATTAGTAGTGGAACCATACACAACTTTTGCTGCATCATAAGCTGCCATACCCGCATCAGTTGTTTGAGCCACTGAGCTTACTCCTGTCCAAGAAACTGTGTCAGTCAAAGTTGGTGAGGACGAGAAAGCTGACGGGTGAGTAATCTTAGCAGTGTAATAGTTTGCTACAGCTACATCGTACCGCACGATTGGTATTACTCCACCGTCAGCAGGTAGAGTGCTGAGTTTTGTAGCTGTTGGGTTTCCGTAAATGCCACCAGTGTCTGTCTGTATTATGCACTTAGCTTCTACGCTTCCAGCAATATTAACATCTGCCAACACAGGTGTAGCGCAAAGGGAAAGAATTAGAATAGGATATTTCATATTGAACCTCATTAGTTATACTGTAATTGAACCATCTCTTCGTGCCGCAGTTGTTGGGCTAGATGATTTCTAAACGCCTTTGGATTGTCTGGTAAATTAGAATCTGCAAGAGAGTTACTGTCTTTGTAAAAACCGCCATTGATAGAAGAGTTGTAGTACATAGCTAAGTCTGTCTGTAAGTTAATCTGGTTTATTATCTCTGCTTGGCCCTGTGCTCTAAAGATTGTTAAAGCATTGGCAGAAGCTGTTAGGCCCATCTCAAGTCTAGAAACTTTCTTATCTTCTTTATCTTCAATTATACGGTTACCATCTTCGTCATATTTAAATTCTGTATCTTCATCTAATACTTCTACTACAGTACTATCTTCTAACGCATCGTAGATATCTACCTCAACTACGACAGGTACTGGTTTAACATATCCTGAACACGCAGGGTTTAGCTGGGGATCGTAGCACTCATCAATTCTGTAGTTGTATATAACAACTGGATTTGTAACTTGTCCTGTACCTTCAACTTCAATAGACCCTGCACCCCAAGCAGCAGCTGGTATATTACCAAGGGAAAACGATTTTGTTATTGTATTACTAGGTAGCCCTGACCAATCATCTGTCTCTCTAAAGGTGTAACCACTTCCGCTAGCGTTTAGATTACCAACGTGTACCTTCATATCATCTTCTACATTCTTAACAGTGGTGTAACGATAGATCAAACCATTTACATCTAGCCCTGTAGCCGAAGGGAATACAGAGGGCATACCCCAGCTAAGTCCATTGGCTGCAGCATTACTAGTTGCACCATAAGAATATGGATCAGAGTAAGAATAAGATGCCAAGGATGCTAAGTACAGCACCAATGCCAACCTTTGTATCATTATCAACATTAGCTAAACCTTTTATTATACTGCCTTTTGGTGCAGGCACAGGCTTCGTAAGAGCTTCTATCTCCCATGCCCTCTTAGCTGCATCACCAATCATACCATCCTTAGGGCAAGGTGTACCAGCGTTCATCATTGCTGACCACACATTCTCATCTTGGCACATGATAGATACAGCTGCTACTTTCATGCCCATGTCATACATAGTCTTTGACTTCTTTAGTCGCAGGCAGTTCTCTTCAGTGTAAACTGTACCCATAGAGATACCAAGGATCTGTGTCTGTACTGCACCCGCAACTCCAATGGTACATAGATCACCTGTACCTGAGCTTATTTGTGGGGTGATTGCTGAAGGAGGAGGACTACGAACAGTGGTGTCCATCGTCCCACCAGAAGTTACCTTGCTAGTATTGTCAGTATATATAATATCAGCAGCCTGTGCTGTGGTTAAACTTCCTACCAAGAGAAGTACTATAGCGGCAATTATTCGTGTCACTTTTAATTCCTTGAACTATGATTTAATGTTACTACGTTTAACGCTTCTTTTATTGCAGTAACATTAGCATCAATACGTGCTATCATTATATCATTCTCATGTATTTCATCAGCTAGCCTAGACGAATCTAAACGCATCTCTGATATGTCCATACGGTTGTACCTAATGTCTAACACCATTGCTGACACAGCCCACACTACAGCGGCTCCTTGTAATAGTAAAGCACCTGCTATTGTTACGACTGTCCAGTTAATGTTCATTAAGATACCCTAATTTAATGTCTTACTTATTCTTCTTGTTCTTACGGTTTAGTAGGCCATGATATTGATGAGTGCCAACCAGCGCACATTGGCTTTATAGCATTTAAGTCATCTTTATATGTTGTCCAAGATGCTTGCTCATCAGAAGTTAATGCATCCCATTGGGCGGGATCAGACATTATAGAATCAACTTCTGTTTCTAGCAAATAGTCACGTTTAAGAATTATATTCATGCACTCAGTTACAAGAATTTTTACTTCTGAGCTTAGTTCATCTGAAGGAGTATGTGTTGGTATAACCATTTTTATTGTCCTCTATTATCAATCATTGCATATAGCGGTTACAAAATAAGCTTCGCCACCAAAAATAACCCCCTCCATGCTAAACGATCCAGACTCAACTGACTCTGTAATAAGCGTACCTCCATAATCACCTGACTGAGCAATTTGTGGGTCTCCTGTACTTAAAGTTTTAGCCCCTCCACCACCATATGCCCCTTGGGTTAGCCACCTTATAACAGCAGCATGAGTACCACTAACTGCACCATAATTTCCAGAGTGATTGCCTTTGCTAGTAGCAAGGTCTTGTGTGCTAACTGAGGTTACTTTTTTAGCAAATCTAAACTGTACATAAGTCCCACCACTACTTGATGGAAGAGCTGCAATTTCTGTTTCTGAACCAGTTAAAACCTTATACGAAATACGACCTTGAACATAGGCATTTGCATTACTCGTCCACTGGTTTGTTGCGGTATTAGAAGCAATACTAGTGAATCCAGATATTGAAGTATCGGTATTATTGAAGAGAGCGCCAGTTGCAGCAAAGATTACATCCCCTGCTTTTGTGTCAGTTAAAGTTTGCGCTGATGTTTCCCAATTTCCCTGTTGAATAACTCCAACTATTCTTCTGTCTGTTGAAGAACCAAAGCCTAAAACTTGATAACCAAAACTCATACTCTACTCCTACGCATCATTCGCTGCATCAGTAGTAAAGAATAGCTTAATGCCCAACAAACGAGCAGCCCCACTTTGATTGTCTGCTGAAACATCACGATTGATCTGAAAGAAACACAAATCGTTTGCTGCTGGACTGCCAGCAATTGTCACTGCACCACTTTCAACTGAAACCATTAGGTCATTAGATGTGCCGCTGTGTGCCAGTGCTGTTGTTGCTACAAGCGTACCAAAGGCAGTGTTAATTGTATCATCAGAGCTAACTGCAATGCCACCTAACTGCCACGCAACCGTTCCTGTATTTGTTCCTGTTACAGTCCAGAAGGGTTGGAATGTTACTGTGCCTTCATTCCAAGATTTCGGAAAGGCAATAGCAAACTGAGCAAAGTCATCCGCTGCTGCTGCAAAGTCTAATACTTTTAGATCAGGGCGAAGTGCGGTTGTTTCAACCTGTGTTAAATCTGAGCATGGGTTTGTTGTGCTTGGGTACATTGCAGCGGAGGGAACCCAGATAGATTCTTTGCCAACTTCTTTAAGTGTACCTGCCCCATCAACTAAGTTAAGTTCAGCAGCAGTACTAGTTACACCGTCTAGAATATTCAACTCAGCAGCAGTACTAGTTACACCGTCTAGAATATTCAACTCAGCAGCAGTAGAAGTAACACCGTCTAAGATATTTAATTCCGCAGCAGTAGAAGTAACACCGTCTAGAATATTCAACTCTGCTGCTGTAGAGGTAACAGCAACGCCACCAATCTGAACGCCGTTACTCAAGTCAGGCTTACCGTTACCCGCTAGGTCAACGATTGCGTCTGTTCGTAGTGTGGACATTATGATCCCCCCAAAGTTGGCCAAGTAATACTATTAGGAAACCCAGCTTGTGCAGGTACATTACGTAATGCAGTCCTATAGGTGGTCATGGCGGAAGTCATAGTTACATCACTGTTGCCCGTCCAATCAGTGGCTGCAATTAGTTTATCTCGTTCTTCACGAACAGCAGCAGATGCACGAGCTACTGCTGTGTCAGTATGATTTTGTTCTAAAGCATCAAAGTATGTTTCTTCTTCAGCAGTACACTGGACCCTCACACCATTAATGTTATTATATCTAGGCATTTGCTATCCCATACATTACAATTTCTCCTGCTTCTATATTACCTGACACAAACAGAAATCTAATTGCATCTACGTCTGCAGCTTCATTTCTATTCCCAGCCAAACCCGCATATATGCCGTTATTTATTATGCCACCATTGGTAGTCATGCCAACCACAGAAGATCGGCCATATGTAAAAGCAGTTGCGTGAGGGGCGAACAGTTCAAACTTACCTGAAGCACCGTATTCATGAGTATCGTTTCCTAATGTGTCAGCAACAAAAAGTCCTATTGCGTCATTCAATCCGCCTGCATAATGGTAATCTCCATTAGTAGAAGCAAAGTTAGTGCCGCCATTAGTGCTTGTTTGAGCAGCAAGAGACTGAGCGTCAGTCGCTGGTTTAACGTGTTGTAACATAAATACATAGTGGTCAAACTTAGATGCATCAAACGCTGTAAATACTACGCTTGCTGTACCATCCGAAATAGCCCCTGATGATGCTATAAATACCATAGAGCCACCAGTAATCTTAGTACCCATATAGGTAGCTAAAGTCTCAACTTTGGTCATACGCATTGTACCACCATCGTTTGTTAGAAAGCCGTCACCGTCTGCAACAGCAGTAGTACCTCTAGCTGTACCACCATCAATCAAGTTAATCTCTGCTGCTGTTGATGTTACCCCATCAAGAATATTTAATTCTGCGGCTGTTGATGTAACTCCATCAAGGATGTTTAACTCAGCAGCAGTACTAGTAACTCCATCAAGAATATTAAGCTCTGCGGCTGTGCTAGTCACACCGTCTAAAATATTTAGTTCTGCTGGTGTGGATGTAATGGCTGTGTTACTTGCGGCTGCTAGTAGTGGGATTGTACCTGCAGCATCAGGTAGAGCAATAGCCCTATTCGTACCAGAGTTTGGTGCGCTAATTGTAAATACACCATTGCCACTTGCATTTGGTGTAAGGGCTATCTTACTCATATTTCATACTCCGTGTTATAGTCTTATGTTTTAAGGCGCAGTAGGCCATGTAATGCTACTAGGAAAGCCAGCCTGTGCAGGTACATCTAAAAGGGCGGTTCTATATGTGGCCCATGCAGTTCGTTGCTCTGATGTTAATGCAGCCCAGCGCAGTGAATTACCAGCAATAGGATCAACAACTGTTCTTAGTAAGCCATCCCGCTTAGATCGTTCAGTTACTGCTAAAGCTGTAGCTATTTCTGCGGCGGTAGGAGCAACGTAGGCTACAAAGTCTGTACTGATTAAAGCTAATATTGCATCGTTGTTAATGGTTGTGTCAGTGTCAGTAGGCTCAACCGTGTAAGGTATCCAACCGTAATCAGGGTGATTAATTTCTACGTCCATACTAGCATTGTTTGCCTGTAATGACTTTGCATTTCGGACTTGTGTAATTGTTATTGTCATTTAAGCAATCCTTACTAAAACGGTAGCAATAGAATTACCGCTGTCTAAAAAGCCCCTAGTATTCCATGTACCTGCTGGTGCGTTACCGTAATAACCATTATTGGTATTAGCGTACTTTAAAGCGGAACCTGCTACGTTAACTCCCGGTGCAATGTCAGAGCCTGTTGGTGATGGCAGCAACAAAAGCCCATAAGTTCCAACAGCGTTAAAGGCCGTACTAGTACCCATGTATGTTTTAACAGTTTGCACTGTAGTCATACGCATTGTTCCAGCGTCATTAATTAATACACCATCGCCATCAGCTAAGGCTGTTGTGCCTCTTGCAGTGCCACCGTCTATTAAGTTAATTTCTGCTGCGGTAGTTGTAACTCCATCCATGATGTTAAGTTCAGCCGCTGTAGATGTAACTCCATCTAGGATATTAAGTTCTGCTGCTGTACTGGTAACCCCATCAAGTATATTAAGCTCTGCTGTAGTACTGGTCACTCCATCCAAGATGTTTAGTTCTGCTGTGGTAGAAGTTACCCCATCTAATATGTTAAGTTCTGCGGCTGTACTAGTAACTCCATCTAGGATGTTAAGCTCTGCACCTGTCGAAGCAATGGCAGTTGACCCTAGAGTTATACCTGCTGTTGTTACACCGTTTGTACCATCTAATAGTATTGTCATATTATATTACCACCAATCTTGAACCATCACTAACTGTTATTGTAACCCCATCCGCAATAGTTATTGGTCCCGTAGTCAGTGCATTTCTATTAGCAGGGATTGTATAACTTGCGCTTGCTGTCTGGTCGTTTTCGTAGAACATTTCATTAGTGCCACCACCAGTTGCACCACCACCAACTGACCCCCATGCGGAACCATTGTAGCCCTCAAATGCAGTTAGGGTAGAGTTAAAACGAAATGCACCTGTAGCTGGTGAGCCATCTCGCTGGGCTGTATTACCTGTGGGCAGCAGGGCTGAACCTGTAGCACTTGTCTTTGCAACAATGCCCACCAGACCGTCAACTAAATTAAGCTCTGCTGCTGTAGATGTAACACCATCAAGAATGTTAAGCTCTGCTGTCGTAGAAGTAACGCCATCCAGCAAGTTTAGTTCTGCAGCGGTAGACGTTACACCGTCAAGTATGTTAAGCTCTTCTGGTGTAGAAGTAATTGCTACAGTAGAAACTGCTGCTAGTACTGGTATTGTACCTGATACGTTAGGTAAAGATATTGTTCTGTCAGCAGTAGCATCAACACTAGTTAAAGTAGTTTCATGTGCATCTGCTGTAGCACCCTCAAAGACTACAGCATTATTAGCAGTCATTGTTACAGAGTCTACAATAGTAGAACTACCACCAATAGACAGGTCACCTGTAATACTAAAGTTTCTTATTCCAGTATAGTCTTTATTTGCGTCAAGCACAACAGCTTTAGATACTACTGCTGTACCAATAGCTGTACTACCAAGGTCTAGAGCATTAAGCTCACCTACGACTGCAGTAACGCCATCAAGTACATTTAACTCAAAAGTAGTAGTAGTAACACCATCCAAGATGTTAAGTTCAGCTGCAGTACTAGTTACACCATCAAGAATATTTAATTCAGCTGCAGTACTAGTTACACCATCTAAGATATTTAGTTCAGCTGCAGTTGAGGTTACGTTAGTCCCGCCAATATCTAATGTAGTAACAGATACTTCGCCAGCTACTGTAACTACACCATCAGCTAAAGTAATTAAATCTGTATCATCTGTATGGCCAATAGTTGCACCATTAATTAAAACACTATCAATGTCTAGTGAGCCACCAGAGATAAGACCTGTGGTACTAATTGTAGACGAGCCATTATCAATGTTACCAAAGCCGCTAGTAATAGAGCCAGAATTTAATGCTCCCGTAGAAACAATGTTAGTTGTAGTAATGCCATCTACATAGGCTTTAATAGACTGTTGGCTTGCAATACCTGTAGCACTATTAGAGGCTAGATTGTCTTCATCTAAAAAGGCTTTACCATCTAATATGTTTAGCTCTGCAGCAGTTGAAGTAACTCCGTCTAAGATGTTTAACTCTGCTGTAGTAGAAGTTACACCATCTAAAAGATTAATTTCTGCAGCAGTGCTTGTAACTCCATCAAGGATATTTAACTCAGCAGTTGTTACAGTAGCACCATCTAGTATCTCTAGTTCAGCTTCCGAAATAACTGCACTACCAAAAGTAAAATTGCCAGCGACAGTAAGAGTACCACTTATGTCTACGTTACCATTAATATCAATAGTAGTAGCAGCAATCTGTATCTCTGTGTCGGCTACAATATCTAGCTGACCATCAGCACTAGAGTTAATAAAGATAGCAGTATCACGAAACTGTATCTTCTCTGTAGTAGCAATAAGTATGTCATCAGAGAACTCAAAATAGTCCTCATCTTCCATCCACTTAAAAGCACCGTCATTACTACCGCCATTAAAGTTTAAGGTTATGTCACCAGCATTTGTACCAATAGTAATATTGTCAGCTAGTAGTCCAGTAATAGGTCCACCCTCACCAGCAGTACCGTCATGTGTGTGGCCTGAACTAGCAGCAAAGGCAGCTAGAAGCTGATCGTACTCGTTGTTAAACAGGTCCGAAGTAATGACATCGCCATCAGTAAAGGTTGATTGTCTTGTGTATGTAGCGCCCATTTAACGTCTTGCTCCTAATTGATATTCGAGTTGGAAACCTTTAAGTGAATAAGGTGCCGACTCACCACCATCATTTATTCTTAAAACTACAGAAAAACCTGAGCCTTCTACAGGCTGTCTTACAAGCGGTTGGGAAGCCCCACCAAAAACAAATCTAACTGCACCACCTATAACACTGAATATAGCTGAACCAAACTGTGCAGCTACAACAGTAGAATCTAAAGGGTATGCCGCAGGTCTAGGAGAGTCTGCGTTCTCATTATCATATCTTACTAATAGGTCTGCGTCAATAGCAGATTCTGGTTTGTAGTTAATAATAACTCTTTGCATATGCTTTCGGATGCCTGTGTCACCAAAAGACAAGTCAGTACTTCTGTACTTACCTAGCATGGGTGTACCGTCAAAGGTATTGCCCTTTTCTTGTCTGTGTATGAAGCCATTAAAGTCTCCATGTAATACTATAACATTACCAGCCTGTACAAGTGTATCTGTACAAGAGGGTTTTATACCACGTATCTCAGAAAACTCATAACCATCTTCTCTCATGACACAGATAATACCTCGTGTAGTATTAACTGCTTGGTTCTCTTTAGTAAAGAATATCCTGTACTGCGTCTTGTCTTGTACAACAACACTTTCAAAAGAGGCGGAGTCCTTGATGTTAGCGTCAAAGATAGACTGCACGTTTCTACTTATTGTACCTAGTTCTGTGTCACCAATATTTGCAGTAGCAGCAACTGTCCGTAATCCGTCAGGCCCAAGGAATACTAAGTCACCGCCAAATTCCTGTATGGTGTCACCGTTGATACAACCAATGTTTCTCGTAACAGGTACAATAGCAAAGTCACTAGAGGTATTACCCGTCAGTTTAAATATTCTGTTCTCACAAAAGATAAAGAGGCTATCACGAAAGACTTTAATTCCTGTGATTGAATCGTCTACTCTAATGCTCCCTGCAGGTAAAGATCCACCCGTACTAAAACCATCTTCGTTGAAGCCCTCACTAAAGTTTAATAGTTCTGGGGTAGTAGACTTACCAGCATAGAACATATGAGACTTATAGGAGACAACAAACTTAGAACCTACAACAGCACTAGCACTAACATCAACAGCACTAAGAGCTAAGTTAAAAACTACAGGTGCATTTACCCCATCAACAAATACAATCTTTTCATTGCCATCAAAGTTAAACCGTTCAAACCTATACTTAGAGGCGTTGGTTCTACCTGTATCTATCTCTGTCCAGTTGGCTGAGATAACGTCACTAAGAGAATGGGCAGCAGCTGACGTACCTTCTCTAGCTCTTGTCACACCTGTAAACTCATTTGGACTAGATGCTGCATCTACGCCTGTGTAGGTAAACAGTTCTGAGTTAATCTGAAATGCACCACTTGTCGCAAACCCTGCAACAGATTCTACTTTGATTGTACCAGAACCAGACATAGATGTGTTAATAGCTATAGAACTTTTTATCTCATCTGAAGTAGAAGAGAATATCTTCTCTCCCCTGCAAGCTAAAACGTTATTACCAAAAGTAGCTACACCAATAACTTTCTCTGAGTCAGCAGAGGTAACTGGAACTATCTGATTGATGTACCTACGGTGTCCGTTTATTCTCCTGTAGCCACCCTCAACGTCAGGCTCAAAGTTTTCTAGAACTAAAGCCTCCCCCGGTTTCATAAGAAAAGAAGAACGGTTTAATACTAAACCGCCCTCACAATTAAATGCTACAGGTTGTACTTGAGAACTGTCTGGCATTAAAAAGGCACTCCAGAGGTAGGCATTGTTATAGCTGTGGATCTAATATAATCATACTTATTAATTAGTAAGCTCTGGATGTTCTTGATGCCATCTTCAAAACGCTCAAAGTTAAGCTGGTACTGTTGTACCTCGCCTCTATATTGATACAAGAATGCAGTAGCACCGTCTGTAATAACAGGTTTAAATCTATCTGGAATTGTAGTAGTGTCTCCGTGTGCAACTAAGTCATCAGGAAACGTAAAGTAATCATACAGTAATGTATATTCTTTATCAGGGTAAGGGTATAGCAAGTAGTTGTTATCAAGTGTACGTACAATTATTTGTGGCATACCACCATTGTCGAACTGTGTAACTACTACACCAGTAGCGTATGCAGCAGCTGTAGTACCGCCATCACCTCTGACGCAGCCTGTAAGAGTATTGCCTGAGATAGCAGTATAAGAAATTATCTCACTGCCTACATAGACAGAACCTTCTGCTGAGAAGCCTGTAGAAGAAGCTAAGGTAAGTATAGTTACAGAATTTGTATGTGATCCATTTAATGTGGTAGATACAATTTCATCTTCTTGGCTTGCAAGGTCTTTACTTATATACTCATTATAGTTAATCTTTTTTAAGTTAATGCCTGAGGAGCTAAGTGCAGTATTCCTTTTTATTCTAGCAGTATTGTAATCTATATATTTTGTACCAGTGGGTATACTGTAGCGAACCACTCCCGGAACTAGAGTAGAACTGTTAGTCGCATGATTGAATGGGTAAGCAAATTCTTTTTGATTGATGTGACGGATAGCTTCATTGACAGCATTCTGAGCCTGTACTTGAACTCCTCTAGCATCTGAAAAGTTAGCAGCAGTTAGAACTACTTCATTCATACGAGTAAGAATGCCATTCGTTAGTTCAAGGTATGTCAGTGCCATTATGCTTCCTTAAAATGTAGCAATGGGGCCAGCATAAAGCCAGCCCCAAAGTTTAGTAATGTATTACAGCAAGTCACGTTGGGCTGCAGAAGCCTCAGTGTGAGCAGCCGAAACATCTGCAATTACTGCGTAGACACGTAAGCGTCCAGTAGCAGCAGCAGCACCAGCAATAACAACATCAATGGTATCTGACGCAGCGACAAGAGCTAATGCAGCAGCAGCATAAGTAGAGGCAGCTGCAGTATTAATAACATTAGTCTCACCGTTAGTACCAAGTACAAGGTATGTACCAGCAGCATCGTCAAGTGCAGCACCGTCAATGATGTCATCTCCACCAGCAAAGTCAATATTACAAGTACAACTTGCAGTAAAAGACTTCATGATTTCCGCACCAGCAGTCAGAAGAACTGACTGTGAAGGGATTTCAAGTAGTTGGAAGATGTCACCGTTAGCAATGGTAGCACCTGCAGCAATCATAGCATCAATATCTAAGATTGCTTCAATGGTTCGTACAGTATTACCAACTACTGTTGGGACAGCAAGAACGTTTGCCCCAACACCAGCAGTAGAACTGAGAGTCATATCAAAAGTAGCCATAGTTTATATCCTCTCTATGCTGCGTTATAACGGGCAGTGACGATTGCTTCAGGGCGAAGAATCTTCCTACCGTATAGATGCATGCCACGAACAATGTCAGCAAAGCTGTCAGGGTCACGATATGTCTCTGTCTTGTTGATTTGCTCAGCTGTTGCTACAGAAGAATCATGTCCTGCAATAATAACACCGAAGTTTGTCAACTGGTTAGCTGTACCTGATGTACCTGCTCCAGTGCCTAGTGCTGGCAAATTGGAAGAGGAATATACACGAAAGCCGTGGAAGTTGTTAAGGGTAAGACCATTACGCAAACCACCTGATTCACCGAAGTCTGCATTCATGAACCGTGAGTCCTCGTCTGCGAGGATTTCCATAAATACCGGGTCAACTACAAGCCACCTACCTTGTGAGTCAACCTGTTGCTGATCAAGCAAACGCTTCATGCGTGAGACAATCATAGCAGGAGAAACAGTAGCCGTTGGTAACGAGGTAGCACCGGGCATACGAGCAGTCACAGGAATTGAGTGAGTGCCAGCAGATGCAGTGGAAATATTTCCAAAGTCACCTTTGTGAAGCTGCATAGATGCAAGCAATTCGTTTGCGCCTGCAGAGCTTACAGCCTTAGTGCCATTGACAGTAGTATTTAAAGCATTGGCTTTGCTGTGCAAAGAACCCTGCTTATAGCCAGCCATGTAGCCAAGTACTTCTTGGTCATGGTTGTCTGCCAAACGATAGGCAGCACGGTTGGTAGCAAGATCCATGAAGTTCACATGCGAATGCGCGTCTTCAATATCGTCCATCTTAAAGGCAAAATAGTTAGCCTTATCAATGACTAAGTTAAAATCGTCATCCTGCAAATCTTGTGCTGTGACATTTGTGCCACGAGCATATTCACTCACAGAAATTTCTGGCTCTTTGATAATTTTTACTGTGTCACCTTGACTAGCAATTTCCCCAAAATAATCTGAGTTAGTAATATCACCAACTACAGTAGATTTACGGAAAGCTAGCTGTACTTTTTTAGAATAGATTACTGGGCTGAAGTTACCATTTGGTAAGTTGCCGTAACCTGTTGCGGTTGTAAAAGCCATGGGATAAATCCTCCATTAGGTGTTTGGCTTATGATTAATAAGCTAAACTAACCGATAAGAGGCTGTACTTTTTAGGGTGCATATAAGTGTAAGTCATAAGGATCAGTTATGTAACTCAGGTTATACGGGCCTATACTAGTTCAGGTGAGTCTTATATAGTTGGTGTGTTTAGACTTAGCGAGGTAGTGTTGTATTAAGTGCAAGGTAGTCTTTCTTACGAGAGGCTTGTCACTTAATGTAGAGACACCTATAGTTATACTAGGTACACTATAGATGTCAATGCCTTATTTACTATTATCGTGCACCGCCTGTCATATCGTAGTCAAACTTTCCTGCACGGATTGCTTCCATAATAGCATCTGATTGTTTATCATACTGAGCAGCAGACATCTTATGCACCTGCGACTCAGAGAAATTTCCAGTGGAGTCACTCTGGTCTGGCCTAGTTGTACGCTTAGTTACAACAGCAGAGGCTGCAGCTTTAGAGGACTTCTTCCTAGTCTTAGTGTCTAACCCTTTGTCTACTTTGTACAAATCAATTACACGAGTAACAGACGCTGGGTCTTCAGAGTTCTCGTATAGAGCATCCTGTACCCACTTAGGTTGTTCGCCTGCCCAATCGTGAAACTCATCACTACTACGCAGTTCGTTGAAGTCAGGGTGCATAGCCCTAATCTCATCTTCCATCCTATTGCGGTCTGACTCAGCAGTAATACGGTCAATCTCTTGTAAGCGGCTCTCTGCACCAGAAAACTTCTCTTGTGCTTTCTTCTCTGCAATACGCTCAACAATAGCAGCTACATCAGGATACTGTCGTGACCATGCCTCAATGTCTTCATCAGACTTAGGAGGGCGTATGTCACCACGCTCTTGTGCGTTATCTAGCTGAGCCTTGAGTGCCTTAAGCTCTTCTGCTTGTTTGTTCTGGTGACTACGTAAGTCACTATAGCGTTTCTTATAGGTACGCTCTTCGCCTGATAGTTTCTCATCACCGTCTTCAGTGGCAGCTTCAGGCGCAGCAGCTTTAGGCTGCTCCTCTTCTGCTTCTTCATCACTGTTCATCAAGTCATTAAGCTCCGCTTCCTGTTCTTGTATGCGGCGCTTGTTAGCGTTATTGTAATTAGGATCAACGAATCCTGCTGAGCGTGGAGTTTCCACTGCTTGTAGTTCTGCCATAGTATTTCCTTTATGTGGGGCCAGCCTTAGCCGGGTAGCCTTATTGTTGTTGTCGGAGTAGTATAGTTATTTCTTCTTGGTCTTCTTCTTAGCCATCAAGCCGCCTTTATTAAAGCCGCCGCCACGTTTAATTTTATTTGCAACACTTTCCGTCCTACCCGCATTCTGTTGTTCTTTTTCAGCTTTAGCACCAGCTTTGTTTGCAGCAGTGTTAGCAGCTTTTTCAGCTTGTCTTGGAGTCAAACCATCTGATCTAGGTTCAGAATAGATAGGACTGATTGGCCGTGTATCATCACTCTGATTATTGGTGGTATTAAGAGAGGCTGCTGTAGGTGTAATTACTTCAGGCCCCTTCACTGTAGTATTATTTTTAGCAAGGGAGCTACGAATATCTTCAACTTTATATTTATTTTTATCTCCTTTTATGTCACCCTTAATTTCCCTATCTATTACATAAAGTTCTAGTTGTGTCTGTAGCTCTGCTGCTTTATCAGTCTTTCCTATAGATTTTAACCATTCAATATTAGTACTTACCTGCCTTGCTTTATTTAGGTAAATACTCTTTCCTAAAAATCTGCCAATAGGACCAGCCATTAACAATTCCTGACCAGTAGTTTCTTTATCGTCTATTGAATCCATTAGAGTACTAGCAAGAAGATCAGGATCTGAGTAGTCATATTTACCCGTCCAAGACTTAGGATCAGCAGGAGTACTCATCATCTCCTTCATTTGTCTCTCTTGATCTCTATCTCCACCTGTGGCATAGTAATCATCTGGCATGCGTGTCATTGCTTCGCCTTTTGAGTTTATGTAAGTTCCCCCTACGGCAACACCGCCAAACCTATCTGCAGCGCCACCACCGCCTGTTCCCATACTTGCATTTGTTACTACAGGTGCTGACCCTAAAATAAAGCCAGCAGGCACAGCTGTAATAGGACCATTGGCGTTATGTGCAATCTGCATGGTTGCATTTGTGGTAGGATTATAGTAAGACACCATTGTAGTCTCACCACCACCCATACCGGGAGCAGTAGGTCCAAAGGTAGAAAAACCTAATCCATAATTTGCTGGGTTAAATCCACCTGCAGCAAAGCTAGGGGGCTGTTCTTCTAGCAGTGGCTCTGGTACAGTGTTTGTATTAGCTTGTTGAATGTCAGCAGGGTTCATGTTAGCTTGTGTAGTATTTACTGCAACGCCTCGCTTAGATAGCTCTTGCATCAAGGCAGGGTTTGCATTAGCAGCTACCATAACTTTCTCAATGATAGAGTCCATACGAGTAGGGTCATTGTACAAAGATTCAGTCAAGCCACCTGCAGCGAAGCCAACAGCCATGCCTTTAGCATTCATACGAGAGTTTACCATAGGATCATTCTTAGCAGCAATAGCCATCTTATCCATCAAGCCACCCTCGTAAACCCCTGTAGTAAGAGCCTGCTCAAGTGCAGCAATATCTTCTTCACTAATGTCCATGCCTTGTGGTGGCATTGCAGCCATATCTACAGGCTCACCTCCAATGCGCCCATCATCTTCCATCTTAGCTAAACCCATCTTAGCTTTTGTCCGTAGGTCTTCAAAGAACTTTACACCAAAGAAACGTACAACGTCAGCAGGTACAACGTACTCACCTTCACTTAGCTTAGCATCAATATCATCACGAACTTCTACTGGCAGTGATCCCGGAGGAACTTCATTGCCTGACACAGGGTCTACCTGTGGGGCTTGACCGTTAAGGGCCATTTCCATCTGATCACTTATTGCCATTAACTTCATCCCTCAAATATTTAAGCTTGCGTAGCATTGCTGCCTCACCTTGACATCGAAACATATCATCTGTCTTTGTGACTTGTTCCATCTTCTTGTGTACTTGTAGTATCTTACTCTCTAGCATTTCGCAGAACTCATCCCACAAAGGCTTGTCGTTTACTAACTTCTGTAGTTTCATCTGTCAGGCCTCTGGACTAAGCCGCCTTTGTTTAACCTTAGCTTGGCTCTCGTAGGGTCTAACTTTAAATCTTTAATGTTAAGAGACTTACCTTTTAGTATATCTACACTATCTTCAGCTTTAGCTACCCTTTTAGCTATACTACCATTCGGAAAACGATCTGCTAACTGGAGGTCTTTAGGGCTAATGTAAGGCTCATACTTTAGATCTTTAGTACCTACTTTAACTTGATTACCAAGCTCAGCTTTTAGTTGCTTCAAAGCTTTATCAAACGCTACAACATATGTATTGTGAAAGCCTGAGCCTTTAGTAATAGCTTTTCTATATTCATCACTATCTACAGGAAAACGCTTAGCTGCTAACTTCTCTATAGGAGGTAGTACAATCTCATCAATACCTTTACCTTTAGCATCAGCAATGATAGACTGTAGTAGTACTCGTACTGAATCAGTTAAACTTGTGAGAGGAGTATCTTTTTTACTTACAATACGCTTAGTCTCGCTTACCAAATCCAAAACTTCGTCAGTGACTTGTCCTAATATATTGTCTTTGCCTGAGAAGTTATATACGTTAGTTTTGTAATCCATCATTGCTTCAAACATTAGTTTTAGAGCATTGAACTGATTAACACCTTCGTGAGCAAAACCCTGATCTTTGAATAGTGTTTGTATAGCTTTGGATGTTTGATCTCCTGCAAGATTTTTATTAGTAGCTATTGGTAAATACTTATTAAATACAAAGTCTTCATAATCTTCAAATAGAGTTCCCGGCGAATCAAACTCAGGCTTAAAAGCTATATCATCCATATTAGATTTAAACTCTACCCTCAACTCTTCTGTAGCCTTAGCAAGAGCTTTTCTAGGATTGTCTGAAAGGTTTTGTATTGCATCAGACTGAAGCTCTTCAATGAAGATATAATCAGCATTCGGAGAGTAATCGCCCTTCAATGGCTCCAGTGCATCTCTGTTTTGTCTTAAACTATAACGTGTGTGAGCAAGGTTAGAACTTCCATAGTGAGTCATAAGACCTAAGTCTTTAGATGTAACGTCTACACCAACTTCCTCATATCCTACTTCTATATCTACTAGGTCATCCTGCCTCTGCGTAGATTCGTACTTAGTAGGCTTACGTAGTGCACTAATTTCCATAGGCTCCAGCATAGATTCTTCAAGTGCTTGACCCTTAGTATAAAGCTCCTCAGAATCTAACTTAAACTCACGGAACTCCATCTCACTCTTGGATACCTTAGGTGCCCTTTTACGCACAAAGGCTTCAATGTTCTCTCCTCTAGTCCCTCGTTTACCTATAGAAGCATTCTCAATAGCACTTTCAACAGGGCTATAGAAGCTTGCAATAACAGGGCTGTCTGGATTAGCAACATCAAATATCTCAGCGTCAGAGTTAATGTTATCACTCCCTCGTACACCTCGTATGAAATCCTTTGTCTGCTTAAACATAGGATTAAACTTAGGGTTATCTGTGATACCCAGTGCAGAGCTAAGCTCTTTAGCTATGAGTCTACTTAGTCCAGCCATTACTGTACGTTCCCACTAAAGCCTTGCTCTCCGGGCGCTGCAGCGGCACCAATGCCTATGTTACCACCTCCACCACCTGTCATGTCTTGTGGGCCTGCAGGGCCTGCTCCTTGAATCGGAGGAACACCTGCTGGTGGAGCACCCTCTGGTCCCGCTGGGGGAGCATTAGGGTCAACTGCTACAGGAGGAGCTTGGAAGCCCTTAAGTATCTCTGCCTGTATGGCTGCGTCTTGAATAGAGTTAGTTACTTTATCAGGATCAAGATCCATGCTAACAGCAATCTCACGTATGATGTAATCCATCTTAGCAAACGGTGCCAGTGTTGGGTTCTGTGCAACCTGCAAGAACTGCATCAAGCGTTGGCTACGTACTTCGTTAGCCATCAGAGACTCAGTACCTTGGGCTTTAACTTCTAAGTCACCCTTGATCTCAGGGTCATAGTCAAACTGCATGTTGAAGCTAAAGAAAGCTTTGCCTAGTGGGTTGAGCAGGTAGTCATCTACGTTCTTAATGACAGTACGAATAGACCCGTTAGCTGCTGACATAAGCATAGAGATACCAGAAGCGGTACGTCCTACGCCCGACACACCTGTCTGACCGTGAGCAAAGCTAGGGAAGCCCGTTGATTCGTCTGCAAGTACTCGTGCCTTGTCAAACAACTGCATGTTCTCACCCGCAACGTTAGGGAACGATGTACCAAAGATAGCCTGACCCGGTGCACCACCTTGACGCCTAAACACTTTTCCGGGATATACTGACAAGTCTTGGCCGGGTACTAGGTTAGTCTCATCTACTTCAATGAGCAAGTTACCTGACAGCACAGCATTGTCCACCGCCATACGCATGAAGCCATTCATGAGTGTTTGGGTGTCATCCATGTTCTCAGCTATACCTACACCAAAGAAGCTGTAAGGATTGACTTCGTATGGTACAGCGTAGTAAGGAATGAGTGCAGGCTTGAATGGGTTCATAACCATACGCAAGACATTGCCGTTACATACCCACAAGTTTACGTTAAGCTGCTCAGCATCTTTAAGTGCACGAGGAATGTCTATGTCATGATCTTCTAATACTTCACGATCTACAAAGCCCCAGAACTCTTTTACGTCATAGCGTTCCGCTTTAGTGCCACTCTCATCGTCCTCCATGACTTGCTCCCACCACTTCTTCTCATAGGATTCACCCATCTTGAGAGAGTTGTCGATAGCGTTATCACGAAAGAAAGGGCGTCCCTTAAGGGCACGAAGCTGTGAGCGAGACATCTTGTGACGCTCCACAATGTACTCTGCCTCATCCATGTTAGATGCATCAGGGTCAGGGTAGAAGTTCCAGATAGATACATTGCTTGTAGAAGGTACAGTCTTTATAGTAGGGTCGTAGTTACCTTGGTCATCCCAATTAGGGTACTCTTTGTTTACAGCAAAGGGGCCTTTCATTATGCCTGTACCAAACAAGGCACACTCAAATGCAGCAAGGCGAAGCTGTTTGTTGGCTCCGCTTTCTTCTAACTGGTCGTGTATCTTCTTCTGCATCTTCTTAGCTGCAACCTTAGCTGGGCTAATAGTAATAGCAGTAGGTGTAGTTCCCGGACCTTCAATGACCTTATCCTGTACAGGACCAAGCTTATCAGCTAAGGCACCCATACGTTCCTTAAGCTGTGGCATTGTTTCACCGGGAGCAAGACGATCTTCCTCATTAGTAAACGGTGTAAAGGCTTTCTTTACAGTGTCGAATGCTTCTTCTGCAGCTGGGTCAGGGTTGGAGTCAAAGTGTACAGTATCAGCTACGCCCTCAGGAAGAGTAGTAGGATCTACGACAATAGGAAACTTCTTGTTACCAAACAGTACGTCAACAATCTGACCGTATGCAGCTAGAGTTTTAGTCTTAGTTACTTTTACAAATACACGAGAGCGTTCTGCCTCAGTGAATTGTACTTGGGGGCTATATAAGCCACGGTAGTTACGGTATGCTTTTAACCAACGTTCTTCATCTTGGCGTCTGGCGTCTTCTGCCTTTCGGAAACGATTCTCTACAAAGGATAGGATACTACCAACGGAAGCATCAGCTTCATATGAGTCTTTCTTTACGTCTTCAATAAAAGAGGATTCAGAAGATTCAATATTCTCTTCGTAGCTATCGTCAAAGTCTTTAGGGTCCATACTCAATATCCAAATGTTGGATCAGCCGCTTGAAAGCCTGATCTTGATGTTGCTGGATCGTAGTCAAATAAAGAGCTACGGGGTCTTGTCATAATACCATATCGTAAAGCGTCATACAAGTGGTCTTCTGCATTTGTATCAACGTCTTCTGGGTTACGTTTATCTAAGGGTATACTAGGTAGCTGAGCTACAAGGTTAGTACAATGGTTAAACATAACTAAACGAGGTTCCTCTGTAAACTCATCTACCTGTAGTCTCCTGTGTAGTTCGTTCTTACCAGCTACACGAGAGCCTTTGGAACGGTCAGAGGGACGCCAGCGACACCCTCTCATATTCATTTGTTCTGCCAGAGAGGGTCCAGTATCACCACGTTTATGCCACAAACTACTGTCAAGTACACCGTAACGAACACCACCATCACCAGATTCTGCTTCTAAGATCATGTCAGCTAAGTCTATTGCTGTAACCTTAGAGCAGTATAACTCTCTATATATTACTAATTGCTCAGAAGGACTGACTGCAAACCAGACAACCCCTGTGTAACTACCGTAGCCATAGTCACATGCCCTGAACCTTGCCCATCCTCTAGGTATATCGTAAGGATCAACTACGTGAATAGCACGGTTAAACTCTGGGAACGCTGCACCTTCGTTTACATCCCAATCACCATCAAGCAATCTCTTACGTTGCTGCTCAGGTAGTGACAGAAGCATAGTCTCGTAGTCACCACTATCAGCTAGGTATGGATTATCAAACAAACTAGCAGGGATAAACTTACGTTTGAATAGAGGTTGATCTTCCTTCTTGTGACCTTTAGGGTAGCGTAGTGTCTCGCCTGTCTCTATGTTAGTAGCCCAGAACGAATGGTTAGGCGTTGCAGGATCAATAAACATCTTCTTGACCCAAGCGTGACCCGGACCTCCGGGGTTAGTAGTAGCTCTCATGTACAGACCTAACTCAGGTGCTGCAGATCTTAAGCGACTCCTCATGTAATCCCACGCGAAGCTAGAGGACCACTGAGTCAACTCATCGAAGGCTACATAGTTAAACGCCTGTCCTTGGTAACGCATAACGTCAGTGTCTTTATCCAAGTAAGACATCCAGAGCCTACCGCCTTGAGGTGTAGTCCATTGAGACTTTCTCTCTGACCACTTAATACCCGGTATTGCTTTAGGGTATAACTCTTGGCTCTTCTGTATAAGCTCACGTAGTTCTTCTGTAGTGTGTCGTACCAGTAGCCCACTAAAGTCTTTGTTACCTAAGTTACGCAGAGGGTCAGCTAACGTAGCGTAACTCTTGCCACCACCAGCTGCTCCACCATACAGTACCTCACGTTCATTAGCTGCTAGGTAGCTTGTCTGTGGGCCGGGATTAGGTTGAAAGACTACTTCTTGTGCGAACTGTACGTCATAAGGCTCAGGGGATGCTGTTGCATATACCCTATGCTTAAACTTTGTCTCTTCCTTCTTCGTAGGTGTAGTAACCAATTCTTTCTTTTTCGAGAGCTTCGTATTGGTGTATCGTTTCTTCGAGCCAGATGGCAAGCTTACGCTTAATTGCAGCAAGTGATTTACGTCTTCGCTCGACATCTATACGTTTCTTAAGTCCATCATGAGTTATGCGTCTGCCTGATTGTGTAGTTAGCCAAGCAGATACTTCCCTGTAACTATACTGCTTTAGATGCTTCTTTGCAAGCTCTAATAATTCTAATTGCCTAGAAATAGGACTTAGCCAAGCATCATCTGTAGGGTCTATCTCGTAGCCAAATGGCACAGACCTTTTAGATAACCTTGGTACTCGCTCCCAGTTCTTTATATTGCTAGGCTTTGGTAACATCCAATAGCCTAACTCAGTCTTTTCAAAGTTAGTCTTACGTCTCATCGCCAGTACTAGACTCCTTTGGTGGCAAGATAAACAAGCCGCCACTAGACTCTACTGCAACCTTCTCAGTTTTAACTAGACCAGAACGATCCAGTACTTGCCCTGCTGCAATCATACGTTCCTTAACGCCTAGCTGCGTAGGATCATCCAAAGCCGACCCGTAAGCAATAGCAGCTTTTGGACCCAATCTTGACATGTAGCTTTTAGTAGCTTCAAATATTTCATCTTTAAGAGCCTCTGTAATAGATCGTGTAGGTGTACCATCACTATAGCCAGCTAGACGCTTAGCCATAACAACATCGCCAGCAGCCTCTTCAAAGAGTGCCTCTAGAAACTTTTGTTGGTTCTCTGTTAGCTGCTTAGCCATTTACTTATTGCCTTTAACTATTGGTTAGTATGTGTAGTTATAACATGTTAGTAATAAAAATGCAACTAACTTTTAACACTCACACTTAGTGCATGGACATTCACGATTAAGAACTGCACACAAAATACGCTTAAGATATTTTCTCATGTTTTTTTCCTATACGGTTTTACTTTAGCTGCAACCTTCTTAGGTTGAGCTACGTTCTGTTTACCAGCAGCAGTGCCTTTACGTTTCGCCTTAGTTGTAGCAGCATACTCAGATGAGCTAAGAGACTTAATAGCTTTCTTAGGTAAGTATCTTTCACCTGTAGCTTTTGGACCTTGTGTAGAAGGCTTACCACTCTTGGTAGTCCAATCCTGTTTAGTCCAAGACTTAAGACTTTTTTGGCTTTTTGCTAGGGCCATCTGCTTTTACCTTTGCTGCTTTGCTCAAATCTTTATAATGAAATAGCTTTACGCTTGTCTTACTGTGAGCCTTACCAGTATGCAAAGAACCGTCAGGCATCTTGTGAGTACCGCCCTTGTGTTCCGTACCGTCTTTCTTATAGTGCTTTACGCCCTTCATGATGTGTATCCCCCGCCTTTAGCTTTGTATTGTTTAGCGACCATCTGTGCTTTCCTACCTGACCACTGTCCGGGGCTTCCTCCTTTGCCGCCAGCCTTAACGGATGCCACAAGAGACTTACGCATAGTAGGCTTAGTATAATTACCAGCCGCATTAACGCCAGACTTTTTCTTGGAGGTAGAACTTGTCTTGGATTTCACCACGGGTAATTCCTATATCTTTTAGCATCTTGTCTGACATGTTATGTAACTGCCAGTACTCTGCTCTACGCATTTGGTTTTCTTGTATCTTCTTGAACAAACGTTTAAACATGGTATAACTCCTCTATTACCAAGGATAGTTATACCATGCTTTGCCTTACGGGACTACGTACAAGAATGCAATCCCGCTATGCGTAGTAGCTACTTCTTCTTAGCTGCAGGCTTCTTCTTAGCCATACCGCCATACATGTAGCCACTCTTCTTAGCCATGCCACCTGCCATCATCTTAGCTGCAGGTTTCTTTTTAGCTACTCCACCCTTATTCATTTTGCCAACACCGTCAGCAGCATAGGCTGGAACCTTCTTGCCGTTCTTCATAGTCATAGGCATCTTAGCCATCACAATATTCCTTCTTGTTTAAGCTAACGTTACACGTACAGCTACTGTTTCTGATTCACCACGACTATAGTTTAAGATAGTTGCATTACCTATTCCTTTAGGTACAACCATACAGTGTGTGCCTGCAGGCAGTTGCAAATCATTAGCAGTTGAATCTGCCTCTGCTGTAGCAAAACCCATATCAAGCTTGTGGCTTGTAAAGATATATACTAGCTTTGCATCTGTGCAGTCTACATGAGTAGTAGCATCATTGCCAAGGGAGACTGCGCTTTGCACAGTCCACCCCATGTTTTCTCCTGTTACTGACCCTACTGAATCAACCATTATGCTACCTGTACGTATTCAATAACAAAGGTAAAGGAACCATCAGTTGTAGAGTTAACTGAGTTAGTAACGTTACAGAAGATGTTACGTGCTGCTGCTGCATACTGTACAGAGACAGGTGCTGTTGAAGCATTTTGAGTAGCGGCAATCAAAGTAGTAGTTGTTACGCTTCCTACAACAACGGTTGTACCGCCATCAAGGATTTCATCTGTAATAGCTGCAACAATCTGTGCGCCTGAAGAAGATGTACCCACTTCGTAACCAATGTCACCAGTTCCAATAACAGGAGCCGTAACACAAAAGATTTTAATGTCGGTGATAACTGTACCTGCTGGCTGTACAAATGTACCAATAGCTGGGGAGTCACCTGCAGTAGAGTTAACTGTAACACCAGTAACGTGAGCTACGTGCTTAACGAATAGACTGTTTACAGAGCTACCCAGTGTAGTAGTTCCTGTTACATCAATGCCATCACCAAACGTAATGTCTGTCTGATACTCTTCAATGCCTTGTGTGAATGTAGTAGTTGCCATGTTATTATATTCCTATGTGTTTACCATTTGACTTTATCAGCCCAGTAGGCTGCGCTAAGTTTTCCTCTTTTAATATTCTTAGCATGTCTTGCTTTAAAGGATGCACGCTTTTTCTTCATGCGGTCAGATTCACCTGCTTTTGGTTTACCTGCCGTTTCGGCTCCCTGCTCACCGAACCTGATGAGCTTAATGGTGTCACCTTCTTTGGCAAGCACTGCGTGGGATTTGCTTGGATGCTTAGGAGTTTTCTTAGGCTTGTTGTAACCTTCAAACTTCTCACCTCTATATTCTACAGACATTAAGTACTGATTCCTATATTCTCTAGCTTTATACAGCCTGCCTTTGCATATAGACCTGACTCTAAAAATGCATCCTTAGCTTTTATTGCATCAACTAAACACTCTTCTTTAGTAGAAAACATATCATTTACATTAGCTGCTACAGTACAAGAAAGTACATCAGGGCTAATACAAGCTAGGACTATAGAAAGAAACATAATTACTTTCCTTTAGGTGTACCACTTTGAGTTGCAGGTCTAGAAGCACCAGCTTTGACTGCCTCTGGCACTGCCATATAGGATTTGCCTCCACGGCTAGGTTTCTTTCTAGTATTAAAAGTTTTAGACCTCATAGCGTCATCGCCATAGCGTTTTATAAGTTCAACATCTTTTGCGTATTCAGATATTTCTTTATCTGCCGATGCTTTATTTGACCCCGGAAAATTGTCCATAGTAGTTTTATCTGAAATTCTTTGAGACAGGAGCCTCTTATTTTTATCAACCATTAGTTTTTCCTTTGTTTAAACTATTCCCAGCCTCGTATACGGTCAGGGTCTAATACTTCTCTACGTTTTAACATACCCTCTAAGTACATGGAACGTTCAATGCGGTCTAAGGTGTAATGTACGCCTGTATCAGCCTCAATAGCTGTACGAACATAGAATACATCACTCTTAGGGATGTGTACACGTTGTATTGCACGAGAGTCATTGCTAGCTAAAGCTTTGTAGAACTCTTCCAGTACATTTTCACTTGCATATAGTTGTATACGTTTTACCATCTGTGTCAATACATAATATAAGAGAAAAATCGTACCGCAAATTACATATGTGTCTGCATTATTACAGATATAATAGAACTTACGGTACGTTAGTTAAACTTTAAGTCTTATATTTTTATAAGTTAGGTAATATCTACTTAACTACTACAAATAATAATATACTAATACAAAGTATATGTCAACTTAGTAGTTTAACTATACGTTTAACATTTCCTAAGTCCAATAACTCCTTTGCAACAGACTTAGTTAAACTTTATAGTTAAGTATTCTTTTATTGTATTAATTAAGTTTAACTTATAGTTTAACTAAGCCTCGCTATGCTCAGTTATACGCAAATCCAGCGCAGTGTCAACCCCTAACTCACCATATATTACAGTATGTAACACAATGTTACTATTACGTTACGTCATTCTTACCGTATATCGTACCCGTCCGTCTATTTGCCCTGCTGTGTGTGCATCTTTGTGCATAAAAGGCAAAAGTAAAAACCACTTCTGTGTGTGAGTACATATACGTATACGCATGGGGGGGTGGTGGCCCTCGCACGGGTGCCTACATGTGACGTATTTGCGTGGCTATGCGAGGAGCAGTAGGCTAAGTGACTGTTTTTACACAATAGCTATACGGATTAGTCATCCGACTACGCACATATAGGCGCATTTACGCACACATGCACATGATGTGGGGATGTGAGGCACATTCATGCATGTATATACCCCTACCCCCATGATGCGTTACACACACATACACCCCCCTACGTAACGTCATGATGCACATCACGCGAGGCAGTGTTGCTAATTCGTTCTCATTGCAGATCGACCTGATGTTCTCTGTTTGTTCATGCTACTGTCGGACCGTCCGACACTAGGCTCCTTTCTCTTTCGCATTATGCACGGGGAAAGCGGTTGACATTGTTTCGCCAATAATCCAGTTTGAAGACATTGAAACGGCAAGTCGCCACAACCCAAACGGAGAATATCTCATGACAAATTCAAACGCATCAATCAAGCCAGTTGCATCAGCTGACACAGTGATCCGCATCGGCAAAGCCACGTTCACATCTCAGCAGAGCTTGGAGCATGGTGCCGCATTGTATGACAACATGTATCTCATCCATACTCAGCTGATGGATGTGCACAATGAGCTTGGCCAAATACTGATCCAACACAGAGCTTTGTACAAATCAGACAAGCTTTTCGGACAGTTCCTTGCCAAAGGACCGCTGGCTTGTATGTCCCGTCAAGACCGTAGTGATACGGTATTCGTAGCTAGCAATTGGGCTAAGATCCGCAAGATCAACAATGACGGCTCTCTTGACTCCCTTGGAGTATCGGCCATCAGGAAGCGGCTCAAAGCATCAGACAAGCCAAAGGCTCCCACATCAGCTGGCAATGTATCTGAAGGCAAGGCAAAGCCTGAAGCTGAGCCTACTGTCGGACCGTCCGACACTAAGACTGAGGCAAAGCCTTTGACAGCTGACTCTCTTGCAAAGCAAGTTAAGATACTCATGAAGGAGCACGGCATCACTCAGGCTGCATTCAACAAGGCCATGAAGGCCTAAGCCTAACCCACATAACACAGAGTCACAGGCTCCGCTTCGGCGGGGCTTTTGGCGGTACATAAAGGAGAATAAAAATGAAACTGTATATAGTAATAGCTTTTGACCCAGAGGATGGGCCTTATGCTGCATGTTCTGATACGTGTGAAGGGGAAGCAACCTGCTCTGCTTCAGAACTAACTCATGAAACAGGTCATAGAACTAGAATTATAATGGTGGAGATATAATATGTGTGAAAACAAAATCACTTACTACATCCCAAAGGGGTATGACTATCGACCTTATGATGTGCCGTGTGGTAATACAGATCCACATGGTGAGCTTGCGCTATGCCCTGCCTGTGAGCATGGCAGAGAGCAGCGTGAGGCTGTGACTGACTATTGCTATGCAATGGGATTTGATATGTAGTAATCCTACTGTCGGATGGTCCGACACTAGAAACAATGGAGAATAAATATGAATACTCATGTATTTCAAGATGAACATAGCCTATCTGTCAGCAAGGCTTCGCTGCTATCTGGCATAAGGAGTACTATGGTTCTGAATATCACGATGGATCAGTACGATGCATGGCAGGGTGGTGAGCTAATACAGAATGCTATGCCTAACCTAACTGCTGATGAACGTGAGTTCCTGATGACAGGTATCACACCTGAGGAATGGGCTGAGATGGCTGAGCCTGAAGATCCCCCCTGTGAGGGTGAGCTAAAACTGGCATGGCATTTAAATGAGGTGAGCAAGTTATGACACAGCAAGATAAACCAAGTGAACGTGTGGTATTCCTACGTAAGAGAATAGCATTCCTGCAAGCTGACCTAGATGGCATCGGCACAGGTGTTAGGTCAAGCGGGGCAGGCCTGCATGAACGTGAGTTCTGGGGCCGCATGATTGATAGGCATCTATCAGAGATACAAAAATTGATTGAGCAAATGGGTGATGATTGCGCTGCCGAATATGGGAGGCGATACTGATGGGGTATGGCATAGGTAAGCGTGACCGTATGCTACTACGTGCTGATAAGGTATGGCGTAGCATATGGCATAGGCAAATGCTGTTTGCTCCACAAAATAGTGAGGCTATTGACAATCCTATGGGGTCTAGGTCTTATGGGGTCACTAACAAATCAACTGCTACTGTCGGACCGTCCGACACTAGAAACACTGGAGAGTAACATGGCACATTCATACTTAATATATCAGCGTATCTTAGATGAAACACTGGAGGCTGAAATAAATGCAGACATTCAATCACGTAGGGCAGAGGCATACCTTGACCTAAACATGCTAAGCAGGGGTGATGACCCTGATAATGTGGTGGCACGAGCTATTGAGTGGCGCGTGTATCAGCCCACCATGTTTATGATAGGCATGGGTGAGCCAAACCGTAACACCTTAGAGCATATCTTTGCGGAAGGTAATGACATGGGAGGTGAGCATAGCCCATTGGGTGTAGAGCATATATGCAAACACCCCAACCTATCTGTAGGTGATCTGGTGGTGGGCTTAAGTGGCACCAAGTCTATACATGTATGTATGCCTATGGGCTGGCACGAATTTTATAATTATAGATTACTATTGGTTGGAGAATAACATGCAGGTACTAAGTAAGAAAGAGCTATTCATGAATCAGGCTCCAAGCTTTAACTTTGATCTTAACGCTGATCAAATCCTAGCTAAGGCATTGGACGTGGGCTTTGTAACAGAGGTCAGTGAAGATCAATACCTTGTTAATGAGGACTATAAATCAAAGAGAGATGCTTAGGCTTGACATCTAGTGTCGGATGGTCCGACAGTAGAGCAGCAACAACTAGGAGAGTACACAATGTATCAACGTGACTGTAACCTGATATCACATTATGCAACGACATCCCCGGATGCTTTGTATGACATAATAGAGTTCACTCTATGCACAATTAACATGCCCCTCTCTAGGGTACACACTCAACGCCTCTCTATCAGAGAGAATGGCATCAAGTCTAAGTGGGTGTCATCAGCTAAAGCTCTAGGTATTACCTATGCTCAAGAGCACAAGGCTGAGCTACATACCCTCATGCTTAACCTCAGAGAGGTACTAGGTAGTGACACTATTGCTGGTGCTCAGGCAGCAGTTGATCTGTTCATGCGTATACCTTCTATAGGTATGGTGAAGGCTGGCTTTATCTCACAGCTATGTGGCTTTGAGGTGGCATGTCTTGACAGACACAATGTTCGTATGCTTGGACTGTCGGAGACAGCACTGCTAGTCAGTAAGAAGATCAAGCCTGAGCTTAGGCTCAAGAAGATATACAGCTACGTTGAGCTATGCCGCCAACGTGGTGCTGAGTACTGGTGGGATACATGGTGTAACTATGTAGCTGAGAAGGGTGGCATGAATAAGTCACTACCTACTGGTGATGCAGTGTCAGCGTATCACGTAACAACAATCATAAGGGAGATCTAGAGATGACTGAGCACAATGGATGGACTAACAAACAGACTTGGCTTGTTACCCTATGGCTCATGCCTGAGCTACAAGGGTACATTGCAGACATGGTTGGAGATGACACATCACCCTCTATGCAAAACATTGCTAAGCAAATTGAGGAGTATGTAGGGACTCGTGTATTCCACAATCTTAGTGGAGGAGCAGGAGGCTTGACTAGTGACCTACTGCGTATGTGTTTACATGACGTTGATTGGTATGAGATAGCTGAGCATGTATGGGAGGATTTACCATGAGAGTTGAGGTATACTTTAATCTACACAAGAAACTATTCAGTGTCCGTGACTGTAAGACAGGGCGTGTAGTTCATCACACCTACAACATATGGATAGAAGATCCTGTGTTTGTGGTACGTAAGGCAGGGCGGGAGAGGGTACTGCGTGAGAAGAAGAAGAACGTACACGCTTTTGTGAGGGGTACATGGATGCAAGACTTGTTAATAGAGGTAGCACCAAAGATACTTGGCCATAGGGATCGCTCACAGGAGGTGACATACAATCCATACAAGTATGATAGCTTCGTAACTAAGCATGATGCTAAAGCTATTGACTTTGGTAAGCTGGCTAGTCTAACCTGTAGTTCAGCTAACAATACACGATCAATCTTCGTATCATAAAAGGAATTATAACATGGCTAAAAACTTATTAGGTAAATCACGCCCAGCGCAAGACCCCTATGCAATCTTTGAGGGGTACGGCCCCCTTGGTGACACTGAGATGCGTTTGATTAAGGCGTACCAAGTACCCGCCAATGAGGCTAAGAACCAGTACGCTAAGTGGATGGTTGCAGTTAAGTCAGACATGACACACGGTAGCTATGACATGGGTGACAGCTACATTCGTGAGGCTACCAAGGGGCTGAGCTTGACATGGGCTAGCGATGCTTATAGAGAGCAGTATGATCTGGTTGATGGGGATGACACAGAAGTCCTATCACTTTTAAGATACACTTAAACAAGGAAGACAATATGACATACAAACTATGCGTACAAAAAGATGGGCTGCTCTACCGACTGACTAACAGTAGGTCAGAGATAGGTGGTAAAGGTATGATAGCTATGCTGTCTGATGCCTACCCTGACTACACCTATAAGCTAGTGTCGGACGGTCCGACAGTAGAACTAGAGGAGTACAACAGTGACCTATACCATGACTTACGTTACGTACTAATCAACGGGGCAATACATAAGCCTACACCAACACCTAACCTACTTGTAATTGAAGGAGGACTATCATGATTACTGACGCACTCAACCTTAAGATTCTTGCTATGTGTGAGAAGGTATTACCTAACACAAGCATGAAGAACAACAAGCAACTCATTGATTTACTTAGCGAAGTTCGCACTCAACTGGAAGGAAAATAATATGTTTACATGTATCGCAACCAAGCCACTGAATGATGGCACTGATGGATTCCGTTTTAACTTCTTAGGTATGAAGGGTATGACACGTAAGCGGAAACCATACCGTAGTACTAGTAGCCGTGGCTATAACATCCAGCGTGGTGAATGCTTCAACATCTACAACATAGGCAGACGTACCATCTACATAGAAAAAGCTGCGAACAAGATCATTACTCGCAGAGTACGACACTTTGCAGGATAGGAATAGATGATGGACAAGACTACAAAAGATAAGATACTTGCCATAATAAATGAGCATGTAAAGGTTCCTAAAGGCATGGAAGACCGTGTATGTGAAACCTTGTATAAGGCATATGTTGAAGCAAAAGAGGAATTAATCTAATGACTAAATCTAAAACAACACCAATCACACCGACAGATACCGTAACAATATCAGTAGCAGACCTGACGAATGTACTCGAACTATACAACACAATAGACAGCCATGTAGACAACATCATTGAGTGTCTAGATGTAGACCTATCAGCCCTAAGGGATATGCGGCGGCTATGCCATAAGGTAAGCACTACCTTTAACTTTAGACCACAGATGGATGTGGATGGTGATGCAGAATACTGGTCACCTAAGGTGTTACCTTCTGATGACAAGGCATGGTTCTACAAGGGTAGCAAATAGATGCCCTCGTACATGCTAGACGAGATGGATGAGTATAGTGACATATCTAACACTATTGACGCAGCCTTATGGATAGGTGAGGATGGTGATGACATCACTGCTGACCTTGAAGACATCAGCAATCGTATAGCTAACGGTGACTTAAGCCATCAAATATTTTGATATGTTAATAGTAACAGCAATAAAGATTGTTGTTGCTATTGTTATACTGGCCGTAGGTTTCGGCTTCCTATGACACCCCTACTAGTAACGATAAGAAAGGAGAACATTAGATGAAAGAGTACAATGAAGAGTCAGCTACTAGCGCAATAGAAAGCCTCTTATGCAGTAGCACAGAGGTACTGTCTGGTAATGGGGTATCCTTAACGGGTTGCTTATACTATGACATCCACAATGGTTTAATAGATGCTATAGGTTTGTTGGGTGGTGACGTAACTATGTACAGTTACATTGATCCAGACAATCCTGATATGGAAGGAAGAGTATAGTGAATAAGCACATGGAACTTAAGGATACCCATACTATAGAGGCAGCGTGTGACTTCTACATGCGTACCCCTAAGTACCATGCGCTATCACTGCGTAGTAAGACTGACTATGACTACAACTTGATACGTGTATGCAAAACAAAAGTACAAAACGATAAGCAGTTGGGTAACATTAAGCTGCGTGACCTACGGTTCAAGCATGTTACTGTAGCGTATGACAAGTGGCAGACTACGGTAGGCATACGTCAAGCTAACTACACAGCTACCTGTCTTAGTATCGTACTCAATACAGCCATCAGGCATGAGGCTCTGGTGACTAACCCTGTGTCACTAGTCCAGCGTACTAAAGATAAGATACGTAAGGTACGTTGGACTGATGCTCAGGTCATTACATTCTTAGACACAGCATACAGTGATTGGAAGTGGCGTAGCATTGGCCTGATCATACACATGGCATACGAATGGGCACAGCGTGTAGGTGACATGCGTACCCTTCAATGGTCTAGCGTAAACCTCAGTGCTAAGAGGCTAGACTTGGAGCAGAGTAAACGTAGGGCAGAGGTACACATACCTATAGATGATGCCCTATGTAAGATGTTAGCTGAGCAGTATGAAACGTTTGGCTTTCAACAGTACGTAGTGCCTGCTGTGGAGCCACACAACGGTGTCTACAGGCCCTATCCTAGCACAGATATACATAAGCTAGTGAATGAGGTTAAGGCTCACGCAGGGCTACCTCCTGACATAACCGCAATGGACTTACGCCGCACTGGTATCACTCAACTTGTTGAGGGGGGTGCTGATACGTTTAGTATTATGCAGGTCAGTGGTCACAGCAATCCGCAAAGTGTTAAGCCTTACTTAGTTAACACACTCACAGGGGCAGCTAATGCCCTAGCTAGTAGGAAGAAGTAATGTATACATGTCAGTATTGTAATGAGAAGTATATAAATAAATCAGGTAACAAAAGAACCTGCAACACTTGTAGGAATGGATTGAGTAGATACAATATGACAAAGGTTGATATGCAGGAGATGCACCATGCTCAAGATGGAGGGTGCTACTTGTGTGACAAGCCTATTGAGATGTTTATACGAGGCCAAGATAATTGTGGGTACATAGATCATTGCCATACTACAGGGGAGGTTAGGCACATACTGTGTCATATATGTAATACATTAATTGGTGCTATAGAAAATGATAAAAATAATATAGATACATCAAGGCTGGCAGAATATTTAACTATAACAAAAGGGGTATCACATGGACATCAAGAAATTTATAGATGACCTCATGCTAGGTGAGGGTGAGACAACACGTATGCACTGCCCTAACTGTGGTGGTAGCAATACATTCACTGCATCTAAGGATGGTGGTGCGGTGATGTACAACTGCTACAAGTTGGGGTGTGGCATACGTGGTGCAGTTACTACAGGCATGACAGCCGATGAGATACGTAAGCGTATGCTGGGGCTAGACGCAAAGGTACGCAAAGAGTTGGAGCCTATGCCTTACCCTGAGTATGTCGTTAACCCTAAGCCTGAGCATCACCTACTGCATAGGTTCTTAGGACGTTGGGGCTTAACTAATGAGGAGATATTCTATGACGTTAAGGATAGACGGGCTGTCTTTACTATCAAGCATAAGGGTGTAGTGATTGATGCAGTAGGCCGTGCGCTTGATGGTGCCATACCTAAATGGTTTCGCTACACTGGTCAGGCATCTGTATTCAAACGTCTGCTTGGTACATCCAACGGTGTGTGTGTAGTGGTAGAGGATGTGATCAGTGCCATTGTCGTAGCCCAACTCATTCCTAACACGACAGGCTTAGCCATCTTAGGTACGTCACTAGGCCCAGCGCAGATGGAACACATAGGAGATTTCTATAAGGTTATCATAGCGTTAGACCCTGACGCCATGAGCAAGACACTATCATACAAGCAAGAGGTAGAGGCATGGACAGGTAAGAAGGTCAAAGCTTTTAGGCTTGACGATGACATTAAATATAAGTTAGAGTCAGACGTAGGCAGATTAAAGGAGATGGTAAATGGATAGCTTGAAAGACTTCCTTAAGGAGATGGGGCTTGAGGGTACACACCCTCTACCTACCACACGTAGGCCAGACTACCTTGAGAAGGGTTACTACATAGACCCCCGTGATAGTAATGGTGAGGTGCCATTCTAATGAGTCAGCTTGAACTTTTTAACTTGCCTGAAGATCCATTTGAGGGTGGCCTAGAATGTAATAACTGTGGCATTGTGCAGCCTAAATATAACTTTCAACACATGACCACTGGTGAGATAAAAAGAAGGTGTAAGAGTTGTCATCATGAACATTATCATGTTCTAAAACACTTAAGGAGTACTCACCCCTACCCAGATAATAATTATGTCTGTCCTATTTGCGAACGTGACATAAACGAGGTAGCACGTAAGGGTCAGAAGAAGTTACAAAACTGGGTTCTTGACCACGACCACGATACAGAGTTGTTTAGGGGTTGGCTTTGTGGTAACTGTAACACAGGTCTAGGTGGATTCAAAGATAGTATAGACAGAGTAAGAAGAGCTACAGAATATTTAGAAAAACATGAGAGGTTAATTCAAAATGATTAAAGCAACATACCTAGATCACATGGGTACTGACCTATCAGTGGTGAACGCAGCAAGGGTTAGCTTCAACAAGATAAGCAGATGGGAGCTTACTGATTGGCGTGACAGTGATGACTACGCTAGAAAAGAAGTACTAAGCGAGGCTGACACCAAGCTAATCAACTACCTAGCCAAGCATAAACATACCTCACCCTTTGGTCATTGCTTTGCATCCTTCCACATCAAGGCACCTGTGTTTGTAGCACGACAGCTAGTCAAGCATAAGTTTCTGCGTTGGAATGAGATCAGTCGTAGGTACGTGGGCGATACCCCAGAGTTTTATCGCCCAGAGGTATGGCGTAGTAAAGCACAGGATAAGAAGCAAGGCAGTGGCCCAGCGTTAGAAGATCAACAAAATATACACATTGCTACAACACAACGTATAGTTGCTATGTTGTATGGTAGCCTGTTAGAGAGAGGGGTTTGTGAGGAGCAAGCAAGAATGGTGTTGCCACAAAACACCATGACTGAGTGGTACTGGTCAGGTAGCCTTGATGCCTTTGCTAATATGTGCAATCTTAGGTGTGCAGGTGACACACAACTAGAGACTAGGCTAGTAGCTAATGATATATGTAACAGTATGAAGGAGTTATTCCCTCTGTCATGGTTTGCATTAAGGTTAGCTAATGGCAGAGAGCAGCGGGAGCCTTTGACTGAGTATTGCAATGATTAGACCTATGACAGAAGAGGAACGCAAGGCAGCACATGAGCGTGACAAAAACAATAACTGGCGTAAGTGTGTCAGTTGTGGTAATGCAAGTAAGTCTACGTGGTGTTCATTTTGTTTGGAGGAAGAATAATGTTTACAGTAGAGTTTGAATCCGATGCAGCAGTTATCACTACGCTAGATCAGAACGACAACTTTGAAGATGTAGAGATGGTGATTGCCGACAATGGTATTGTATACATGAGACAGTACGATGAGAAGATGGATGACTATCAGATGTTATTCATGAGCTATCAACAGTTCACTGACATCGTTGCTTCTCATAGAAGACCAGAAGGTATGTACAAGATAGCTAAGGAGAAAGACCAATGATGGAGCTAGCACTAATAAGAACCCTTATGGACAAGGAGTTCTACGATAACAACAAGGGTATCCGATGCCCTGATGAGTTGTTCAGTAAGGATGTGCGTAAGATCAAGCAGACACTAGACTACGCTATGACTACGTATGAACGCAGCCTGACTACCTCTGAGCTTGAGGCTTTGTTCTTTGCTAACAACAGAACTATGACTACAGCAAACAAGCAAGTGTACAACGAACTGTTCAAGCGTGTATCCCGTGAAGAAACCATGAACAAAGAGATAGCTGGTGAGGTACTGTCTAAACTATTCCAACAGGTACTAGGTAACCAGCTGTCTCAAATAGGGTTCGACTATGTTAATGGATCACTGGATAGCCTTGAGCCTGTACGTAATCTATTGCAGAAATATCAGGATGACTTCACACCTAACCTTAAGTTAGAGTTTGGTAACATTGAGATTGATCACCTACTCAAGGCCAATGACATTCAATCCCAATGGAAGTTCAACATCCCTAGCTTAGGTAGGAACGTTGAGGGTATCAGTGGTGGTCACCTGATCATCGTAGGGGCACGGCCCAACACAGGCAAGACATCCTTCCATGCGTCACTGATAGGTGCGCCGGGTGGCTTTGCTTCTCAGGGTGCTAAGTGCTTGGTGCTATGTAATGAGGAGGCATATGAACGGGTGGGCGCACGTTACCTAAGTGCAGCTACATCTCTGTCTATGGAGGAGGTCAAGGGTAACTACGCCTTAGCTGCGTCACGCTATGAGCCAGTGCGTAAGCAGATAGAACTGTATGATAGTACAGGTAAGGACATGGGATGGGTTGAGGCTATCATCAAGGCCTACAAGCCTGACATTGTAGTGTTGGATATGGGTGATAAGTTTGCCGTTAAGAACAGCGACAAGTCAGATGTCTATCTTAAGAACGCTGCTATCCATGCACGTAACATAGCTAAGCAGTACGACTGTGCTATCATATGGATGTCACAGCTATCAGCTGATGCAGAAGGTAAGATCAATGTAGACCAATCAATGCTAGAGGGTAGTAAGACAGGCAAGGCAGCAGAGGCTGACCTTATGGTACTGATCTCTAAGAACCCTGTGCTTGATGTATCCGATGATGATGCCGATGATTCACAAAGGTACTTGATCATTGCAAAGAATAAGCTTAAGGGTGGATGGCACGGTAAGATTACGTGCGAGTTAGATGGGGCTAGGGCACAGTACTTAGCATAGAGAGGAGCGACAATGGAATTAGTTCTTGATGTAGAGAATACTGTAACACATAGGGGTGGCAAGATGCACCTCGATCCTTTCGAGGAAACCAATAAGCTTGTGCAAGTAGGTGTACAGGAAGTTGTGTCAGGTAAGCAAGACATCTATAACTTTGATCACGTTGAAGCGCAAGACTATGATGGGTCACAGGCCAAGCTACTACAAACTAAGTTGGATGCAACTACCATGTTGATACTACACAATGCACAGCATGACATGCCGTGGCTATGGGAGAGTGGCTTCAAGTATAGTGGTGCTATATACGACACTATGCTAGCCGAATACGTCTTGATGCGGGGCAACCACATGGAGGTCACACCTACTGGTTCCTACAAGAAGAAGTCCATTAGCCTAGAGAACTGTGCACTACGCCGTAACCTAGACTTCCAGAAGGATGGCACACTTAAGGCCTACTTCAAGGAAGGGTTCAACACTAACGAGATACCTTTAGTGGAGCTTACGTATTACCTGCAGTGTGACCTGTCTTCCACTCGTGCATTGTATGTAGCATTGCAGGAGGACTACGCTAAGCCTGACTCAGAATCTCTTATCAACATACGTGACATAACATTCAAGGTATGCCTTAGCTTATCTCGTATGTATTCCTCTGGCCTCAAGGTAGACTTGAAGGCACTGGAATCTGTGCGTACTGAGTTCGAGACAGAGAAGGCTGAGATAGAGGGACGCCTACAGATAAAGGTTCGTAAGCTTATGGGTGATACTCCTATCAACCTCAACAGCCCTGAGCAGATGTCACAGGTTGTGTTCTCACGCAGCATGGTTAACAAGAAAGAGTGGGCTGGCCTGTTCGACTTCACTAAGACAGACAAGGAGTACAGGGATGCAGTGTTTGCTAACAGCACACAAGTCCGTAAAACTACAGCGTTTACCTGCCCTGACTGCAATGGTACAGGCAGTGTGTATCGTATCAAGAAGGATGGCACAAAGTTCTCACGCCCTAACAAGTGTAAGTCATGCGACTCACGGGGCTACCAGCTAAGGAAGTCCAATGAGTTAGCTGGGCTAGGCTTCATGCCACCCAATAAGAAGTGGGTCAGTGCCAATGGCTTTAGTACAGGTAAGGACAATCTATCTACACTCATGACCACAGCTAAGGCTAACAACATGGACAGTGCAGTTGACTTCCTTAAGGATCTCAAACGCCTGTCAGCTATCTCAAGCTACCTTGCAGCATTCGTTGAGGGCATATCCGTATACACAAAGAAGGATGGGTTCCTTCACGTAGGCCTGACCCAGCACATCACTAGCACAGGCAGGTTCTCTGGACGTAACCCTAACATGCAGAACATGCCACGAGGCGGTACGTTCCCAGTAAAGAAGGTGTTCATATCTAGATGGGAGGGTGGGCACATCATGGAGGCTGACTTTGCTCAACTTGAATTTCGTGTTGCAGCATTCCTATCTCAGGATGCATTGGCTATTGCAGAGATTGCATCAGGCTTTGATGTACACAGCTACACAGCTAAGGTTATCAGTGATGCAGGGCAAGCAACAACTAGACAGGAAGCTAAGGAGCACACCTTCGCCCCCCTGTTCGGCGCTACAGGTTATGGCCGTACACCCTCAGAGGCAGCGTACTATCATCACTTCATAGAGAAGTATGAGGGCATTGCAGCGTGGCATAAGAGGCTAGGCAATGAGGCTATACGGTATCAGAAGATTACTAACGTGGGTGGTAGGCAGTATGCTTTCCCCAATACAGAGAGGAGGCCCAATGGGTTACCCACAAACTTTACTATGATAAAAAACTATCCAGTGCAGGGGTTTGCAACGGGAGATGTAGTACCTGTTGTGTTGGTGGAGTTAGAGAGTAGGCTAATGCCTATGCGTTCTACTCTGGTCAACAGTGTTCATGACTCAATGGTCATAGACATACACCCCTACGAGAGAGATCAGGTGATAGAGATCATCAACTCTATGAACATGGATCTAAACCAAATCATCTATGACTACTACAAAGTTAAGATGAATGTACCTCTATTATTAGAGGCAAAGATTGGCCCTAATTGGCTTGACACACATGACGTATGAGGTTATAACTAGCCTCTCTTAACCAATATCATATATAAAGGATTATAAATATGAGCACAGATATAGCACTTTCCGTAGATGGCATGTCACTTTCAGAGGCAATGGGTATCAGTACTGGTGGTGGTGGCGCATCGTCACAGTCAACCTTGGCACGAGTAAACCAAGTACACTCTGCCTTAACTGTAACTGATAGTGAAGGGGATGACATCATCAAGGTTCCAGTAGGAGCTTACAAGGTAACGTTACCTGATGGAGAAGTTGTGTTTAGTAAGACACTATCCACACGTATTTTCTCACAGCGCCACCAGTGGCAACGATGGGACTCAGATACTAAGACTATGCATAAGACATTACTAGCATCTAACCTTAATGCAGACCTAAAGGATACTACAGGTAAGTTTAACCTTGGCCGACCATCAGGGTACATCAAAGACTTTCAGTCACTACCTGAGGAGATGAAGACAATCATCCGTGGCGTTAAGCGTGTGCGTGTACTGCTTGGTGTACTCACCTTGGATAAGCCTACTGATGACATGGGCAATGCTATCTCAGGACTTGAGGCAGAGATACCATTCGTAATGGATGTGAAGAATACTGAGTCAATGAAAGCTATTGATGCATCTATCAATCAGATCGTCAACAAGAAGCTTACACCTGTTGAGCATACCCTTAAGTTAGGTAGTGCTAAGCGTGACCTACCTTCTGGTGGTAAGTATGCTATCATTGTGCCTGCACTAGGTGAGCAGGTAGCCTACGGTGTAGGAGACAGTCAGATACTTCAAGACTTCATTGATTGGATTGGTGGTACTAACAGGTGGATTGATGGTAAGCACAACGAGGCGGCAACTGGTAGCCTCTCAGTGGCTGATGCAAAGATCGTTGGCTCTATTGTTGAAGTACGAGAGTTCGACATATGATCCACCCTGCTGAACTATCAGTACACGCATACTTGAGGTCAGCTATTAACGGCACAGCAAGTATGAGTGATGAGATAATACAAGGAGTAGCCACTGATGTGGCTGCTGCTCTCAACAAGCAGTTCAATGGTGGCCCACGGGATGAGTTTCGTTTACGTATGTCTAACATTGGGCGGCCTAGATGCCAGCTGTGGTTCTCTAAGAACAACCCAGACACTGACGTTCAGAAGCCTACATCATTCATGCTGAACATGTTGATGGGTGATTGGACTGAGGCTATGTTCAAAGGGGTACTACGTGCAGCTGGCGTTGACTTTGGTGACAACGATAAGGTTACCCTAAAGGTAGGTGATGCGTCTATCAATGGCGAGTATGACATGGTGTTGGATGGTAAGGTAGACGATGTTAAATCTACTACACCCTACGGTTACGACAACAAGTTTGCCAGCTATGATTCGTTAGCCTATGCAGATGACTTTGGCTATGTATCCCAGCTTATAGGCTACGCTGTAGCTGCTAACAAAGACGTTGGTGGGTGGTGGGTGATTAACAAAGTGAATGGGCAGTTCAAATATGTAACTGCTGAGACAGCTAACGTAGATGAGGTGATGGAGTCTATCAAAGCTACAGTTGATTACATCAATAACGATGAACCCTTTGAGCGTTGCTTTAAGCCTGAGCCAGAAACGTTTAGGAAGAAAGCGAGTGGCAACATGAAGCTGTGTAAGACATGCTCATGGTGTGACCATAAGAAGAAGTGTTGGCCTGAGTTGCAGGAGCTACCATCTAAGGTATACTCTGGGTCAAAGCTACCACCGTTAATAGAATATACTTACGTAGAAGGATAAGCTGACATGACTAAGGTTACACTAGACGATATTGAATATGACACAGAGAACTTCACAGAGGAGCAGACTGAGTTGCTTAAGGAGATTCAGATCAATGGCAGTGCCAAAGGAAATATAAACTATCAGCTGTACTGTGTAAAGGCACAGGGCGATAGGCTAGTAATAGAACTAAAGCATTCTCTAGCAAAAGCTAACGCCAATGGCGCGAACTAAACGGTATCACGCTAAAGGCAAGTACAGGAGTGGTCTTGAAAAAGATACTTCCCTTGTACTTGCTAAGTGTCAGAAGGCTGTTCGCTATGAGCAGCTGAAGATAGAGTGGGAAGACTTGCACTACCGCACTTACACCCCTGACTTCCAGTTAGACAATGGTATACTAATTGAGACTAAGGGATTATTTGATTCTGCAGATAGAAATAAACATATGGAAGTACGTAAGCAACACCCGGAGCTAGACATCAGGCTTGTATTTAGCAACTCTAAGGCTAAGCTTTACAAGGGTGCTAAGTCTACATACTCAAATTGGTGTGACAAGCAAGGGTTCCTGTGGGCGCACAGGGTTATACCTGAGGGGTGGCTTAAAGAAACAGGGGATGTTATAGGTTTAGTTCGTATCCCCCTTAAGTACGAGAAGATAAAACGATGACCTATGAGTTAGCAGATTATGAAAGGGTGAAGCATGACTAATTTTGATCCAGTTGAACGCCCTGCCCACTACAATATGGGTGGCGTAGAATGTATTGATTACATCAAGCAAGTAGTAGGCTTGGATGGTTTCATTGCTTACTGTCACGGCAACATGATTAAGTATCAGCATCGTTACCGTTACAAGCAGAAGCCTGCAGAAGATATGCTCAAAGCTGCATGGTACTTAGGTAAAATGAATGAAGCTCTAGCGGAGAAGCACCGATGAAGGTAAGGTCTTTTAGCGTCACGTTCTTAATCAACATTGATGAGAATAATAATATACTAGGATCATATGAAGATGCACACACGGATGACGTTAGTGATCTTGTAGTGGATACATTCTATGATATAGACGATGTTACCGTACAGAATATCTTAGTAAAGGAAAGAGATAAATGATTACTAAAGAAGACATGGATTCTCTTAGGTACAAGACAGACATAGAAGAATACAATGATAGGTATAAAGAAGATGGTTCACTATTAAATGATCTAGCAGCATACAGCCAATGGGCAGAAGGTTTAGTACTAACTAAAGGAGACACTAGGTTATTAGAGAACATACTAGGTCTAGTGGGTGAGGCAGGTGAAGTAGCTGAGAAATTAAAAAAGAGTTTACGGGATGGTAATAAGTTAGATATTGCTGGACTAAAGTTAGAGTTGGGTGATGTCTTGTATTACATAGCAGTAACTGCTAATCATATAGGAAGTGACTTACAAGAGATAGCTGAAATCAATATGGAAAAACTAAACAGCCGCAAAGAACGTGGTGTATTACAGGGATCAGGTGACAACCGATGAATAACTATCTACCAACAGACTACCAATCATTCATACACAAGTCACGCTATGCACGTTGGCTGGACAAAGAGGGGAGGCGTGAGACTTGGGGCGAGACAGTATCAAGATACATGGAGAATATCGTATTACCTAACGCAGGTAGTAGCTCATACATCAGAGAGATTGAGCAAGCTATCCTATCATTGGATGTCATGCCTAGTATGAGAGCCTTGATGACAGCTGGACCAGCTATGGCACGAGACAATACAGCTGGGTACAACTGTTCCTACCTACCAGTAGATGACATGAAAGCTTTTGATGAGGCTATGTTTATCTTGCTGTGTGGTACAGGTGTAGGGTTCTCCGTAGAGCGACAGGCAGTTACTAAACTACCTGATATTCCTGAGTTGTCTGATAGTGACACAACTATCGTGGTCAAGGACAGCAAGGAAGGCTGGGCTAAATCTCTACGTGCAGTGATCTCACTACTGTATGCTGGTGAGATACCTAAGTGGGATGTGTCTCTTGTTCGCCCTGCAGGTGCCAAGCTTAAGACATTCGGCGGTAGAGCATCAGGCTCAGCACCTTTGGTTGACCTGTTTAACTTTGTCATCAAGACATTCAAGGACGCACAGAACCGTAAGCTCTCATCTCTTGAGTGTCACGACATCATGTGTAAGATTGGTGAGGTAGTAGTTGTCGGGGGTGTACGCCGTAGTGCTATGATTTCATTGAGTAATCTCTCAGATGATCGTATGCGTCACGCTAAGTCAGGTGCATGGTGGGAGAATAACAAGCAACGTGCCTTAGCTAACAACTCTGTATCGTATACTGAGAAGCCTGATAGCTTATCATTCATGCGTGAGTGGATGGCATTGGTTGAGTCAGGCTCAGGTGAGCGTGGTATCTTCAACCGTCAGGCATCTAAGGTACAGGCAGCTAAGAATGGACGCCGTGATGCAACGTATGAGTTCGGAACTAATCCATGTTCGGAGATAATTTTAAGGCCGATGCAGTTTTGTAATTTAACAGAGGTAGTTGTACGTGCAACGGACAGCATTGGTGACCTAGAGAAGAAGGTTCGTATGGCTACCATCCTTGGTACTATCCAATCATCGTTCACTAAGTTCCCCTACCTACGTA
>Ga0307984_1000054_pt1 | contig 42731 bp, 41 predicted proteins | sample EllFjometageno78_FD_203169 | JGI IMG/M metagenome (GOLD analysis project Ga0307984, IMG submission 203169) | Marine microbial communities from Ellis Fjord, Antarctic Ocean - #78 | ecosystem: Environmental > Aquatic > Marine > Unclassified | place: Southern Ocean | collected 2014-10-09
CAGAAATTGGAGTAATGGCAACATGGTGTTGCCATTAAGCCGAGACTTTGTAAGGAAATTTAATAAAGAAGATGAAGAAGAAATCTTATATAGAACCCTGCAGATCATGCTCTATGCGTCCAATGTGCACAGCCTTGGGTTTTTTCAAAGCAATCTGTTTAAATTTGGCTTCTTCATATTTCAGATAATTACAGCATTTATACCTATGGTAGGATTTGCGAATGCATATTTAAGTGCTGTTGCCACTGAAGGATTTAAAGCAGCAACATGGGCGGCACTTGTAAAAGGGTTTGAGAAATTAGGGGAACTACTTGTTCTGACTATTAAAGTTGGTGTAGTCTCATTTATGGCAATAGAGATATTTGGTATGGATGTTGGTCTTGTAATGTATGCAGCTATAACAGTAATAGCTGGATATGCATTAATAAGTGAAACAGCTGTTCTAGGGTTAACTGCAGTAGAACTAGCAACTGCTGCCCATGCAGTAGATCTAGCAGTTAATCTTCATATTACTAAAAATTATATGGAACTTTCAGATGATATCAAAGATTACGATAAGTCTTTAAAAGAAAAACAAGACGCAATGAAGGATGAAGTAGATGGGTTAGGTGTTGATTATACTCTAAGTAGTATATCAATTATCCGGGCGCCTCAAAAGAACGAAGCTAACGAAACAGTAGCAGGATTCTACAATAGGACTATACTTACTAAGAATGTAGGTGTATTGTCTCTGTTAGCTGTACAAACAGCGGTATCAGGTAAACTTGAATTACCTTTACCAGATTATAATCTAGGAACGAGGTACGCATAATGGCATTCGGTGATAATACGAGCATTGCATCAGACTTTGCAGGGGGCACGGACACAAAGGGACTATTTAAGAGATACGCTGAAATTAATAAAAATCCCGGAGACAGGTCATTTGCGTCTAGAATTATTAATCCTGATGGAATTCCAGGTAATGGTGATATATTCAGTACAAACCCTTTTGGGAAGTCTGGTTTATTTGGAGAAGAGGGGTTTTTCTCAGCAGGGAACCTAGGGAAATATGGTGATTTAGCAAAAGGCGCTGCAGGATTGTTTAATGCTTATAATGCAAATAGACAATTTGGGTTGGATAAACAAAAGCAAGCTTTTTTCCAAGAAGCTACTACTAACCAACTTAATAATAATGTACTGCAAGCTAATAAAGATGACGGCAACAAGCTTGCCTTTAATCTCAATAGAGAGGCTGCTAATATAGCTGACGGCTATGTACCGCCACCGAATCAGTATCAAGGGGCGTATAATGCTACAGGATTCCAAACGCTTGGAAATACGCCTAAAGATGAAAGTCTTTACGGCCCTTCCTCTGGACTAGGAAGTGTAACGCAAAAAGAGTACCCACGAAGAGCTCTTACATAATTTAATAGACAATAAAACTACTAACTAATATCTAGGAACATATCATGGCATTTAAACCTATCTCGATTGCACAGCCTGCTAATAGCTTGCGTAGCTCTAATGCTTTAAGCGAAGCAGTGACGGCTGCAGGACAAACTTTTAGTGAGCTGGGGAATAAATACCAAGGCTTTAGAGATACTGATAATCTATCAAACTTCAAGCAGGAGTTTCAGGGCTTAACTCCAGAAGAAGTAGACGCAAAACTAGCTAACGGTACTGATTATCAAGATAAATTTAATTTACGTGATAGTGTGTATAACACCGCTGCTAATGCATTGCCTGAAGAAGCTGTTACATACCAGGCTTTGCAGGAAAAAAATCAAAGCAACAATGTAATGAAAGACATTAATGGCCTATTGCAAAAAGGCGAAAATAATGAGGCTATGGAGCTATGGGGCAATTTTGGTGGTAATGTACAGGCTAACGCCGCAAATGAAGGTTTCATTGATAAGCTAACAGGGATGAGAACCGCTGCACAGACAGAGGATATCAAAGGGAAGCTTGGATACGTCAATCTTAAAGACTATCAGGCAAACATAGAAGCCAGTAACTCTGTTAATGCCGTGACAGCTCTTGACGCAAATATAGCAGAGAGCCCTGATTTAGCCGGCCTTGTAGAACTCAATGAAAATAATCGAGCTGTCCTAACATCAGAGGGTAAAAAATTACCTAAAGATCAACAGGAGATGTTACAGGGTGTACTAAAGAATATTGATAATGATATAACCGAAGCTGGGCAAGTTAATCCTCATTCACAAGTAGCAATGAGAAAACATTTAAAAGAGCAAGTAGAGGCAGCCAATCCACAGCTGACCCCCAGTGAAGTCGAGACTCAAGTAAATGGCTTATTAGAAATTAATACGGCAGCTACTACCAACAGCACTAATGAACTCACAAAGATAGAAGATGATTTAAAAGTCTATGACAGGCTTCAATCAACAGATATTGCAGCTAAAAGAGCTAGTCTAGCTCTAGAGGTAAGTCTTAATCCTTCTGTATTGCCTGATTCTGCTGCAGCTAAACTAGCCAACGAAACTGCACTTGTAGAGTACATTGGGGGAGTAAGTTCCACTGATGGGCAGGCGGCAGCACAAGAGAAAACAGACGCGATGCTTTTAGCTGGTTGGACTGAGGGCGAAGTGATGCTTTTTCTAAAGAAAGCCTCAGACAAAGGAGATGATTCTTCGTTTGCGTGGAGACAAGACAAAGAAATAATATCAGGTAGAATGGATGATATTGCTGCTGAGTTTTTAAAAAGAAAAGTAAAGGAAAATGATCCTGCTGGCTTAAACCAAATAAAACAGTTTAATGAAGAAAACACTCGGAGTATCTCTGCAAAGCAACAAGCTCTGTCACTTCAAGAGGCCGCATCTGGACAAAAAAGAGATGACGAAGAATTTAGGTTACAGCAAAAATACATAACAGAGCGTGGTGGAGATGGTTTGGGTAGGGGCGCTTCGCCGTTTGCTAAACGCCAACGCAATGCTCGGTTTAAAGGAAAACCTAATCCAACGGAAGACGCAAAGTTTATAAAAGGGTCAGTACCACCTAAAGACACACAGGTGGATGTTAGTGGCCCTTCTCTTGAAGAGATAGCGAAAAAGGAAGAAGCTAAGGCAGCTGCAACCATAGCCAAAGCCACCGCTGCAGCCTCTAAAGCAGCGAATTCTAACGACCCGGTGGTAGTAAAAGCTGCTGCTGATAGGACAACAGCTATAGAGCGTCAGTTAAAAAGTGAGGGGTACGCCCCAAGACAGATGAGTGAAGAAGACGTAAAAGCTCTTCCTCGATATCAAGAGATAAATGCTGAGATGGAAGAGGCAGACACTGCTAAAAAAGCAGCGGCCTTAAAGAAAACTACAGAAGCGGACGCCCCAGTTATTGCAAAAGAGCAAAATGTTGCAACTCAGATAGCTGCTTTTGTAAAAAAGAACCCAGCTGCAATGTTCAGTCCAAGATATTCTAAAGAGGTAATGAAACCTTTAAGAGCTATGGTCGAAGACATAGGCCCAGGCTACATTAAAAGAAAGGTCAGAGAGCTATTGACTGGGAATCAGTCAATGGGTGTTATTGATATGCTGACTAGAGGCTCTGCCGCAGAAGACATGCTTTCTGCAGAAGACAGTCCATTCAAAGAAATTGCTAAAGACAAGGGAACCATTAGTGCTATCAAATCATTTCTCAACACGGAAAGAAAAGCTGCTAAAAAGGCTCTAATACTGGCTGCTCCTCCTTTACTCAAAATTGGGAACGATGTACCTACACGTTTACGTAGTCGGACAAATATCTTTGGTGGTGCTAATCTTGTGCCAGAGAATGAGCGCCTTACTAAAACAGCTCGTGCGGAATTAATAAAGAATAGAAAATTCCATAGAGAAAATCCTGTACCGACAACAAACGATACAGGGAGTAATACATTAGAGGCGGCGAGTAGCGCTGTCAAAGTGGCACAAGCCACTGATATTACAATAGACAGCGCGGCTGCCCGATATCAAAGTGAGTATCATGGCAAAAAATATGCCAATGCTCTTGAGAAGGAGGCTGCAACACAGAAAATACGTGTCAATATGGCTGCCATCGATAGAAATGATGGGTCGATGAAGAACCAAGCTGAGATTACAAAGCTGGCTGTAGCGGCGGCTGATGCATTTCCCGGTGTTGACGCTAAACAAGTAGTAAGAACAGCTATGGCAGAGAGTGGTGGTAAAACGGGAGTTGTTGATCATGGAAATGATCAAACAATAGGGACTTTCGGACTACAAATAGCCACTATTAAAGATCTTATTAATAATGACAACGGAGGTAAAATCTTTGGTGACAAATCTAAAAAGATTCTAGAGAGTGTTCCTATTAAGCTTGCGGACATCTTAAGTATGCCCCGTGATAAAATGACTGAATTTTTCATTGGCAATTTACAAATAGCTGCACTATTCTCAGCCGCAGTCTACGGAAGAAAAGTAACCAACCAGAAGGTATAATCCACTGATGCAAGATTTCAGCTCACAAGCTCGATTAAATGACGCTATACAACGTAATCAGCCAGAGGTGGGAAACGCTACTTCTAAGCTGAATAGTGGTATTGCTCGCAATCAATCCAGCCTTAATGCAGCTATGGCTAAGATAACTGATGGCATAGCTAGAAACGCTCCTGACATTAATCAAGCTACAGCCAAACTAAATAATGGCATAGCACGAAATCAGGCAGCAATAGGCGGCTTAATCCCTGCAACAAAGTCAGAAGAAAAAGCAGCACGACTGCCAGAACAGCGCCAAGTTAAAGCTGCAAGTCTAGGTGAACGTAGTGTGAGCAAGCAAGCAATGCTTACCAATAAGCAAGCAGCGCGGCCATTTCAGGCGCTGGCTCCAAGAGCCCTTGATTCAGACTCTCTTACAGGTAATAGCACAGTGGATCAGTTTGCCGATGTTCCATTAGGGCTTGCTAAGAATGCTGTAATGGGTGTTCGTATGATTACTGATGCTTTCGGCGCTAGTAATGAAACCTCTGATATGCTCCAAGGGTATGAAGAGGAAATTGGGAAATTAATGAGTGCGCAATATAATAAAGATGCGCAAGAAATGGAACGTATACGCACAGAGGCTATAGGCAAAGGATCATGGGAAGGTGTTAAGGCGGGTATACATGCACTAAGTGTAGCTCCTATAGACACAATAATTGGTGCATTAGGTACTGCCGCTCCAGCGATTATTGCAGGTGCGGCTGTCACATTAGGCGCCCCAGTGGTAGGCCTTGGGGTTGCAGCAACTGCTACAGTGGGCTCTGCTGTAGCATTAGGCACAGGCGCCTTAATGGGGGCTGGTGTTACTAAAAGCGCAATATATGAAGCAACTGCAGACGCTTTTAAAGAACAAGGGGTTCCTAAAGAAGAAGCAGAAGCAATAGCTACAGAGGCCCAAGAATATGGAGGCGAAAATACTGACTCTATTCTTACAGGTGCAGCATTAGGTTATATTGCTACTAGATTTGGTATTGACCCAAAGCTTGTGAGTGGTGCTTCGAAACTTGTTGCTTCGAAACTTGCTGCTAAAGAGGCAGCAGAAAAAATAGCTAAAAAGATTGCTGAAGAAGGCACCAAAAAAGGTGCTTTAAAAAAACTAGCTAAAGATGCAGTAGAGGAGGGTATCCCAGAAGCATTTCAGGGAGGCCATGAAGTATTTGCAGGTAATCTGGCCAAGCAAAGAGAAGGCATTGATACGGACTTATCAGAAGGTGTGGCTTTTGGCGCAACTCTTGAAGGATTTGCAGGGGGTGGTGTAGGTGTTGGCGGAGGAGGTATTGGGCTTACTGCAAGAACTGCTGTTGATGGAGTTAAAGGCACTATCAATGCAGGCAAGAAAACAGTAAAGGGTGTTAAGAAAGCTAAAGCACAGATATTTGGGGAAGATAAATCTGGTAAAAAAGGCACATTCCAACAAATCAAAGAAGGTGTTATTGATATTGCAAATACTGCTGCTGATTTTGTTGCAGAAGGCAAAGCCGCAGTTAAAGATGCTGTTAAAGTAGAAGCAGAAGTTAAGAGTGATAGATCTGTTGAAGAGGCTATTCAAGAAGATAATAAAGATCTCACAGCAAGAGAGAAGGTGGATGTCGCAACCCATAAGTCTGTAAGACCGGGCAAGGATGCTTCACCAGCAGAAGTACTAACCTTTAGAGACAATGCGATGAATGCATTGCTGCAGTATTATACAGAGTTAAAAGACAGCCGTGATGCACTGATCTCTGATCCTGATGCAGCAACAGTGGATCCTGATCAAAAGAAGGCTTACAAGTTCCAAGAGGGAATGAATGTTATACTGGCTCGTATGAATGAGCTAGGCGCTGTTATTCAAGAAGAAGGGACTGAGGCCACACAGTTTAATACAATTTTGGATTCGATTAAAGAGCACAAAGAAGTGCCAAGTGAAATTGCTTTAATGCTAGGTACTACAGGTGGGCAAGGACTTACTACTGAGGAATTAAAGAAAGCACAGTTAGAATTGCCTTTTGATGCTGACCAAACAGCTACAGTTGAGAATCAAATTGCTATAAATGACACAGTTTCAAAAGCATATAAGACTAACGCAGAAACCAATAAAGATAATAAAAGAGCAGAAGAAGTAAGCTTGGAGATTATTGATGGTTCAAGTAAGAATGCTGGCTTTAAAACATACCACCAAAGAATTGTAATTGGCGTAAAGACTGGTTCTCTGGTTGTAGCTAATAAAGCGTATGAAGGATTACAGTCCTTTGTAAAACTACAGCAAACTAAGTTGGCTGCTTTTCAAGAAGTTAGTAATTTAGGTGATAAATTAGCAAATGACATCGGTAACAAAGCTGTAAGAAAACAGTATAATGCAGCTAAGGCAGCATTAAAAAAGAATCACAAATTTACTTTCTTGCACAAAGGAGGCCTTGTGAAAACTATGGCCTTGATCCAAGCAGAGGTTACTGCAGGGCAGGCTATAGCTAAACAAGCCAAACATATCCTAAAGACCGGAGCGAAGGTTGGCAGTACATCACAAAGCGGCGGAGCCGCTGTAGTGAATGATACAGTCCCAGCAGAGCTTCGGGAGTTAGTTGACGGACAAAAGAAAACTTTTGCTGCTCTAGGCAGCACAAAAGCCAAATTAAAGAAACTTCTTGCAAAAGCTGAAAAAGCGTTTGAAAAAGATAAGGAGTCTTTGGATAATAAAGTAAATGTTCTAGCCTTAAAAGAAATGCTGGGCATAATTAAAGTATCTGAAAAGTCTACAGATAACGACACTGTTCCTCCAACAGCAAACCTAGAAACACAGTATAGTGATGCTGTGACAGTCTTACTTGCTCTCACTGCTGAGCAGAAGAAGCATATAGTAGATAAAGATGGATCTCGTATCCTAAAAGGGACTTGGGAAGGCATCTATGAATTTATAGAAGCACAAAGCAAGACTGACGTAAAACAAGAAGACAGTATGCAAAGCATTGTTGACTTTGTTAAAGATGACCTTCCTGGTTTACTAAAAAGCTTCCAGAAGTCCAAGGGTGACGAAGCAACAGTTATAAAAGAGGCTGATGCAGTCAACCCGCCGGTTGAACCGGGCGGGGAGACAAGCCCAGCCGTAGCTTTGAGAACTATGGTGAAGCTTAGAAGAGATATAACGAAGCTAGTACAAATAAAGAAAAAAACCCCAGAGCAACAAAGTGCGTTAAACGCAAACTTCGTAGAACACAGAGCTCGTTACAAGAGAGCAGAAAAGTATTTAAAGACTATTAAGATTACTCCAATAATCCAAGGGCTAATGGACAAAATAACGGAGGCCTCAGACGCAAAGAAATCTGACTTTGCTTCGAAAAGTAATTTGATGGCTAGAATAGAGGGCGACACGCTATATCAAAAATGGCTTAAAGGTAATCCTACGCCCACTGTAAATAGCAAGAAAACTAACACCGAGAATAAATTTAAAAAGAAATATAAAGGCAAGCCTAAAAAAGAGCTAACATTGCTTGAAACACTAAAGAAGAAGTTCCAAGTAAAATCAGGGGTAGCTAAAAGAAAGCTTGCAGTAGCGAGCTTTAAATTATCTGCTGCGAATATATATGTTGGTCGCGCACAAAACTCTATTCTTATGAAAATTATAGAAGGAGAGCTTGACTCAGGCAACAATGGGGTAGCATACGATTCTGATGATGTAGTTTTTGTAGGCACAGATACAGGTAAGGGGGCCAACAGTCCTATTAGTAATGAGAAGTTTACTGGTGTATATAAAGAACTAGACCTAGCTATGGAAGCAGGCGCTAGTATCATAACTGATTGGAATGGTATCACTCCCGCAGAGATAGCGGTGGCAGCGATACTTACAAAGAATGGTTATACTGCAGAGCAAGTTGTAGACCCAACAACTGTTAAAGATAACCTTACTCCTATTAGCTACAGCAAGTGGACTAAGACAGAGGAGATTATTACTAACAAGCAAGAGTCTCTTAAAAATGAGAGTTTTAACTTAACTGAATCTATCTTGGAAGAGGGCGGTAAGGATTTTGACGTACCTGCTGATTCTCCTGTTAAAAGTAGAGGTACTGCTCTAGGCAATCTATTTAATAAGCGACCTAAGTCTGATACAAAGCTATTTTCAAATGTACTCCATACAGTTAGGAACTGGGCTACAAGAGTAGAAGGTAATGTAGAGAAGCTTAATCCTCAGCTAAATAAAAAAGAGCTGAAAATGGTTGAGAACTTTTTAGAATTTAATAAAAAGATGACCGACATTTACACAATTGAAACAGTGCAGGATGGTAAAACTGTACTTCCTTTGCTTGAGCCTTTTAAAGATGAGCAACAAAGAGAGTTCAAAAGAGGCAATGTAATACAATTGTTTTACACAGAAAAGGCCGATAGCCTGATAGGAAAAGATAAGCCAAGTATTGATTTGATGGATCCAAATGTAATTACCCAATTAAATGCAGTGTTATACAGATGGATGGGTACTTTTGGTAAGGGCACGCTCCGCAGTACTAAATCAGATGTACAACAAATATTCGGAATTAGAAAATCTAAACTCACTCCAACAGATGAAATGTATGATTTAGTTGGTGAAGAGGGTACATCCTTTATTACGACAGCAGAAAATCTAGGTATGGATGCATTAGCATCTTTGGGTTTAAGCCCTAAAGAGAGTACAGGAGAAACCTTTGAAAGTAAAACTGCTCAAGCACTCGGAGCATTAATGTTAAACGCCGGGTTACAAAGTAACTTGTTAGAAATGAATAGTGTTGCTAGAAAGGATATCTCTGACCTAACAGCTAGGTTTAACAAGGCCATTGGTATTGATACTAATGATGAAACTTCGGATCTCACTCTTGCAGCTGTGCCTGACCCAAAATTCGCAGGAATAGGGATAAGAAGATTTATACGTGTAGCCAGTCAATTTAAGAAAATAGGTGAGACAGAGGCGGACAGTGATACAGAAGTCGTAAGTAGTGCCGTGCAAGGGTATATTGACAACTATAAGCTTGGGTCGGACGCCTTTTCTAATCTGTTTGGGTTATCTAAATCCGCTAAAGCACCCTCACTTAAGCCACCATTCATGCAGAATATCGCTCGAACATTAGGCAACAGCGGGTTGCCTGTTCCTAATTATATAAGAGAAATTCTTTATAAACACAGCCAACAAAAGCATCAGCTTAATGATACACATAGAGCCTTTATGAAGTTTCCCTTGAATATGCAATTTAGAATGCTTGGTGGTATAGAAAATCTAAGCAACTTACATGTTTCCCGTAGAATGGCTGTTAGAGCGCAAAATGAAGAGATTCGTAGATTCCTAGATGGAATGAATACATTTGTTACCACACTTGAGGAAAACCCAAATAAGCTCAATACTGAGTTCTTTTTTACACACGATGTGTGGGTTAATGCTCGTGTGGGAATCAAAGAAACCATTATGAATCCTCAAGCTAACAAAGCTGCTAGAGCAATGGTGTCTGTGAGTGATGCAGAAACCGAAATGGATTTAACAAGCACAGCCGCCAAAGACGTTAGCAATGTACAAGTGTTTTTGTTAGGTATTGCAGAAGTGTTAGGGGTTAACACTAAGCAGAGCAATGATGCGGATGTGATTCAAGAGTTGCATGATGTAACTAAGAGTAAAGAGTTAAAAACAGCATTGGCTATATTAAAGGATAACTACAGGAATCCAAATAGAGCAATGTCTATTAAGCAATTAGATGCTGTGTCAACCTCGATTACCAAACTAGGTAAAGGTGCTGCAGGGCTATCTGGATTAGTTGCATATGCACAATATGAAGCAACCCAAGAAGATATAGCAGCTAAAGTGGCTAATGCGGGTAAATTTATAACCTCTCTTAGTATAGAGATAGATGGTAGAAATAATGGTGTTGCACATGCTAATATTCAATTAGGATATAATGAATCTGGCGAGACAGAAGGTGGGACACGCACTAAGGTAATGAATCAAACTGGTTTGTATGAGCCTGGGAGTGACTTTAAAAGTGCCAATGATTTCCTTTCCTCACCTGCAAATTTGGATGTATATGAGGACGTTGCTACAAAAGTACAAAAGGAAGTTACTAACACACTAAGTGTGGCGCTTGCAAAATCCAATACTGAGGCGATCTCTGGAGGAGAGAGCACAACAGAACAAAGAAAGTACGCCGAACTACTAGCAGTAAGTGGCCTTGTCGAAAGTTTTGTTAAAGATTCATTGAGCAAAGAGAGCGAAGAAGAAGTAGGCACTGTTAGCAAAGGAGATAGGGAAGACACCAAAGACACTGTAATTCAGTTCGTTTATGGAGCAGGGGTAAAATCAAGAACAGCATCATTTCTAAATAAAGCAATAAATGCAGTCTATAAAAAAATAGAAGACACGAGCATTATTAAAAATGGCAAGGTGACAGGAGCTAAGAACAGCGAACTGGGTGTCATCATTAATCATTTACGGGCTCTGTCTGGAGACCCAGATTTAACTATCCCAACGGATGGTGCAAAGCACTTAGATTTTATGTTTTCAACGAAGTTAGAGTTAGTGTTTTTACAGAGGGTCAAAGAGCTTTATGGTAAAAATATAAATACAGCACTAACTAGCAACTTTAATCAAATCATTAAGGAAAGAAAAAAAGTCACCCAGCTTCACGAAGCAATTGGGGAAATGTTTTTGGCTGCCTATCAAACAGAGTTAATGGAACTAAGAATTAAGAAAGGCACAAATGTAACTAAGGGCGACATTAAAGGCATTATAGACAAGTTAGATAAAGCGGGCTTACTTCCTAAAATGACCACAGCAATTAGTGGTAGAAGGGATTCAGTTAAAGATAGAACTGGTGCCATGCTTTGGAGCCTACAAAAAGCTGCTTATAGAGATTCTAATGATCTGTATAAAAAAGAGGTTGCAAGTCTAAGAGCCCAAAATACAACGCAAAGCTTAATAGATGCGAGTATCTTAGAGGATGTTGCAAAAAAGCTTATAAGAAGCAAAGATAACGTACAGTTTTATCGTAATGGTGCGGGCTCAATTAATAATACCTCCTCTATAAATGACGGTACAATTAAACAAGGTGAAAATGTCAAACAATTTTCCTTAAACCCAAAGCATACTTCATATGAAGCACGATCTCATAAAGCACTGGTGTTTTTAATTCATAGTATAGATTCTTTTAATATGTATGAGATGTATGACACACCTGTACCTATGATTGGTGTACATGATGCTATTATGCTTGGAGTTAAAGACGTCCATGCTGGGACGAAGGTAGCTAATGACTCTTTCTGGCGATCCAATAAAAACTTTAATATTAAGAAGGCTGCTCTAGAAGATTATAATCTAACTCTAGAAAGCTTTAAAGAGTACCAAGAAAGTAAAGGAACTAGCACACCAATACTGAATGACCCAGAGTTGATAGATAGGGTTGATACAAAAGTGGCCAATATGCTAAATAAAACTAAATATAAGTGGGCTATGAATAACTCAATAGATAATCTAGCCCATGAAATAGAGCTTTTTGAAGAGAATGGGGGGATTAGCAATCAATTCGGAAATGGCAAGGTAGAGGTAGACGAATCGGAAGACCTTGGCTCACCAACTAGTGCAAGCATTGATAATGCTGACTCAGAAGAGATAGCCACAATAGCTCGTGAAAGTGAAGAAGAGGCCATAAAACTAAGTGCGGATATTCATTGGCAAGCAGCGCTAAGTCACGGGATTATTGCTGGGTTTGACGCAAACAATGAATTAAGTATTCTTCAAGAGCCTGACAATGAAGTAGGCAAAACATGGTTAGCTAGTGGAGAAAATAAGCAACTGCTTTTTGATGCGGTGGAGCTTGTTGATATGAACGACCAAATGAAGTTGATGTTTAAAACAGTTCTTGGATCAGCCCCTAATACTACAATCGACCCTAATAAATTCTTGGCTACGGAGTCTTGGACTATAACCGGCGAAGATACACTCAGTTTGTTTGACACACTTGGTGATGTTAACTATGGAAATAAGTCTGAAAACTCAGCGCATCAAACATACATGAGAAAGCTGCTTATTGACTTAGGTGTCAGTAAGGCTATTGATGGTATGAAAGTGCGGCTAAAGAAAGCTGGAGATGAGACTGAGGGTAAATACATCATTCGTAAAGATGGTTCACAAGAGATACTAATCCAATCAGCTTCTGCAGCCTCTGTGAATGGCATAAGAATGTCTACACAGGAAACGTATACACATGAGATACTTCATGCTATCTCCCAGGCTGCTATCAACGGCAGCAGCGATGCTGCAAGATTCTTACAAGGGTTATTTGATGAAGTAAGAGGGAACTCTGAATTAGATTTCAGAATGTTCCTTAATGACTACAACGATACAACTAATCTTCAGGAAGTTAATGAGGCTAAAAGAAGATACAATTATATCTTTAATAATACTGCTTCACGCATTGTAAGCCATAGGGATGTCTATACTACTGAGCCACACACGCACAAAAGAAATGACCACCTGCACGAGTTCTTCGCTCTTGGCTTGTCTAACGAAAACTTTATGACGGCGCTGTCTAAAGTAAAAAGCAAGAAGAAAGTTAAAGGGAAAGATAGAACTTTCTTTGATAAATTTATTGATTTACTTACCGTCTTTGTAGGGCTCTTTAATAAGCAGTTCGTTGATGCTAAAAATCTTGACATGAGCCAACAATTACGTTTTGTTGCTCAAAAGTTTGCTGAAATAGAGGGTGGTGCTAAAAACAAAATAAGCTTAGCTAATAAAGCATTCACATTTGCTAATGATGAAGTTATTGCTAGATCTGTTAATTTTATTACGAAAGGTGTTAAAGGCGCTGCTGATAGTAAGTTTATAGTTGAGAATAAATATAAAACTGTAAGAACAGTAGGCGGCATTGTATCTAAGTTTAAGTTTTCTAACTGGGATAGGTACACTGAAGTTATAGCAGGTGTTCGTAGAAGAATGGGTGTTAGTGCCGAAGGTTTGCTTTCTAGCTTATACAGAGAGATCCGGGGAGTAACCCCTGACGCTAGATTCTGGCATCAACTATTATCATACTCTAATAAGAAATTGGATCAGCAACATAAAGCAATTGATAACTTCACTCGTGAAGATGTATTGACAGCATACAAAACAAAGTTCAGTGATTCTGTTAGTGAGTCATTAACTAAGACATTGGTACGCACAGACATATCTGTATTGGATGCTGATTATTCCATGAAAGAGATGGAAGGCTTTATGGAAGAAGACAGTAAGAAGCTTTTTGCTGAGGTAGATAGTATTGAAGACTTTATTAAAGCTAATTATGACCCAGAGGTAAGTAATTGGTATTTAGCACACTCGGAAAGCTTGGCTAATCTTATGGTAAAAGGAAGAATGACCCAAGTAGATACACTAGGTAATGCGCATAATATTGCAATGATGTACGAGAGTGGTTTTAACCGTAAGGTTAAGCATCCTGAAGGCGGATTTGATAAAACGTCTGCTCTACTAGATAATCTTATTACTTTGCGTGCATTGATCAAAACACCGAAGTCCCATAAGAAAGCAACGCTTGATGTAATGAAAACTGAAAACTACAGGGATGAGACAGCAGGTGGCATCTTCTTTACAATACAGTTGCTCAAAGAAAATAAAAAACAATCCTTAGACCAACTTTTTGAAGGTAAAAAAGAAATGGTACGAAAAGGGTTTTCTAAAGAGATATATAATGAAAATATTTCTATGCAATTTGGCTCTATAGCAGACGAAGAAGAGATGATGAAAGATGGCTTTTTGAAAGTATCTGATTCTAATCTAAAACTAGACGCTGCTCATAAGGGCATGGATGGCTTAGTGATGTATGTAAATAAAAATTCTCAAAACACAGCGTACCAAAGATCTATCATTGCTATTAACCAAGAGAGATTTATAGGTAACGATTTGACCGGCATTAGCCAACAACGTGGTGTGGGTGATCCTGCTAAAGCAGCCCAAATACAGTTTAATCAACTTAGGGCTATCAAACGTAGACAAAGACAAGCCATATTAGATGGTACTTCTGTACCTATAGATACAGCGGAGAATAACTTAGTTGTTCCTATTAATAGAGAAGACGGAACTATATCTGGATACAGATATGTAATGGAAGAATCCACTAAGGATGCTATTCTTGAAAGAGATAATTCTCTTGAAAAGGTGTTGGGCAAGATGGAAGCCGGGATTAGTGATAAAGTAGCGGCTAGATCTATTAACAACACTGTTGTAAAGACTTTGTATACTGAGTTTAAAGAGACTTTCTCTACTGCAGATAAAGGCCACTTTGTTAAGATTGGGCCTAACTCCACTAACAAGCACCACAGAGAAATATATAGAATGCTTCCTCAACCTATGAGAAGACAAATAAAAGATGTGTTCGGAACAGATCATCTTTATGTTAGGGGTGAGATTGTGGATCTTGTGTTTGGTAGACGTAAGTTCTCTATAACAGATATTGGCAAAACAAATGATACTTCTGTTGAAAGAGGTATATTTGGTAATACAGCACAGTTACTTCTTAATCGACCAATGATGCGATCACTTGAGAACTTTGTGCAAGATGTGTACAAAATTGTAAAAGATATTATTGTTATCAAGTCCTTTGTAGTGCTTAGAGATAATATTCTTAGTAACACTGCAATGCTGATGATGAGAGGTGTGTCTTTCAGACAGATATTAGCTGACTATAAGGAGGCTTCTTTAGCGCTCAAAGACTACAAAAAGTATACAAGAGAGCGTCTAAAGCTTGAAAAAAAGATTAAGACATTAGGCCAAAGTAAAAGCTCTAATCGCATTCTAGCCCTCCCTACCCAGAGAGCTAAAGATGCTGCTATTGCGGTAATTGATCGCTCTATTGCTTCAATTGAAGGAGATTTAACTATTGTAGAAGAAAGGTTGGCTACAAATGCAGTAACTGAACTGTCTGAAGCAGGAGTACAACAAACCATTGTGGAGGATGTTGTGCTTGAGGATAGTAAATCTAATCTTAAAAGTAATTTAGAGAAGAGGTTGGCTCCTGCTGCTGCTTATGTACCAGATGTTTTTAAAACCATTGGTAAAAATATATTTGTGACGCAGGATACAGGTCTATACAAAGCATTAAGAGATGTTACTCAAATAAGTGATTTTGTTGCCAGATACTCATTGCATCAGCATAATTTAAAGAATGGTGTGAGCTCAAAAGACTCTATTGGGGATGTGGTGGAGTCGTTCATTAACTATGATCCGCTAACACATAAGTATATTCAATGGATGAATGATATGGGTTTCTGGATGTTTACTAAGTTCTTTATCAGAATACAATCCATTCTTGTAAAACTCATGGTTGGCAGACAAGACAGTAAAGGGCGCTCTATTAAAGGAAATCCTGCGGGCATTCTAGCATTCTTAGCAGTTAATATGCTAACAATAGATGTACCTACTGTTTATGACGCTTCTCTTATTGGAGAAGACTCTATTGAAAATAGATTTCATTGGAATATCGCTGGAAATGCTTGGGATCAGGCCTTTGGAGGCGTGGTGACCTCAAGCATTCCAGAGTTTATATCTAGTCAGTAGTCTTGTTTTTCCTTGTCTTTTTTTCGGCAGGGAAAACAAGTACTGTTATGGCCAAAAAGCCTACAATAACTGTAGTGGCTAAGGCAAGCATTGGGCCAATGATAAATATTGCAAATAAAATTGATCCAATTGTTATAATTATTCCAATTACACTTAGGCTCTCAAATATTTTTTTAAACATCACTAGGCTCCAAATAGACTAGAGTCGTCTGTTGGTTCTTCGGCAGTTTCTTTTGTAGCTTTTGTTTTTACAAAAGGTAAGTCGAATTGATCCACATTCTTTAGATTTATGGATTCAACAGGCGTTGCTGTTAAAGTGACATCTGGGCTCATAATGCTTACAACAGCTGTATTGCCATTAGCACCTCGGCCTGCGGTGAAAGCTACTTCCACATGTTTTCCATCAAGGTTGATTCCTTGGTGAGATACGTATTTTTCTAGAGCATGATTTATCTCTGTATTATTTAGTGTGATATCCATCGTGTTTCCTTGTTAAGATTTAAATGTTTGGCTTGCATAGTGTGCAACCATTAAGGCATCGCTTTTACCGTCTTGTAAGCCTCCCTTTGAGCCTCTAATAGAGGCATCAGGATAGAGGCGGTCACATATACTAGCCACTTCGTTCTTAATAGCTTTGCCCTTGGTTTTTACACCTACAAACTTTTGCCATACTTTAGGAGTTACTAAGCCTACTGATAATCCCACCACTTGTGGTATTACATTTACTCTTTCGACATTACGTCCAAAGCTAAAGTTAGACTTGGCTGACATTCCAAATAAAGTATGCACATCTTCTATCATAACTACGGGAATATCAAAGCGATTTTTAGCGGAAGTGAGCCATTCAGCGATATCTTTTGGCTTTTCTACATTTGAGTAAAATTGCACATCTTTTGTGCTGGGAACTAAAAGGCAATAATACCCTTTAGCTCCCGGATCACATGCAATATATGCTATAGGCTTATTCATTAAGCGTTAGCAAATAAGCTTGAGGTTGCTGCGGGCGTAGCTGCTGTCGGTGTGCCGACAGAAGGTGCGGCTGCGTTACCACGGCCTGTTTTTGATTTGTCAGGATATGCTCCTTCAAATTTCTTCGCCCATTTGGTAGTGAAAACACCTTCGTTAGCACCTGCTTTAACTTCGGTTGCTGTTAAGCCAGCAGCGTTCCAGAATTTGTCAATGACGTTTTCGTCTTTAACTTCACCATTTGGAACCCATTTACCAGAGCCATTGTCAGTCACTTTATCAACTGTTTGTTTAATGATACCTGCTAGGATTTCTTTACCTAGAAGGTCACTAATCACTGCTGTTTTTTGTGGAATTTCTGCTTTAGCATCAAAGTCCCAACGGTTCACAACTTTTTCTACTGTTTCTACAGCATTCATTTTTGTTTTAAGAACAGCTTCAGTGAGTGATTCAGCTAATTTGTACCCTGGAAGATACTGTTTCTTGCCTTTAGCATCAATGTAAGTGCTTTTGTTACCTTTGGCATCTCCGCTTGAGATCCAAATTACTTGACGTACGTTTGAGCCACTATCAACACCTGTTAAATGCAGGTTTAATGAAAGAGCGCCTCTTGCTGATTGATCAATGTAAGCTAGTTCGATATTCATGCGATGAAGACCTGAGTCAACTAGAAATGATCCGCCTCCAACTGAGTCTTTGTCACTTTGGATGTCGTCATTTGATTCAAGATTACTTAGTAAAGACATAATGTCTCCTTTATATTTAGGTTAATATTATTTGTAATAACTGTGCAAGCGGTCAATGACCAATTGTACATCGTTATCAATGTAGGTTTCATCTATAGTCCACATGCCCATAGAGCTTCTTATGGCTTCGTCCACTGTCTCTTTAGTGAGCTGTGTTTGGAACACATACTTAAAGCCTAACGCCTCCTCTTGAGGTGTTATGTTCAGAAGATCTGACTTGTATTCTTCTAGAACTTTTGTTGGCACTTTTTTTGTGCTTATTACGGTTGAAAAGAAACTTTCAATACCGTTATTCATGAGAGAGCCTTTTACTTTTACTTTGGTCTCTCTATCCAAAGTTTTCTCATCCATCACTGTAAGTGTATGACCGATGAAGATAATATTTTTAGTTGACTTTGCTACATACTGACTCATCAATACTTTGAAGAATTGGGCGTATTCGCCCCATGCTTTCATTGTATTTGCTGATGTTAATACGTGAACAGATTCAAACATATCCATAGCGAATGTAAGACTATCAATAACGATAGTATGGATATTTTTATGTTTCTCTGCTGTCTCTAAAATGTCGTATATTTGTTTAGGGTCGATAATAATTTCTTCCCTAAACGCTCCCTTAAAAGGCAGTTTCTTATTGTTTTCACAATTAAGATAAATGACTCCTTTTGGATCACCAATATTTCGTAGAGATGCAGATTTACCAGTAGCAGTTTTGCCACTAATTAGTACAAGATTATCGTTCATGTTTATTCCATATATTTAAAAAGTTAAAGTAATCGCCGGAGGCGATACTACAATGAGTCTCGTTTGTGTATTGCTTTAGATGCAGTTACCAAAATAGTAGATAAGATTTCTGCTTCGCTCATTTTATCTGATAATTTATTGTTAAGACCAATAAGATTATTTTGTACGGCATTAATATCCATACCAGAGTCTACAAGCATTAGTGCGTATCTGATATATTGATTGCTACGGTTGCCTGTAGCAGTGTTATCGATAAACCATCTCTCAACATTATTAAGAGATTGTTGATCATTGATAACTTTCTTTCTTTCTTCATTTTTAGATGTTTTCGGTATGAAGAGAAGTGAGTCTAATAGCTTGCCTGAGTTATACTCATGCTTACCATTAAATGTCTGCCATTTTCTAGATCGTTGATTAGTTTGCTTATCAACATCAAATGGAAGCCATTCAAAAATGTTATTCATAAATTCTTTGAACTCATTAGCATCTAACTTAAGTGTATGAGACATTGGAAGCAGCACTCTAAATCGATTAGCTGCATCTGTATGCCTCTTTGTAGTATATATTAATGAAGTATAATCTCTTAACAGTAGCTGTACTGTGTCCATACTTACACCATCATCAATGTCTAATACTACCATATTAAAGCCAGAAATAACATGATCTTCTTTACGATAATTCTCATATAAATGATGAGAAACCCAATGGTAATTAGGCAGTTGAGTTAGCGTGTGAAGCTTGTCAAATGGGACATATTCACATTTGTAATTCTCTGCTAACTGTGTACCGTAAGAGATAACCATCTTGGTTGTATCGGTTTCTTTAAGGGCTTCGCCAATAAGGAATTCAATACCGTCTGTGATACTTTTCTTAATGATGATATTATTTTTGTAACCATAGGCAATAGCTAGAGTCATCATCTCTCGTTTTTGGTTCTCGCTGCCTTTATAGAATGGCAGATCCTCGACCATATCAACGTGAGTAACTTCTCTGCCAATATGTGCAATATAGTTTGCAAGTTTGGTGTAGTTACGCTCTCTCGTTAGTAGTGACTCAAACGCTTTGCCTGAGTCTTCCACGATCTTGATAGCGTTATATAAGTGATCTTCAGTAAGATCTGGACTGTTATCAATGAATGCATATGTGCCTGCTAATTTCAATGTTTTGAAATATCTGTGGGCTACCTCTGCTTTACGAATCTCTTCATGATCAGACAAGCCATTGGCTGCCCTCTCACAAGCGATCTTGTATTCAATGAGCAATAAGCTAACACTCTTATCAATATCTATTGTTGTACCGAAGTAAGATGGGTGGGCCAATTTACCTAAGTCATTAGACAGTGTCTGCAAGAAAGTATTTGCGCTATTATCTGTAAGCATGTCATAGATTTCTTCAGGAGTAAGTGAAGTGTTCCTTGTGGATGATTTAACATATCCAAAGAGACATCTACGTGCATAGCCGGTTTCCAACATAGCATAGAATTCTTCTTCTACTCTGCCGCCGTTAAGTAACTTGGCAGGAGTACCGAAGAGCATCATGTTTGTTGGCGTTTTGCCGTCAATTTCCTCGCCTCGAAGATTCTCTGCAGTGTTTTTGGTTAGTTTTTGTTTAACTTTACCTACGTCAAATAATTCTAAGAATGTGTTAAGTACGTCAATATTGCCTAAAAGATTTGAGCCAATTTCGTCTATCTCCATATTCATGGATCCACAGTCTGACATCAAAAGCTTTTGACGCATTTGTTTTACAGCTGCGGTTGTACCACTATCAAACGAGAATGCGAAATTACCTAGGAGTTCAAATTCCTTGGTTGTCCTAAGTAATTCCTCACCTTCATCAACATTCTTTTTGATGGCTCGCTTAATAGCTAATTTGCCAAGGCTAGCTTCACTCATTTTTGGGAAAGTTTCTTCTAAGAATCTTTCTTTAAATGTGTTAATAACTTGTTCCTCAACAATATTGGTTGAATGCCCTTTGCCTTCACCTGAGTAGGCTAGGTTGAGGGCGTAACAGTTTACAGGTATTTTGCCTCTGTCATGAGTATTTACAGATGCACGCATCATAGATGCTACTTTAGTAAGGTAGTAAGACACCATTACATGAAAGAATAGTCTGTTAGTGCTTTGTGTTTTTTGGCACAGTACATCCACTAGCTTGTCAGCTATTGGGTGATAGTCCATTGCGTCATATGATTTCATCTTATTTCCATTCAAAGTATGCGTGGCCTGTTGCTAAAGAATCTCTATCAATACTACCCTGCCATACTCGTGCAATGGCTGATCTAGATTTATTAGTTCCCATTTGACTGTTAACCTCTGCTACGAGTTCATGGGTAGTCACTATTGGCTGTCCATTCAGTCTTGCAGTAACATTATACCTTTTTCTTTCAGTGTGCATATGCGTAATGAAATCAAAAGTATACTGAGTAAACGGGGTTGTATCGTGTAATTTACGAGGGTAAAGCGAAGCTTTACGGGTTAGTTTCGGGTTTAGGAATAGAGAATATCCTAGTAGAGCCGCTGTACTAGACAGCAGGTTGTTGAAATACATTTTCATAGTATTATCCTTAAGTTACATTTTTAATGAGCCGTCAGCGATATAGTTGTCTTTTTGTTTACAGACATCAAATGCGTCACAATATAGGCATCTTTTTACTTCGCCGGGGACTGTCACTACTTCGCCAACGCCGCCGTCTGCGGCTAGTCTACTAATGGCATCCCCATGCACGGCAAAGTTCTTGGTGCTTCGGGCTTTTTTAGCAGGATTCTTATAATATTTGTGCATTGGAGCAGATCTCCAAAGCTCTTCCTCCGTACAAGGGGGAATGTCTTCTTCTGAGCTGTTCCAATACTGTTCCATAGCATTAAGCTTATCCACAATATATCTTTGTGTATCTGCTATAGATAATAGCGGCAGTTCCACCGCCATGACTTTGCATGGTGGGTAACTTTGATCTGTTTTAGCTTGCATGGCTTTCCAATCTGTAAATACATACTGGATCAGCATATTATTATCAGTAATGATATCTGGACTAAGCCATCTATATATACTTCCTTGCATCGCAAATTTGTCATTGTTAGTTTTATTTACATAGGTATAGGTGCTTGTAGATTTTACATCTTCAAGCTTTCCATTAAAAACAATGTCATATTTGCCTGAAATAGTGTAATTACCTACTTTTTTATGAGCACGTTGCTCTAGATACACAGGGATTGGGTCAGAGAGCTCTTTTAAGCGCTCTGGAGTGGCGTTAACAACAATTCTGTTAGCGATACTCTCTGGAAGACCTACCTTGCGTAAAAGAGGGACTACATCCCCTGTCCAAGCGTTTTCTACGCTGTCATGAATTGCTGTTCCAATTCTACTAGCAGCTAGGACATTTACATTTGCTAATCCCGGTTCAGTTTTAACTCTACCTGTCAATATAATTTGCTTGATAGAGTTTAATAAACCAGTAGCACTTATTGTAAGAGGATCAGTATTATGATCGTAAGTATCATTGGCTAACCATACCTGCATAGACAGGGATATATTAGATGGTAAATTCATTTGTTTTCCTTTTTGATCTATATTTTTTCTTTGCTTACTGGTTGAACGTCTTGCAACATCACTCACCGCCTTTTAGGGGAACGTGTATTAATTTCATTATTTCGTCTAAAGTTATTTCTGCTTCATCTGGCCCCGCACGATTATGAAAAATTAAACTCTCCAAACTTGGTTCCGTCCAAGAACTAGTGCCTTTTTCTATGGCTCTTTCAATTCGCTCGTCAACACCGTAAAACAATTTATGGTGTTCCCGCATTTCTGCTTCGGTCATTCCATAAGTTACAGGTGCATCAACAACCGTTGACCATTCAAAAAATACCCCGTCTTTATGGCAAATATACCTACCCATTTTTATCGCTCCCTTGAACTTTAAGTTGAGATTTCAAATTGTTCCATGCAATTATATAATTAGAGTATGCATCCTCAACAACACTTATTGGTGATCCCGTATTGATGTAATCCTCAAGAGCGTCAAAAACTTGTGACTTTGTTCTGCAAATATCTTTTAATGCTTCATCTTTGTTCATTGGCTTGTCCCTCCATCATCCATCTCCCTTTAGTGCTTTTTTAATCCTACCTTTAGGTGTGAACCATTTGACTTTCCAATCATTCCATTTATCCATTGCTAACTTGTTTTCGAAATGTAGATTGCATGTAGGCATGGTATTTAACGCCTCACGCAGTCGCTTGTTCTCTGCGAGTGAGAACTCCTTGCCCTTATTGTATCCATAAAGGTACGCGATTGTTAAATCATCGTCTGGCTCTTTATCACGCAGTTTCTTATTCTCTGCTTGGAGAGACTTGATCAAATCTGCTCGTTCTTTTGATATTGGTTCACCCATCATCCATCTCCTTTTTGCCTTGCTGTCTAATACGTTTGTTAGCACGCTTTTTAATTTTCTTGGCTACACCAGGCCGCCAACTCAGTATACGTCTTGATCTAAGTGAAAACCAATCCCACATATCTCCATCACATTTCTGTTTCATTATTCAACTCCTTTTAGTTATCAAACCAGAAAACCATACGTGAATTCCTTGGTGAGTGCTTTCCTTCATTTGATTGGGAAAATAAAGTATGTATTTCAATTAACCCACTCAATACACGCCCACCTTCTCTTTCTGGGATAAGTGTGAACTCTAGTATATGCTTTTTTAACTTGTTTAGATAAATAAATGACTCTGAATGAGCATCTTCATCCCATTCTTTTTGGTAATACTCATGGAGCCCTTCTGATATATCATCAGGAAGTCCTAGTGCGGGTAAACTATCTAATCTTTCGTTTCTAACCCCTGCTAGAAATCCGAATAAATCGTAATTTCTGCCAATTATAGAATAATATGTCCTATGATCTAATGGGTCTTCCGCAGGAATCCAAACGTCATTGACTTTATGCTCAATATAGCAGTGTATATCACATCCCATTATGGATTCTCCTGAATGATTTGTTTAATAGTGGTCTTTGTAACTTTGTTAGGCAAAGTGTAGTTCTGATTCCAACTTGGATAGAATATATCAACTTCACCACCTAATTTTACTGTAGGGTGTGCGAGCTCTGGTAAATCTTGCCACTCCATACATTCAATCAGGTTGTCGTTAAACCATTTAACGGCACCGTAGGTGTCTTTCACTATAAAATATAGTGCATCATGTATCTGTGCTATAGGCATAATATCTAACGCATATTTAGAGGCTAGTGTTCTTTTCTGAAACTCTACGCCTGCCCTATTAGTTAATAGGCCATAGCTCTGTCCTAAAGAGTTGCCTGCAGTTCTACTCTCTGCTCTGGCTTCTTTAGGTGTAGACTTTTTATTTAAATATGTCTGGGATAGTATAGGTGTACGCACTCTAAGACCAAAAGCTACAGTGACGTGACCGTCTATTGTTGCTTGGTCTAGTTTAGAGGCTACCCATGCATCAGATACTTTATAAAGTTCATGGTAGTTAGCGTCTATTCTAAAGGCTTCTTTAGCTGACAATCCTACATTATCCATTAGACCGAAGGTCGTTCCTCCATAGGTCAAAAGGAATGTAGGAGCTTTAGAATCTTGCCTAAGTTTAGGATATTTCTTGGCTATGCTGTTGATACTGGTGACTGTATCTACGATACCTGTCATCTGATCACCAAAGTAGCTATAAGCTCTGAGACAATGACCATCATAACCATCAGTATACACTTTAAGTTTATTAGGATCTTTAGTTGTTAGGGCTGATATTCTGTCTTCTAAAGAAGCAAAGTCAGCCCCCATCATTAACCATCCAGGTGGTGCTTTAAAGCACCCCTTGATATATTTAGCATAAATAGTCCCAGTACTTGGGATGTTTTGTAGATTTGGATCTGAGCTAGAGAGCCTACCACTGACTACAACACCTAGGTTAAAGTTTCCATACATATAGTAGAAACCATCTGTTTTCTGAGCGCTCTTGGCGTAGAAATTCTTAATAAAATTATTAAGGATAATGGAGACTTCTTGTAATCCAACCAAGGCTGTAAGAATTGTAGTGTGCTCGGCATCTTTAGATTTGAGCAGTAACTTTTTGATAGTCTTAGCTCCAACACCTGCTTCGCCGGTTTTGGTAAGATCAAGCTTATCGTAACCCATTACATTATACAGCAAGTTCCTTGTCTGTAGGTTACTTGCTGGGTTGTAAGTAATATTGTCAAAGTCCTCAAGAGGTTTAACCTTAACTTTAAGGAGTAAGTTTTTCTTGAAACACTCCTCTTTACGCAATTGGATAATGTAATTTTTAATTAGATCTGTTTGGAATAGGGATTGAGTGAATGTTCTATGGATGTTGGTCAGGTCATGTTGACTAACACTAACCTCCCCAATATCTATAGGCATCCCTACCAATTCCATTTGAAGAAGGTTTTTAATACTAGGTATTAAGACATTGTTATACACACCTTCTTGTTGATCTTGGATTAGAGTAGGCCAGTATTTATTTTTGACATACCATGTAGATAAGCAATCAATTAAATTGTATTGAAGCAAAGCGTCATTATCAATCAAAGTGATATCTTTAATATCTTCCTGAGCATAGTTACCAGCGAACTCTTGAGCCAAGTCTTTTAGACTACGGCTCAGACGAGTTGTGCTGTTTGTAGCGCAGTAGGCTATGATTTTAGTGTCATGAATGGATCGTGTCATTACTTCCAGGCCTTGGAGCATAGCGGGATAGTTAATGCCCTCAGCTCTCATCCATAGCTCATAGATAAGCACTTTGATATCATAACTGCCGTTATGGAATATAAGTGTGCCTTTATAATCTGTGAAGAAATCTTTGAGCTTGTCATATATCTCATCCTTTTGTGGAGTATCTATACGAAAGGCTAATCCATTATTTTCATTCCACGCAAAGGCAATAGTGCCTAGTTTTGCTTCTGGAAGGAATAAGGAGAAGGTTTCAATATCACAAGCCAATTCTTTGTATTGGTGTAGCTCATTGAGCGCTAATGTAATATCTTCAAGAGTTGATGGATAATGTGCTGAGTGAATTATTGACGCTCCTGGAGATAAGTATAATCCAGATAGCTGTTGTTGCACTGTAGATAGAGAGGCGTCAAGTTTTTCCTGCAATGATGGGTTATAAAATAGGGCTTTGTAATTGATACCAAGTACCACTTTCATATGCTCAAAGCCTTCAATAGCGCAATCCATTACATATCCATAATGTGGCTCTGCTTTGCGTTGCTTTGTGAGAGTCTTAAAGTATGCTGAATCACATACATAAAGAATCTTTACGTCTAAGCCATCAGCTGCTTTCAGTACATTTTGTAAATGCTTTTTAATTAGTTTGACTGGGGCTTTATCATTGATATCGTATTTTAAGCTTAAAGCTATAAAGTCTTCCGGAGGAATTGAGGATTTGTTGATATACTCTTTTCTTAATTCTTTTTCTTTAAAGGCGATTTCTTTTATAAGAATAGCTACTTTAAATGAAGTATTTGTTTCGAATATTATGTGCCGCATTTTACTAAAAATCCTTGTTTACTTCAAAAGGCATATCCAAAAATCTGGATACAGAAAGTTCGAAGTTGTATGGGTCTCCGTGTTTATCAATATCATCATCATGTTCTCCAAGTCTAATAAACCCATAGGCAATATTTTGATCATCTAAGTGGCTCATGAATCTCTCTATTTCTGCTATGCTGACATAGCTCTCATACCATTTGATATGAGAGGCAGTAAGGTAAACTGTATTGCCAATGTCTGTTTTTTTAAACACCTCGGAATTGTTAAGTAAAGGGGGAAATGTATTTTCCAACAAAATTGCTGTAAAATGGTCTTCCTTATACATAGCAAAAACAACATCTGATCTATACCCCATCTGTTAATAACTTTCCCATCAAATATTGTTTAAACAAATCTATCATTGCACGATGCTTAATGAGAAAGTTATTTCTAATACTTTTCTCTAATCGAGTGTCCTCGCTAACATAGATGTATTTAGTTTCATCACGTAAACTGGTGTGATACGCCGGAGGCGTAAGTGCTAATACATCACCGAAGGTTTCCGCTATCACAAAGACGTCTCTAAGATAACATATTATGTTCTTTTTATCTTTTTGTAGTTCTTTTTTGTTAGCAATTAATTCATCCATAGCAGGATGGTATTCTTTGGGAAGCTCTACACGTTTCTCCCAACTCTTGTAAAGGCCGTTGACTCTATCAAAGACTTTCCCTTGGTGGAAAAATCCACAAACAGTATTAGATTCAAATCCGCTAGTATTTTCACATAGTATTTTGTGTACTAATCTTTCCATACTTTTTTGATTAAGTACAAAATCCTCTAGGAGGACTTTTTCAGATAAAGATAGATGGATCTCGTATCCTATCTGTTGGTCTAATCTAATTGCCATGATTTATACTTCCGTATTTAGGGGGTAAGTTTCCATAAAGGATAACTTCCTTTGAAGCTCTTGAGACAGCTACATGAAGCAGTCTAGCTACAACATTAGGTTTATGACACCGACTGATGTCATCTAAGTCTATAAAGACTTTATCATATGTGGAGCCCTGAGCTTTATGTATTGTTGATGCATGTACAGCTCTAAGATCGCCAAAGAAATCTTGAATAGAAAAGTACTTCGACCAGTCCTTAGTTTCCTTGGCTTTTATTGCTGCTTGTCTTACAAGTAATTTAATCATTTGTGGATCTTTAGGTTGAAACACATGTGTACTGTTGCCTAGGGTAATCCACCAACCTGGAATATCATGTTCTGCACCTGCAGTTATTGATGTTACTATAGCTGCTTGTTCAGTATGATATGCAGTACGGCCAGTCTTTCCTACGATGGGCTTGTTAGTTATAACCCTTTCTCCGACTTCAAACTCCTCAAAGGAGGTATGTAGCCCTCGAACATAAGAATTATAGGCCCGCACCTTAATATTACTCCAAGCCATTATTTTGGCGTGGTTTGCGTGGCTGTTACGAGCATGTAAAAACTCATTGTTTATTTCATCTCTAAAAGCGTCACCATTACAATGTTTAATGTGTTTACCATCGATGTTTATTACAGGGAATTCTCCTGTATCAATAGCGTGTCTATACCCTGTTGCTAGGGCGTCTATCGGCCCACCAACAGTAAATCTTTGTGAGTTAGTCAGAGTTCCTTGTAATTTTATATCTGTAAATACAGGACACATAGTTTCATGTACTGAAGTAAGTTGATATGGATCCCCAATATGAACCACTTTACAATTCATTGTTGAGTTTCTAATTGTATGTAGCAGATGGGTGTCTTCTTGACTTGCTTCATCAATAAAAACGACACTGTCTTCAACAACAGCGTAATTACTTGTTTTCTTTAAAGAGGTTTTACCTGTGGATAGATTGTTAGTAACTTTTAATCCAAGCAGGGCATGGATAGTTTGAGCAGGCTCACCTGTAAAGTCAGCTAGAACTCTAGCTGCTTTGTTAGTAGTGGCTGTGCAATGAATCTTTACACCTGCGTTGCCCGGAGATAACAAATTAGTAAGAGTATTAGAGTTACGTAGTAAATCTATCAAGTGTTTAGTTAGGTAACTTTTACCGCATCCAGGGGATCCTAGGACAACCATTTCTTTTTCGTTTGGATTAGACACAAACTGCATGAACATGTCAGCAACTGCTTGTTGGTCTGTCGATAGTGGCATTATTGATCCTTTAAGTGGTGCTTGCTTTCCAAGCCCGCATATATTTATTTGCTTTTTTTCGAGAGATGTATGCGCGTCTTGCTAAATAAGAAGCAGCATTATGCTCACTTGCATAGTCGCTACTTACTAGCTCAGAGATAATAAAAAAGATGTCTTCTTTCGAATACGTTATATCTAACATTGCTCTTCTACGGACTATTTGTCTTACTCTTTCGGCAGAAATGTTATGTGGTATACCTACTTTTCGTAAAGTAGTGCCACCTGCGTTATACTCTGCAGCTATAGCTATATCACGTTTAAGAGTACGTGCAACGCTTTCACTTCTTGTCATAGTTTTAACTCATAATGAATTAGAGTACCGAAATTTACTTGAGCACTTGGATTATTTACTGAGATCCATACTACAGGATATCCTGGATCTTCTATAATCTTTGTGCAATATAAATCACTAAATATAATTAGTACTGTTGGCTTATTTTTTTCAAAGTGATCAAATACAGGCTGTAAGTTAGTGCCCCCACCCCCAGTGAAGTTAACATCATCCATGTTGTCTTCTTTTTTAAGACTATATACATTATTTATTGTTGTATCAAATTCTAAGATAGTTGTTAATTCAGGGCGCACCAATTCCCGCATATACTTGGTTTCACCAAAATAAGCTGAGAATTCTTGTTGTGTCACTGATGCACTGGCATCAAATGCTAAAGCAAGCTCGCCCATACTCTCTCCGTGGAGTCCTGGTAAGAAGAACTCTGGAAAGAATCTACGATTAGGTGTACGAAAACTATAGTCAGCTTTATCGAAAGAGGTCATGTAATTCATAAGGATGGTGAACCAGTCTAATTTTGGATTAGTTAGTTCGTCTATCATCCTTTGGATATCACCAGGAATTGTTCCTGCTTGATCCCCTCTTATTTTAGATTGCTGTGCTGCCTTCATAATTATTTGTTTGATGTTTAGCTCTTTTTGAGCAATATCCATCTCACTTGCTTCACCGTTACCCATAGGCATAATATCACAATCATAATCTTCAGGAGGGTCTGGAAGTAAATCGTAGACCTCCTCTGTAGACATATGTCTGTATTGAGAATCTACGTAAGCCCCTTCAGGTAGGGTAAACCCAGCATCAATTAACATTATATTTATAACGTAATCAGCTGCTATGTTATATTTTTGCTTATTAAAGGTTGTGCCTCTGGCTACATGACTAAAGCCCACATGCCATGCTTCATGGGCTAGTAAACCTATTTGTTCATCAGAGGTAAGAGATGAAAAGAAATCTGGATTGAGGATAATTCTCTCACCATCTGTACCTGCAGTAGGAAGGCCTGTGTCCCAGCTTTGTTTTAAGGAGAATAAGATAGTACATATAAACGCACTACTTTGCTTAGTCATAATACCTATTTTGGCCTTATTAAGCAGCTGATCTAATTCTTTTTGGTTACCCATTATAGAAGGGCTTTTGAGTTTTTAGCAATCCATCCAGCTATACCGGGAACTTTCATAAATGATCTGTCTTTCATGATAGCTTCACGTAAGCTGTTAATCTGAAATTCAATAGGAAGCCTTATTATCATAGCCATTAAGAGGTCTATGTTAGTCTTAGTAATATGGGCACCTACCATACCAGATGTTGCATAAAGAATGCTTGGCTCTGTGGGCACTTCTATTCCCGAAGGGTTTTTGATAATCTGTTCTATAGTGGGAAGTCTATCAAATATAGAGCAATAGGAAGTAAACTCCATTGCTGGGCCTTCACCAATTGTACCAGCAATTATTGCTGCTTTAGTTGGTAGTATGGACTTCCAGCCTTTAATTATTTTAGATAAGAACTCCCATGTACGAGGACATGGAAATGTTTTATCTGAGTGATCAGGATCAAAGTTATGTAGCAGCTCAGGTCTAAAGTTGATAAAAGATGTAATTCTATAATCTATTCCCTCTTTAGCTGCCCAATTTGACCAGTCTTTAAGATTAGCTTCCATTTCAAAATGAATCATTCTTGATTGCATAGCTGTAGACAGCTTTGTAACGATAGCTTTATCTGTAATAAGGTTACCTGCGCAAATAATAGCGACCTTGTCGTGTAATTTATGCAGGCCTACCTCTTTATCCAATACTATCTTATAGGCGGCGGCCTGTACTGATTGAGGGGCTGAGTTAAACTCATCCATTAACAGTAACCAGCCGTTGTATCCTGTAGGGATTGGGTCTCCTGCAATTGGAAATGTGTTCATAGGAACATAGCTTGCTTTAGTCTTATCTTCATTAATCATAGGGAATCCACCTAAGTCAGTTGGATCACACTGTGATAATCGAAGATCAATTACTTTTAAGTGCTGTTCTTTAGCAATTTGTTTTGCGAGAGATGATTTACCTAATCCTGGGGATGAGGTGAGCATAGGGACTAGCCCTGCTTTAAGGACATCCATCATTAATTCAATGGATTGGGAAGGTGTTATTGTGATAGTCATAATCTTTCCTTTTGTGAAAATAATATTAACAAAACATGATACAGCAGAGGGATCGAACCTCTCACCCCGCACATGACTACGGTTGGCAGATGACATGATTTATTGCCAGCGCCCCCACAGGAACTGTACCAAGTTTTATTAATATTAAGTTATTTGCAAAAACAGCCGGAGGCTGGTTGCTTATGTAAGGTGTTTTCTTTGGTATGCTTCCATTTCGTCAGCAATTTCAAGAGAGCGTTCAGTTTGTTTACTAACGCCTTCAGTTTGGATGCGGTTAGCCGCCCAATAACGAATTGTATCAGGAGCCTCGCGATCATGACCTAAGAGGAAGAACATAGGCTCATCTTCCCTTACTCGTGCAGCATATTTATTCATCATAATAGATGAAGCAATTTGTACGCCGGGTATTTCATACCCATTATAGGTTAGCTGTTTAATAAGGCGGTCAGCCTCAACGTCACTTTGATACATATCTACGTCTAACTCATATAAAAAGTTTGATATGATGCTTTTAACTGTTTTCTGTGTCATAATTAGTTCCTTGTTAATAAATCCTCTAGTCTTAGTTTTTCAATTTCTAACTCTACGCCTGTAATTGCGTATTCAATCATAGTCATTTGGTTTCGGGTTGCTAACCTACGCCCATTGATAACTGTATGGGTCATGCCTGAATCAACGGAATTTTTGTATTCAAGAAGACTAGATTTATAGCTCCTTAATAATGAATTAAGTGTGTTATCTAAGGAAACACGCTCCTCTTCTTCCTCTTGTTGAGCCATCCATAAAGCTTTAACTTTACCCATTATTTCAGCATATTAGGTGTAACCATATTACGGCCCACCTCTCCATATTCTTTGTGTAACACAATAGATTTCATTGATTGTTTAGCCCGCCAGCCGCCGGAGGCTGCGTATTCATCTTTAGGAGCCAGTATACCATGTGACTCTGTAGTGATCCCTGGGTGCTCTTTAATATGATCATGATGCACATGCCCAGTATGAACAGTTCGGTGCTCTGTGTCCCCCCACAGCTTAGGCCAGTCGGTAGCGATAATAAGAGGGAGCTTGTCCATCTTAATTTTATCACCATGATGGGTTGCCACTAGGTTTTTACCAAATTTGAATATATGAATATTCCTTGGCGTTCTATCGGGTATCACACGAGGTTCGTTTTCATAGTACATGTAAAACATTTCCATGAATGCGGCCATTGGCCCACGATCATGATTACCTGTCTCTAATATTAGGCGCACCTCTTGGTGTTTTTCTAAAGCGGCCCTTACAATATATTTAATAGATCTTAAGCCAGCACGGACAACTGCTTGATAGCGACTGTCAGCGTCTAGTATATTCCCACTATGACTTGTAACGGGTTTATGCCCTTCAAAATGAAGGAAGTCACCTAATACAAGAATAGCTGCTTGTTCTGAACAAGGGGCAGTATCTACTAAGTAATCCATAGCGCTACATAATAGGGCTTCAGATATTTTAGTATCGTAATTGTCTCCGCCTGTTTCTTCTCCCCAAGCTAACATACCCATATGGTGATCTCCAACTGGATAAAGAGTTAGTAGGTCACTGTTTGATTCTGTAGGAGAGATAATAGGATCAACTCTAGGAATGTCATCTGACATTGCCAGAATAGCTGCTTGCATAGCAAGCTCACGTTGCTCTCTATCACGGGTAGTTTTTACCCATTGGATCTTGGCTTCGCCTGTGGATTTATCATATAAAGTAGAAGTGCCAATAACTGAAAAGCCTTCAGCAGTGATGTTATCCATACCATGTTTAGGCGAATAACCGCGTTCTATGGCTTTTTTTACTCTTGCTTGTAGAGTAACCTGTTGTATACTCAAAGCGGCGGATGCTTCACGATATGTACCATATTTGGCATATGCCTCAACAGCTTCAATTAATAAATCTTCTGATAATGACGGACGTCCCATTATTTATCTCCATACTCTATTTGAATAAGCAACTCAATATTATGAATTGCTTTGCGTAGATCTTCCACGCCATTCTTATTTGCATGTCGGCAGATATATTTTATAGCGTTGCTTTCGCAATAATTTAGCTTGTTCTTCTGCGCGAACTCGATTGGCTGAATTGCCATGCCTTTGTAATGACCACCACCAACTTGTCTATCAAGGGGTTGATCTTTAATCTGTGTGTCTGTAAGGGAGCGTTCCCTTACTATTTTGCCGTTCTGGTATAAATCGCTCATAATCGCTCCGTTACTTAATCTGTATAATAAGAGGAAGTACCTACCACAATACTTCCTCCCATCATCTTCGTAGGGTGAAAGGAATTAAAAAACCCCTACGGTTGACCTTTTACCCAACCTTGATCGAGATAGATTTGCTTTATATGTTTGGCCCTTATAAGAGCCATTATAAGATTCTGTTTAATGCTTTTTTCGTTATTATTTTCTCTAATGTAAAGAGTATCGACACAGTGGGCAGAGAGATCAGTTGTTCTCCCAGGCCTGAATCTAATTTCAGCAGAATTGGGGCTACTATAGCCCCCGAGTTCTACTTCTCCTAATTTGTGTGCTTCTTCTATGATCTCTTCAAGAGATCTGGCAGAGATAGGATCTAATATCTCTTCTAGTTGTTGGGATGCTTTTTTTGATGTGGTCATATTATTCTTTTTTCTAATTAGGGGTGAGGATCAGGATATGGGGGTAACCTGATCCTCTAAATCTTTGGGATAAATTTTGGAAAAAACCCAAAGATAATTATGTTAGCATGATTTTGTTACTGCTGCTGTTTGTAGCGCTTCAAACTGGCCTTTTAAACGAGAGTATTCTGCAGCTTCCGCTCCATCACCACCCTCAACAAAAATCAAAGCAGGCCAGAAAACCAGTAACCCTAAACCTACCTGCCAATTATCTGTATCAGATTCTTTTTTAAGGGTATTGTACAAGACCTGAATTCGTCTGCTAGTGTTCTCTGACTCCATACCTATTTGTTTGCAAGTGAAGTCTGTATATTTCATAGGAGAAACATAAGAGCTTTGCATTTTATCTGGTGATGACGCACACGCAGATAAAATAACTACTGCTGTAAAAGCAGCTATTGTTGATTTAATTGTATTAAACATTGGATATTCCTTTTATTTGTTAATGAATTGCATCACTTGCCGGAGGCAAGTTACCTAACTCCATTTCATCTATAAAATATTGCACTCTGCAGGCCTCACTACAGAAGTGTTCTGAAAACATACGATATAATGTATCGGATTCTGGTGAGTATTCTTTGTCGCATTGTGCGCAATAATTCAAAAATCTAACCTCTTTTTAATTATGGCTTTTACAGATGTAACAGTTCTGCCTAGCATTTTAGCTATTACAGGATATGGTGCTCCGCTGTGCTTCAGTAATGCCACTAATTCAAGCTCTTCCTTTGTCCAGTGTTTCCCTGGAATATGTGGAGTGATAGAGCGTGTAAGCTTATTTATTTGTTTTTTGTCTACTTTTTTAAAAACAGTAGGCTGAACCATTGATGATATTGGGTCATACCCTTCTGGGATGTGGTTCTTTATGCCTAGAAGGAAAGCCACTAAATTAGCTATAGAGCCAGATGCCCCGTTAATAATTACATTCTGTACATATGCTTCACTGACATTAATATAACGCATGATCTCATGTCTTAAGGATTGATGAGTCATTTCTGACATGCCCATTGCAAGGATTATCTTATTGGAGGGCAGAATTGTATCTCTCATGTTATTCACCTTTTAAATAATTAGTAGAGGGAAGGCAGTGCGAAACCTGACCTTCCCCCTGTCCGAAGTCCTTGTAATAAGGGGAGAAATACCTCGGATGTTGATTAATGACTTAATTATCAGAATAATCAAGCTTATTCTGCATAAATCGTCCAAAAAAGCAGCCGTAGGCTGCTAATCATAGGGCATAGGTAGTGTATAGTAGAAGAGGCACGGTTTTGAAAAGTTAGTATATCGGTTTAGATGTTTTTAAAAAAATACCCTGAAGAGATGCAAAAGCATCTCAACAGGGCTAGTTTATGTATTAACTTAGTGCATAATCAGCACTAGTCATACAAGTATGTAAATTGTTTGACAACTTAATATGTTGTAAATCATTGTCATCTGTAATTTCCCGTAGAATATCCCCAAGAAGGTCACTTAGAGTTATTTCTATAAGAATGTCTAGATAGTTCTGCCTCACTTCATTCATATGATTTGGCGAAGCCCAGAAACTATCATGTATTGTGGGCAAAGCAAATCCCATTAGGTCAGCTCTTCTGACCATCTCTCTTACAATGTAGCCATCTATACTATGTATTATGTTGGCCGCAAGAGATAGTCCTTTAGCCGCAGGCTTATTTTCATAAGCTCTGAAGGTATAAGTGGCATGATTTAGCTCATCTATTTCAACCTTTTTATCAATGGCTTGCATAACTGGCACTCTTGCCACATGCCCGTCTGGTAACGTCCATTGGTGAGTTAACGCAAAAGGGTTCCAGCAATCTTGCATGTCTTTCATACATTCCATAGCTCCTGGGAGTTGCTCTGTAATTATATTATGAAATTGCTTTAATTCATCAGTGCCTTTTCCGAATAACTCTTCAGGCTGTTTCTTTGACCCGTAAAATGTAGTCATTACAGGTTTCTTGACATCTGCTTTAGAATAGCTCAGGCCAGTAACTTTATTGACTCGGTCTGCAACTTTACTATAAATGTCTTCTCGTTTACCAGTATCGGCTAAATTCACATTGGCCGCAGTGGTATGGCAACCAATTAAGCAGGCCATGATTTGTAGCCCAGATGCTGTAGCGTCTAGACCCATGATAAATCCTGTAGCCTTGCCCTTCTCAGCGTCTCTGAGAGCTCTAACGGCCTTGGCGTATAGAATAGGCTCTTTTGCTATTAACTCTAAATCCTCAAGGACTTTTATATTAGTATTAGTCCAGTGGATTCTTTCTTTCCAAGTCTTTTTATCAAACTCATAGCCATATTGATTAGCAATGTCTATTTTGATGTATTCTATTCCAGTAAATTTCTTCATTATAACTCTCCAATTATGTTTATATTTATTTTGTTAGTAGCTCTATTAACATGTCTTCATTTACCTTTAGTAGGCATGTTTCGCAGGTAACCTTGCCTGTATCAGCGTGGATATCTTCATTGATACCCCACACTTTACAACGAGGCTGGTTCCACTGGAACTTATGTATTGTCTTTGATTGGGTTTTCATTTGCTTAGTACCCATTCCATTTGTTTGAGTCTCATATCATTACGAAGAGCTATCAACCCATTAACTAATGCGTTGAAGTCTGCGTAATCCATGCCTATTGCGGCAATTAACCCATTATCCTCTATGTCTGTCTCAAAACATACAGTTGGTACTGCGTTTGGGTATCCTGTACCTAATGAGACATTCATGAAGTCCTCTTTATTATCGGAATCTATGACATGAATGTCAGCACCATAGATAAGCTTCTTTCCTAAGTGAACTGTCATTTGATTAGAATCCTTCTCATTTTATTACCTCTCTCTTAGTGAGATTAATTAAGGCTTTCTTATAGCTTGTTGATTGAATGTTTACTTCGTGACCTTGTGAATATACTCTGCCACGTTTATCAAACCTCCAGTTTAGATAGAAACAATTACCATAATTAATAAGATCACGATACACACGCCTAGAGCTGACTATCATTCTTAAGAAGTTGGTCATCTTTTCTGGTGTATCAATATCTTTCTTAGGCTTTTCCTCTAATTCTAGAGTAGCTCTATCAAGACTCAAGGGTATCTTTGCCAAGATGTTTAACACATCTATGGCTTGGTATTCTTCATGGTGGTTATTTGCACCAAGAATGACACTTTCATCATATGTAAGATAACCCCCTTGAGAGTTATTATTAATAACTTCTGGTTCACAGAGCATAGGTGGAAGAAACTTCATAGAGGCTATCTTTTGAAGAGTTTCATCATCCACCTGTAAACAAGGCTCAATAAGTATGCTCCCTGTTTTACTATTCTTGGCTAAGATAATATTGTATAAGCCAGCGTCTTTAGACACTGCTAGTATCTCACTAGCTGTCTTAACATTATCCATGACATCAGGGAACTCAAATAGTGTTCCTATGCTCGCCGCTATTGATTGAATAGGTCTTTGCCCAGTCTCACTCAGTATGTTTAATAACAACTCGTTGACTATCTCTTGTACTGGCACAGTACTTCTTAAGTGAGCTACTCTCTTATTCTTACTGGCGTAGTATGGCTTAGTTAGATAAGTAATAATAGCTTTACTAATAGATCTGCTTACATCTTTAAGATCAGAAGCTTCTACCACTTCTCTTACTAACTTGCGTTTGTTCTTTCTTGAATACGTGTCTTCTATACCTTTTTGTCTATTTCTTGTTACTAACACAGTGTTTCTCCTTGTATGCTAATGTTATGGATATAAGCCAAAAGACCTTGCCGAAGGCAAGCTTTATAAGCTCTCTTGTATTGTTTTTTATACCTTAAAAAACTTAGGTTTTAGAGTTTTAATCACGCTTATGATTAAACCCATACTTAAAAAAGGGAAACCCATTTGGGCTTCCCTTCTTAAATTGCTTTTGGTAATTTATGCTACCAAGCGGGCACGTTTCTTGCCTGCTTTGAAATCATTGAATACACCTTTCAATGTGATTTCTAGATTTGGATTGATGCGAAGTGCATCAATTAAATCATTGAGATCGCTAAACTCTTCTCCTTTAGCGAGCTCTTCATACGCAAGAGGGATTCCCCCGATGCGTATAGACCGGCCGTCTAGGTCGGTGAAATTAATATTGTAGAAACCTTGAGTTTCTGCATATTCTTTTCCAGTTGTAGTTTCTACAACTGACACACTTTTATTTGTTCCCATAATTATATCCTTTCAGGATTTGTTGGGGATAAATACCACACCTCTTGGTGTGGGTGCTGGCGAATGCCATGCGCTAATAGCCAACCTCGTTGGCTGGGCGAACAGTAGTGAGCTCTCTTACTTGTGTAGAAGCAGAGCAATAGGCTCTGCGTCCACTTAAACAAACAAAACTTACTATGTGTTGTTTTGCTTCTTTTACAAAAGAAGCGCACAAGAGATTTGCTTGAGTACCTATCCAGTGGCCTATCGCCGGGTATTCGGCGAGAGGACACAAGGCAGGTACGATATGCTTATAGGTCAACACTTATGACCTATGTCTGTAAACAAGCAATATACTTAAGACAAGTATAACAACTATTACTATTAGTGGCTCAGCCATAATAGTTCCTTTCATATATGTTTATATGTCAAAGTGAATGGCAAGCCATACACCGACTATGATTACGAGAGCGATAGATACTGCGACAGCACACATGATGTAGTCGCCGATTGACATTGGATCTAGTTCGATCATGTTATTTTCCTTAGTTGTAGAACACTCCAGATGAAGGCTTCAAGCTGAGCTACTTCAGCTTTGCTCATCTTCCTAGGAGTGCACTCTTGGTTACCATTATTATTAGGAATCATATATGTATCTCCGTCATGCTCGAATAGGGCTTCGAACATAGCATCTATAGACATATGCATGGCCTTGAGTAAATCAGGGCTAGTGGTTGGTGCTATACGATGATCTACTGCTATTAGATACATGAAGATTGTTTCCAGATTACTCTGGGAACACCACTTGTATCTGAGCATTATTAAGCTCCACATTAGATTAGGGAACCACCAAAGGCGTTGAAGCCAATTGGCGTCTATCATTTTATTGATTACCATAAGTAACCTCCTGTTGTTAGTAAATGTACTCCAATGAATACATTTGTTAATGTTGCAATTACGACAGCGAGTATGTAGCACCGAGTGGCTACATACTCTATTTGTTTATCAGTCATGAGTTATCCCCTAAATGACATGGGAGCAGGATCGAATACTAATGTATCCTCAACCATTTCCCTATGTTCCTCATGCCTTAGTAAGGTTTTAAGCTCGTTGACACTACACTTATTGTCTGGGCAAGCCCAGCCATTTCGACTAGTGGATTGAATGACCCCAGACACAAACTCTGAGATACATTCACAATAACCGCAGAGCTCACACATAGATGTATGCTCCCTGCAGTGGCTACATTTAATTTGAGCCATTATAGTTCTCCTCTTTGAGGTTACATAATACTACGTCAGCATCACATTCAGTATCATTTGATACTTCTGCATACTCACAATGAAGTGGTTGAGTATACCCGTCACCGAGTAATGAACCACCACAACTTTCACATATATATTCAATCATGATGGATTCTCCCATTAACGAACTCTTCTTGTTCTTTATAATAAAGTTCCATATCAGCTTGACGCTCGGTATGGCATTCTAAGCAAACAACCTCTTCTTCAATAAGAAGCTCATTGTTGCAATCATCACATTTACGTATTGTCATATTAATTCTCCTATTATGACAGTTGTACTGTAGGCGACATTATTGCCGCCCACTAGTTATACTTATCTTATGTTTGGACGATACACATTAGGCATAATCCAACCAGCACTGCCTGCACATTCTCTTTGTGAACGTGGAGATTTTGTAGCTTTATACTGATAAGGAGTAGCAAGCTCCTCGTGCTCGATTTCAGTAAGCTCCTCAGAAGAGATAACGACACCTTCCCAAAGGTCTTCGCTAGATATAGTATCACGAAGTGATACCTCTTCCTGATGCTCCTCACAGGCGTGCATATCATTGAGCAACGCAATACGTTGCGGACAATCATGCGCCCACACTACATTGCGTGATGCCATAGACACGATAGTGCCTTTGGCTGTCACGAAGTACTTCTGGTTATCATAGCTACCAATAAAGCATTTACGTAATGCAGTTTGTTGAAGATGACCAGTACTAACAAGTTTATTCTTGTTAGAACCTTTCAAAGTAGGATTGATAAGACAAGTCTTCTCTTTGCTTACATCTACAGCTAAGTAAAGAGCTGATGGTGAATTCTTAGTACCAAAGCGAACCCAGTCGCCACTAACGATAGTATTTGTCATAATTTATCTCCTATATATGACATTGATGTTGAGTATCATTATTGATATTCAACAGACGGCACAGGATGTGCCTTGGTATTAATTACTTAACATAACCTCTAGGTCAGTCTGAACAGACGTACCTAGGTCTGTAAACATAATACCATGTTTATAGACGAAGTGTTCCGCTGTAGGTTGTTCAGCATTGTCTTGGACAAATGCATCGAACATCCAGCGAAGAGCCGTAGAGTAGTCACCAGCGCCCGATTGGGTCACTTGTGATATGAGACTCATGAAACGAGCATCAAGCACTTTCAGTGCCTCTTCCTCTTGCGCTCTGAGTACTTCTCCTTCTGCTTGAAGGATAAGCATATCATCAAGAAACTGTTCTTCAGTTTCTGGCACACAATGCCTTGGTTTAAAGCCATGTATATCTTTATATACATTTATGAAACACTCTTGCGAAGCAACGGATATTGGTGTTTGATTAGTCATGATATTCTCCTATGAATGACTATTACTTTCTTGGATTATTCCAAGAAAAGAAATGAAGAGTAAAGCTAAAGCTTTACACTTACCTCTACCCCCAACTCGTTGGGCCCTTAGTATAAGATAGAGCGTGTGTAGTGGGTGCTTACCCACTATATACGTGCTCTCTTATAATGTGTGTGAGTGTGTAAAAAAAAAGGTACACTATATGCATCTTAGCATATAGGGTACCTTTAGGGTTCTATTCCTCTTTGGGAATAGGTTCCTTTGGAGCTTCAATTGCATCCACTTGATGCATATTGTTTAGCTCCGCCAGAGAGACCTGGCTCCACTTGGAGACATGTTGATCTGTCGTATCAACGACATTGTAGACGAGATCGCACATCTTCTGTGCGATGTTGGCTACAGACTTGTCGTTGGTAATGAGGATACCGCAGACGGCCTCTATGCCTTCTGTGGTAGCCGAGGAGATCGAGCTGATTGGAGCGAAGAGCTTATTAGTCATGTTGAATTCCTTTATGAGACATGGCGTGAGCACGGAGTGATCACTTGCCTAGGCAGCCAACTCGTTGGCTAGCTGTGTAGACGAACAGATAAATCCCCTCTTAGGGGGGGTTAGCTGTGAGTACTAGTCATGTATATACTGTACTGACTTCGTATCTAAATTTTATTTTTCTGGAAAATGCTGATTTGTAAAAAAATTCTCATAAAAAAAAATATTGTGAATTTGTATAGAGCCACTAACCATGCCACTATTTGTTGTTGTGAAGGGCGGGGTTAGTAAGTCTTGATGGATTTCTTATGCCACTATTAATAGACGCTCCTATATAGAGTTACTCTTGCCCCGCTGCGCGGCGCACCGTAATCTAATAGTCGCTACTTATAATAGGGGGTGTGGTTTGGGGTTGTTGTTGTAAGCGATCGCCGTTGTACGATGAACGAGTGCCCGCAGCGAAGCGAAGGTGCCGAGTGAGGGAAGTGCACAAGGTGAGAGCGTTTATTTGTATTGGTTTGTATTGTTTTGTATGGGTCTCTATAAAACGCCCCTCCGGTGGTGAACTGCGCGAGTTACCAGCAGAGGGGGTTCCAGATCTTTAGGAGCACGATCGGAGGGAAGTATAGCAGAATATATAGGTTTGTCAAAAAGAGGGAGTTATTCAGGAGTATGCAGTAGGGAAGTCGCCATGTTATTGAGCGGCGGAGCCGGGAAATAACACTGGATACTTTTCTACAAGCAACGAGTGTTTAGGAGGAGAAAACCATAGATCGAGAATGGTCGAATGCTAGACGCCGAAGGCGGATAGCGGTCTCTTATATTACTTAGTCTTATATAGGGTGCACCCACGTGCACCCATGTGGGGTGCATTATACTGCACCTCTATAGACGTGCACTCACGTGCACCTCACTTATATCATAAGTAATGTAGATAGGGGGTTGCTTTATACATATATGTGTAGTATGTTGGTCACATAACAAAGAAAGAACCCCTCATGCTTATGATTAAAAACTACGTTACATTGGTTAGCGCAATATGCGCAACCGTGAGTCTTTATAGAACTGCCCGAAAAGCGAAGCAAGAATATGAATATGACGAGCTGACCCGCACCAAAACAATTGAAGAGAAATTTAGAATAAACACGGAGGAATTCAAATGATCATTCGCCACAATCTACCAAACAATAAGTTTACTAAGTTGGATCGAAGAGTATTTTCTAATAGTAAGATAAGTGATGGGGCCGTGAGGTTGTATGGTTACATGTGTAGTTTGCGGAATGGTGCTAACTTTAGTGACAAATACCTACTTACTGCGCTGAATATAAGTAAGAGAGCGCTGTATAACCGGAAGAAGGAGCTTAAAGAGGCAGACTTGATCTTAATAGACCAGATTAGCGCACGAGTTTATGTGGCTTATATTGGATACACTGATTTTACAGCTCGGCAGGTAAAGAATTTGTGGAAATCAGAGGAAGATCATGACACAAACTAAAAAAGGGAGTATGTTAGAAACAGTAACTAACACTTTTTCAGGAACTGTGGTAAGCTATGTTCTGACATTAACGGTGATGCCCTTATTTGATATGCACCCCTCGTACAGTGATGCATTTGGGTTGTCTATTATATACACGATAGCTTCATTAATTCGAGGCTATATAATAAGAAGAGTGTTTAATAAGAGCAAAAATTCGTCAACCAAATAATATTTAGCTTGCGTTAAGTGTAAAAACATAGATAAATAGGAACACACATTTATTTATAGGAACAATTGTGGCTAGAAAATACAACAATCCCATACCCCCTAAGAAAGAAGAGATTTATCATGGCTAAAAAACCAACAGTACAAAAGATCACTCCTAAAGAGGTGGTAATGTCTGCCCCAATTCCGACACCTGAAGCACAGCCTATGACAGATAAAGAGCGTAGAGTTGCTAAAGTAATGGCAAAACGCGCTGCAGCACAAGAACATAGAGCTGCTGCTGATGGTGATAGACACACTAGAAAATAAACCTCAAAAGGACTAAATAAGATGGCACAAGGCGACTTAACAATTTTCAACGAAGCAAAGCTGGCGGTACTTAACGCTGTGCATGACTTCGACTCAGACACGTTTAAAGTGGCGTTTATTACTTCAACCCCGGTTGTAGCTCAAG